>Ga0208185_1000101_pt1 | contig 53645 bp, 40 predicted proteins | sample EasRivMeERMLT700_FD_187532 | JGI IMG/M metagenome (GOLD analysis project Ga0208185, IMG submission 187532) | Soil microbial communities from meander-bound floodplain in the East River, Colorado, USA - East River MetaG ERMLT700 (SPAdes) (version 2) | ecosystem: Environmental > Terrestrial > Soil... | reverse complement strand
CTGCTCCATCACTACTTCGGCGGCTGTACTTCCAACCCGAATCCGCGCTCCAGGTAAGGATTCTTGATCGCGCCGGCGGGGCCGAACTGATTGTTTTCGGTGCAGATGAATTCCATGATTTCCGTACCCGGTGCAACCAGGCGCGCCGTAAACTTCAACTGAACGGGTTTCGAGAACGCGCCAGGGTCGTCGATCGTGAATTCGTGGGTCATCGTGCCGTAGCTGGTTCGCGTCCACCGCTCGATCGTGTGCAGGCGCTCGGTGTGTGGGGTGCCGCGACTGTCGAACCAGAACTTGTCGTTGTACCCGACGGTATCGATGACAAGCGTGTCCCCTTCCCACCGTCCAATCGAATGCCCCCACCACGTCGGGATCAGGTCGTCGGGATGCTTACGGCCATCCATGAAGATCTGACGAACCGTGCCGGCATCGCCGTTCTCGTGGACGACGTAAATGGTTGAAGGGCCTTGCGCCGTGACGGACTGCACGAACCGCCAGGGATACGGGTTCATGCGCGGTACGCTCATCGGCGTGCAGTACAGATAGGGCTCGTCCTCTTCTTTGCGTGCATCCCGCAGAGCTTTCGCCCACGGGAGCAACGGAATCTCACCGGGTTTCAACCCTCCCTCGTGTTCGATGTCGTCGTTGGAACCGCCACCCACCCACGGCCCGGACATATCCGGGTGGCCGTCAGGCATTCTCGGCACTGGCCCCTTGGCCATCTCCGGCGAAACAACCGGGGTGAATTCCCCGGTGAGCTTGGCCGGCAGTCGCGCGTCACCCGCAGTCCCGGGGACTGCGTTCTGCTGCCCGAAAAGCGACACGGAGAGCCATACGATTGGCACGAGCGCGACGAGGATCTTTCTCACAGCGAACTCTCCTCAGGAATGACATCTGCCACGTTTTTCAACTTCACCGGGGTGAGAAGAACACTTAGCAATAATCGGAAGCGTCCGCAGAATGCGCGTTATCAAATCCTCCTCCTGTCGTCTTCCAATCGCGCGCACGTTACATTCGCCTCAACAGGCTGTCAAGCTAATTGACAATGCTACAGTGAGTTACACGGATTCGAGCCCCGCCGCGCGTGGCGCCGATTCGGCCTGGGAGTCGCCGGACGGCTCGAGAAAACCGAGCGCTACTCACCGCTTGAACGGAGCCGGTTTCGCGAACCTCGCCGCGTCAACCGCGCCGTTCGCCTGCACCTCGCTCAGCTCGACGTCCATCCGCATGTACGTCTGGGTCACCGTCTTATGAAACGGGATCTTGACCCCGGCAACCTCACGGAAGTCAGCGTAATCAATCTGCGTCGGAACGAAGCCGACGGGCGTCTGGGTCCAGCGCACTAGGCGCACCAGCAGGCCGGACGGGTCGAAGTACAAGTTCACGACTGGCTGCCCGGCGTCGGTGCCCTGAACCACCAGGACCTCGTCATCGCCCAGAACAGCGCGCCCAACACGCCATCGGCTGAACGCCTGCCGGATTCCGGCTGGAAACGACAGGATTGCCTCGAGGCGCGCGCGGTCCAGATTCCCGGCGGTCAGCATCATCAGCGGCACAGGCGTATCCGGGCCCGCCATCCACCCATTGCGGCCGTCGAACGTCCTGACGCTGTTCCCGCCGGACATATGGACGATCGTCGTGTACTGACCCGGCGCCTTCGCGAAGATCTCCACGGGGACCTTCTCGAACGCCGTGTCGAAGCCGGAGTACGTTCCCCTGGCGACTATGCTGGAAAACCCGGCCAGCCGCTCCGCGCCACCGACGGCCTGGAGATACTTGTCAAAGACCTGCTCCGCGGAGATGCGGGTGTCGGCAGCGAAATCTCGAACATTCGGATCTTCCGGCGGAACACTGTACTGAAGCGCGAGATTCGGATCGCTCCGCGGACTCTGGTTCCCGCCGTGGCACGTGAAGCAGGTCACGCGCGGCCGTCCCCCGAAGAAGTCCTTGTTGATCGTGTTCATCATCGTGATCATCTGGCGCGCTCGCCTGATCCTCGGGGTCTCCAGGGCAAACGCCGTCCGGTCCAGAGCCGCTTGCGGAGAATGGCAGAACGTGCAGTCGTTGCCCATGGCATTGGCAAACATTCCCATGGCGTCGAAAAACGTGTCGACAGGAATGCCCTTGAGGAGTACGACGCTCTTGAAGACCTCGTCCGTCATCGTCGGCGTGTCTTGCGCGTTCTGAGCTGACGCATTTTGTCCCGCCTTCGCCGAGGCTTCGGCGCGCAAGCCGGCTGCCGTCGCGCCGCCGAGCAGACACACCACGGCGATCGCCGTGGCACCAAGGAACGTTCGCCTCGATCCGAGCTGCATGTTGTCTCCCCTGCCTGATGTGCGCAGGAAATGTGGGCGGGAGGCGTAGGAGCCGGAACCAGAAGTTCCGGCTCCACTACCTACTTGTTGAATGGGTTCTCGTGGCCGCCTGCGACCCCGTACTGATTATTCTCCTGGCAGATGTATTCCATGATCTCGTCGCCAGGGACCTGGAGCCTGGCTGTGAACGTGACCGTGAACGGCTTGGAGTACGCGCCGGGATCTTCGATGGTCACTGTGTTGACGAGCGTGCCCATATTCGGTCGCGTCCACCGTTCAATGGTGTGCAACTGCTCCGTGTGCGGCGTGCCCTTACGATCGAACCAGAACTTGTCGTTGAATCCGACTGTATCGATGACGAGCGTATCCTTTCCTTCCCACCTTCCAATCGAGTGCCCGAACCAGGTCGGGTCGAGCTCGGGCGGATGCTTGCGGCCATCCATGAAGATCTGCCGGAAGCTGTGGATGTTCCCCTCGTGAAGGATGAACATGTGCGTCGGGGCCTTGTCCGTAATGTCCTGCACGAAGCGGAACGGATACGGCGTCGATCGCGGTACGCCCATCGGCATGCACCACAGATGGGGATCGTCCGTCTCGTGCTGTGCCCGGACGTCCATGAGGGCTTTTGCCGAGGGCAGTAGCGGCAGCGTCTCGCCCTTCGGCAGCCCTTGAGCGATGTCGCCGACAGGGCCGCCGCCAACCCAGAGGCCGTTCAGGCTGACCGTACCATCGGACAGTCTCGGCGCCGGACCGGTTTGAACCGGGGGACGCTTGACTTCCTGACCGAGAGCGCCAAGCTGGCCCAGAGGGAGACCTCCGCCACGACCAGCGGCGCCACCACGGCCCTGCGCTGCGGCCCCTGTGGACGAAGGTGCCTGCGACTGCGCAAGAAGCGGAAGTACCAGTACGCCGACGATTCCAACGACGCCGAACAGCTTTCGCACGTGGCCCTCCCAGTTACTGCGCAGCGCCCGGTCCATTGTCATCGGCCGCCCCTCCAAAGAGGGATCGCCCGTCGGCGAGCACGACCGAACGTGCGTTGCCCCGGTACGGCGCGACTTTGGCGGCGTACCCCTGGACTGTGACCTGCTCGCCTACCTTCAAGCTTCGACTCGTCCATCCGTTCCGCGCGAGCGCGCTCGGGCTTGCCAGCTCCATGTTCCAGGTGACCATCTTCCCGCTCTCGTCAACGAGGTCGACGTAGAAGCGGACATGTGGGTTCGTCCATTCGACCTTGGACACCGTCCCCTTCAGGTTAAACGTCTTGCTGCCGTCGTACTCTGTCGAGAACGAGTGGTGGGCAACGAGCGCTCCCCCAGAACAGATCAGGCTGAACATGGTCACGAGGACCCCGAATTTTGTTCTCATTGAAGGCCTCCGACTTGATTCCCTGTAGCAATGTTGAAGCGTCACGGTTCGCGGTTGTGCTCGTGACGCTCCATGCTTTCATCGATGAGATACGCCGCTGTTCCAATCACGATGATAACGCCGAGCACAATGAGACCGACTATCACAACTAACGGCATGCCGCACCCCTCGACGTCAGAAGGCGTTCCCGATGAACGGCAGCATGCGACCGAAATACATGACACCGACTGACAAACAGAGCGCAGAGGCCGCGATGATCTTGTCCGCCAACGACGGCTCATCGCCGGGTGCGAGCGACCACGCGCCGTCAAAGACCGTCAGGAAAAGAAAATTCACTCCCGCGAGCTCCAGCAGAATCATCTTCCAGTGAAATGAAACGTTTTCCGTGTACTGCTCCGGCGCGGCAATGAAAAACAGCATCCCCGTCACGAAATTGATGGCGAATCCGAGGATCCCGAACGGCAGCAGCCGGTGCACCGCGGCAAACGGCATCGTCTTCAACATGCCGAGCAGCCGCAGATTCACGATCAGCAGCACGCCGAACATGAGCGACATGCCGAGGAAGTGAAGCGTCTCACTCGTGGGCCACACCCACGGGTGTTCCAGGACGAACGACGTGATGGCCGCGGTCGACAGCCAGCCTCCGCCGCTGGCGGCCGTTCCCTCGGTCGGCGTCGAGTAGAGGCCGGTCAGGATTTCCGGATGACGGATGTCGCCCCCCAGGTTCGACGCCCACGCCATCACAGCGAGCGTCACAACCGACAGCACGAGCAACGTCGCCAGGTTCGTGCGCGTGGGGCGGGCGAGGCGGCGGATCTGCCACAGTCCCAGCCAGGCGACCGCGGCCGTGATCTCTATCAGAATGAACGCCAGAAGGGCGGCGTTTTCATGCGTGGCAATTGCCTCCGCAGACACCCCGGGGCTGTCCTTGAGCGCTGCCTGCGCAGCGACGCCGCTCAGGAACACCGGCAGCGTCGCCAGGCCGATGATGAAGAACACCTCGAGGCTGACCTTCGTCAGGTGGTCGTTCTTTCGAACGAACGACAACAGAAACAGCCCCAGACCGAGCACCGTGCCGATGGTTGGAAAATGATTCAGCATCAGGTGCACATGCGCCAAATCCCCAAGGTTTGCAATGGTTGGCATATTAGGTGACGTACGCCAGGAGCCGGCCTGTCGAGATCGCCGCGCTCCACACCAGGAGCGATGCGATCGCGAGGCGTTTGGCCGTGCTGCTGACCGTGACGGGGGCGGGATTCTTCCCGTAGACCTCCCGTTTGATTAGTACGATGGTGACGACGCCCGACACGACGAGCAAGAGCTTCACCAGGAAGATCACCGACGTCCCCCTCTTGGTCGCGTCGGCGGCAAATAACATCGTACCGGTTACGGCGTTGAGGTAGAACGCGGCCCACATGACTCGAAAGAGCGTCTTGAGTGAGTCAAGCGGAATCCCGCGGCCGAAACCGAGAAGGCGCAGATCGAGCATCGCGCTTGCGCCGACGAGCACCATCATCCCGAAAGTGTGCAGCGTCAGCACCGTGGGGTACGCCCAGATCGAGTTCGATCCGAGCAGCCACATCGAGAACGAGCTTCCCTCGAGCGAAGAAAGGATATTCATGAACTCCTAATCGTAACTTGTCGCCGGGCGAGAAGCCGGCGCCGTCAATTCTCTGCAGAGGTTCGCGCGGAGTCTAAGGCGCGGGTAAATCCCTGTCAATCAAAGAGGGCTTCCGCGATATCCTTCCGCGGACCTGGAAACCACCAGTAGAAAGGGGTGTTGCGATGTCCGTCGACAGGCGGGAATTCCTCGCAGGACTTGGCGCACTCGGTGCGGCCGCCGTGATACCGGGAGTCGGGATTCGGGATTCGGGATTCGGCATTCGGCATTCGCGAATTGCCCTTCAGGGCGGCGCTCCGGCTGTCCGGCCGTTCCGGATCGACACGCACGCGCACTTCTCGATTCCGAAACTCTATGCCCTGGCGACCGCCAAGGGCGTCAACCAGGCAACACTCCAGGATTGGACCCCGGCCAAAACGCTGGCAGAGATGGAGGAAGGCGCTGTCGCGACCTCGATCATCTCCATCAGCGACCCCGGTGTGCACTTCGGGGACAACATGGCGGCGCGGGCGCTTGCGCGCGAGTGCAATGAGTACGGGGCGAAGGTGATCAGAGACAACCCGGGCCGCTTTGGACTGTTCGCGGTCCTGCCGCTGCCGGACGTCGATGGTGCTCTGCGCGAGGCCGAATATGCGCTCGACACGCTCAAAGCCGACGGCATCGGCGTGCTGTCAAGCTACGAAGGCAAGTACCTGGGAAACCCGGCCTTTGCCCCGTTGATGGACGAATTGAACCGGCGGAAGGCCGTCGTCTACTGCCATCCCTACTGTGCGGCGTGCGGCGCGCAGACGACGCTGACCGACGCGCAGAATCGCGGTGTGGAATTCGTGTTCGACACGACGCGAACGATCCTCAGCCTGCTGCAGACCGCGACCGTCGCGCGCTGCCCCGACATCAAGTTCATCTGGTCCCACGGTGGCGGTACGGTGCCGTATATCACCAGCCGGCTCACTGGCGCCGGTCCGAAGCTGCCCAAGGGAGTGATGTACGAACTGCAGAAGTTCTACTACGACACGGCGCAGGCGTTCAATCCGTACACGATGCCGTCGTTCAAGAAGTTCGTGCCGACCTCGCAGATTCTGTTCGGGACCGACTACCCGCTCGGCGGCGGGTCGGCTGCGATCGTCGCGAAAGGGCTGCTGGACAACGGCGGGTTCAGCGCCAGCGAGTTACGCGCGATCGATCGCGACAACGCGCTGACGTTGTTGCCGAGACTGCGCACGTAAATTCCCAACACCGAGTCCCCAACTCCCAAGATACGCTTCGGGGAGGGTTCTCCTTGGGAGTTGGAAGTTGGAGGTTGGGAGTTTTGATCCCGATCCCCGATCCCCGATCCCTGATCCCTATTTATTTACGGCGGTAATTCGCGAGCGCCTCGAGGACGGCGCAGACGGCCCCGGTGTCCTCGGCCGGATCCGTAGCGGTTGCCGCGAGGTACAAGGGCGCAGTCGCCGCAAAGAGCGGCGTCGGGCAACCGGCGGCTTTCGCGAAGTCGCCGATGATCGTCATGTCCTTCTGCCACACGCCGAGCTTCATCGTCACGTCCGACGAGTAGTCGCCCTTGACCATCATCGGGCCACGGACCTGCAGCATGCGCGAGCTTCCGGCGCTGTCGCCGAGGACCTTCAGCGCCATCGCTGGATCGAGCCCAGCCTTCATCGCCAGGACGAGGGCTTCGGCCGCCGCCACGTTGTGAATCGCAACGAGCAGGTTGGCCACGAACTTCATCTTCGAGCCGGCGCCGAACCCGCCGACGTAGTAGTGCGCGCGGGCGAACCCTTCGAGGACCGGTATCGCGTGCGAATAGGCGGCGCGATCGCCGCTCGCGTACACCACGACGTCCTTCGTGCGAGCCTGGGCGCCAGTGCCGCTCAACGGGCAGTCGAGCAGGATGATGCCGAGGGTGGCCAGCAGCGCGCGCGCCTCCGCCTTCACCGCGATCGGCAGCGTGCTCGTTTCGATGACGATGCGGTGCAGCCCGGAGCGGCGCGGGCCCTTCGGGTCCGCGATGAGCTGCATCGCCACATCGATCAGCGCATCGGATGACGGCAGCGAGGTGATGATGATGTGAGACTCGCGGCCGACCGCCGCGCAATTGCCGACGGGCGTCCCCCCTGCACGTCGAAGCTGCTGCCTGCTGCTTGCAACCACGTCGTAACCGACCACGCGAAAGCCGGCGCGCACGAGGCTGGCCGCCATGGCCGACCCCATGATGCCGAGGCCAATCACGCCCGCGGTCGCCGTCGGCTTTGGCGAGACACGCCCCTGCCTGGCGGAAGGTTGCTTACGTTTCATCGCGATCGGCCGTGGCTTGCCGCGCCGAAGCCCGGCCGGGTTGACTTTGAACGGACGCGGGCCGGCCATAGTAGTAACCATCATCCTCCTCCAGCGCGATCGGCGCATTGAACAGGGCGCTGAGGCGCTCCGACGTCAGGATGTCGCGCTTGGCGCCGGCGGCGGCGATCCGGCCCTCGCTCACGAGGATCACGCGCTCGATCTCGGGGACGATCTCCTCGATGTGATGGGTGATCAGGATGAGCGTAGTGCCGTCGCGGGCGATCTGACGCACGCGCTCTGTGAAATCGTGACGCGCCACGAGATCGAGCCCTGTCGTCGGCTCGTCGAGAATCAACGCCCGTGGCGCCGTCACGAGCGCGCGGGCAAGAATCACGCGACGTGCCTCGCCGGTCGACATTTCATCCAGGCGCCGGCGCGCCAGGTGCGCGACGCCCATCCGCCCCAGCGCCTCGCCGGCGCGTCGCCGCATCTCCTCGGTGACGGCTCCGTAACGCAGGATGCCCTGCGTCGCGAGAAACCCGGAGAGCACGGCCGCCTCCGCCGTCACCCGTCCTTCGTTGTTGCCGAGCACGAAACGATGATGCAAGTCGAAGGACACGATGCCGAGCTGCGAGCGCAGCTCGAAGACATTCCAGTTGCCGTCTCCGAAGACGCGGACCGACGGCATGCCGTCGTCGCGCTGAAGCGGGCGATCCTCGTGCGTGAGGAGGTTGACGAGCGCCGACTTGCCCGCGCCGTTGGGTCCGACGATAGCGGTGTGCTCGCCGGTATGGATGGTGAGGGTGAGGCCGTCGAGGATGCGACGGTCACCTTTCACGACCGTTGCGTCCTTGAGCTCCAATACTGGCTCCGTCACGCGATCCTGTAAGTTCAAAGTCTAAAGTGCAAAGTTGAAAAGTAAGTGGAAAGTGGACTTCCAGCTTACTTTGAACCTTACACTTTGAACTTTGAACTTCGAAGTTCCTCAGATGGGCAGCGGTTTGCCTCTGGTCTCCGTGGCGAACGGCAGGATCGCGAGCCCGATCAGGAACGCGGAAGCCGTAATCGCGACGGGCACGCCGAGGCTGCCGTAGTTCTGAATCCCCGCGCCGACGAGGAATATCATCGCGACGCCGACGAAGCGGCCGATCGAGCTGATGAACGCGATGGCGCTGGCGCGGCAGGTCGTCGAGTACTGCTCGGGCAGCCACAGGGTGTAGAGCGCAAAATTGGCGCCCCCGATGCCGAGGAAGAAGATGAGCACGAAGAACAACTGCAGCGCCGCAGGCTGGTAGAACACGTATCCGAATGCGATGGCGACCGCGACGCCGAGCGATACGAAATAGATACTCATCGCGGAGCGGCGCCCGACGCGTTCAGCCAGCCAGGGCGCGATGAGGCATCCGATGATCGTCCCAATCGCGAGGACCCCGGCCCCGTACGACGCCATCCGGGCCGCGTCAGCCGCTGCATACCCTTCACGCACCGAGAGCTGCGTGACGGCGGCAGGAACGTAGATCGACCCGGCCCACAGCCCGATGATCGACACGGTGAACAGGAGGGAGTTGATGATCGTACGATGTCTGTACTCCGGAGAAAAGAGCGCGCCGAACGCGTCACGCATGCGGGGACGCTGCTTTTCGTCAGCCGCCTTCTTCTGCCAGGCCGCCGGCTCGCGCACGCCGGTCCGGATCCAGCTGACGAGAAGCGCCGGCAACCCGCCGAAGATGAACATCCATCGCCACCCGAAGTTCGCGCCGATGTAGTAATTGGCGACGGCCGCAATGAAGAAGCCGAAGTAGTACCCCGTATGCATGAGCCCGGCGCCCATTTTGCGCCGGTCCTCGGGCCACTCCTCGGAAATGAACGTGCCACCCATCGGCTGCTCGCCGCCAAGCCCAATCCCGCACAGGACGCGCAGCACCGCGAGCTGCCAGATGTTGTTGACCAGTCCGCACATGAAGGTGAAGACCGAATAGAAAATGATCGTCAACATCAGCGCCTTGACCCGCCCGAAGCGGTCCGCGATTGGTCCCCAGACCATGGAGAGGCCCCACCCCAGGAGAAACAGGGCCTGCAGGACGCTCCCGTAGTAGCCGATGTTGCCTGGAGTCACGGTCAGGCCCGATTTCGGCAGCAGCTCGGTCAGCGCCGGCACGAGGACGAGCGCGTAGATGAATGCGTCCATGCCGTCGAGACACCACCCTCCCCATGCCGCCCAGAATCCTTTGATCTGATTTGAATTGAGCTTTGAGCGTGTGCCAGGCAACGTCGCAGCTGTCACGGCCATGGGGGGAACCTCCGAACTCATTTGTGGGTGTGGGAAAAGCCCGGGAATTCTATAGCGGAAACTCCCAACTCCCAAGGCGGACCTGAAGGTCCGCCTCTACGTAGTGTAGAGGCGGGTCTTCAGTCCGCCTCTACGCAGTGTAGAGGCGGGTCTTCAGACCCGCCTATGGGAATCGGAGGCGGGTCTTCAGACCCGCCTATGGGAATCGGCATGTGACGTCCTAGGAGCAACGATCGAACGAAACGAACGACTACCGGCTCCTTGACACCGGTCTTTCCAGGTTAGAACGTCGTCCGGAACCCTAGCTGCACCATCCGCGGCTGATAGGCGAGGTTGGTGTTGGCCGCCGGCTGCCCGTAGTTCGCATTGCTCTCGTTGATCGTGTACGAGCCGTAGTTGGCGTGATTGAACAGGTTGAACACCTCGAGTAACCCGTCGAGTTGCCTGTGGCCGCCAAACGTCAGTCGCTTCTGGAGCCGCATGTCCATGCGGTGGATCGGATCGCCCACGATGCCGGTGCGCGGGATAATCGTGCCGTCCCGGCGGAAGCGGGCCGAGCCGATGATGCCGACGGTGCCCCCTTCGTCGCGGAGGTCAGAGCCGAAGTTGGTCCTGAAACGCTCGCCTGATCCGTAGAAATAGATCCCGCTCAGCTGCACGCCGTAGCCCATGTCCCAGATGCCGTTGAAGACGGCCCGGTGAGGCTGATCGCCCGCCGCCCCGACGCCTCCTCCGGAGTACGCCCCGGCCAGCGCATATTCACCACCGAGATCGGGCGCGAGCGCGAAGCCGATCGGCCGTCGCGCCACAAGACCGTCGCTGCCGATGTACCACTGGTCCCGAACCGGATCGGCATCCATGAACCGCGACCGGGTGTAGGTCGCCGAGCCCTGCCAGCGGTGACTGAACCGCTTGGTGAACGTGACGTCCACCCCGTGGTAGTTCGACCAGCCCTCCAGCAACTCAAAATCGACGGCGCCCCACTGAGGGAACGCCCGCGTGGCGATATTGGTGAAGGGATAGTTGGCGCCCGTGGCGGGGTTGTATGTCAGATTCACCTGCTGGGCGGTTTCCTCGCGCCGCCCTCCGGTGAACACGTAATTCACCTCCAAGGACATGTCGGTCCCGAGCTGTCGCTGAATGCCGGCCGACGCCTGATGGCTGTAGGACGTCTGGCGCCCCGGGTAGTTGATTTCCTGGGTCAGCGAACGATAGACACAACCCGGGCGGAGGTTCACGTCGCAGGCGTTCTGCAGCGACTGCTCGAAGGTCGGCTTGGGCCCATTGAACCACCCATAGAACCCGTCGCCGACCGTCGTGAAGTCGGCGCGCCCGTTGTTGAGGATTTGATTCTCGAATCGGTGCAGATACCCTTTGGTCTGCTGGACGCCGTCGTTGGGGGCGAATGCGAAGAAGAGCCCGTACCCGCCGCGCAGCGCCGTCCGATCGTTGAGCGCGTAGCTCGCCCCCAGGCGCGGGGCGAGGTTGTTCGTGTCGTGGGGCAGGTTGCCGGGCAGCCATGGCAGGAAACGCATCTTCTCCGCATGCGCGTTCGTGTCGATGTCGTACCGCACGCCGAGGTTGAGCGAGAGATGGTTGTCGACCTTCCAGTCGTCCTGCACCCAGCCCGCAAAGAGGTTCCTCGTAATCGCGTACTGGTGCTCCGTGTCCGACAGCGAGTGGTACACCCACCGCGTGACGGGGGCCAGCGGCGCCGTATTCCAGGTTGAGGCGTCGTTCCAGACCGGGAAGAGCGACTCGATGTTGGCGGGCACTGGTTGGGCGGTGGCGTCGATGACGCCGTTGCAGCGCAGGCACCAAATGAACCGGTTGTGGAACCGCAGGTACTCGCCGCCGATCTTCACGTCGTGACGTCCGCCCCACTCGTACGACGTGGTGAGGTCATCGCGAATCGACTGCGTGTCCTGAAAGATATTCTGGTTGTCGGCGCCGATGGTGTAGCCGCGCAACAAGATGATCATCGACGTCCCGTGGAGCGTCGGGTGATAGGGAAGTCCCCGCCCTTCCACCGGACGGCCGGCTGGTCCTGCCGCTCGTAGTCGGTCAGGCCCCCTTTGATCTCGTTCACCGTCCTGGCGCTGAGAACCTGCGTGAACGTCGCGTAGTACTGGGGGGCCACCCGACCTCTGGTGCCGCCAGCCGACGGATGGGTGGTGGCGCTGTTCGCACCGCCGTTGTAGAAGAGGGTCTTGTATCCCGAGGCACGCACCGACAACCGGCTGGAGGGCGTGAACTGATAGTCCAGCCGTCCAAGGAACGTGTGGGTTTTGCTCGTGAACTCCTGGTCGACGTTGAAGGACGGGTACGGGCTGTTATAGGTGTAGGTCTTCGGCTCGCGCTCGTATCCGTAGCTGCCGAAGAAATGGATCCGATCCTTCACGATCGGGCCGCCGATCGTCCCGCTCAGCTGCTGATTCGAATAGGGCAGCACGCGCCTGGCGACAAAATCGGCGGCGTTGAAGTTGTCGCTTCGGAAGTAGCCCCCGAACGTGCCGGCGAGGATGTTGGTCCCCGACTTGGTGATGGCATTCACGAGCATGCCGGCCGAGCGTCCCTGGGTGGCGTCGAACCGGTTCGCGACCACCGCGAACTCCGCGATCGCATCCCTGCTGAATCCCGGCTGCTCGGCGTCAGGCGCCGAGTGATAGGTGGTCGTGACTTCCTGGCCGTCGACCTTGGTCGACGCGTAACCCTGGCGATTCTGCACGAGCCCAACCGTCTCGTTCCGGCGAGCCCCGGGCGCCAGCAGGCTGAGGTCCATCCAGTTCCGGCCGTTGAGCGGCAGCTCGGACATCTGCCGCGGGTCGATGTTGGAGCCGACCGTCGAGGTCGTCGTATCGACGAGCGGCGCCTCGCCGGTCACCGTCACCGTCTCTTGCAAGGTTGACGGCGCCATCTGAAAGTTGAGGACGGCGGTCTGCCCCACGAGTATCTGGACGTTCCGATTGACCGCCGCGAAGCCAGAAAGCTCCGCCACGATCCTGTAATTGCCGATCCGCACGGGGAACCGGAAATTGCCGCGGTCATCCGAGACGGCCACGAACGTGTTGCCCGATTCGATGTTGGTCGCCGTCACGGTGACTCCCGGCAGGACGCCGCCCGTCGAATCGGTCGCGGTACCGGTAATTGTGGAATCCTGCGCGTACCCCACCACGGGCAGCGCGACGATCATTCCGATCACTAGTAGCGATCCGACGATGTTCCACTTCCGCATGAGGGTTCTCCTCTCACTGGTTGCCGATTTCTTTTACGATATTTTCAATCGCCACCTCGAAATACGCATGGGAACGCCAACAGGGCCTGCAGGGCCTCCTGTCAGCACGATCAGGCAAGGTTGTGTGGATCGGCCGGACTCTACTCCCGGCCCCAGTGGCTGTCAATAAAACAACGGGCGCGCCCCTGACGGAGCGCGCCCGAGAAGAATCACCGGTCTTTCAGATCAGAACGTGAGGCGGAAGCCGAATTGCGCGGTGCGAACCTGCGCCGAGGTGTGCTGCAGGAACTGAGCGACAGTGCTCTCCTGCGTGCCGATGCCCCAGTTCGGGCGGTTGAACGCGTTGAATATTTCCGCGATTCCGTCGATCGAGACGCGGCCGCCGAGCGGAATCCGCTGCTGGAACCGGATGTCCGTCCGATTCTGTGCCGGCACAATCAGATCGTTACGTGGAACGATAGTGCCGTTTGGCCGCAGGCGCTGGCTGAAGTTAGCACCAGCCCCTCGCGAATCGCCACCGTAGGTATGCGCGCTCCGGATCCCGGCGAGCGTGAAGTGCAACGCGCTCACCTGGAAGCCCTTGCCAACCTGCCAGATGCCATTCAACACCATCCGGTGACGCTGGTCGTCGGCGGAGAGACCCCATTCACCACCCAGATCTGGAACCGTGTCGAAGGTGACCTGCTCGAGGCCGCTGAACGGCTTCGTGTCGGCGTTGTACAGCCACGACAGCGTGTAAGTCGCGGAGGCCTGCCAGCGATTGCTGAACCGCTTGTTCAGCGACGTCTGCAATGCGTGGTAAGCGGAGCGGCCCAGGTGCGTGTTCATCGACACAACGTCCCAGTCCGGATAGGGACGCGTGCTGCGGTTCGAGAACGGAAAATTGGCACCTGTAGCCGGGTTGAATGTCAGGTTGATGTTGTCAACGACATCCTTCTCGTGATCCCCCTTGCTGTACACGTAGTCGGCCGTGATGGCCGTCACGCTGCCGAACTGCCGCTGCATGCCAATGGACGTCTGGAATGTGCGCGGCAGGTGGACATACTTCGGCAGCCCTACAAATTCCTGGAGGGCACGCGATAGACACGGCGCAGGGTTCGGATAGTTGGCGGCGCGCCATGCGTTGAAGACCGCGGGATTCCCGGAGCACAGCTGCGCCTGCGCCTCAGCATACGTCGGCAGCGGCCGACCGTTCGTCGGGTTCGCGGCGAAGTCAGGGCGTCCATCGTTGGTATAACTAATCACGACAATCTGCGGGTTGCCGGTGGCAAACGACTGGTCGGCGCCAAGGGCATCACCGTAGTACAGACCGGATCCGCCTCGAACGACGGTCGCGTCATTAACCTTGAAGTTAAAGCCCAGCCGCGGCTGGAAATTCGTCTTGTCGGCCGGACGGCCCGACTCTTGGAACGGTGGCAGGGCGACGTCATTGGCAAACGCCCCGAGCTCCAGGTCATAGCGGAGGCCGAGATTCAGCGTCAGCCTGTTGGAAATCTGCCAGTCGTCCTGCGCCCAGCTCGCGATCTTCTTCGAATACAGATGCACGTTGAAGTCGCCGACGCCGACGTTGTAGGTGCTCACCCACGGGGATATCGCTGCCAGATTCCAGGTGTCGACCTTGAACGGGTCCGGGAACCAGGCTTGAAGCTGCGCGGGCGAAGGAATGGCCTGGCCGTTTGCGACCACGTTCGCTCGCATGTCGCCGCTGCACTGCCGGCAGTTCGCCTGGATCTGATGACGGTTCAGGAATTCCCCACCGAGCCGCAGGTCGTGATGACCTTTCGTCTCGTACGAGTACGTGAAGTCGTCGCGCACGTTCCAGACCCACTGGTCCTGGTGACGCGGATAGTTCTGATTGGGGGCGATCGCGAAACCCGTGAACGCGATGCGAGGCGACCCGACGGTGATGCCATTGGCCTTCTGCCAGTGGTTCGACCAGCTCGTGAGGTTCTGGTTGGCGAGGCCGAACACCGCCTCCCCCACTTTGATCTCGTTCAGCGTCGAGTTGTTTATGACCTGGGTCAACTGGACGAGGCTCTCTCTGTTGTATTCCTTGTTCGTCCCGGTCGATCCCGAGAAACCTGTGTTGCCAGCGCCGAATGGCTCATAGATCGTCGCCTTTGAAAACTTGCCCATCAGCCGCGTTCTGTCCGACAGCTGATAGTCGAGACGCACGCCGCCCTTCTTCTGGGTGTTCTTGCCGCTCAAGGGGACGTTGAACACCGGGTACGGCGAATTGAAGATGCTCTCGCGCGGCTCGCGCTCGTACTCGAAGTTACCGAAGTAGTGCAGCTTGTCCGTGATAATCGGGCCGCCAAGGGTCGTACTGTACTGCTGGTTGTCCACCTTTTCGACCGTGTTCAGGACAGGATTCTTAGCGTTGAACCTGCTGTTGCGGAAGTTCCCTCGGATCAGACCCGACACTTGGTTGCTGCCCGACTTGGTAATGGCGTTCACCTGCACACCTGTCGACCGGCCCATCGTCGCGTCAAACCGGTTCGAGACGAACTGGAACTCCGCGATCGAGTCCTGGCTGAACTTCGCCTGGCCGCCCGTGCCGATGTCGGCCGAGACCTGCTGACCGTCGACATTCAGCTGGAACTCGCGCGCCTCGCCGCCGTTCCTGTCCGGCAGCGGGATCTGGGAGGCGACGCCGGATGCGCCCGCCTGTGTTCGGCTGCCCGGCGCCAGCAGTGCCAGCGCCATCCAGTTGCGGCCGTTCACCGGCAACTCCTGCACCTGGCGCGGATCGATGTTGCCGCCGAGACTTGAATTCTTCAGGTCGATCAGCGGCGCTTCCGCGGTGACCGTCACAGTTTCCTGAATGGTCGAGGGCGCCAGCTGGAGGTTGAGAGTTGCCGTCTGGCCGACGAGCATCTCAATGCCTGCGCGGGCGGCCGTCGAGAAACCGGAGAGCTCCGCGGTGATGCGATACATCCCGACGCGGACGGGAATCCTGTAGTTGCCTGTTTCAAGCGTGACGCCAACGAACGTGTTTCCCGTCGCCTCGTTGGTCGCCGTCACGGTAACGCCCGGCAGCACAGCGCCGGACGAATCCGTCACCGTTCCGGTTAGCACTGCTTCCTGCGCGAAAGCCGCGACAGGGAATAAGAGGACCGCCGCGAGCAGAAGTACCCGTCTTACGAAACCCCAAGTCATGAAATCTCCTTCTCTTTCAGCCGACACACACTGCGCCCCAATACACAAGGATTCGGGATTTAGGACGCGGGACTCCAATCGCAGTCCCGATCCGAATCAAGGCAAGATGGGTTGCGGCTGGAAACTATGCCATATGAAGGGGTTAAGTCAACAGGAAAGATTATTTGCGCGGTATGGCAAGGAGGGCCTCGAGGTCGTGTCGGGCATCCTCGTTTGTCGGATCGAGCTGCACGGAGCGTCGCAGGTGACCGGCCGCTTCGTCGAGCGCGCCCCGGTCGGCGAGCGCCGCGCCAAGATGCCAATGGGTCTGCGCCGAGTCGGGCTCGAGCCGCAGTGCGTCCCGGAACTCCCCGATGGCCGCGTCGAGTTGTCCCTTCGACGCGAGTGCGATGCCCAGGTGGTTATGGACATCCGCGACCTCGGGAACGACTGCGCCCAGGTAGGCGCTGCCGGCAAAGATGCGCCCTTCATCCGCGGCCTTGCGGACGCGCGCACCTTCCTGAGGCGTTTCCGTGTACGCCCGATTGAGCAGGGCCAGGTATAAGTCGAGCCCCTCGACGCTGCGAACGTTTACGCCGTTGTCGAAGCACGACGGACACCACGCGGCGACATGGGTCAAGTCAACGACCGCGGCGGGGACCGATGCGCCAAGGTTGAGAAGCGACCGGACGCCGTACTCCTGAACCGGGCGGTCGTCGGTGACCGGAACGGCATCGCGGCTGGCGTCCGCAAGCTTCTCTGCCGAACCGAGGAACATGCCGACGATCTCGCGTGGGGTCCCAAGGTCAAGCCTTGCCAGGTCCGCGCGCGCCGCGGGCCGCCGGGACATCGCGGCGAGCAGTCGATTCGGGTCGATCTCGATCCGATCTTTCGCGCCGATGAGAATCAGATCGGCCTGGGCGCCGGACAGGAGCACTGACCGTGGAAATACATCGATGAACGCCCGGATCATCGAGAGTGTCGTCTCCGTCGGCACCTGGTAGGACGGGAGCCACTGGCTGATGAATCCGTTCGGTTTCAAACGGGTTCGGGCGAGCGCGTAGAACTCTTCGGAGTAGAGCGCGGCCACGCCGGCATACCCGATGGGCGGCGGTTCGAGCGCGATGAGGTCGTACGACTCCGGCGGCTGCACCTGCAGGTGGTGTCTGCCATCGTTGACATACACGACCACGCGCCCATCCTTCAGCACGTTGTTGTTTGCGCTGCTGAAGAACGTCGCGTGATTCAGTACGTTGCGGGACAGGTCGGCGACCTCGACCCGATTCACGGTCGGATGCAGCGTAGCCGCCGCTGTCGTGTTTCCCACGCCGAAGCCGATGACGAGCAGGCGCTCCGGGTTGTCGATCATGAGCAGCGGCACGTGCGCGAGCGCGCGCATGTAGCGCTGGGAGAGCGGCCACGTCGCGGACATCGCGTGCCCATTCGTCATGAGCCTCCGTCCCTTGCCCGTCGTCTCTGTGACCGTGATGATCTCGTTGACGCCCTCACTTTGATTGAGCACCCGTTCGTTCGGCTCGGGCCGCGGCAGCGCACGGGTTCTGATGTAATCAGCGGGAAGCGCCATCCACACTGCAATTGCGAGAGCGACGATGACCATTGACGCGGCGACCGCAGCGCTCGAACCGGGATTCGGGATTCGGGATCCGGGGTTCGCGGGAATCGATGAATTCGAATCCCGAGTCCCGAGTCCCGAATCCCGGCTCGCGAGGTACAGAGGAACAAGACCGAGCGCCGCCGCGATCATGAGCACCGTGGTGCTTCCTTGCAGGCCGAGCGTCGGCAGCAGCAGGAAGCCGACGACAAGGCTGCCGGCCACTGCCCCCGTTGTGTTCGCGAGGTAGAGCACGCCGGCGCGTCGGCCAACAGAGCGTTCCGTGCGCTGGATGACCGCGTTCGCGAGCGGAAAACTGAACCCCATGAGGAGTGCCGGCAGCGCAACCTCGGGCAGGATCGGCCGCAGATTGAACCACAGCTCTGTCAGCATCCACGCGAGCCCGGACCGTGCGACCGGCAGCGCGGCGGCCGCGGCAGCGGCGCCCATTGCGCTCGACACCGTACGGTCGATCGCACTCGAATCGGCCGCAGCCATCCCGATCAGCGTAAAAACAATGAACAGCGCCTGAACGGCGATCAACCACTGGGCCGCCTTCGCCGAAGGCTTCGGCGAGCCAGGGCGGCGTGACGCGGCCGTGAGGACAACGCCAGCGAGAAGCGCCCCAGAGCCGATGCCGACGAGAATCACCGTCAGCAGCAACGAGAAGACTGCGCGGAAGGCGCCCAGCATGATGGAGAAATGTCGGAACCAGAGGATCTCCATCCCGAGAGCGGCGAAGCCGGATAGCGCAAGCGCGACGCTGGTAAAGACAATCGCCTTGGGAGTTGGGAGTTGGGAGTTGGAGGTTGCGTGCGTCCGGGCCGGCTTCCCGCCTTCGCGCGCGGAACGCGCGCTACGGCGAGGCCTCGCCGTAGCTTCCGCGGATTGTTCGGAAGCGGAGGCGGACAGGCGTACCAACAGAATCGCACCCACGCCCGCGACGATGTTGAGCGCGACCGCTATGAACTGCGTATTCCGCAACCCCCACGCCGGCACCAGCGTGAAGTCGGTCAGGAAACATCCGACCGCGGCCCCCGCGGTGTTCACGGCGTACAACAGCGCGATGCGCCTTCCCTGCGCTTCGACGTCGCTGCGAACGAGATGCCGAATGAGCAGCGTCAGCGTGCCACCCATGAGCAGGCTGATCGGTATCAGCAGCGCGACCGCTATTCCGGCACGTGCCGCATGCGATGCGGGAGTGATGACGTACCAGCCGTTCGCGTCCTGCTCGTACGAGGTGACGAGAACCGAGACGCGGTCGAGGTGAGGGAGGATGAGCGCAATCGCGAGACCCATCGCCGCAATCGCGATCTCGAAGTAACCGTACGCGCGCAGCGGCGAGTCGGGGTTCGCGGCATACCGCCGGTCCGACCACGCGCCCGCAAGGTAGCTGCCCGCGCCCAGCCCCAGCATGAAGACTGCGACCACGACCGATGCGGAATACACGGTGTTGCCGAAGACGTTGCCGAAGACGCGGACCCAGACGACCTGGTAAATCAATCCGCTGAGGCCGGAGCAGAAGAAGAGGAAATACAGCATGAACTCCCGATTTCCAAGTCCCAAGGCGGACCTGAAGGCCCAAGGCGGACCTGAAGGTCCGCCTCTACATAGTGTAGAGGCGGGTCTTCAGACCCGCCTTTGGGCTCTGGACGTCGGGCGTGAATGCCCTTCTAGTTGGTGCCCGTCGGGGTTATCGCCTTGCCGACGAGGAATGCCGGGTTGGCGCCCGCGCGCGGACGGAACTTCTGCGTACGGCCGCTGTCGACTTCCGACACGTAGAAGTTGCCCTGCGAATCGACGCTCATCCCGTGGACGCCCCAGAAGCCACCGGGGAAGTCCCCCCACGTGCCCCAGGAGTACAGGAACTTGCCGTCGAGGCTGTACTTGAGAATCTTCGACGATCCGCGGTCGGCGGCCCACAGGAAACGGTTGCTGTCGATGATGAACAAGTGGATATCCGACGGCGCATCGCCGAATTTCCATTGGTCGAGAAACTTGCCGTTCTCATCGAACACCTGCACGCGATGGTTGCCGCGGTCGTTCACGAACACGCGTCTGGTCTGGGGATCGACCGCGATGCCGTGCACGTTGTTGAAAAAGCCGGGGCGCGTGTCGTTCATGTTCGAGCCCTTTTCACCCCACGCCGTGACGTAGTTCAGGTTCTTGTCGAACTTCACGACGCGCGTGTTGGCGTAGCCGTCGGCGACGAAGAATGTCCCGTCAGGCAGCCAGTCGATGAAGGTCGGGCGATAGAAGTGCGACGCATCGGCCGCGTGCTTGTTCGGCTCGCCGATCGTCTTCAGCAACTGCTTGCCATCGTTGCTGAACACGAAAATCGCGTGGCGGTAGTCGTCGACTACGAACACGCGCTTCAGCGGATCGTACGGGCTGATGTAGATCGCGTGCGGGCGACGGAACATCTTGTCCCACTGCGTCCAGTCCTCGATCAGATTGCCGTTGGCATCGGCGACGACGATCACGTGGTGATAGCGGTAGTCGACGCCCGGCTTGCCGACGTCGAGATCGTCGCCGATGGTGCCGTCCGGCTTCTCGAGCGCTCCGGGAGGGCTGGCGGAGGTCGCGTCACGGAACGGCAGGCGGCCGATCGGGAACTCGATGCCCGGTCCCAGCTGCGGAAGCGGGATGGTGCGCGGTCTCTGAATCACCGGCAGTTCGCCGCGCTGCAGGAGGAACACCCGGTTCGGGCTCTCGGGGAACGCGTATTCCCCGGCTCCGTAGGTCCAAGTCTCGTGCCCGGGCAGCGAGGACATCGGTTTCGGCCAGTCCTTCACGATGTCGTAGGCGCCGAAGATATCCTGGCCGCCCTTCTCACTCGGCACCGCGGCGAAGCTGACCGGCTGCGCCTGCCCCTCAACAGGCGTGTGACGGTAGACGATCGTGAGTACCGCCAGCAGTACGACAGCGGTCGTCGCGATCAATGAAGCACGCGTTTTCATATTCCTTACTCCTTCGCTGTCAATTCCCAACCAGTTCACCCAAGGCTGGTCTGAAGACCCGCCTCTACGCTGCGTAGAGGCGGACTTTCAGGTCCGCCTTGGGAGTTGGAGCTATCTATCTCAACGAGTCCCTGTCCCCGCGGGTGCCAGGACATTCTTCTGAAGCCAGCCGGTGATGAAGTTGATCACCTGCTCACTGTTCTTCTCGAGCATCATCATGTGGCTGTTGCCACGGATGCCGACGTCCTCGAGGCGGACGAACTCGCCCGGGACTCCCGCCTGCCTGAGAAACTTCGGGATGCACGGATCGTAGGTGCGGTGATAGGTGCCGTCCGCCGAGACGCTGAGCACCTTGATGTCCTTCCAGCGTACGAGCTTCCGCGCCGGCTCCTTCTGAAGCCAGCACCGAGCCTCGTCCGGGCGTTCCTGTTTTTCCTCGAGGTACACGTCGAGGTCCGCCGGGCTCTTTGCCGCCGGCGCATACTCGTACGGCGTCGTCGTCAACCCCCATGAACTCGGGTTGCGAGGACCGGCCACTACGGTTGCCGTGTTCACGCCGCCAAACTGCGGGCCACCCGGCTCGATCGCCACCATGGCGTGCACCAGCTTCGGACGCTGCTCCGTCACCTCGAAGCCGACGCCGCCGCCCTGCGAGTGCGTGAACATGATGACGGGCGTGCCGATCATGTCGAGGAGCGCGACGGCCGCGGGTACCGCCAGATTCGTGCTCTCGCCCGCGAACTGCACCTGCGTGCGAATGAAGTTGTCGAAGATCGGATCGCCGGGCTTGCCTGTACCCGGCCACTGCGTATGGTCGTTCTTGCGCGGGAAATCACCGAGCTCGCGGCCAGCCGTCCAGATACGCGCAAGCTCGAGCCCCGTGCGGATCCCGAAGTTGCCGTCGATCCACTTGCCGTCGGCGGTCTTGAGGGGCACGTACGCCGACCGGCCGCGCGCCGGATAGTCCACCATGTAGACCACGTATCCCGCGTCCATCAGGGAATACGCCCATCCCCTGCGGCCGTCGGGAGTGTAGAGCCAGTCCTGGCCGGTCTGACCGTTGCCGTGGAAGATCACCATTGGATAGGGCGACTTGATCTGCTTCGGCACCCACACTTCTGTGTACATGGAGCCGTGCATGATCTGCTTGCCCGGCTCACCGACGTAGGAGCCGCCGGCGTAGAAGAAGCCTTTCGCCGCGATGGAATCTGTGGGGAACGTCGGGATCGCTTTCGGCGGCATCGCCTTCGACACATCCATGCCGGCCGCCGGCGCGTTCTTCGCCATCCACGCGCCCATGTACTTCGCGATGTCGGCGCTGTTCTTCTCCAGCATCATCTGGTGGCCGTTGCCGCGCAGCCCGACCTTCTCCATTTCGACATACTCGGTCTTCACACCGGCCTGATTCAGCCAGGTGGGGACGCAGCGATCGAACACGCGGTGGTAGCCGCCCTCAGCACTCATGAACAGGACGGGGATCTTCGCGAGGTTCACGAGCTTGCGCGCAGGCTCCTTCTGCACGTAACAGGGAACCGTGCCGGCCTCGGGCGTTGTCGTCTCGAGGACCGTCTGCAACTCGGACGGATTGTTCACGGCTGGCGCGTAGGTGACCGGGCTGGCGCTGATGCCCCACGCCAAGCCACCGCCATCGTTGTAGGCCACCTTCGCGGTGTCCACGCCCTTGATCGGCGGTCCCGCGGCCTCCAGCGTGACAATCGCCTTCACGAGGTTGGGACGCCGATCGGCGATCGTCCACCCGAACCCGCCGCCCTGCGAGTGCGTGAGCAGGATGACCGGAGTGCCGATCATGTCGAGCAGCGCCATGTTGGCGTCGCGGGTCATCGTCTCCTGGCGGGGCCCCTGGAGGAACTGTACCTGCGTCTTGTTGAAGTCGTCGAAGATCTTGTCGCCGATGCGGCCGGTGCCGGGCCATTGCGTATGCTTCTTCGCGTTCGGAAAGTCGCCGCGCGCCGCCGAGGCGGTGAAGATCTCCTCGAGGTTGTTCGCGGTGCGGATGTTGAGATTCAGGTTCTCGTTGGTGCCGTCGACGCCAGGCACGTACTGCGAGCGGCCGCGCGCGGGGAAATCTTCGAGGTAGACGACGTACCCCATGTCGAGGAAGTTGTAGGCCCAACCCGGACGACCGTCAGGTGTCTGCAGCCAGTCGACGCCCGTCTGTCCCGCACCATGGAGGAACACGACCGGATACGGCGACTTGATCTGCTTGGGTACCATGACCTCGAAGTACATGGCGCCGCCCATGGTCGGCTCCTTCATCGGTCCGATTTCGCCGACGTACTGGCCCCCAGCATAGAAGTAGCCGTGGCGCGCGATGTTGTTCAGCGAAACTTTCGGAATGGCGGTAGGCGGGGCCGCTTTCGATGCCGCGGACTGGGCAGCCGCCTCTCGTGATGCGCCGCTCACCAAGGCGAGGGCGGTGAGAGCACCAATCAATATTCGCCGCTTCATCGTTGTTTCCCTTTCTGTAGGTGGGCCGTCGGTCTGAGTCTCCGGTCCTCGGTCCTGGGCCAGGACGGGAGACGGGAGTCCGTGGTCCGGAGTGCAGATCGAGATGTACCGAGGGCATCGAAGTTGTAGAACCGAATGCCAAAAATGTCAAGTTTAGAAGGAGATACGGGCGCCAGTGGATGTAGAATTGCGGCCGCGGCGCGGACCTTCAGGTCCGCGAGGAGGACACATGCCGAATCGCAGAGAGTTCTTTAGAGCAACCGCAGCCGCGGCCGCCGGGAGTTTCGTCATGCGAGGCGGCTACGCCGCGTTCGCACAAGCGGCCCAGGGCACGGCGAAGCGCCGCGAGATCTCCATCGGGCGCAAGCGTATCAAGGTGATCGACTCGCACGCGCATCTCGGCATCCCCGCGGTCGCCGAGGTGGTGAAAGGGACACCGTTCGCGAAAAACGTCAACGTTGCCGCGAACCTGGTGGTCGGCCCAGACCGCGTGCGGGCGATGGACGAATGGGGCATCGACATCGCCCTGCTCACGCAGCAGGGCGGGTGGTGGTACGGCGTTCCCGATCGCGACCTCGCACGCGCGATCGTGAAGACGCAGAACGAGGGCACGGCCGCAATTGTCGCGAAGTATCCCGATCGATTCATCGGGATGGCGTCGATGCCACTGCAATTTCCCGACATCGCGGCTGAAATGCTGGAGGACGGCGTGAAGCGGCTTGGCTTCAAGGGCGGCGGGATCTCAGCCGGCTTCGCAGGCGAGAAGGAGCTGTCAGGGCCCGAATACGATGTGTTCTGGGCGAAGGCGCAGGAGCTCGGCGTGCTGCTCTTCATGCATCCTGGCGGCGGCAACGACATCGGCGCCGAAAAGCACTTCGGCGGCAAGGGTGCCCTGGGCAACACGATCGGCAATCCGCTCGAGACGACGATTTTTCTCTCGCATCTGATCTATGAAGGAACGCTCGACAAATTCCCCGGGTTGAAGATCTGCGGGGCGCACGCGGGCGGCTATCTGCCGTCGTACCTGGGCCGCACCGACGCCCAGTGCACTCGGCAGGCTGACGCCTGCACCGGCAAGAAACGGCCGGTCGAGGAGTACTTCAAGACGCAGATCATGGTCGACTCGATGGTCTTCCGCGAGGAGGGGCTGCGCCACCTCGTGGCCGAGGTGGGCGCCGGACAGATGGTGTACGGCACCGACATGCCGTTCGGCTGGCCAGCCAATCCCGATTTCATCCTGAATGCCACGTTCCTGAACAACGCGCAGAAGGAGCAGATCCTCGGCGGAAATCTAGTGAAGCTGCTCAAGATAGCTCCGTCCGCGACGAATTAATCGAAGCAGGCAGCTGGCAGCGGACGGCTGGCAGCATGCCAACGAAAGTTCAACCACGAAGCGCGCGAAGCACACGAAGATCTGGAATTCTTCGTGACCTTCGCGACCTTCGTGGTTTGTAGAGGAGAGTACGATGCAGAACCGCAGGGATTTCTTCAAGGCCGTTGCCGGTGCGACGGCAGGCGCGTACATCGCCGGGCGCGGGTTGCCCGCGCTCGCGCAGCGAGGGGGTGGAGGTCAGCGCGGCGGCGGCGCCGCAGCCCCCACGGGACCCGTCAAACGCCGCGAAGTGTTCATCGGGCGCAAGCGCGTGAGGGTGATCGACGTGCACTCGCATTGCACGGTCGACGGCGTCGCCGAGGTCGTCAAGGGGACGCCGTTCGAACGCCAGGCGGGCGGACGTGCGCTCGGGACGGACCGCATCGCGCTCATCGACGGCCAAGGGATCGACATCCAGGTGCTCACCATCAACGGCTATTGGTGGTGGGAGGTCCAGGATCAAGCGCTCGCAGGGCGCATCGTCCGCGCGCAGAACGAAGGGCTCGCCAAATGGGTCGGTGACCATTCGGATCGGTTCGTGGCGCTGGCGTCAATCTCGCTCCAGTTCCCGGAGCTCGCCGCTGAGCAGCTCGATTACGGCGTCAAGCAGCTCGGGATGCGCGGCGCCACGATCGGCGGTCACGTGAACGGCGAGTCACTATCGCTGCCGAAGTTCGATCCGTTCTGGGCCAAGGCGAACGAGCTCGGCGTGATTGTCTTCATGCACCCGGGCGGGGCGGACAACATCGTCAAGCCAGACGCCTGGAAGGCGAGGGGCGACATCGGCAACATCATCGGCAACCCGCTGGAGACAACCTACTTCCTCACGCGGCTGATCTTCGACGGGACGTTCGACAAGTTCCCGAACCTGAAGGTCTGCGGAGCGCACGGTGGCGGCTACCTCCCGTCGTACTTCCAGCGGACTGAGGTCGCGTGTGACGTGCGCGGGAACGCGATGTGCGCGAACAAGAAGCATCCGCGCGAGTACCTGAAGACGAACATCATGGCGGATACGATGGTGCTGACCGACGAAGGTCTGCGGCATCTCGTCGCCGAGATGGGGATCAGCCAGATCGTCTACGGGACGGACAATCCGCTGAACTGGCCTGTAACGGTCGACCTGGTGCTCAACCACTCGACCCTCACCGACGCGCAGAAGGAGCAGATCCTCAGCGGCAACCTGATGAAGCTCCTCAAGATTCCCGCGGCGGCTACTGCGTAGCCGTACGTCGGAGCACGTTCGACGTGTGAAGTTCGAAGTAACTTCGAACTAGAAAAGAAAAGGCCCGCGACATTCGCGGGCCTTTTCACTTTCAACTTACTTCGAACTTCAACCTTCGAACTTCAAACTTGCAGGTTCTCCATGAGCGTCAGTAGGTAAGTCTGAACCCGATCTGTGCGCTCCGGAACTGGCCCGTCGAGGGCTTGTTGAAGTTGGCCGCGCTTTCCTGCGTGACCAACGTGTAGTTCTCGAGATTGAACAGGTTGAAGACTTCCGCGATCAGATCGACCGCGGCCCGACCGCCCAGCCGGATGCGCTGCTGGACGCGAACGTCCGTCTTGTTCTGCTTGGGCTGAATGAAGCCGTTCCGCGGAACAATCGTCCCGTTCGGGCGGAGGCGGGCCTGCGCCGTGGCACCGATACCTCGCAGGTCGCCACCGTAGTTATATCCGCTTCGGATTCCGGCGCCGAAGTAATGCAGTCCGCTCAACTGGAAGCCGCGCGCAACCTCCCAGATCCCGCTGAACACGGCGCGATGGCGCTGGTCCGATGACGAGTAACCGAACTCGTTGCCGAGATCGGGCTGCACCGTGAACGGCACGATGTTGAGTCCGCTGAACGGCTGATTCTCCGCGTCCCGCAGACCGGACAGCGTATACGTGGCCGACGCCTGCCAACGACTGCTCATCCGCTTGGTGAAACTGGTCAACAGCGAGTCGCTCGTCGACCGGGCATTGTGCGGAATCATCGAGATGACGCCGTATTGCGGATACGGAAGCCTCGCGCGATCCGAGGTCGGATAGTTCGCGCCGGTCGCTGGGTCGTACGACAGGTTGATGTTGTCGAGCGTGTCCTTCTCGTGCGTGCCCTTCGCGTGAATGTAGTCAGCCTCGACCGCAATCGTGCTTCCGAACTGCCGCTGGAAACCGATGGACACCTGGAAATTCCGCGCCTGCTGCATGTACTGATCGGGCCCGGGCATTTCCTGAAGGGCGAGCAGCAGACATGGCGCCGTGCCGGTGAAGTTCCTCGCCTGCCACGCGGCAAAGTTCGCCGCCTGCGCCGTTGAATGACAGAACTGGCTCTGCGCCTGCTCGTAGGTCGGCAACGGCTGCCCGTTGAGCGGATTCGCCGCGAAGTCGGGCCGGCCGTCGTTGTTGACCTGGATCCGGGCGATTTGCGCGTTGTAGTACGGCCAGAAGGCATCGACCGTCAGCGCATCGGCGAAGTACAGGCCGGCACCTCCGCGAAGCACGCTTCGATCGTTGAGCTGGTACGCAAAACCGAGTCTCGGCTGAACATTGTTCTTGTCGTCCGGTCGGTTCGCTCTGTAGAACGGCTCGACGGCAATCTTGTTCGCCCACGCGTTGATGCTGAGGTCGTACCGCACCCCGAGATTCAACGTGAGTCGGCCGGTCGCGCGCCAATCATCCTGAGCCCAACCCGCGTACTTCGGCTGCTTGTAGGCATTGGGGAATCTCCCGATGCCGATCGTGTAGCTCCGAGTAATCGGCGACAATGCCGCGAAGTTCCACGTGTCGGCGTGCCAGGGGTCTGGGAACAGCGACTCGATGTTGGCCGGAATCGGCCCGTTGTTGGCGAGAATCGTGCCGCCGCATTGCGCGCAGTTCTCGCTGTCCTCGTCGTGGCGCACGAACTCGAAGCCCAGCTTCAGGTCGTGATGGCCGATCGCTTCGTACGACGTCGTGAAGTCGTCGCGAAGCTGCCAGACGTTCTGGTCCCGATGGCGCGGGGCGTTGGCGTTGGCGTTAATCGCGAAGCCGGTGAACGTGATGCGCGGATAACCATTGGTCACGCGCGGCGCCTGCCAGTGCTTCGACCAGTCGACGAGCGTCTTGTTGGAAAAGCCGTAGTGGCTGTAGCCGCCCCTGACCTCGTTCAACGCGCGATTGCTCAGCACCTGCGTGAACTGCCCTGTGTATTCCCTGTTTTTCTCATCGGTATCGATGGTCGACGCGGGATGAGTCGTCGACGAGCCGGCGCCAAACGGATCATAGCTTCGTTGGCCGGATACTTTGCCCATCACCCGTGCCCGCGGCGACAGCTGATAGTCCATGCGCAGGCCAGCAATCTTTCTGGAGCTCTTGCCCGACAACTCGACGTTGAAGGTCGGGTACGGCGTAGTCCAGACGCTCGTCCTGGGTTCCCGTTCGTACTCGAAGTTGCCGAAGTAGTGCAGCCGATCCCTCAGGATCGGCCCGCCGACCGCTGTACTGAACTGCTGGTTCTTGATTGGCACGACCTTTTTGGCGAGCGGATCGGGCGCGTTGAACCTGCTGTCACGGAAGTTCGTGCGGAATAGGCCGGACACCTGATTGGTGCCCGACTTGGTAATAACGTTTACCTGCACTCCGGTCGACCGGCCCTGCGTGGCGTCGAATCGGTTGGCGATGTACTGGAACTCCGAGATCGAGTCCGAGCTGAAGCGCGGCTGATTGCCGGTGCCGAGTTCGGACGAGATCTGCTGTCCGTCCAGGTTGAGCTGGAACTCGCGGGCCTCGCCGCCATTTCGATCCGGCAGCGGCGCATTGGCGTTCGTAGGAGACGTGCGGGCGCCCGGAGCGAGCAGGGTCAGTCCCATCCAGTTCCGTCCGTTCGACGGAAGTTCCGCCACCTGCCTCGGATCGATGTTGCCCCCAACGCTCGACGTCGTCGTCTCGATCAGCGGCGCTTCGCCGGTGACCGTCACCGTCTCCGCCAGCGTCGAGGGCGCCAGTTGGAGGTTCACGTTTCGCGTTTCGCCTACGAGCAGGACGACGCCTTCACGGTTCACGGTGCTGAACCCGGGGAGTTGGGCGGTGATCTTGTAAGAGCCCACACGCACGGGCAGCCGATACACGCCCAGCCCGTCCGACACTGACTCGAAGCTGTTACCCGATGCCTCGTTGACGGCTTGCACCGTGACGCCGGGCAACACCGCGCCCGTGGAGTCCGTGATGGTGCCCGTCAGGGTTGCTTCCTGCGCGAACACCATTGCGGGGAGTGCCATCACGGCACAGAACAGAATCAGCCGCCTTACTACGCTCGACTGCATTGGGATCCTCCTCCCAGAAAGGGACTAAGCGCCGACTACATACGTAACGATGATTGCGAGTGCGCCGGCTAAACCCGGTAGACAGGTGGCTAAACCCGGTAGACAGGTGGCCGGTAAGACCGGTAAGAAAGGCCTTGGCTGGGTCGCATTTTAGGGCGGGGGTGGGGGGCTGTCAACAAAACCGAAATCCCAAATCCCAAATCCCAAATCAAAAAAAATCCCAAATCCCAAAGAAATCGGGCCCGGAGGTCATGGCGGACCCGTAAAGGCGCAGGAGATGCTCAACGACTCGATCGTTCGATCGAAGCCGGGCGGCAATGCCGGGTATTCGCCGTCCGCCTGGAGCACGAAACTGTTTCCACTCAGATTCTCGCCGGTCCAGGCCGTCACCGTCGCGGCCGGACCCGGTTGGGCGCTCCTGATGCGCCTGGTCCAATCCTCCCCATTTGCTAGTACTTTCAGCGTCGGGTAGCTCCGAGGGCCGTTGACGAACTGGCTCCCTCCGGTAAACCGCGGACCGTCCCACAGCTGAACGAAGCACCCGGCGGGGTTCGGCATGGTTTTGACGGATTGTGGAGCCGGTGCACACGCGAGGGTCGTGAGCGCCAGCACTCTCACGAATCGGCAGGTTACCAGTCGACCAACCCAGGCCACTCGGCACATCATACGGTCATGAGATCCTACGGGCGAAGGGTGACGGGAGCAAAACATGCGACGTGCTGTAACTCGTAGACGCATTACAAAGCTTGTCGTCGCCGCGACCCTTGTCTTACACGTTGGGACCGCGGCCGTTCCTGATGCACGCGGCCAAGTGCCTGCCTTTCGCGTCGGCGTCGACGTGATCGCGCTCAACGTGACCGTGACCGACGCGTCTCGACGATTTGTCACCGATCTGACTGAACGCGATTTTCGAGTTCTCGAGGATGGCCGCCTACAGGAGATGGTGCTGTTTCAGAGAGTCGCGCCCCCCCTCGCCGTGGCCCTGTTGATCGATTCGAGCGCCAGCATGGAAGGTTCGCTCGGCATTGCGCAGGAAGCCGCCATTGGATTCAGTCGACAACTCGAATCGACAGACATGGTCTCGGTTGTGGACTTTGACACCAGAGTGCGCGTCGCTCAGGATTTCACCAAAGATCGCGTGACGACGGAGGACGCCATCCATTCAACGGTGCCGGGCGGATCAACCGCGCTCTACAACGCAGTCTACATCGCGCTGCGTGAGCTGACCCGGGTCGCCCCGCCGGAGGAAGGAGGGCAGGTGCGTCGACGAGCCATCGTCCTGCTCTCGGACGGCGAGGACACATCGAGTCTTGTCACGTTTGAGGAGGTCCTGGATCTCGCGTCACGCTCCAATACCGCAATTTACGCAATCGGTCTTACGTCGAACGCACCGGGGACAAATCGCGGAGCTCAAGACGCGGAGTTCGTGTTGCGGAGGCTCACCCAGCAGACGGGTGGACGTGCATTCTTTCTGAGGGAAGTTCGCGAACTGAGCGGCGTCTACGCGGAGATCAAGGCGGAGCTCGCGAGTCAATACCTGCTGGCGTACCAGACCAGCAACCCAAATAGAGATGGCCGATTTCGAAACGTGGCGGTACGTCTCGAGCGACCAGGTCTGATCGCACGAACACGGCCCGGATACTACGCGCCTGCGCGATGAACGCCGGCCATTTCCAGACGTCAATTCCCGATTCCCAACCTCCAACTCCCAAGGAGCCTTTCTGATCACGTCGTTGCCCAGGGCGAAGGCAAGATGAAGGAATGATCCGATACTCCGTCTGCACCACACTCCCTGCGCCAGACTGCGCCACAACCAGCGCAAGCCAACGCGAGCGTCGCGATCGCAATTCGTAATTTCGGGTCCCGTTCCAACACACGCACCACTCCAGCTGTTTCTGTAAGTCATTCGTTCTAAACGCCTAAGGACAACACCTGAGTCTGGCGTGCCTATTGCGCTCTCGCCGGGCAATGCTCGAAGAACTTAACGGCCCACCGAAGCGACTCGACGGGGACGACGGCTTCTCGCTGATCGAAGTGCTCCTTGTCGTTGCGGTGATGGGGATTGTCGCGGGAATGGCGATCCCCTCGACAACCAGCACGATGCGGGGGCACCGTTTGAAGGGTGACGCTGAAGCGGTCCACAACCTCGTCGCGCTCGCGAAAATGAGGGCTGCGTCTCAATTCTCACGGTCGCGAGTGTTCGTCGACCTGGGCACGAATTCCTACTCGCTCCAGACCTGGAACAAGACGACCAACAGCTGGGTCACCGAGGGCCCCGTCACCCAAACCTCGCAGGGCGTGACGTTTGGGTTCGGCGCCGTCGCTGCGGCTCCTCCAAACACTCAGGCCGCGATCGGCCAATCGCCAAATTGCACGGACAACGCAGGAGCCGCCGTCGCCAACACCGCGTGCATCACCTTCAGTTCGCGAGGGATGCCGGTCACTAACGTGCTGCCCCCGGGCGGCGGAGTAGTCGGCAATAGCGCGCTCTATCTCACGGACGGGTCGAGCATCTATGGGACAACCGTCACGACGACTCCGTTGATCAAGTTCTGGTGGGCGGGCAGGTGGAATGCCGCGTGGGTGAGACAGTGAGGATGCACATGCGTTGGTTCCGAGGGGATGAGGCGCGTCGGGCGGAGAGCGGCTTCAGCCTGATTGAGACAATTATCGCGCTCGGCGTGCTGGCCGTGGTCGCCGCGGGTGTCCTGCCGCTGGGGGTCATCGCGACCAAGAGCACGGAGAACCAGGGCCACTTGATGGCCCGGAGCACGGAATACGCGCAGGACAAGCTCGAACAACTACTGGCCCTGGCGTGGGGAGATATCCTGACCGATACGCGCACCTTCCCGGCGACCGCCCTCGGAGGCAGCGGCCTGGCGGTCGGTGGCACCACGAATACCGCCGCGCCAGTCGCGGCCTACGTCGACTACCTGGACATCAACGGAAACACGCTCGCAAGCGTCGGCGGGGCACCGCCTGCCAATTGGTTCTACATGCGCGCCTGGCAGGTGACGAGCCCGAGGGCCAACCTGAAACAGGTGACAGTGGTTGCCAGGGTCAGAGCATCGGCACTCGGAGGCCCGGGCCGCGTTCCACAGTCCACGGTCAGCGCGCTCAAGACGTTCCCGTTCTGACGAGCATTGTTGTGATGAATGTGATGACCAGAAAACACGCCGGTGAGGCTCGACGGAGCGACGAGGGGTTCACCCTCGTCGAGATGATGATCACCGTTCTGGTCCTCATGATCGTCAGCGGGACCGTGATGAAAGGCGTGCTCGACCTCACGAACCTGCACAACACAATCATGAACCGGACCGACATGCACAGCGGCGTTCGGAACGCCACCGAACTGTTGACGCAGGAGGTCGGTCAGGCAGGACGAATAGCCCTGCCTGCAGCCGTGACGGTGACGGCTGCGAGCGTGGTGGGCGCCGTGGTGCTGAACGTCAGCTCCACGGCGGGCATGTTCGTCGGGGTGCAGCTGAACATCGATACAGGACAGTTTCAGGAAACGGCGGCGGTCACCGCCATAAACGGCAACCAGATCTCCGTGCCCGCGTTGACCAAGGCCCATGCGAATGCCGTTCCTGTCAAGGCGTCGGGCGGGTTCGCAGCCGGCGTCATACCCACCACGGTCGCGAACGGCTCGACGGGCGCGCTGCTCAAGATTTTTGGCGACATCAATGGCGACGGAAACATGGTCTACGTCGAATACAGGTGCGATACGGTCGCGGGACGGCTGTACCGGAACTCGATGCCGTTCCAGGCCGGGGCAAAGCCGGCCGTCACCGTCGAGCAGATCCTTATCGACAACATCTTGCCGAATCCGGACGCCACGCCGTGCTTCACCTATCAGACGCAGACGATCAACGGGACCACGTATGTCCTCGACGTCGCCATTACCCTCACCGTGAGGACCCAAAACCGCGATCTGAACACAGGACAGTTCATGACCGAGACGAAGGCGCTGCTCAACGTCTCGCCCCGGAACGTGTTCAACGTGTGGCAGCTTGCGGGATTGGGTGTCACCAACCGTGTGCAGCCGATTCCGCCGACCGTCCAGGCACTGCTCCCTTGAGGAAATTAAGAACGTGAGAACCCATATGACTCGATCAAGTGAGAGCGGGATCGCCATGATCATCACATTGTTCATGGTGCTGATCCTGTCGCTGCTCGGCTCGACGCTGATGTACGTCGCGCGAACGGAGACGCTGTCCAGCCTGAACTACCAGACGATGTCGCAGGTGCGGTACGCGGCGGAATCGGGCGTCCACAGCGCGGCCAATCAGATCCTGTGGACTTACGTGCCTCCTGCCGCCGTAGGCGCCGATCCGCTCGGCGCCTACGTCACGGCCACGTCTCCAGTCACTTTCGCCGGCGCGGATGTCGTGCTGTCCAGCGACCCGACGGTGGCGTCGAACTACCCGGTCGCGGCCGTTCGTGACGCGTTTGCGGCGGCCACGCAAGGCACGCTCAACGTCGACAGCGGATCGGTCGCCTACACCGCGGTCGCACGGCTGATGTCCATGCGGACGATCAACGACGCGTTCACGGGGCTGCCCGTGACCCTCCAGACGTGGGAAATCACAGGTACTGGCAGTGTCGGCGGTGTGGGCGCCGCGCGACTGCAGGTATCGGCGACCATCGAGCGCCAGGATACGCCCATCTACAAGTACGCGGCATTTGCGACCGACAACGGCTGCGACGCCTTGAAATTCGGCGGTAGCGCGCACACGGACAGTTACGACTCGGTCGCGTACGCCGCGTCCGGGGGGGTAGGCAACCCCGCGATCAGCGCATCGGGCGGCAACGTCGGAACGAACGGGAACCTGAACGAGTTCGGCAATAGCCAGATCGCCGGAACGCTTTCAACGCCTCGGTCGGGGGTGGGCGCCTGTTCCGCGGCCAACGTGACGGCGCTGACGGGCAACCTCGCAGGGGTCTCTGGTGGAATCGTCCAGCTTTCGCAGGCTATCGCCTACCCGACTCCTCCGGCGCCGAACCCGCTGCCGCCCACGACGGCCATCAGCTTCTCGAAGAATGGCGGTTGTCCCGCGGGGGCCGGGGCGTATTGTTCCGCCTCCGCGAATGGAGCCACATTCACACCGCCAACCGCGACGACCGTCGTCACCCTGGGCAATGTCAGCGCGACTGCGCAGGCAGTGCTGCACTTGAGCGCCGGCATCTATGTCGTGAATAGCCTCAGCTTGGCGAGCCAGGTCGAGATCGTTCTCGATGGGCCTGGGCCGGTCATCTTCCAGGTCGCCGGGGTGGGTGTGGCGACGCCGCTCGACATGACAGGCGGATCGTTGACGAACGCGACGTTCAGCCCCACGCAGCTGCAATTCATCTACGGTGGAACGGGCAACGTAAAACTCGCCGGAGGCTCCACCAGCGCGGCCCTTCTCTACGCCCCGCAGGCCACTGTGACGATCACCGGCAACGCCGACTTCTACGGGGCTGTTGTCGCCGGAAAGGTGACGGACATGGGGACCGCGGCCATTCATTACGATCGCAGCCTCCAGAACAGCGCCACCACGGCGGGGAACCCGATGATGGACGAATTCAACTGGAAGAGTTATTGAGGACGCTCCACTGACCGGTGCCGATGGGTAGATAGGGATCGGGGATCGGTAGATAGGGATCGGGGATCGGGGATCGGGGATCGGGGATCGGGGATCGGTAACTCCCAACTTCCAACCTCCAACTTCCAAGCGCCTTGGGAGTTGGAACTGGGAGTTGGGAGTTTGTATTTGCGGGTTACCCAATGTATCGCACAGAATTGAAGCGCGTGAACGTCTCGCCGCGCTCCCCTCACCCGACGGCGGGTGTAATCGCAATTTTCACGGTAGCACTGCTCTCCGCTGTCGCACTCGTTTCGTTCCACGACAGAGGTTACCAGTGGTACGTCGCGGCCGTCACGATCTCGACGCTCGTCGTCTGCCCGCTCATCCTGGCTTCGCGCGTGTCGCGCCACCGCGACTCAGGTGACACTCCGGGCGCAAGCGCCGAACCCGCTCAGCCGCCACCGGTCGAAGAGGCCGACACCTCCTCGTGGCCGCAGCGCGTGCTCGCCTTCGCGATGGAGATGCGCGGGTCACTGTCCAGCGATCGTCTGTATGAGATCATCGAGCGCGAGCTACCGACACTCGCCGGAGTCGACCAGATCTGGATCGAGACCGACATCGGTCACCGGCGACTGCTGACCGCGACGCCGGACGGCGGCGACGCAGCTCCGGCCAATCCGCTGTGGGCGGCGCCGGGTGAATGGGCGACCTTTCCGTTGCAGGCGGGGGACGCGGTCGTCGGCGTCCTCGGTGTACAGATCGCGCAACGCCCGCTGTCGGCGTCGACCAGGCGCACACTGGAGGCGGTCGCGCCGCTGATTGGCGAGAGTCTCCACACCGCGCACACGATCGCGCACCTCCGCGAATTGAGCACGATCGATCCCGTGACCGGCTGCGGGACCAGGCACGATGGCCTCGAGAAGCTCCGAGCGGAGTTGAAGCGCGCGCAACGCGCGTCGCAGGAAGTCGCGATCCTGATGCTGGACCTCGACTACTTCAAGAGCATCAATGATCGGTACGGCCACCAGTGCGGTGATTCGGTGCTGGCGGCGATCGGACGCACGATCATGCAGACGCTGCGTGTCAGCGACGTGCGGTGCCGGTGGGGGGGCGAGGAATTCCTCGTGGCATTGCCGGAAAGCGGACTCGAGCAGGCGATGCGTGTCGCGGTCACGCTGGCCCGGCGCATTGCGGGGACCGTGACCGAATACGACTCGGCCCGGATCCAGTTGACGACAAGTGTCGGCATCACGATTGCCACCCCGGGCGAAGAGGATCCGGATACCGTTCTCGCGCGGGCCGATGCCGCGCTCTATCGAGCGAAAACCGACGGTCGCAACTGCATTCGGATCATGCTTGCCGAGGTCGGGGCCGTCGCGACAGCGCCGGCGTCACCTGCCCCATTGCCGTTTCGCGACCGCCGCGATCCATATCAGGGCGACCGCCGCGAGCATCCGGGGCCGGGACGGCGCACGACCGATTCCGCACACGCAGGCCGGCCCGCGACCGCGGGCACGTCGGCGGTTGACGACTCGCAGACGCCCGTGTAGCAGCGGTTTATCCGTGCGCAGCGTCGAGCGGTAAGTCGATCGAGACGCGCGCGCCCGCGCCCGCTCTCAGGATCGACACGCGGCCGTCATGGGATTCGGCGATACGCCTCAGCGCCAGGATCGACACATGAGCGGCGGCGAGCCGCGGATCGACCGGCGCGGGGGCCCCTGGCCGATCGACAGACGGCTCCTCGATCGCCATCCGATCTTGAGACACGGCGATGACGAGGCGGTCGCCGGCGGCGGTCGCCGTCAGAAGAATCCGCGCGCCGCTGACGCCGTCGAGCACCGCGATGGTCGCGAGCAGCAGCGACGACAGTCCATAGGCAAGCAGCTGAGGATCGCCATGAAGTGTCTGCGCGTCTGCAACGGTAATTTCGGTATCGATCGACAAGCTGCGCAGCCGCCGTTCGGCCTCAACGGACTCGAGCACGCGCCGTACCACCTCGCACGGAACCACGCGGCCCATCGCGGGCGTGACGCCGTATCGCACGATCCGGGCCGCCTGAAACACGCAGCGCGCGCGCCAGAGCTCCGCCTGGATGAGATCGGCCGCAACCGTGCGCGTCAGGCTCGGCGTGAGCGGCGCCAGAAGGCCGGCACATGACGTCAGCGTACACAGCGCATCGGCCATTTGCGCGTCGGAGAACGCGGTCAGGCTCGAGTGGGCCGCCGGCGCCGACGGCGACGGTTGGGACCGCAGCGCCTCGCGCAAGGCGCGGGCCCTGTCGTCGCCGACGTGATGCACGAGACACGGAACATCACGAAGGCCCGCGGCGCGCGCGGACGCCAGCCGCTTCTGCCCGGCGATGGTTTTGTAGGTGCCGTTGTTCCGCTGAACGATGAGCGGCTCCAGCACGCCATGACGCTTGATGGATTCCACGAGCGACGGCAGCGCATCCGCCGCGGGCACATCGCTGACATCGATCGCGTGCACGGCGATGTACTGAATCGTCACCGCCGGGGTGGGTGCGTCGAGCTGCTCGACGTAGTGGGCGTCGGCGCGCATCCTGAACGCGGGAGGCAATCCCTCGCGGCCGCGCGGCGGTTCCGTCGGCGCCGGCAACCCATCTGTCTCAGTGAAGGAAGTGAACGGATCGGACGGACCTGGCGTGAGACTGTGGTTACGGTCGGACACTGCGGACCCCAGAGAAGTGATGAGCGAGAAATTGTGAAAAAAGAACGTGCAAAGTGTAACCGACATTCACCGAGTTGGCCCGATTTTTTCGCGCCGCGCTCACGATCGTGATCCCTGATCGTTGATGAGTGACCGGGGATCAGGGATCCGGGATCCGGGATCGGGGATCCGGGGATCCGCGATCGGAGATCGCATCGACGTGCCTGCGGCGCGTGACCAGCACGAAGTAGCAGACTGCGACGAGGTCACAGAACGCGATCGTTGCGACGCGTTCGAGCCCTGTGGTCCCGACATATTTCGCCGACATTTCTGTGCTGGACGAGCCAGCGCTGATCTATACTGCGCGCTCGGCGTCACCCAGGGTGCCCCAGGTAACCATGGTGGCCGGCACGTTCCGGCGCGGAGGTCACATGAGACCGCGCTCTCTCGACGAGTTCCTGACGAAATCGCGCGTTCCGTACACGACCTTCCGTCACCCTCCCGCGTTCACCGCCATGCACGCGGCCGCCGTGTCGCACATACCCGGACGCTCCTGGGCAAAGACGGTCGTCTGCGTCACCGACGCCGAGGTGATTCTCGCAGTCGTGCCCGCACACTACACGATTGAGCTCGATCGGCTGCGTGAGCTTGCTGGCGCACAGGCACTCCGCCTGGCGGAACCTCGGGAGATTACCGACCTGTACCCGGACTGCGAAGAGGGGGCGATGCCGCCGTTCGGCGAGCTGTATTTGCAGCGCGTCTTCGTGGACGAGAGCTTTGTCGGTGATCCGGAGATGGTGTTCAACGCGGGCACCCACACCGACTGTATTCGGATGCACTACGGTGATTTCGCGGATCTGGCGCGTCCGACCGTCGGCTGTTTCAGCCGCCCGCGGCACGTTCAGCCGGAGAGCTGAGGTCCAACTATCAACCTCCAACTCCCAACTCCCAACTCCCAATTCCCAAGGAGAACGTTCCGCGAAGGGCGCCTTGGGAATTGGGCGTTGGTGATTGGAGGTTGGTGGTCGGTTCCCACCACCAACCGTCAATCAGTTAGTTGACCGCCACGTCGCCGGGGACTTTGCCGGCAGTTGCGGTGGGCGGTGGAACAGCTGCCTGCGCCGGGGCTGGCGCATGCGTCACCGGTTTGCCGAGCCGCGCCTTCATCAGCTCCTCGGCGCCGGCGAACAGCTGCTCCTTCGTGATCTTCCCCGCGTCCACGTCGGCGAGAATTGCACGCTGCGCCTTGTACTCGCGGTTCTCGATTCCCGCCTTGCTCTGCAGCATCCGCCACGCCTTGCGGCGCTCGACGCAGAACAGCACGAGCTGACGCGAAAGCGTACGGAGCTCGATCTCGCCGCCGGGTCCCTGCACCTTGATGTAGACGCCGAAGTCCGGCACGTAGGAGCGATGCTCGGGCACCAGGTATCGCCGGTAGACGACATCCTGCTGCGTGATGCGGACAAGCATGTTCTCCAGGGAGATACACTTCGCCGCATCCTCCTTCTTGATCTTCTTCAGGTGATTCCTGAAGCGCGCCTCGGTCGCGCACCAATGTGCCACCGTGTAGCGGTACGGTTCGTTGCCCGCCTTGAACTTCGCTTCGTACCAATCCAAGTCGATCGATGGATTGCCTTTGACGTCGAGCGCCTCCGGGTAGGTCTCGCCAAGCCGCGGGTTGAAGACGAACTCCGGGGCGCCGCGCGAATCGCGCACGCGCTGCGCCTGCGTCAGCGCCATGTCGTCGGCCACGCCGTGCTCCGGCTGACAGGTGGTGAAGCACTGCAGGAACGCCGTGCCGCGGTACTCGATGCCGTCAAGGATCGAGCGATACAGCTTCGGGGCGTTGGCAATCGAGATCTGCGCTACGTAGGGCGACCCATGGCCGGCGAGGAACGTTTCCGCGACCGTCTTCTTCTCGACGTTCTTGCCCTGCGTGGCGGTGCCGAACATGTTCATGTCGTTGCCGCCGAGCATCGGCGTGGAGTCGGAGTTCTGCCCGCCGGTGTTCGAGTAGACCTGCGTGTCGAGCATGACCGCCTTCACGTTCGGGCGGTTCTGCAGGATCACCTTCGACATGTTCTGGTAGCCGATGTCGCCCATGCCGCCGTCGCCGCCGACCACCCAGACCTTCGGCATCTCGAGGATTTCCTGGTCGGTCATCACCGCGTCGCTGAAGTGCACGTACTCGTAGTACTCGCGCGTGGTGATCACGTCCTTCTCGCGATTCATGAGCGCATCGAGGAGTCGCTCCGGGATCACCGAGCGCCGGCCGTGATCGACGATGAAGCTCTCCCCCAGGAGCCAGCCGACGGTGATGCCATCCTGGAAGAGCGAGTTCATCCAGGGATACGGATGCGGGTTGTTCGGCGGCGTCGAGCCGTACACCGTGTTGCAGCCGGTGTGCGCGGCCATCGCCATCACCGACATGCCGTTCGGCAGGCGTCCGTCGATCGGCTGCAGGTTCTTGTGGTTGAACGCTTCCTGCCTCAGGATCGCGGTGATCGCGCCGACAATGTCCTTGTCGGAGATCGCGCCGTGCGCGGCCATGCGCCCTTTGGTGTCCTTGTCGTCCTCGCCGCCAAGGGCCATCAACATGTGCGCGACGGCCTGGCGGAACATGTCGTACTCGTCCTGGCTTCGCGCCTTGATCGCCGCGAGCTTCTGCTCGCCGATCTTCTCGAGCTCGTCGGCCTTCCGCCGGAAGCGATCGGCCTTTGCGTGATAGAGCGGCCGCATGTACGCCTCGGTGACCGCGGCTATCGCCCGGAGGATGCTCTTCTCGCCGCATCCCGCGCAGGCGCCGTCGCCTGACACGAGCGCGTCGTAGTTTCTCCGGACCATCAGCATGTTGCGCAGCGTGGCGGTCTTGGAGTCCTGCGGGCGCGTGTCGTTGTAGAGGCCGAGGTACTTCTGCGGCGTGTCCGGGAGCAGATCGAGGAACGCGGTCCCGCTCTCGTGCTCGGCATTGACATCTTCGGTTTCCTGCACCATCCGCAGCGCGCGATGGTCGCCGCAGGCGGTGACGCACGCCGCGCATCCTTTGCACAGGTCCGACACGAAGATTGAGAAGATGCCGCCGGCGCCCGGGGCTTTCTTTTCAGGCGTCGCGAAGATCGCGTTCGCCTTCTGGTACGCCATCGGCACCTTGTCGATCACGGCGAAGAACTCGTCTTTCGCCTTCGGCGAGAAGCCGTTGACCTCGTGGGTGACCTGGCGGATGAATGTCTGCGCCGGGGTGCGATCGTTCTTCGAGACGGCGTCGCGCATCAGGTCGCGCGTCCGCTTGCCGATCTCTGGCAGCAGGTTGAGCATTTTCTGACGCTCGCCGCCGTCGGTAACGTAGTTCGAAACCGCGGTGCGGAGGATGGTGTCGATGTCCTGCGAGCAGTTCGGCAGCGCCGTATCCGGACAGACGGCGATGCACTCCATACACTGCGTGCAGTTCTCCGGAATGTAGAGTGGCGTCTCGCGACGCGCGACGTACTTCGACGCCGTGTCGCCGCTGCCGGCCGCCATCACGCCGAGCGACGCCAGCGGCGATGCCGGCTGGTTGTAACCGAAGGTGGAACGGAACTCGGAATCGAACGCCGCGATGCGTGTGAACGGTGTGCGCTCCTCCTGCCCTTCGGGAATGGCGTGCGATCGGCAACCGGACCCGCAACTGTCCCCGTCGCCGCTTCCGTTCCCAAACCCGGGGACGACCGGCAGCAGCGCCTTGCCGCGCAGCGTCGAACGATCCGCCGCCTCCATCTCGCCGATCTTGATCTCGCGGACGAGCTCGAACCCCTTGGTCATGACCTCCATGTTGGAGTTCACGACGGCGTCGCCGAGCTTGCCGAACTTCTTCACGTACTGTTTGTGGACCGCGTCGCGGAACTGCTCGGGGGTGATGCCGAAGTCCTTCAGCATCGGCGAGACGGCGAAGAACGCGCCGAGGAACGCGTTGCCCTGCATGCGCAGCTGCAGGTCGCCGCGATCGGTCGCCTCGCGCGCGATCTTGAAGCCGGGCAGCGTGAAGACGCGGATCTTCTTGTCGATGATCTGCTTACGCGCCCAGAGCGGCAGCCGCTCCCACGCCTGCTCGCCTTCTTCGTCCGACTCCCACACCAGCGACCCGCCCTCGGCCATTCCGTCGAGTGGATTGCAATGCGTGAACGCCTTCGGATCGCAACAGAGGACGACGGTCACATGGCGCAGATCGCAGTTGACGCGGATACGATCCGGCGCGGCGATCATGAAGTAGGAGGTCGGCGCGCCCTTCTTTTCGGACCCGTACTTCGGGTTCGCGCTGACGTGGATGATCTCCTTCGGGTTCCCGAACTCGTCGACGATCTTGTCGCGCTCGTAGAGAAGATCGTTGAGGTCGCCGATGATCGCGCCGAGGTTCTTCCCGGTCGTGATCGCGCCCCAGCCGCCGACCGAATGGAAGCGAACAGCAATCGCGCCCTCCGGCAGCAGCGACGGCGTGTCGTCCGCTCTCACCTCGTACGGATGGTCCACCCCGAGCACCATGAACGAGACGCCGTCCGACGCGCGTTTACCATCCTTGCGCGCGCGCCTGCCGAGCGCAAACTCGTACGCGCCAATCGTGTGCTCTGGCCTGAAGTCGCGTGAGCCGAGCCCGTAAATACCGGCAAAGAGCGTCGGGACCTGGTCCGGCGTGATCTTCGGAATGCCTTCGACACCCTGCAACGCCTTGTTCAGCGCCGTGCGGACGTCGCGCCCGATCGGGTTGTCGCCCGCCATCGGCTCGTCGGTGCGCTCGAGAATGATGACGTTCTTCTTCCCCGCGAGCGCCTTCACCACCGCCGCCTCCGGGAATGGACGGAAGACGTTGATGTGAATCGAGCCGACAGTCGCCTTCTCGCGCTCGCGCAGGTAATCAACCGCGGCCTCGATGTTCTCCGCCGCCGATCCCAGCGACACGAACACCGTGTCGGCGTCGTCGCACTTGTACTCGGTGATAAGGCCGTAGTAGCGGCCGGTCAGTTCCGCGAAATCCTTGTACGCCGCCTCGAAGAACTCGAGGATCGGCTCGACGAAGTTGTTCCGCCGGGCGACCACGCCCTGCATGTAGTGCTCCTGGTTCTGCACGGGGCCCAGCAGCACGGGGTTGGCGAGGTCGATCATCTTCGGCACGCGCCGGCGCGTGGGTCCGAAGAGCACCCGCTGGCTCTCGGTCGGACACTCAATGATGTCTTCCGGAGCGCCGAGGTAATCGCGGATCAACTGTGATTCGTGTTTGTAAAAGGTCCGCTCGAGATGCGTCGTGAGGAAGCCGTCCATCACGTTCATCCCCGGCGTGAGACTGAGCTCGGTGACGCGGCGCAGGATCAGGGCCTGGTCGGCGGCCTGCTGCGCGTCCTTGCCGAACACGATGATCCAGCCCGTATCGAGCGCCCCATACACGTCGTCATGGCCGCAGTGCACATTCAACGCGTGCTTCGTCAGCGCGCGCGCGCCGACTTCGAGCACCATCGTCGAGCACTTGCCGGGCGCGTGGTAGTACTGCTCCACGCCGTACACGATGCCCTGGCCGGACGTATAGTTGACGACCCGCTTGCCGCAGACCGAGTGCGCGATGGCGCCGCCCTGGGCGGCATGCTCCCCCTCGGCCTCGACCGCAATCGTGTTCTTGCCGAAGACATTCAGCTTGCCTTCGGAAAAAGCCTGTTGATACAGTTCGCCGCCCTCGGTGGACGGCGTAATGGGGTAGAAGACTCCGGCGTCTGCGATGCGCGTTTCGGTGTGGTACGAAACGAGCTGGTTTCCGTTGGCAGTGACCCGGATCCCCGGGTAACGAGGTCTCAGTGTCATGGGGTCGTCCTCCGCGCTCACCCGTGAGCCCGGCATCAATGGAATCCGCGAGTTACGCCCTGGATGTAGGTAATTGGGGATTCTAGTTCAATTGGGTCTATTCCATTTCAGCATCGCCCCCATCATCTAAGGGCATCGACGGTCATTCGGTGACGAAGGGTGCGAAGGGTGCAAAAAGTGCGAAGGGCGCACCAACGGCGCGGGCGTGACGGCCACGCACCACTATCGGCTTGATGGCGACTGCGTCGCGAAGACGGACGCGGCCGCACGCTGCGTGGCGTTCACCCATGGCCCGGGATACGCGCCGATGCCGACGACACCAACGATGCAGATGACGATCACGACGCCGAGCAGAAACGGTACGGGAACCGGCTCTGGACGGACGGGCGCTTCGATGTACATGCGCCTGGCGACGACCAGGTAGTAGTAGAGCGCGACGACAGTCAACACTGCGCCGAGGAAGACAAGCCCGTACATGCCCTGGTTGATGGCGGCGAGAAACACGTACAGCTTCGCCCAGAAGCCGGCGACGAACGGGATGCCGCCGAGCGACAGCAGGAAGATCAGCATCGCCAGCGCGAGCAGCGGCGAGCGCTGCGCCAGCCCGCGATACGCGTCGATATCGTCGGATTGCTCGGATCGCGCCACCACCTCCACGACAAAGAACGCGCCCATGTTTCCGAACAGATACGCGACCAGGTAAAAGAGCACCATCGCGACGCCGTTGCTCGTCAGCGCCGCAAGGCCGATCAGCATGTAGCCGATGTGCGCGATACCGGAGTACGCCAGCAGCCGCTTGATGTTGTGTTGCGGGATCGCCATCAGATTGCCGGTGACGATCGTCATCCCCGCCACCGCAGCGACCGCCGGGGCCCAGACCAGCGTCGCGGCGCCGACACCCTCGATGTAGAGGCGGATGATCGCAATGAAGCCGGCCGCTTTCGGCGCCACGGCGAGCCACGCGACAAACGGCGTGCTCGCCGCCTCGTACGTGTCGGGCGCCCACATGTGGAACGGGAATGCGGCTATCTTGAATCCGAGCCCGGCGAGCAACAGCGTCATCCCGAGCATCATCAACGGATCGCCGACGGCCAGCGCGGCGGGGATGGCCGCCAGCTCGGTCGTGCCGGTCACGCCGAAGACGAACGACATTCCGTAGACGATGACCGCGGACGACGCAGTGCCGACGAGAAAGAATTTCAGCGCCGCTTCCGGCGCGACATCTTCACGCTTCACGAACCCCGTGAGCACGTAGAGCGGTATCGACATCAGCTCGAACGACACGAACAACAGGATCAGCTCGCGCGCCGAGGCAAGGACGAGCATACCGAGCACCGACGTCAGCAGCGCGAAGTGATATTCGGCGGCGCGGCGGTTGAAGCTGGCCTGGCGCAGCGTGAGCGATCCGAGCACGCTCAAAGCCGCCGACGACACGAACAGCTTCTTGGCGAAGATCGCCAGGCTGTCGTTGACGAATGAGCCACTGAAAAGCGACGTGCCCTCGCGCGCGAAGAACGTCAGGCCGAATGTCCCGAGCAGCCCGACGAACGTGATCCAGCCGATGGCGCGTCCAGGATCTCCCTGCTTCACGAGGCCGATGAGCAGGACGAGAACCGCGAGCACGAAGAGCACGAGCTCCGGGACGAACGGCAGTCCGAGGTCGAACGTCATCGGACGGGACCCGCGATGGTGGTGGGCTGCGGCAGATTCTGCAGGAGCGGTACCGTCGCGGAATCGATGTGTCCGACCGCCAGCCGCGGCGCGACGCCGAACAGGACGAGCACGAACACGAGGATGCCGAGCGCCGCCCACTCGGTGCCACGCGCGTCAGGCAGGTGCGCGAAATGGGGATCGGGACTCTGGACCCCCCAGAAAATCTGCTTCGTGACGCGCAGGACGTAGATCGTCGTCAGGAACGCGCCGAAGACGCCCGGGAACAGCCACCACGGATGCGCGGACGACCACGCGCCGAGAAACGTCAGGAATTCCGCAACGAACCCCGCGGTTGCCGGCAGACCGAGCGACGAGAGGCCGGCAATCGTGAATGCCGTCGCGATGCCGGGCATCATCACGCCGAACCCGCCCATGTCGAAGATCGCGCGCGAGTGCGCCTTCTCGTAAACGAGGCCGACGAGCGCGAAGAACAGCCCCGTCATGATGCCGTGCGCGAACATCTGGAAGACGGATCCGTTCAACCCCACCACGGTGAGCGTGGCCGCGCCGAGCATGACCACGCCCATGTGCGAGACCGACGAGTACGCGATCACGTATTTCAGATCGGTCTGCGCCATCGCGCTCAGCGCGCCGTAGACGATGTTGATGCAGGCGATCGTGCCGACCAGCGCCGCCCAGTAGACGGTGCCCTCCGGCAGCATCCCCATGCCGAGGCGCACGACGCCGTACGCGCCGAGCTTCATCAGGACGCCCGCATGGAGCATCGAGACCGCCGTGGGAGCGGACGCATGGCCGTCCGGCGACCACGTATGGAGCGGCCAGATGCCGGCCAGGATGCCGAAGCCGATATAGAACGCGAGGAACACCCACTTCTGCAGCGTCGGATCGTACGGCACCGACTGCAGCTCGAGAAACGAGAACGTGCGTGATCCGGCCGCCGAGTACAGCGTGAGGATTCCGACGAGGATGAACGCCGACCCGAAGAGCAGATACAGCGTCAGCTTCATCGCGGCGTATTCCTTCGTGCCGACCCCGGTCCGGCCCATCGCCCAGCCGAATATCCCCTGCGGCTTCACGAAGCCCGACGATCCCCAGATGCCGATCAGCAGGTACATCGGTAACACGGCGATCTCGTAGAACAGGAAGAAGATGAACAGATCGAGCGACACGAATACGCCGTACACGCCCGTCACGAGCAGCAGCAGCAGCGCGTAGAACTCCTGCCCGCGCTCTTTCACCGTCCACGACGCGAACACACCGGCAAAGATGATGATGGAGGTGAGCAGCGAGAGCAGCGCGCTCATACCATCGAGGCCAACCAGGTACGAGATCCCCAGCGACGGGACGAGCGCCATCTCTTCCTGGAACTGGAACCCCGCTGCGGCACGGTCGTACTCCACGTACACCCACAGCGACGCAACCAGCGACACGAACGCGCCGAGGAGCGCCGTCCAGCGCACGAGCAGCGGGCGGTTGCGCGCGAAGAACATGATGATGATGGCGCTCACGAACGGCGCCCAGGTCATCACGGAGAGCATCGGCAGTCCCGTCATCAGACGAACACCAATCGCATCAGCAGCACCAGCGCGAGAATTCCCACGGCGACTCCGTAGACATAGTCCTGCGCGCGTCCCGTCTGAATCCCGCGCAGATCGTCGCCGAGGACAAGCGTCCATGCGCTCATCACGTTGAGCACACCGTCAACGAGGTATCGATCGACCCATCCAACAATGCGCGAGAAGCCGAGAAGCGCGTACTCGTAAATCGCTTCGAACAGATCGTCAATCCAGAACTTCGCGATGGCCGCGCTCCGGATCGGTCCGAACATCGCCGCGAGATTCCCCGCATCAATGGCACGCTTTTGATACGTGAGCCACGCGAGCAGGATGCCGGCAACCGCGACGCCGACGGCGCCTGGCGTCAGCCACGCAGGGGGCGCTGCTTCGGCTTCCCCATGGTTGAACGTGAAGTAGATCCCCACGGCCATCGTCATGATCGCGAGCGTCCACAACGGGAGAAGCATCGTGGTCGGCGGCTCGTGCGCATGGGGCGGCTCGTTGACGTGCGCCGCTTCTGGCACGGTCTCGTTCTGCAGCGCGGCGTGCGCGACTCGCGGCGGCGCGGCCGGAGTTGTCCCGTGAGCGGTCGCATGCGCAACTGCGGCCATCGAGGCGGGCGGTCCGAAGAAGGCCAGAAACACGACGCGGAACATATAGAACGCCGTGAGGAAGGCCACGAGCATCAGCACCGCGAATGGACCGCGAAGACCTCCCGCCCACACGGCGCCGAGAATCTCCTCCTTCGACAGGTACCCGCCGAAGAGAGGAATCCCCGCGAGTGAGAGCGTGCCGACGATGAAGACGATCGCGGTCTGCGGCATCCGGCGCGCGAGGCCGCCCATGCGCGGCAGATCGTTGCTGCCAACAGCGTGAATCACCGAGCCGGCGCCGAGGAAGAGCAGTGCCTTGAACAGCCCGTGCGTGAGCAGGTGGAAGAAGCCGGCGGCCGCGGCCCCCGCGCCGATGGCCGTCATCATGTAACCGAGCTGCGAGACCGTCGAGTACGCGAGCACGCGCTTGATGTCGTCCTGCACGCAGGCCAGGACCGCCGCGAGCAGTGCCGTGAACGCGCCGATCCACGCGACGATGAGCAGCACGTCGGGCGTCAGCGCGAACAGCCACTCGGTACGTACCAGCAGATACACACCCGCGGTCACCATCGTCGCCGCGTGAATCAACGCCGAAACCGGCGTGGGGCCTTCCATGGCGTCCGGCAGCCACACGTGGAAGGGGAACTGCGCGGACTTCCCCATCGCGCCGAGGTAGATGCAGAACGTGATCACCGAGAGGCCCGCGAGCGGGAGCGCGCCTGACGCCGCCAGCGAATGGAGCTCGGTGAGATCGAACGTTCCGGTTTGACGCCAGAGCAGCACGATGCCGATCAGCAGGCCCACGTCGCCCGCTTTCGTGATCCAGAACGCCTTGACCGCCGCACGAGCGGCGGCGGGGCGCTGGTACCAGAACCCGATCAGCAGGTACGAGCAGAGGCCGACCAGCTCCCAGCACATGAACAGCTGCAGGAGGTTTGGCGCGAGCGTCAACCCCATCATGGAGAAGGCAAAAAGCGACTGATACGTGTAGTAGCGACCGAGCGCGGGCTTCGGCTCGTCGTGCAGATATCCGAGCGAGTAGACCTGGACCAGCAGAGCCACGAGCGAGACGAGACAGAGCATGATCGTCGAGGTCGGGTCGACGAGCACGCCGACGTCGGCGAGCGTCTTTCCGTCCGATGGCAGCCACGGCCAGACCAGCCGCAACGCGTCAGGGCCACCGTGATTCCACGCAATGACCGCAGCGGCGAACGACCCGCCGGCGCATAGGATCGAAAACCATGCCGCTGGCCGCCCCAGGCGTCGCAGCGGTGCCACGACGGCAAGCACGAGAAACGAGAAGGCCGGCAGGAGCAGCGCGATGAGGGCGTGGAGGCCGGCGTCGGTCATCATCCCTTCAGTAGATCGAGGTGATCCGCCATGACTGTGCGACGGACGCGGAAGAGCAGGATCACGAGCGCGAGACCGATCGCCGCCTCCGTCACCGTGATGCAGATCGTGAAGACGGTGAAGACCATGCCGGCCGCGTTGCCGGTGAACCGCGCAAACGCGACGAGGTTGATGTTGACCGCATTCATCATCAGCTCGATGCCGAGCAGAATGCCGATCGTGTTCCGGCGCGTCGTCACGCCGAACAGACCGATGCAGAAGACGACCGCGGACAGGATGAGATACGCCTGGAGTCCCATCACCAACCCATCACAAGACCGTTTTTGACTGCGACGGAACACCGAGGCAAAACCGGAAAAACACTCCTCGGTGTCGCAGTTCAGCACGCCGAAGCCGTGAGGCGAAGGCGGCTGTCTCGGTGGTACGTGGGAGCGTACGACGCATCTACTCTTCCGGTCTCGCGAAGTAGATCGCGCCCAGCAGTCCGGCGAGCATGAGAACGGCGAGCAGCTCGAACGGCAGCACGAACCGGGTGAGCACGGCTTGACCAATCGCCTGTGTCAAGTCGCCGGCCATGTCCGGACGCGTCATCTCGAGGGGCCGCTTCCGGATCACCGTGACAACGAACAAAAGCAACACGGCGGAAGCGGCAGCGCCGCCGCCAATCCGCATGTTCGTCTGAGTAAGCCGTTCACCCACCAGCCGCTCGGTTACGACGATCGCAAAAACAACGATGGTGATGATGCCCCCTGCGTAAAGGAGCAGCTGCACCGCGGCGAGGAACTCCGCGTCGAGCAAGAGAAACACGCCGGCGGTGCCGGTGAGCGCGAGCGCGAGCCAGAGCACGGCATGAAACAGGTTCTTGGAGAGCACGACCGCGAGCGCCGATCCGACGAGGACGATCGAGAGTCCCCAGAACGCGATCGGCTCGCCCGTCATGCTTCGGCCCCGGTCTTGGGCGCGGCGGTATCTCGCGGACCCGCGCCGCCTTCGCCGCCTTGCGGCTTCGGCGTGCCAAGAGGGTCCGCGCCGCTCTGGCCCTGGGGCGGTTTCGGCGCGGCATGGGCAGGTGCGGCAGCTTTCGGCGGCGTCTGCATGTCGCGCAGCAGGTTGCCCGTCGCCCACGACGGTTCATGCTGAAGTCCGATTGCGTGGAGCCGATCCTTGTCGAGGAGCATCTCCCGGCGGTCGCTGGTCGCGAGATCGAACGACTTCATCATGATGATGGCGTCGGTCGGACAGACCTGGACACACAGCTCGCAGAACTCACAGGCGTAGAGCTCGAGCGTGAACGTCTTGGCGAAGTTCCGCTTCTCGGCCTTCAGCATCTCGACCTTGATGACGGCAGGCGGGCAGACGTACTCGCAGAGGCGGCAGCCGATGCAGTTCTCCTCGCCGGTTTCCTTGTCGTAGGTCAGCGCCAGCAGGCCGCGATAGCGGTTCGGATACGTGCGCGGCTTGTCCGGATAGTGAACGGTGATCGGCTTGCGGAAGAAGTTGCGAAACGTCGCTCCCATCGCGCGGAGGACTGAGGGAACGATCATGGCGAGATCAGAAGCCATTCGTCCTCCAGACGACCACGGTCGCAGTTGCGATCAGCAGCGCCAGCGTCGCGGGCAGCAGTGCTTTCCAGGAGAGCGCCAGAATCTGGTCGACGCGGATCCGCACAAAGCTCCACCGGATCCAGGTGACGAGCAGGAACATGAAAACCATCTTCAGCAGGAACCAGACGGGTCCGAGGTATTCGGGACCAGGTCCCGACCACGCGCCGAGAAAGAGCAGCGCCCCGAGGAACGACGAGCCAATCATGTGCGCGTACTCACCGAGCTGAATGAGCGCGAACTTCATTCCCGAGTATTCGACGCGGAAGCCGGCGACCAGCTCCGATTCGGCCTCCAGGATGTCGAACGGCACGCGATTCTCGGCAGCGAGCGTCGACACAACGAACATGATGAAGGCAAGCTGCCCGATGACGGGGTAGAAGATGAACCAGAACCCGCCCTGCTGTACCGCCGCGATGTCGCCCAGCTTGAGTGAGCCCGTCAGCAGGACCGGCACCAGCGCGGAAAAGATGAACGGCAGGTCGTAGGAAATAATCTGGTTCACCGCTCGCATCGCCGACAGCAGCGCGTACTTGTTGTTCGATCCCCAGCCGGCCATGAACAACCCGACGATTTCCATCGATGACACGGCGAGGAAGAACAGGATGCCGATGTTCACGTCGGCAACGCCGAGTCCCGGCGCGAACGGGATGGTGGCGAAGATCAGCATGCACGGGATCAGGAAGACAATGGGCGCGAGGTTGTAAATCCCCCGGTCCGCCGCGTGCGGCACGATGTCTTCCTTCATCATCAGCTTCAGCGCGTCGGCAATCGGCTGCAGCAGCCCGTGCGGCCCGACACGGTACGGTCCGATACGCGACTGCATGCGCGCCGCGAACTTGCGCTCGAGCAGCGTGATGTACGTCACGAGTCCGATGACGACGTTCAGCACGACGAACGGCCCGATCAGCAGCGTCAGCCAGGCGGGAATCACAGTCGACCGCCTTTTTTGAAAAGCGTCCTCGGTGTCTCGGTGTCTCGGTGGTACGTCGAGACGTCACGCATTAGCGATCCACCTCGCCGAACACGGGATCGACCGAGCCCATGATGGCGACGACGTCGGCCACCTTGTGGCCCGGGATGATGTGCGGAAGGATCGACAGGTTGGAGAAGGAGGCGCCGCGCCATTTCATCCGGTACGGCTTCGCGCTGCCATCGGCGATCAGATAGCAGCCGACCTCTCCGCGCGGCCCCTCGACTCGCGCGTAGCTCTCGCCCTTCTGAATCCGGATCTGCGCGACCGACTTCAGTGCCGGCCGTGACGAGATCGGCCCGGCGGGCAGCTTGTCGAGCGCCTGCCGGACGATCTTGATCGCCTCGCGGAACTCGACCATCCGCACACGGTAGCGCGCGAAGCAGTCGCCGTCAGTCTCCACCGGGATGCGGAAATCGAAATCCTCGTACGACGAGTACGGCGCCGTCCGCCGCAGGTCCCACGGGATGCCGGAGCCGCGCAGCAGCGGGCCCGCGATGCCGACATCCTGTGCCAGCTCGCGCGAGACCACTCCGACGCCCTTCGCCCGGGCGAGGAAGAACGGGTTCTGCTCGAGCATCTGCTCGTACTCGCCGATGCGCTGGTCGATCCGATCGATCGTCGCACGGCACTGCGCCGCCCATCCGTCCGGGAGGTCGTAGCGCACGCCGCCGACCTGGTAGAAGCCGTACAGCAGGCGCGCGCCAACGAGCGACTCGAACAGGTCGAGGATGTCCTCGCGTTCGCGGATGCAGTAGAGAAAGATCGTCGCGCCGCCGCCGAGCGCGCCCCCCATGTCCATGCACCATGTGCCGAGCCAGAGCAGGTGCGAGGCGACCCGTTGCAGTTCGGCGCAGATCACCCGGAGGTACTGCGCGCGCTTCGGGACTTCGACCTTGCCAATCTCCTCCGCCGCCATGACGTACGCGAACTCGCTCGTCATCGCGGCCACGTAGTCGGTCTTCGACGCAATCGACGGGTACTGCGCGTAGGTGAGCGTCTCGGCGAGCTTCTCGTGACAGCGGTGCAGGTAGCCGATCACCGCGTCCACGGCAACAACCGTCTCGCCTTCGAGCGTGACGATGGCGCGGAACACGCCGTGCGAGGAGGGGTGCTGCGGCCCCATGTTCATGGTGATCCGCTCGGGACCAGCCCAATCCAGCTCGACGCGCGCCACGGTTGATTGATCGAGCATCGTGGGGGCCTACCTGTACGGCGGATGCGGCGTGTCGACCGCGTATGACTTCAGGAGTGGATGCCCTTCCCAGGTGTCTTCGAGCAGGATGCGGCGCAAGTCAGGGTGTCCGTCGAACCGGATGCCGAACATGTCCCAGCACTCGCGTTCCATCCAGTTGGCGCCGCGATAGATCGGTGTGAGCGACGCGCACGTCGAGACGCCGGGGCCGAGCCGAGTCTTCATCATGACCGCGAGGCCGTCGTCGAGGTTGTCGACCTTCGCGACGACCTCGAGTCCCTGTTCCTTCCAGTCGACCGCGGTCAGGAACGAGAAGAAGCAGCAGCCGAGGGTCTCCTTCGCGAATCCCGCCAGCTCCGCCCAATGGCCCGGCGCCACCGTCACCATCAGGGGTGTTCCGGTTCCCACCTCGGCGCCGCTGAAGCGCGCGCCGATCGCCGATCTCGCGTCATCAGGGCTCACGGCGTCAATCGACCTTTTCGTTGGGCGCGGCGCGCTGGCCGGTGCGCTTGAAGTGTTTGATTTGCTCCTGGAGCAGGAGCAGTCCGTTGAGGAGCGATTCCGGTGGCGGCGGACATCCAGGGACGTAGACGTCCACGGGGATGACGCGATCCACGCCTTTCACCACGTGATATCCGTGGCGGAACGGCCCGCCGGAATTCGCGCACGATCCCATCGACACCGCCCACTTCGGGTCCGGCATCTGCTCGTAGATGCGGAGGAGCATCGGCGCCATCTTGATCGTCACGGTGCCCGACACGATCATCAGGTCCGAGTGGCGCGGCGACGCCCACGGCACCATACCGAGGCGCTCGACGTCAAAGCGTGAGCAGAAGGTCGCCATCATCTCGATGGCGCAGCACGCGAGACCGAAGGTCACGGGCCAGACCGACGACTTGCGGGCCCAGTTGAGAAACGCGTCGGCGGCCGTCGTCACGACGAAGCCGCCGGGAAAGCTATGGATCCCCTCGGTCACCGACTCGAAGAGCACCGAGTGCTTGTCATCGACGGGACGCGTCTTGTGCAGCAGCTCCCACTCCTGGAGATCCTTGAAGTTTCTCCAGATGGGAGCCGGAATCTCCGGTATCGGACCCTTCACTGCCACTCGAGGATCCGCTCCCGGTAGGCGTAGACCCAGCCCAGACCGAGAATCGCGATGAACAAGACCATGGTGACGAGGCCGCGGGCGCCGAGCGTGCGAAGCACGAGGACCCACGGAAACAGGAACACGGCAAGCGCGTCGAAGACGATGAAGATCAGCGCGACGAGATAGAAGCCGACGGGGAAGCGCACCCACGCTTCGCCGACTGGCTCGGCGCCGCACTCGTAGGTGTTACTCTTCGAGCCGACCAGCGGCCGGTGCGGGCTGAGCACCCACGCGGCACCCAGCGACACCAGCGCGAACGCGAGGATGAATCCGAGATAGATGACGACCGACAGGTAACCGCTCACCGGCTGCTCCAACCCCTAGCAATGTCAGGGAAAACGCGCGGAGTATAGCATTCACGGCCGCCACAAAGGCCACGAAGACGAATCGGCCACAAAGCACACAAAGATTCGTGGCCTTTGTGGCTGATCCGTTCTATCTGAAGCTCTCGACGATCTCGTCGAGCGCGGCCTTGCCCGGGCGCGTCCTCGACTGGTCGAGGGACGCGAGCGGCTCGTCGACGAGGCCAAGCATGTCGACGAAGTCCTGCTTGTTGGGCTCGACG
>Ga0208185_1000100_pt1 | contig 53817 bp, 40 predicted proteins | sample EasRivMeERMLT700_FD_187532 | JGI IMG/M metagenome (GOLD analysis project Ga0208185, IMG submission 187532) | Soil microbial communities from meander-bound floodplain in the East River, Colorado, USA - East River MetaG ERMLT700 (SPAdes) (version 2) | ecosystem: Environmental > Terrestrial > Soil... | reverse complement strand
GCGCATCGGCAAATTCGAGCAGGCGCACTCGGGAACGATCTTCCTCGACGAGATCGGCGAAATGAAGCCGCCGCTCCAAGCCAAGCTGCTCCACGTGCTGCAGGACGCGGAGTTCACCAAACTTGGCAGCAACAAGAGAATCAACGTCGATGTCCGCGTGGTCACCGCCACCAACCGGGACCTCGAACAGATGCTGACGCGCGGAGAGTTCCGCGAGGATCTGTACTATCGCCTCAAGGTCATCGAGGCGTACGTGCCCCCCTTGCGCGAGCGGCGTGACGAGATCCTAAAACTCACCGACTTCTTCATCGCGAAATACTCGCAGCGCTACAACCGTCCCGTGCGGACGCTCTCCGATGACCTGCGCGGGAATTTCCTGACGTACGAGTGGCCCGGAAACGTCCGCGAGCTCGAGAACATGATCAAGCGGTTCGTGATCCTGCAGGACGAGGCGCTCGTATCGCGCGAGCTCAGTAAACCCCGCTTCGTGGCGAATCTGCCTCCGGTCGAGCCCGCGCCGCCGGCGTATCATGCACCTCCGACACATGCCGCGGCGACGTACGGCACGCCGCCGTCCGCGGCCGCCGCGCCGCCGCCCGTCGACGAAGACGAGGACGACGATGTGGATGATGTGGCACCGCCACCGAGCCAGGATGGCCGCCGCCTCTCAGACGTGGCACGCGAAGCGGCGCTCAACGCCGAGCGGACGGTGATCGGTGAAACGCTGCGCCAGGTTCATTGGAATCGCCGCAAGGCCGCCCAGCTGCTTGGCGTCAGCTACAAGACCCTCCTTAACAAGATCAAGGAAACAGGGATCGAGCGTCCCTAGTACGTAAAAGTGCCGACCCCAGGTCGGCCTTAAAAGAGGAACGCGCTTCCACACTGACAACGCGTTTCCACTTTCGCCGCCTCGATTTTCCTTTACCCCCGATCTTCCCTACTGTTCCAACAGTTTTCTTCGATGGCATTTCGCTTGCTCAATGGACCCCTGTCCGGGAGAGCCGGACGGAAGGACAGGGGTACAGGGCTAATGAGTCAGAAGTCCCAGGTGCTGGTCGTGGACGACGATCTCGCGATGTGTGGCTTCCTCCGCACCTTCCTCGGCGCGCGCAGCTACAACGCGCTGACAGTGACGAACGCGGACGAGGCAGTACGCCGCTTCCACGCCGAGCGCCCTGCCGCGGTGCTGCTCGACGTCGTGATGCCCGGGGGCATGGATGGCCTGGCTGCGCTCGCCGCTTTCAAGAAGATCGACAAAGACGTTCCCATCATCGTCATCTCGGGGCAGGGCCGCACAAGCGTCGTCGTCCAGGCCATGCGGCTGGGCGCCACCGATTTCCTCTGCAAGCCATTCGAAGAGGACGAGCTCGAAGTCGTCCTCGACAAGGCGCTCAAGCAGCACCAGCTGACCCAGGAGGTCGCGAGCCTTCGCGCGCAGCTCAAGGAACAGTCGCGCTACACGATGCTGTTCGGCCACAGCCAGCCGATGACCGAGGTCCGGGACTTGATCGAGCGCGTCTCCGACACGGACGTGACCGTGCTCATTCGCGGCGAGAGCGGCGTGGGCAAGGAGCTGGTCGCGCGCGCGCTGCACGAGCAGTCGCTGCGCAAGGACAAGCCGTTCGTCAAAGTGAACTGCGCAGCGCTGCCAACCGAGCTTCTCGAGTCGGAGCTGTTCGGATTCGAGAAGGGTGCGTTCACCGGCGCCATTCAGCACAAGCCAGGGAAATTCGAGTTCGCGAACCACGGCACGATGTTTCTGGATGAGATTGGGGACATGAGCTTCCCGCTGCAGGCGAAGCTGCTCCAGGCACTTCAGGACGGCGAGTTCTCGCGTCTCGGCGGCAAGGCCGACGTGCGCGTCGACGTTCGCGTGATCACGGCGACCAACTGCGACCTGGATTCGGCGGTTGCCTCCGGCAAGTTCCGTGAGGATCTCTTCTACCGCCTCAACGTCGTCACGATCACGATTCCTCCGTTGCGCGACCGTCGTGAAGAGATCCCGTGTCTGACCGATCACTTCCTGAAGAAGTATTCGGTGCAGTACAACAAACCGTTCCCCGGCATCAGTTCCAATCTCTCCAGCCTGTTCATGGAATACAACTGGCCTGGCAACGTCCGCCAGCTGGAAAACCTCGTCAAGCGGATGGTCGTCCTCGGCAGCGAAGCGCCAATCGTTCACGAGCTCAAGCAGCCCGTTGTGCAGTTCAACCACTGGCCCCAAAACGCGGCCCCGTTCGTTCCGCGTCCGACAAGCCAACCGCTACAGCCGGTCATGCCTCCCCCGGCTGCGGCGGCCGCGCCGATCGCCGTCGCGTCCGCGCCTGCTGACGTCGACCGCGCCACGAACGCCGCGTCCGGAGAGCCCTCCGGCGCAAACGCATCGGGAAACGTGTCGCTCAAAGACATCTCGCGCACCGCGGCGCGCGGAGCGGAGCGCGAGCTGATCCTCCGCATGCTCACGAGGACCCGCTGGAACCGCAAGGAAGCGGCGGAGATCCTCGGCATCAGCTACAAGGCACTCCTCTACAAGATCAAGGAAAACGGCTTGGACAAGGCCTCGTAGAATGGCGGACGCATTTTTCGAAGAAGACTCGCGCCTGCTGACGCCGCACGCGTTCGAATTCGTCCTCGACGGCGAAATGAAACGCGCGGTGCGCTCCCAGAACTACCTGACACTTGTCGTGCTCGAGACACGCCGTGAATGGGACGGGATGACGATGACCGCCGACGACGGGACGATCGATGAAGTCGCGAAGATCGTCGGCCACGAGGTCCGCGATACCGACCTGATCGGCAACACCGAGACCGGCGTGCTGTCGCTGGTGCTGCTCGACGCCGACTACGACAACTGCACCAAGGTGATCGATCGCCTCGTCCAGCGCATCGACAACTACGACTTCGCAAGGCCCCTCCGCATCTCCGTTGGCGCAGCATGCTATCCGACGCATGCGGTCGATATCGAGTCGCTGAAGAGTCGCGCGCTGGCCCAGCCCGTCGTCAACTGGCGGGGCGGCGAGGCAGATTCGCGCACCCGCCACTAGGCATCCAATGACAGGGCTGCGATCTCCCCGGTCGATCCATCGATCGGGTCGACTCAGACTCCGCCCGCGCTTCATCCGTCGCCCGGGCTGCTGTGTCGCTCGCCGACTCCTCCGCGATCGACAAGGGAAACTTGTTGCCCATCGAGCGCGCTGGAGTGGCGACGAGGCGACGTGAACGCCTCGAAAAGCGTCTCGCTGAGGACTTTCCGGTACGGCGATGGTCAAAAAGGCGAAAACGGTGCTCAGGGAAAAATGTGAACAGTTATTGCACTTCAGCCGCGTCGTAGGTGAGCTCGTTAACGAGGGACCAGACATGAGAGCCGCAGCCGTCACGACGTTGTTCATCGCCGCCATCGTCTTCCAGGCGGTCGGCGCTGCGGCCCAGTCGCACGTCGAGGCGGTGCCGTCGTTGACGATCGGCAGCATCTACGACGACAACCTGTTCGCACAGACGCAAGGCGACGCGGGACACATGCTGATGTTGAGGCCCGGCCTGGGCACGGCGATCGACACCCCACGTTTGAGTCTGTCGAGCCTGTTCACGTTCGACGCGCAGCGCTCCAACCATCGCGACCTCACGATGATCGACGCGCGGCGTCACGGCGACGCCAAGGTGCAGTATCGGACGACCAACGCGACGACCGTCGGTCTCATGGCCCAGTACGACCGGACGGAAACGCCAGGCGAGATCAACATCGGGACCGGCATCCTCACCGACCGCCGGCAGGCGCAGCGGTGGGAGGTGTCGCCGAACTTCGCCCACAGATTCGGCCCCCACACAAGTATCACGGGCTCATACGACTGGATGGCCGAAAGTCTCGTGGACAACGGCACCGGACGTATGCAGGTCGTCCGCACGGGCCTCTCGCAAATCTATACCGCCCGTTCGGCGGTGACCGGGTGGGTAATGGCGCGGCATTTCGCCGATCCGAGCGACGCCACCAACGGCAGTGACTCCGTTGCGGTGCTTGCCGGCTGGGATCACCAGTTCTCGCCGGGCTCGCGGTTCTCGATCCAGGCGGGGCCGCGCGTCTCCTCTTACCGCGGCCTGCTGCCGGAGGTGACGGCGAGTCTGATGCGGGGCACACCGCGGCTCACAGTCGGCGTCGACTACGCCCACAGCGAAACGATTATCCTCGGCATCCGCGGACCGGTCACCTACAGCGGCGGCGGCGCGCGCATCACGTTTCCGTTCCGCCGCACGATCGAAATCAGCAGCCACTCCGCGGCAACGGTGATTGACACGCTCGACGCGCATCGCCTCACGTCCTATCGCCAGACGTTCATCACGTCGTGGACACCCGGCGGTCTCTATACCTTCAACGCCTCCTACGGCGTCGACTTCCAGCAGGGCCATATCCGGCGTAACGTCTTCACCGATGCCGACGTCTGGCGGCATGTGTTTGGCGTAAGTGTCACCGTGGCTCCTCGATACAGCCGTTCCATCAAGGGGCCGGACGATCCGGCCGTACGCGCGAAAGGGGTATTGCAATGACCAGCCGTCTTCCAGTTCTTGTTCTCTCGGCCGTGTGCGTCGCGTCACTCGCGCACGCCCAGGAGGCGCCGCCTGGAACACCGTCGGCGGCGGAGGTGACCGCGACAACGGCGGCGGCCGCAACCGCCGCAGCGGCAACACCCGCGGTGGAAGCGGCAACTGCACCCGCAGCGCCGGCGCCCAGCCCCGCTCCGCGCATCGCACCGGTGGTCCGCAGCGCCAACGCGGTCGACATGTCGAAGGAGTATCTGATCGGACCCGAAGACGTCCTCGACATCACGGTGTGGAAGAACTGCCCGGACTTGTGCCGCACGGTGCCGGTGAGGCCCGACGGCAAGATATCGCTGCCGCTCGTCAACGACGTTCAGGCGGCCGGGTTGACGCCGATGGATCTGCGTCAGCACCTCACAGAGCAGCTCGCCGAATACCTGCCGTCTCCCGAAGTCTCGGTCATCGTGCGCGAGGTGCACAACTTCAAGGTGGCGGTGGTCGGCTCGGTAAAAATGCCGGGCGACTATGAGATCAAGAGCCAGGCAACGGTACTCGAGCTACTGGCCCGGGCGCAGGGACTGACCGAATTCGCCAACCGCGATCGCATCGTCATTTTGCGCCAGAAGGGTTCGGCGACCACGCGCATCCCGTTCAACTACCGCAAGGTCGCTGAAGGCGACGACCAGGACAATTTCTACGTCCGGGCCGGCGACATCATCGTAGTTCCGTAGAAGAGGATTGCAATGGCCCGTGACCTGCTCGCATCAAACGCTGACGATTCGCTGGCGCTCCGTGCGCTCGACATCCTCCGCCGCCGGCGCATCCTCGCGTTAACGGCCTTCGCGTCCGTGGCTGCCGCGGCGATTTCCATCGCCGTGTATCTGCCGGACCTGTATCGCGCGCAGGCACTCGTACTCGTCGAACGGCCGGTGGACGAATCATTCATCCGCCAGTCGGTCAGCGGTGAGCTGGAGAGCCGTCTGCACATCATCAAGCAGGAGATCCTCAGCCGCGATCGGCTGATGACCCTGATCACCCGGTTCAACCTGTATCCAAAGCTGCGCGAGAAGGGGTCGATCGAGGATGCGCTCAACCAGATGCGCACCGACGTCGAGGTCAATCCGTCAGGACCCGAACAGGTCAACGGCAGAACCAAGACCGTTTCGTTCACGCTGAACTATACGGGAGCGTCCGCGAAGGGCGTCGCGGAGGTCACCAACGCGATCGCCTCCTTCTATGTACAGCAGAACGAGGAGATGCGGTCGAACGAGGCGCTCGGCACATCACAGTTTCTGCGCGAGCAGCTCGCGCAGGCGAAGCGTCAGCTGGATCAACAGGAAGCGGCCGTGACGCGGTACACGACGCGATACACCGGGCAGCTGCCGCAGCAGGTGGGCGTCAACCTCGCGACACTCGAACGGATGAATACGCAGCTGCGGCTGAATGGCGAGCAGCAGATCCGCCTGATCGAGCAGCGCGAAAAACTGTTCGACGGTCTGCGCGACACCAGCGTGATCGCCCGGGCGGAGAACGCCGACGCCTCGCCGCAGACGATCGAGCGGCTGAAGCAGCTCGACAAGCTGAAGCAGGACCTCGCCCAGCTGGAAACCAAAGTCACCAGCAAACACCCCGACGTGCTGCGTCTCAACGAGCAGATTGCATCGCTCGAGCGCGAGCAGGCGCAGGCCGAGGCCGCGGAGAAACGGAAGAGCGAGGCCGCCCTGGCGGCGGCGCTCGCCGGTCACGCAGCCGATGAGGACTCCAAGGCGCCGCGCCGCCGCACGATCGAGAGTCTCGACGGGGAGCTGGCGAAGCTCAAGGAGGAAGAAACGGCGATCCGCGCAACCATCGCCTCGTTCGAGCAGCGACTCGAAGGCGCGCCGGAGCGCGAACAGGAATTCGCGCTCGTCACCCGCGACCGGCAGGCGGCGAAAGATCTCTATGACTCATTGCTGAAGCGCTACGACGAGGCGAAGCTGGCGGCCAGCATCGAGACCGATCGCCAGGGCGAGCGGTTCCGCGTGCTCGAGCCGGCGCTGCCACCTGAAGGCCCAACGGCGCCGAACCGCATCCGCCTGATCATCATGGGCATCCTGCTCGCCTTCGCCGCGGCCGTCGCAGTGGTCATGGCCGCCGAACAGTTCGATACCTCGTTCCACGGCATCGACGAGGTGCGCGACTTCACGAACGTGCCCGTCCTCGTCTCGATTCCGCCTATCGGCCCGGCGCCGCTCCGTCGCCGCCTGGTCGTCGGGCTCGCGACCGTGTCTGCGATTGCGATGATTGTCCTCATCGCCACGCTCTCTGCGTACTTCGCCCAGGGCAACGATCAGTTGGCCCGCATCATCGAGCGCGCCAGTTAGGCTCGCCAGGATATCTGTCATGGCTCATAGAGATAGACGACTCGACTCGCATCTGGTGACGCTGACCTCGCCCGGCTCGTTCGCGGCGGAACAGTACCAGGGCCTGCGCCTCACGATTGAACGCCTTGGGCGTAACCGCACGCTGCAGGTGATCGCAGTCACCAGCCCGGCGGCGGGCGAGGGCAAGACGTTGACGGCCATTAATCTGGCCGGTGCACTCGCGCGCGGGTCCGACGACGCGCGCGTCCTGCTCATTGACGCCGACTTGCGTCGGCCTGCGGTCGCGCGGCAGCTCGCCATGGAGGACGGCGGTGGAGGATTGGCCGAAGTTGTCGGCAACCCCGCCGCAACGCTCGACGGCGTCACGCAGAAGCTCGCCACCCACAACCTGTCAGTCATTCACGCAGGAACGCGGAACGGCGCCGTGCACCACATCCTGCGTTCGCCGCGACTCCATCAGGTACTCGAGGAGGCGCGCCGGCGCTACGACTTCATCGTGCTCGATACTCCGCCGCTCCTGCCGGTGTTCGATTCGGCGCTGCTGGCGAACTCCGTCGACGGCGTGTTGATGGTCGTCGCGGCCAACCAGACGCCGCGCAAGCTGCTCGGCGAAGCGCTCAACATGCTCGATCCGGCCAAAGTGCTCGGCATCGTCTTCAACCGCGACGCGCGGCCGATGTTTGGGTACTACGACGCCTACTACAAGGACTACTTCCCCGACGTGTCCCGAGTGGCGACCGGAGCCTGAAGCGTACGTTCCAGGGCCCCCCCATGGTGACCAAACTTCCGGCGGTAATCGAATTCGCTCCAGTCGTGCTTTTCGGCTGGCACGTCGCCTTTCCGACGAGTGGGCTGGTGGTGCTGATCGGCACGCTTCTCGTCGCGGTGTTGTTCGCCACCGTCCGTCGCATGACGCGAGACATGCGCGAGAAGTCGCGCCGCGTGCTGATCCTCGGGTCGGGGCCGCTGGCCGCAACCCTCATCGAGGAGATCGAGTCAGCGGGCAGCCCGCGGTACTGCGTGGCAGGCACCGTCGACCTCCTCATGCCCGATTCGGATTCACCCGAGCGCGCGCGTTGGCTCGGTCCGTCAGATCGCCTGAGGGAGATTGTCGAGCAGGTTCATCCGGCAATCATCGTCGTCGCGGTCGCCGACCGCCGCGAAGGGCTGCCGTTGCAGTCGCTTCTCGAAGCGCGCGTGCGCGGCATCCTCGTCGAGGACGCGCTCGAGTTCTCCGAGCGATTGATGGGCAAGATGGCGATCGAAGCGCTGCGACCGAGCATGCTGATCCTCGGGAAGGGCTTCCGAAACCACGGCTGGGCCGACCTCACCGCGCGCGCGGTCAGCATCTTCGGCGCGGCCGTCGGGCTGGTGCTGTGTGCGCCACTTCTCGTCGCGATCGGGCTTGCCGTGAAGCTCGATTCGCGCGGGCCGATGTTCTTCATCCAGCAGCGCGCCGGCAGGAATGGCAAACCATTCGGCCTCCGGAAATTCCGGACCATGCGTCCGTGCAGCGAGCCGACGTCCGAGTGGGTGTCCGACAACGTCGGGCGGATCACGCGCGTGGGTCACTACCTGCGTCGCTTCCGGCTGGACGAGTTGCCGCAGCTGGTCAACGTCCTGCAAGGCGAAATGAATCTGGTCGGGCCGCGGCCGCACCCGGTCACCAATCAGGTCGTCTTCATGGAACGCATCGCTTACTACGGACTGCGTTCCACCGTTCGTCCCGGCGTAACGGGGTGGGCGCAGATCCGGTACGGCTACGCGAACAACCTCGAAGAAGAAACCGAAAAGATGCGGTACGACCTGTACTACATCAAGAACCGATCGCTCTGGCTCGACCTGCGCATCATGGTCGAGACCGTCGGGACCATCCTGTTCGGCACGGGGGCCACCGAGGTCAGGCGGCGACGCGCGCCACTCCGGCCCCAGGTGACCTGGACGACGTCCCGCACCCGCGCCGAGAGCGCATATATGCCGTGGCTGCCGGGGTCGACTCCGACTCCTGCCAGACCTTCTGCAGGACCACAGTGAATACCATCGCCGCTCCTTTGAACGCCGGGGCGACGTGGTGGCAGCCGCAGTCGGCAGCGCGCCGCGTGCCAGCCAGCCTCACAGGAAGCCGCACGGCGTTTCTTGCGCTGGTCTTCTTCACATGCGTGCTGCTCCTGTCGCCGCAGGCGTGGTTTCCGATTCTCAAAGTGATCCGGATCGCGTTTCTCGCCGCGGGTGTCGCCATGGCGGCCCACGTCTTCGAGCGCACGGCCCACAAGCAGCCGATTACCCCGATGGCGCCGGAAATCGGCATCGCGCTCGCACTTGTCGCGTGGTCGGTGATTACGATTCCGCTCTCGGTCTGGCCGACTGGCAGCCTGAGACTCCTCACCGACCAATATCTGAAGGCGATCGCTTTTTTCTGGCTGCTCGCCACGATCATCACGACGCCGACACGCCTGCGCGCGATCGTCTGGGCGCTGGTGCTGTGCTCGATCCCGCTTGCGGGCACGGGCATCTGGCACTATTTCTCCGGCGACGTCATGTCGACCGGCGTCCAGGGCTTGGTGCGCATCGTCGGCTACCAGGGCAGCTCGGGACTGACGGGCAATCCCAATGACCTGGCGTTGATGCTGAACCTGATCATCCCGCTCGCTGGTGCGCTGGCCCTCAGCTCGCGCGGGATGCCACGCTTGATCGCCACCGGCGCACTGCTCCTGGGCGCCGCTGCGGTGATCATGACGTTTTCACGCGCGGGCTTTCTTGCCCTGGCGGCCATCTTCATCATGTTCATCGCGGTGCTCGCGAGACGAAAGTCCGGAGGCGCCGCCATTGCCCTCGTGGTCGTCGCGCTCTGCGTACCCGCGATGCTCCCTCAGACATATCTCGATCGACTGAGCACGATCACGAACATGAGCGAGGACAAGACTGGATCGGCCCAGGGCCGCTATCAGGACTTGTACATCGCCGCCGACGTGGTGGAACGCAATCCGATCATCGGCGTGGGGCTTGGCCAGGACATCATCGCGCTTAACCAGGCGCGCGGCCGGTCGACCTGGCGGTCGGTGCACAACGCCTATCTGCAGTACGCGGTCGATCTTGGCGTGCCGGGATTCCTGCTCTTCGCCTGGCTGCACCTGCTGTGCTTCCGCAGCGCCCACGCCGTGGAAAAGCGCGCGATGCGTGACCCGGCGCTCGAGCAACTCGCCCCGCTCGCGACGGGCGTGCAGGTCTCCCTCGGCGCCTTTTTCGTGGCCGCGATGTTCCATCCGATCGCGTATCAGTTCTATTTCTTCAGCATCGCGGGACTGGCCGTGGCGCTCAAGAACACCGTACGCGCAGAGATTGCTCGGGGGCGCGTGTTATCGGTTGTCGAATCGTGACGACCGCACGCGTGTTGAACGTGGTGCCAACACTCATGTGCGGTGGCACGGAGAACCAGTTCATGACGCTCGGACGACTGCTCGATCGCACCAGGTTCGACCTGGAATTTGCGTGTCTGCGTCGGTGGGGACCGTTCGTCGACGAGCTCGTCGACCGGGGGATTCCGCTCACCGAGTACCAGGTCTCGACTTTCCGCAGCGTGAACGCCCTCGCGCAGCAGGCCAGACTGGCGCGACATATCACGCGGCGTCGCGTCCAGATCGTGCACGCGTACAACTTCTACGGGAACGTATTTGCTATCCCGCCCGCGCGGCTCGTAGCGCCCGTCGTCATCGCCTCCATTCGCGACTGCGCCCCGTACCTGACCGCGATGCAGAAGCGTGTACAGCGGTACGCCTGCCACTTCGCGGACAGCATCCTGGTGAATGCCGACGCCGTGAAGGATTGGCTCGTCAACGACGGCTACGACCCCGCGAAGATTGTCGTCATCCGCAACGGCGTGGATCTGACCCGATTCGACGCGACTCCCGAGCCCGGGCGGCTTCGCCGCGAGCTGGGCCTGGCCGACGGCACACCACTCGTGGCGGTGGTCTCGCGGCTCACGAGACTCAAGGGTCTCGAGTATTTCCTGGAAGCCGCAGCGATGGTCAGCGCGCGCGTTCCTGACGCGCGGTTTCTGATCGTCGGGGAGACGAGCCCAGTGGACCGCGACTATCTCGGTGAGCTCGAGCGGTTCGCCGCTCGTGAGGGCGTTGCCGACCGCGTGATCTTCACGGGGCTGCGGACCGACGTGCCCACGCTGCTCGCCAGCGTCAACGTGTCGGTGATGCCCTCGTTGAATGAGGCGCTGTCGAATGTGCTCCTCGAATCAATGGCCGCTGGCACGCCAACCGTCGCGACGCGTGTCGGCGGGACCCCCGAAGCGTTGATCGACGGCGTTACCGGTCTGCTCGTGCCGCCCGCGGACGCCGATGCCATAGCGACCGCCATCATGCGGATGCTGAGCGACGACGCCATGGCCGCCCGAATGGGACACGCGGCACGTCTTCGGATCGCGGAGATGTTCTCCGTCAAGCAGATGGTGCGCGCCACCGAAGACATCTACTTCGAACTTCTGGACCGGAAGCTGCGCAAGCGGCTTCCGGCAGCAGCATGTTAGGAACGCCTCAGCCGGGATTCGGGGTTCGGGATTCGGGACTCGATCGAGAGTCGGAACTCGTTCGGGACTCGGGAGTCGCGACTCAGGAGGCCGCACTTGTCGAATCCCGAATCCCCAATCCCGAATCCCGACTCGGTGTCGACGTCACCACCGAATACGACGCCTTTGTCGCCCTCGAACCGGAGTGGAATGACGCCGTCGAGCGCGCGCACATTCCACATCCGTTCCTGCGCCACGAATGGGTCCGCACGTGGTGGGACAGCTTCGGGGCGAACCACCGCCTGCACATCCTTGTCATCAGGGACAACGGGCGGATTGTCGCCGTTGCGCCGCTGATGAAGGAATCGGCGACGGTCTATGGCGTTCCCGTGCGCCGCCTGGCGCTCCTGGCTAACGATCACACGCCGCGAACGGACTTCATCGTCGTGGAACGGGCCGAGGACGCGTATCGCGCGATCTGGAACTCGCTGCTTGAAGATGCCGACCGATGGGACGTTCTGCAGCTCACGCAGCTTCCGCGGGCGTCGAAGACCTTCGAGGTGATGTCGAAGCTCGCGGCTGCGAAAGGGCTGGCGATCGGCACGTGGCACAGCAGCGATTCGCCGTACCTGGAGCTCGTTGGCACCTGGGATCAGTACTGGGCAAGCCTGCCGGCGAAATTCCGCTCGAACATCAGGAATCGCATGTCGCGCGCCGCGCAAATGGGCGACGTGGCGCTCGAAATCCTTCGCGACAGAACGGCGATTGAGACCGCGTGCGATGACGCCTGGCGGCTGGAGGCATCCGGGTGGAAGCAGAACGAAGGCACGTCGATCTGCTCCGATCCCGCAGTGCATCGCTTTTACACGCTGCTCGCCGAGCGGGCTGCGGAGCGCGAATGGCTTCGACTGTTGTTTCTGACAGTCGGAGGGCGCCGCATCGCCGTGTCCTACGGCGCGTGCTACGACGGGCGGCTGTTTCTGTTCAAGACCGGGTACGACCCCGAGTACCACACCTGCTCGCCGTTCAAGCTTCTGACCTATTTCGCCACGCAGGATGCCTTCGCCAACGGCGTGCGTGAAGTCGATTTCCTCGGTGAGTCGGAGCCCTGGAAGCAGGAATGGACGCCGGCGACGCGAGGGCATGACTGGTTGTTCATTTTCTCGAATACGAGACGAGCCCGGCTTTTGCATTCGATCAAGTTCCAGATGGCGCCGGAGTTGAAGAAATGGCGAGCGTAATCGGAACCTTCGTGCCGACGTACCAGGGGCTGTCCGCCAGCCACTTCGTGCGGCCCGTGGTATCTGGCGCAACGCCGTTTCCCTTCAACGTCGCCCACCGGCTGCCCTACTACCGCGCGCGCAACGCCATCTATCACCTCTTTCGCGCGCTGGTCGAGGCAAATCCCTCGCTCACGGTCCTCGCGCCGGACTACTACAGCGGGAACGAGATCATGGCGATCCGCGCCGCAGGCGCGAAGATTCACTACTGCCCCGTTGGCGCCGACATGCAGTGGGATCCAGCCGAGGTGGAGCGCCTGTGCCGCCTCCACAACCCGGACCTTCTCTACGTCATTCACTACGTTGGATGGCCGCAGCCGATGGCCGCGCTGACCGATGTGTGCCGACGTCGCGAAATGCTGCTCGTCGAAGACTGCGCCCTCTCGCTCCTCAGCGAAACCGCCGACGGCCACGCACTCGGATCGTTCGGACAGTGGTCGGTCTTCTGTCTGTACAAGACGCTTCCGCTTCCCAACGGTGCGCTACTCGTGCAGAACGAGCAGCGGCTGGAATCGCTGGAGCGGCTGAAGCTGCGGCGCGCGGGGTCGGCGTCGGTCCTCGGACGCACCGCCGAACTGGTCGTGCAGCGGATTCGCGGCCGCGTCAACGGCGTCGGTGCCGCGCTGCAGATGGTCAAGCGTGGAATGGGTCGCGCCGCTGGTGCCCTTGACGTGCAACGCGCGAACGTCGGCGACATCGGCTTCAACCTGGACGAAGTCGATCTCGCGATGTCGCCGGTGTCCGAGCGCCTGCTCGATCGACTGGACTTCGAAGATATCCGCCGGCGCCGCGTCGAGAACTATCGGCAGCTCCTCGGGCAGCTCCATCCCGACGTCATTCCGGTATTCCACGAGCTGCCTGCCGGCACCTGCCCGCTGTTTTTCCCGATCATCGTGCCGAACAAGGCTGCGGCGGCCACGGCGCTGCGAAACGGCGGTGTCGATGCGCTGGAATTCTGGAACGACGCGATCGGCTCCGGCGACGAGATGTCGCCAAATGCACGATTTTTCCGGCAGCACGTCCTCGAGCTGCCGATTCACCAGGATCTCTCACCGCGCCACATCGCCCATGTCGCACGGCAGGTGTCGAATCTGAATCTGAGGATGGTGGCGTGATGCTTCCTGCCGCCGGCGCGGTGGAACTCCGGCCGATATCCACCGGCGCGCTCACGGTCGAATGCGTCGACTCCTCGTGGGGATTCACCGCCCTGCGCCCCGAGTGGAATGCCTTGCTGCGCGACAGCGTATCCGACTGCCCGTTCCTCACGTGGGAATGGCTCCATACCTGGTGGACGCACCTCTCCGGCTCCTCCCGGTTAGGCATCGCCGCTGTTCGCTCGGGTCGCGAGCTCGTCGCGCTGGCACCGTTCCGTATCACGAAGAGCCGGGTGGCATTCCTTTCACGGCTCGACATGCTGGGCACCGGCGAAGCCGGCTCCGACTATCTCGACGTGATCGTGCGCCGTGGATGGGAGACGGAAGGCATCCACGCGCTCGCCCGCTTTGCCCGATCCCAGAACGTGACGCTTCGTCTTCCCCACCTGGCGCCGACGGCGACGGCGTGTGATCTCGCGGATCAGCTCGCGGCCGATGGCTGGACCGCGTCGACCGCGACCGACGGGGTGTGCCCGTATATTCCGCTGGCCGGTCACACGTGGGATTCGTATCTCGGAACGCTCGGGTCCTCGCATCGCGCCAACGTCCGCCGCAGGATCAAGGCCCTCGGCCAGAAGTTCTCGATGCGCTTTGAGCGCGTCACGACGGAGGCGCAGCGCAGTGAGGCGCTCGCCGCGCTCGTCACGTTTCACGAACGCCGGTACGTCGGGCGAGGCGGATCGACCGCTTTCATGACACCTGCCCTCCGCGCATTTCACGACGAGGTCACCAGGCGCGCGCTCGATCGCGGCTGGCTGCGACTGTTCGTGCTGCGCGTCGACCACGCGCTGGTGGCGGTGATGTACGGCTTCATGTACAACGGCCGGTTTTATTTCTATCAACACGGCTTCGACGGTCAGTACCAGCAGCACAGCGTGGGCCTGATCGTGATGGGACTCTCGATTCGTGCCGCCATCGACGAAGGCGCGGACGAGTTCGACATGCTCTGGGGCGTCGAGCCCTACAAGTGGCTGTGGGCGCGCGACACTCGCGAGCTTCGCAAGATCCATCTGTTTCCCCCGCATCTCGGGGGCCGCATTCACCTCGGCGCTTCCCGCGCGCGCCGGAGTCTCGGGACGCTGGCGCGCCGCGTGCGCACCATCACCAAGCGAGAGACCCATGCCGGGTAAGAGCGTCCGGCGTCTGCGGGGCAACCTGAAGACCGCGATTGCCGCCGCGATCACCATGGCACACGACCACGGCCTGGCGAGGCCGCTCGCACGCCGCACCTATCGGCCGCTCGTCCTCGGATATCACCGCGTGGTCGAAGACTTCCAATCGGAGTCGCGCGTCCAGATGCCGAGCATGCTCACCAGCCGCGCGATGTTCGAGCGTCATCTGGATTGCCTCGCGACGTCGTTCCGGTTCGTCACGCTCGACGAGATCGGCACTCACCTCCAGAGCGGCATCCCGTTCGAGAAGCCGGTGGCCGCAATCACGTTCGACGACGGATATCAGGACGTCTACGACAACGCGCTGCCCGTCCTCGAGCGCAAAGGCATTCCGGCCGCGATGTTTGTCGTGACGGATCTCGTCGACCGCCCGTTCTGGCAGATTCACGACAAGCTGTATCACCTCGTCGCCAAGGCGTTCGCGTCCTGGAACGACCCGCGACGCCAGATGTTCGGGCTGCTCAGCGATCTCGGCGTGCCCGCCCACCATTTGACGCATCGTTCGGCACTCGCCAGCCCGATGCTGGCGGTGTCGACGCTGCTGCCGTCTCTCCCGCAAGCCGACATCCGCCGCGTCATGGCTCGACTTGAATCGAGCGTCGGGAACGGATTTCAAAACGTGCCGCTCGCCATTACGTGGGAAATGGCTGCCGACATGCGGCGGCGGGGGTTCATCATCGGCTCCCACACACGCACCCACGTGTCGCTGCCGATGGAGAGCCCCGAGACAGTGGCCGAGGAGCTCGAAGGTTCCAAGCAGGAGCTCGAACGGCGGCTTGGCGAAACGATCCAGCATTTCGCGTATCCCGGCGGACAGTTCACCAGCGACATCGTGGGCGCGGTGGCGGACGCTGGGTACCAGTACGCGTACACGGCTTGCCCGCACGACGTGGCGCGCCATCCCACCCTGACGATCGAGCGACTGCTGCTCTGGGAGGGATCCTCCGTGACCGCGGACGGCGACTTTACGCCGAACATCCTGAGCTGCCTGGCGCACGATCTCTGGCCGCCCGCCCGCCGGTGCGAGAGGGTCCATCAACAGTGAGCGCGAAGGCCAGGACCGACGTGACACGTCCGGCGGCGCTCCTCGTAACGGGTCGCGTCATCGGCCTGGTTGCCTCGTTTGCAATAGGGATCGTGCTCGCGCGCCTCTTCGCGCCAGCCGCGTTCGGCACCTATAAGCAGTTCTTCCTCGTATACGGAACGCTATACGGGCTGGCGCAGCTCGGGATGGCTGAAAGCCTCTACTACTTCGTCCCCCGCAACCCGGCCCGCACAGGCAGGTACGCCTTCAACGCGCTCGTCACGCTGGCACTCGCCGGCGTCGGGTCTTTGGCGCTGCTCTACGCCTGGCGGGCACAGATTGCCGTCCGCCTGACGAACGCGGGACTCGCCGACTACATGGTGCTTATCGGCCTGTTCCTCACGTTCATGCTGATGTCGACCGTGCTCGAGATTGTGATGGTGTCGCGCAAGCAGCATCTCATGGCCGCGATCACGTACGCAGGCTCCGACATTGTCCGGACGCTGTTTTTCATTGCGCCAGCGTTGCTGCTGGGCAGCCTTCGCGCGGTCTTCATCGGCGCAACGGCATTTGCGGCGCTGCGACTGGTGCTGTTGCTGGCCGCTCTCTGGCGTGAGTACGGCCGCGACTTCCGCCCTGATGTGACGATCTGGCGCGAGCAGCTGGCCTATGCGCTTCCCTTCGCGCTCGCGGTGGGCGTCGAGGTGGTGCAGCTCAACTACCACCAGTACGTCGTCGCCTCGCGGTTCGATACCGCGACGTTTGCGATCTATGCCGTCGGCTGCCTGCAGATCCCGCTGGTCGACATGATCATGACCTCCACGGTCAACGTCCTGATGGTGAAGATGGCGGAGGAAGCCAGCAACGGTAGTGCGGCGGTGGCGCTGTGGCACGAGACGATCGGTCGGCTGGCGTTCCTGATGGTTCCGTTGTCCGTGTTTCTATTCGTCGTTGCGCACGAGCTCATCGTGACGCTCTACACGACCACCTATCTGGCCAGCGTGCCGATTTTCATGATCTGGTCGCTGACGATTCTTCCGTCGATCTTCGCGGTGAACGCGGTGCTGAGGGTCTTTGCGCAGACGCGTTTCCTGTTGATCATGAACCTGATACGCCTGGCGATCGTGGCTGCCCTCATCGGCTGGTTCCTGTCGATGTTCGGCATGGGTGGCGCTGTGCTCGTCACGCTTCTGAGCACCGCCCTCGTCAACATGCTCGGCGTCGCCCGCATCGCGCGGCTCCTGCATCTGCGGTTTCGCGAGTCGCTGCCGTGGTCGCAACTGGGCGGTATCGCCGCACGCGCTGGTATCGCGGCCCTTCCCGTCCTCTGGCTCACCCGCGAGACGACGCTTTCGCCTGTCGTGGGGCTCGTGGCCAGCGGTGCGGTGTACGCGGCAGTCTATTTCGCTCTCAGCTACGGTTCGAACATCGCCACGCGTTTCCTGCCGTCGTCGCCGGGAGAAGCTGCGCTGCAGGCGGATCAGATGTAATGCGTCGCGTCCGCCTCAAGGCGGGCGCTACCGACGGTCATCGGTAGTGACCGGCGTCAGCCGGACACTTGGTAAGGAGAGAGTCCCGTGTGCGGTATTGCAGGCATCATTCGCTGGGACGGACGGCAGGTTCGCGAGGACGAGATCCGCGCCATGTGCGGCGTTATTGCGCATCGCGGCCCCGACGATGAGGGCGTGTACGTGGGCGACGGCGTCGCCATTGGCATGCGCCGCCTGAGCATCATCGACCTCGACAACGGCTTCCAGCCGATCTCCAACGAGGACGGCACCATCTGGATCGTGTTCAACGGCGAGATTTACAACTATCGTGAGTTGCGACGGGATCTCGAGAAGCATGGCCATGTGTTCCGCACCGCCAGCGACACGGAAACCATCGTTCACCTGTACGAGGATCTCGGTCCGCGATGTGTGGATCGGCTCCGTGGGATGTTCGCCTTCGCCATCTGGGATACGCGCAAGCGACAGGTCCTGCTGGCGCGCGATCGCCTGGGCATCAAGCCCCTGTACTACTGCGAACGCGACGGCGAGCTGCTCTTCTCGTCGGAGCTGAAGCCAATCCTCCAGATTCAGAACGTCGAGCGTACGCTCGACTGGGAATCGGTCGGCCACCTGTTCGCAACGCTGGCGACGCCTTCGACGCGCAGCATCGTGAAAGGCGTCTCCAAGCTGGAACCGGCGCGTATCGCGGTGGCAAGTCAGGGCCGCAGCATTCGCGTGGAGCGGTACTGGGACGTCGATTTCGAGCCCAATGAGCATGCGACGGAAGACGAGCTCGTCGAGCAGCTTCGCGAGCGCCTGGCGGAATCGGTCACGCTGCACCAGGTGAGCGACGTGCCGGTCGGGGCGTTTCTCAGCGGCGGACTCGATTCAAGCGCCATCGTCGCGATGATGTCACGTCCCGACGGTCGGCCACTGAAGACGTTCTCGATTGGTTTTGCCGAAGCGAGCCACGACGAGCTGCCGTACGCGCGCCAGGTCGCGGCGAAGTTCGGCACCGACCACTACGATCTTGTGCTTCGTCCCGATGTGGTCCAGATCGTCGAGGATCTCACGTGGTATCTCGACGAGCCATTCGGCGACACGTCGGCGATTCCCACCTACATGGTATCGAAGCTGGCGGCCGAGCACGTGAAAGTCGTGCTGAGCGGTGACGGCGGCGACGAGCTGTTTGCCGGTTACGACAAGTACCTCGTCGAGGGGCGCGAACGGAGGCACGACCACCTGCCGGCAGCCATCCGGAAGGCGGCCGGCACGATCGGCGCTTTGATGCCGCACGGCATGCGCGGCAAGCGGTTCCTGCGGCATCTCGCGCTCGAGGGGCCGAAGCGATATCTCGATGCGTCGACGATGTTTCACGCCGACGAGATGACCAGCCTGTTTCAACCGGAGGCTCGCGCGCAGATTGCCGCGCACGACCCCTGGTCCGACGCGCTCTCGGACTGGCGCGAGCCTGGTGGCGACTGGCTTGCCGCAGCACAGTACAACGACATCAACCGCTACCTCCCCCTCGACATCCTGACGAAAGTCGATCGGATGACGATGGCGCACTCGATCGAAGCCCGGCCGCCGCTGCTCGATCACAAGCTGGTCGAGTTTGCGGCTACCGTCCCCGCCCGGTTCCGGCTCAAGGACGGGACGACGAAGTACATTTTCAAGAAGGCGATGCGCGGGATCCTTCCTGACTCGATCATCGACCGTCAGAAGCACGGTTTTGCGGTCCCGCTGGCTAAGTGGTTCCGAGGCGAGCTGGCCGGATTCTCACGCGACATCCTGTTGTCCGGCACCTGCCGCAACCGTGGGATCTTCAACATGAAAACGGTTGAGCGGCTGTTCGAGCTGAACGCACGAGGGCGCGAGCTCGATCTTCAACTGTGGACCATGCTCTCGTTCGAGTTGTGGTGCCGAAGGTTCCTGGATGGATCGACCGTTAGCGACGTCGCGCCACAGCGCGTACGGCAGACGATGCGTCGGCTGTCGCCCGCCATCTTCGCAACGGCGGTGCGCTAGCCTACGGTTCAGTCGGTAATTCTTTTCCCTTTCCTCCCACCGCGCTGCCGCACGCAATCCAAATGTGCCGCGCCATCACCCATTCGTGACCGTATCTCTCTGGAATACGGCTATTTCGGCGGCACTGATATTGATCATCCATCACCCGCATGCGGATCCTCTGGGTGAAGATGGGTGGCCTCTGGCCGGCAACGACGGGCGGCCGCGTTCGGACTCTCAACACGATTTCCGAGCTGGCTCGGCGTCATCAGGTCACGGTCATCACCACGCATGGCCACGGCGATGACCCTGATGGTCTGAAGCAGCAACTTTCCCACTGCGAGCGCGTGATTTCGGTGCCGTATGCCGTACCCAAGCGCGGCAGTGCGGCGTTCGCGGCGGCCGTCGTCGGCTCGTGGTTCTCGCAGTCTCCCGTCGATCTCTGGAAGTGGCGTATCGCTGACGTCCGTCGTCAGGTGCGTTCCGTGATTGCCGACGGCGGTATCGACCTGTGCGTCGCTGATTTTCTGTTCGCGGCTGCAAATGTGCCGATGGAGGGCCCTGTCCCGGTCATCCTCTTCGAACACAACGTCGAGTACCTCATCTGGAAGCGACTCGCGGCGCTCGAGACCAGCCCCTGGAAGCGCGCTCTGTTTGAGATGGAATGGCGGAAAGTGCGCGCCCGCGAGGCCCAAGCGTGCCGCCAGGCCGACCTCACCGTGGCCGTTTCAGAGGACGACAAGGAGCTGCTGCAGGAACTCGGATCCGATATCCGTGCGACCGCCACCCCCACGGGCGTCAACACTGCCTACTTCAAGCCCGGCGCGTTTGCCGAAGTTCCGACCCGCCTGGTGTTCAGCGGATCGATGGACTGGCATCCCAACGAGGACGCCGTCTGTTACTTCGTCGAGAACGTGCTGCCGCGTATCCAGTCCGAGGTGCCCGGCGCGTCATTCACCATCGTCGGCCGCAACCCGGGCGCGCGCGTTCGTGATCTCGCTGGCAGACCCGGCGTCGAGGTCACCGGGACCGTCGACGATGTGCGTCCAGCGATCGGCGCAGCGAGCGTGTACGTCGTGCCGCTCCGAGCAGGCAGCGGCACACGCATCAAGATTTTCGAAGCGCTCGCCATGGGTAAAGCAGTGGTGTCGACCACCGTGGGCGCGGAAGGCCTCGCGCTCGAGTCGGGTCGCCACTTCCTGGCGGCAGACACCCCCCACGATTTCGCGCAGTCGGTGATCAGGCTGCTTCGCGACCCGGCCCGGCGGCAGGCCCTTGGAGACGCAGGCCGCGCACTCGTCGAAGCGAATTACTCCTGGGCGACGGTTGCGCGCCACTTCGAAGAACGCTGTGAGGAGGTTGTTGCGGAGCATGCCTATGCAGGACGACACGCCGACTGTGGTGCTCATCTGTCACGAGCAGGATCACCTCGACACCGAGGGGCTCGCGTCGTGGCTGGCGAGCACAATGCGATTGGCTGGTCTCATCATCATTCGTGATCCGCGGAACCGGCTCTGGCGCGCGGGCAGGCGCGAAATCCGTCGAGTGGGCTGGCTGCGATTCGTTGATGTCATCGCGTTTCGCGCCTTCGCGCGGCTTCGCCTCGCCCGCCGCGATGCGGCCTGGAAGGAATCCGAGCTGCAGCGGCTGCGGCAGCGCTATCCCGCCGATCTCGAGTCCGTGCCGAGCATCGTCGTGTCGTCGCCGAACTCGGACGAGTCGAGGACATTCATCGAGCGCCTTCGGCCCGACATCGCGATCGCGCGCTGCAAGGTCATTCTGAAGCGCGCGATCTTCGAAGTGCCTCGCGCGGGCACGTTCGTGTTGCATCCGGGGATCTGTCCTGAGTACCGCAACGCGCACGGCTGCTTCTGGGCACTCGCAAGGCGCGATCTCCATCGAGTTGGAATGACGCTCCTGCGCGTCGATCCCGGCGTCGATACGGGCCCCATCTTTCTGCACGGCACGTACGACTTCGACGAAGTCGCGGAATCGCACTCGATCATCCAATACCGCGCGGTGTTCGAGAACCTCGATGCGATTGGTGCCGTTCTCACGTCCCTCTGCCGCGGGGAGCATGTCGAGCCGGTCAACACGGACGGCCGCGAATCAGCGGTATGGGGTCAGCCGCGCCTGACGACGTACCTGAGGTGGAAATGGCACGCGCGCCGGAGTCGACATGAAAATCGTGTCCCTGCTCTTTCATGACGTGTATGCGTCGGATCCCAGCGAGAGCGGGTTCCGGTCGCATGCCGCCGATCGCTACAAGCTGTCGATTCCGGCGTTCGAGGCGCAGATCGACGGCCTGTCCGACGCAGGCATCGACGCACCGCTCCTGGCGGACGCGCTGGTCACGTCGAAATACAGCGACACACGGATCCCGGATCCCGGATCCCGGACCCCGTCATTGATCACCTTTGACGATGGCGGCGAGTCGTACTACACGTCGGCGGCGGATCGCCTCGAAGCACTTGGCTGGCGTGGCCACTGCTTCGTGACGACCGATTTCATCGGTCAGCGTGGATTCCTCACCGCGGCGCAGATCCGCGAGCTCGACGCGCGCGGACACGTGATTGGAAGCCATTCCGCGACACACCCGGCTCGATTCAGCGCGCTAAGCGCCGCCGAGATGCGCCGCGAGTGGTCCGACAGCCGGGTGGCGCTCGAGGATCTGCTTGGCCATGCCGTAACCGTCGCCTCGGTGCCGGGCGGTTATTTTTCGCCGGCCGTCGCGCACGCGGCAGCTGTCGCCGGACTGCGCGTGCTCTTCACCTCCGAACCGACGACAAAGGTGTCAGTCCACGAGGACTGCACCCTCATCGGCCGCTTCACGATTCGTCGCGGGCACGCACCTGACATGGCGAAGCGATTCGTCCTTGCCGCGCCATGGGCACGTTGCGGTGCGTGGGCCGGCTGGAACGCGAAAGCGATCGTGAAACCACTGCTTGGACCGTCGTACTCGCGTATCGCGGACCGGCTCCTCGCCACGAAGACATCGGCCAATCATGGTTAAGCTCGCAAAAGGATTTGTCATCGCGGGGACGGCGCTGCTGCTGACGGGCTCGCACGTGCCGTACGTGGCGTCCTCGGCATTGGCCACAGTCGGTGTGGCCCCCGAACGGACATCGGCACCAGAACTTCCCCGAACCAAGGTCGACATCCCCGAGCTCACGACGGAAGGGCGCACGATTCATGTACCGGCCGGTGGCAACCTGCAGAAGGCGCTGGACGAGGCGGAGAGCGGGGACCGCATCGAGCTTGACCCGCGGGCAACATACGAAGGCCCCTTCCGGCTGAAGGCGAAGGAAGGCGACCGGTGGATCGTGATCACCTCTTCCGCCGTGCCACCGAAGCCGGGGCATCACATCCAGCCATCGGATGGCGCACAGATGCCGAAGCTCGTGTCCGCGGATCACTACGTCGTCCTCGCGGAACCGGGCGCGCATCACTATCGACTGGTCGGTCTCGAGATCACCTCGAAGGCCGGCTCGTTCGTGAACACGATGGTCCAGCTGGGCGGGGACGAGACCTCCGCGGACGCCGTACCGCATCACCTGATCGTAGATCGCTGCTACGTGCACGGCGACCCCAAGACAGGAGGACGCCGCGGCGTTGCATTAAACGCACGTCACGTCGCGGTGGTCGATTCCTATCTCGCCGATTTCAAGGAGGTCGGTGCGGATTCGCAGGCGGTGTCGGGCTGGAACGGTCCAGGGCCGATCAGGATTGCGGGGAACTACCTCGAGGCAGCGGGTGAGAACATCATGTTCGGCGGGGCGGATCCGGCAATTCCCAACCTCGTGCCCGCGGACATCGAGATCGTCCACAACCATCTCGCGAAACCGCTGCGCTGGAAGGCCGGTCATCCCACGTTCGAGGGCATCGAGTGGACGGTCAAGAACCTCTTCGAGCTGAAAAACGCGAGGCGCGTGCTCGTTGACGGAAATCTGTTCGAGTACAACTGGCCGCAGGCCCAGAACGGCTTCTCAATCCTTTTCACGGTGCGCAACCAGGACGGCGGCGCCCCGTGGTCGACGATCGAAGACGTCACCTTTTCGAACAATCTCGTCCGGCACGTCGCCGCGGGCATCAACATGCTCGGGCGCGACGACAACCACCCCAGCCAGCAGGCGCGCCGCATCACCGTACGCAACAACGTGTTCCTCGATGTCGGAGGGACGTGGGGCAACGGGCGGCTGTTCCAGCTGCTCGACGGGACGAGCGACGTCACGTTCGATCACAACACCGCCTTCCAGACCGGCAGCATTCTGTTTGGCGGCGACCATGCGCCCCACACCGGATTCGTCTTCCAGAACAACATCGCGCAGCGGAATGAGTACGGCATCACAGGATCCGGCAAAGGCGAAGGCACCGAAACCCTCACACACTACTTTCCAGAGGCGGTCTTCCGTCGCAACGTCATCGTCGGCGGAAATGCGGGCCGATACCCGTCCGATAACTTCTACCCAGCATCAATTCAGGAGGCCGGCCTCGCCATCCCGCGCGAGGGTGACTTCCGCCTGACGCTCGTTCGACCGTACTCGCGGGCAGCGACCGACGGCCGCGATCCTGGAGCGGACCTCGACGTCGTCGCCAAGGCCCTCGACGGGATCCCGGCTGCCGGACTGCGGCCGCGTACGACTGCCCACGCGGATGTGATAGGAACGATCGGGACGCTGCCGTGGTGGCCAGGCAGCCGCCTGGTCTTCTGGTTCTCGATCGTACTGCTCGGCTATGTGTACCTGGGTTATCCCGTGCTCGCGGCGCTGCGCGCGACTTTCATGGAGAAGCCGCGACGACGGGCGCCGATCGAGCCGACGGTGTCGATCATCGTGATCGCGCACAACGAAGCTGACCGAATCGCCCCCCGGATCGAGAATCTGCTCGCCCTCGACTATCCGCGCGACCGGCTCGAAATCGTGATCGGCTCGGATGGATCGACCGACGATACGGTGCAGCGGGCTCGACGGTACGGGGATCGCGGGGTGATCGTACGGGCGTTCCGTGAGCACCGCGGCAAGCCGGCGATCGTCAATGCGCTCGTCCCGATCGTGCGCGGCGATATTGTGATCTTTGCGGACGCTCGCCAGCGCTTCGATGCCGGGACCGTCCGCGCGCTCGTGGCCAACTTCGCCGACGCGCAGGTCGGCGCTGCCAGCGGCGAGCTCGTGTTGACAGCCGAAGGTGGCACAGCCGCCGCGGGACACGGGACCGCGTTCTACTGGCGCTATGAGAAGTTCATCCGATCGACGGAAGGGCGGGTCGACTCAACCATCGGTGCAACCGGCGCGATTTACGCCATCCGGCGCGAGCTCTTCGAGACGATTCCGGAGGACACGCTTCTCGACGACGTGCTGATTCCCCTGCGGATTGTCCGCCGCGGTTACCGTGTCGTGTTCGAGCCGGAAGCCCGGGCGCACGACACGGCGTCCGCTACCGCGCGGCAGGAGTTCGTCCGCAAGACACGCACGATCGCCGGCACGTTCCAGCTGCTGTCACGTGAGGCGTGGCTGCTCAACCCGGTCAGCAATCGACTCTGGTTCGAAACCGTGTCGCACAAAGTGCTGCGTCTTGCGCTGCCGATGCTGCACGCAGCGTTCCTCGTGTCCACCGCCGCGCTTGCCGATGCGGGATTGTACGGATTGATGCTCGCCGGGCAGGTGATGTTTTACGCCGCCGCGCTGATCGGGGCTACCCAACGGCAGACGCAGCGGCGATCGATTGTCTTTACGGCACCCTGTGCAATGTGTCTCCTCATCTGGGCGACCATTGTCGGGTTCGTCCGCTTCATCACCCATCGTCAGCAGGTGACGTGGGAGCGCGTTCCCGCCCCGGCGAGACGCGACGTGGCGGCCTAGCGCTTTCTGACCGGCTTCGAGCCTGCCGGACGCGCGACCGCATGGCGAGTGCCGGCAGGTGCGGTTGACGCCGCCGCGGACAGCGCCGCTGACGGTGCCGCGGGCACCTCACCTGCGGCTGCCGCCCCGCTGCTGCCGATCGTCACGTTGCGGATCGATCCACTTGGATCGAAGAACACTGCGACAGCGCGTAGAGGAGACGTCGCTGCGCCGGCGCTCGTGTAGAAAACGCTGCCGTTTTTCGCGTACGTCACCGCACCGTTGTTGACGATCACGCTGAACGTATCGCCTGCGCGGAATCCAGTTTCGGTCTTGTAGACGCCGGACTCGCGCACTTCGGCGACACCGCCCTGCAGGCGGATCGCGAAATTGATACCACCAGGCGCAGTGCCGATCCCTCCCGAGCCCAGGCCCACGAAGCGGAGCGAGCTGGTGTCGTCGGTCGCAAACTGCAGGGTGCCACGGCCGCTGATCTGCTGCTGGGACACCGCGCTCGCGTCGGGACAGCCGCTGCACCCTCCGCTCTTCGTCAATGTTGCGCCGCTGGCGGTCACGTTGACCAGGCTCATCCAGGTCGCGCTGCCGGTTGAAGGCGTCGTTGGCGTTGTCGGAGCAGGTGTGATGGGCGCCGGTGTCGGCGCCGGCGTCACAGGAGCCGGCGCTGGCGTCGTCGGGGCGGGCGTGGTCGGCGCCGGCGACACGGGTGAGGGCGCTGGAGCACCAGGCGTCACGCCCAGCTTGTCCTGCGGAATCCGGACGATGAACGCATCAAGCCGGTTTGATCCGGCATTGCTCGTCCAGATGAAATACTCGCCCGTCACGTCGATGTTGCCCTTCGGATCCTTCCAGTAGTCGTCACTTCCGCCGCCCGACGCATTCAGGTCTACCATGTTCGGCGCCACAACAAGGGTGCTCATCGATCCGTCGAGACGGAAACAGACAATCTCGTTCACCCGCGCCAGGTTCTTGCGGGTCGAACTGCTGACGCACGCCATCTGCCCAGTCGAGTCCCCCGGTTTCGCATTCCCGTGGGCGACGTGACCGAGGCCCGCCTCCCACGACGAGATCTCGTAAACGAGCCTGCCCTGTCCAGAGGCGTGAAGGTCCTGCCCGAGCTGCCACACACGAGTGGCGCCAGGCTTGGAATAGAAGTTGTCTTCGGCCACCATGTAGCCGTACCCGAGGTCCGAATGACCGGCCGCGCCGTCCCGGTCGAGAAACAGTGTCTCCACGCCGGTCTGCAGGTCGATGATTCGGTTATCTTCGCCGTCCTTGCCGTCAACGTTTTCCTTGACCACGAGATAGCGGCCGCTCTTGTCGATCTGGCATTCGTCGAAGTCGCCCTTCGCCGCGACGTAGGTCGCTGGAATCCCACTCTCGTAATAGACGACGCAGCCAAGCATCGCGTAGGAACTGCTGTCGCGAACGGTCGCTGAGTGCACCTTGTCGTCGTTGCTGGAGTGCATCTGCCAGATGACTTTCCCGCTCCCCCGGATCGACTCGACGTTGTAGACCACGCTCATCGCGTGGCTCATGACGTCGTACCGCAACATGCGCGGACCGTCGTTCATGTAAATGGTGTTCGGCTGGCTTGCGCTGAAGTACCAGCCCTCGCCGGAGCTCCAGCTATACGGACTGTCGGCCGAGAACATCGGACCAAGATTCTTCGTCTCGCCGGTCTTTTTGTTGTAGCTGAAAAGCGTCGGGCCGCCGCCGCCCTTGCGGCGCTCGAGCCCAAGGAACACCAGCATCGTGTCGCTGCCGACGTGATTGTTGGTGTTGTTCCAGTACGAATAGCCCACCGACGAGACGCAATCCTGGCCGCCACAATCGCTGGCATTCGTCAGGCGAACGCCGGTGGTGGAATACGGCGAGGGAAATGTGAAGGTCCCGCGTTGCGGCAGGAAGGTCTGTATCTGGCCGGCGGACAGCATCGGCCTGAGGCCATTGCTGGTGGCCGAATCGAGAAACCCCCCTGACGGTTGTGCCTGCGCCCAGGCGACGCTTTCAGTGGTCGAAATCGTGGCAAAAACAAACGCAAACCAACACAGGACCGAGATGATGCGACGGGTACCCACGAGCATGCTTCCTCCCCCGCAACTCCGGTGTCCCGCCGCAGGCGCACTGCGGCCGTTCTCGCGACGCCACTGACATGGGAACTTGTGGGAACCCCAGGGACTTCGGCGAGTGGTCGACTCGTTCCCTCACCCGTCCGCGCGACGGCACACCGTGCGGCGAGCGACCACCCGAAAGTGGTTCGAGGGGAACGAGCTAACTAGTTGGGAATGCCGAAACTGCTGGTGGCCCTAAGCGCAAATGAAAGACCGTGCAGCTCTGCCAACGGCTCGACGAGAAATGCTCGGGAATTCGCGGATTTAGAAGCGGGCCGCAACGAAAACCACGAAAAAGCGTCAGCGAATTGGCGCTCCAAATTCAGAACTGTAAGTGGAGCGCAGCTACACGTTCATCCATTTCGCGGCGATCGCGCGATTGGAAGAACCCGATTTGATGGCGAAAACCCGCATCCCGGTGGCCCTCATCTCCGGTGCGCGGCGTATGCCTTGCACTGGAAGGGCTGCGGAATACCTCTACCGTATGCAAGATTCAGTACCAGCCCCCCTGCGCGTCGCCATCGTCGTGGCGTCGTTGCGAATCCTGGGGGGCCAGGCGGTGCAGGCGCAGCGGATGCTCGATGGATGGCAGGGCGACAACGCCGTGGAGGCGTGGCTGGTGCCGATCAACCCCGTCCCGCCCGCCCCTTTCGATCGACTCCTGCGGATCAAGTACGTCCGAACACTCGTGACGCAGCTTTGGTACTGGCCTCTGCTCCTCCGCGACCTGCGGCGGACGGACGTCGTCCATGCTTTCTCTGCGTCCTATTCCTCGTTTCTCCTCGCGCCCCTCCCCGCGATCATCGTCGCCAGGCTGCTCGGCAAGCCGGTCATCCTGAACTATCACAGCGGTGAAGCACCGGATCACCTACGCCGGTCGGCCATCGCCCGCCGAGCGATGCGGAATTGGGTGGATCTGAACGTCGTACCGTCGCCGTTTCTGCGCGACGTGCTGGCATCGTTCGATATCGAGGCGCAGGTCGTGGCGAATACGATCGACCTGCGGCAGTTCACCTACCGGAGACGGGACCCGCTGCGCCCTCGGTTGATCTGCACGCGCAATTTCGAGCCGCTCTACAACGTGTCCTGTCTGCTGCGGTCCTTTGCACACATCCAGGCGCGTCATCCGGATGCGAGCCTGATGCTGGTCGGGAGCGGCTCACAGGACGCAGCGTTGCGCGCGGAGGCGGCGCGGCTTCAGCTGCGCCACGTCACGTTCGCCGGACGCGTCGCGCCTTCGGAGATCGCGCGTTACTACTCCGACGGCGACATCTACGTCCAGACACCATCGATCGACAACATGCCCCTGTCGCTGCTCGAGGCGTCTGCGAGCGGACTGCCAGTGGTGTCCACAAGGGTTGGCGGTGTGCCATCCATCTTGAGAGAGGGCCTCGACGGACTGCTTGCGCCCGACAACGACGACGCGGCAATTGCGGCGCACGTGCTGAAGCTGCTGGACGAGCCCGCGTACGCGCGGCAGCTGGCCGCGGCCGCTCACGCCACGCTGTCGGCGTACGAGTGGCCTGTCGTCCGCGAGGGCTGGCTTCGTGCCTACCGCCAGGTGGCGGGCGACCACCGCGATGTCGTTGACGCGCGCCCGGTCACCACTGCCCCGTCGAATCCAGCATGACCCTCGGCCGATTCAACCGTTTGACGCAGATCACGTTCGACGAATGCGCGTGGCGCGCACGCGTCGTCGCCCGCACGACCGCAGACCGGTTCCACGTCCGGCTTCGCGCTCCGCGATGGGAACGCGAAGATCTTCAGTACGCGCTGGCGGCGTCCGTCATGGACACGGAGATGCGCAGCGCCATCGCACGAAAGGATTGGGACGGGGTGCATGACAGTCTCGCGCACCGTCTCCGACAACGCGAGGGACGCTGCGCGCTCGATCCGGCGGCCGCACGCAACGTGCGCGACGCCGTGCTGTCGCGCTGGCCGTCTGCCGCCGAAGACGCGGCGGCACGAGCGGGCCGGATCCTCGACGGCCGCTACGACCTCCTCGGGTATCGCAGTCTGACCTTCGCACTGGCACCATCGAACCATCGCACGGGCGTGTCCAGTGTCGACTGGCACCTCGATCCCGTGCACCGGCGCCGCGCGCCGCAGATGTGCTGGGCCGACGTGCCGTACCTCGACTCGTCCGTCGGTGACCACAAGATCATCTGGGAGCTGAATCGTCACCAGCACTGGCTTCAGCTCGGACGGGCATCGTGGCTGACCGGCCAATCGCGGTACGCGGTGGCAATCATCGAGCAACTCGGGCAGTGGCTTGCCGCGAATCCGCCACTCGTTGGTATGAACTGGGCCAGCATGCTGGAGATCGGCCTTCGCGCGATCTCGTGGACGTGGGCCCTCCAGTTCCTCCTGGCTGACGTGCATGACGAACGCGACGACGTGCGACGGACTCCGTGGCTCGTGGACATGCTCGTCGCAATCGATCGTCAGCTTACGCACGTGGAGCAGTACCTCTCCTACTACTTCAGTCCCAATACGCATCTCACGGGTGAAGCGCTGGCTCTCTATGTCGTGGGCCATGCGCTTCCGGAGCTCGCGGCAAGCGATCGATGGAGAGCAACGGGCCGACGGATCCTGCTGCAGGAAATCGATCGGCAGATCCTCGCGGACGGCGGCCACGCCGAGCGGTCCACGCACTACCAGCGCTACACGCTCGACTTCTATCTACTGGCGCTGCTCACGGCGCAACGAGGCGGCGACCTAGAGGCGGTCTCCCGGTTTGCCGACGCCGCGTCGCGGCTCGCGGAGTTCACGCGCACGATGGCCGATGATCGCGGACGGCTGCCGCTGATCGGCGACGATGACGGAGGCATGCTGTGGCCAATCATGGGCCGCGAGTGCCACGACGTACGAGACTCGCTTGCAGTGGCGGCAGTGGTCCTCGAGCGTTCGGACCTGGCCCCATGGGGTGTGCCGGAGGAAGCGTTCTGGGTCGCCTCGCGCATGACGATCGAAAGGGCCCCGGCGATCGACCACGCACAGCCGGACCCGAGTGCCTGGCCATCTCGCACACTCCCTGACACCGGGTACGTTGTCTCGCATGATGCGGCGGGTGGACATTCGGTGTTCGACGTAGGCGGGCACGGTTACATGAACGCCGGTCATGCCCACGCCGATGCACTCTCACTGACGATCTCTGTGGCCCATCACCCGCTGCTTGTCGACCCCGGAACATCGACCTACACGATGGACACGCGGCTTCGCGACCGGATGCGTGGGACGGCGAATCACAACACGGTCACGGTTGATGGCCGGCCACAGTCAACACCGGCGGGGCCGTTCCGGTGGGGTACGACTGCCAACGGACGTCTGCACGCGTCCAGGCACAACGCCGGATTCGACTGGGCGGAAGCCTCACATGACGGGTACTCGCCCATCGAGCATCGACGGTCGATCGTCCGGGCTGATAGCGCCGGAAGGCTGGTCGTAGATGAGATTGTCGCCGCCTTCGCCAAGGCTTCGGCGCCCAAGGCCGCCTCCGCCCAGGCTTCGGAAGACTTGCCCGCGGGCCGTCATTCCTTGCCCGCGGGCCGTCATTCGGTTGCGACGCATTGGCACTTCGATCCGGCGTGGACGCTGAAAGCGGAGGCGCCTGGACGCCTCCGAGCGACTCATATCGAAGGTGACGAGGCGTGGCTGCTGAACGACGCGGGGGATCTGTTGCTGACGTATGGCGACGACGAGTCGGGTCTCGGATGGTTCGCGCCCATCTACGGCACGCTCGTTCCCACGTGGACCGCACGCGTCACACACGAGGGTGTCGCGCCCTTCTCGATGCTGACGTGGATTGGCGCGGCGGCTGAGACGGCACACGGTGCGCCGTCGCTCGAACGCATTGCGGCTACGCCCGACCCGGCCGGTCGCGTGATCGCCGCGCGCATCGTCACCGGCGACCATTCCTCTATATTTCTGCTGCGGCCAGGAGAGCCATCCTCCCGCGAGAGCCGCGCGTGCGAGGTCGGCGAATATCAAACCAACGCCCGGATGCTTCATATCCGGACGAACGGCGATTGCCTCCTCGCCCTCGATCTCGTTGACGGGAGTCACGCGCTGGCGCTTCACGACGGCTGGATCAGCGTTGAGGCGGATGGACCCGTCGCCGATCTTCATGTCGCTCTCGCTGACGGCGTCCTCAATCTCTTTGCGTCGACGCCGCCTCGGCGGCTACGCATCCAAGGCCATCCCATCGCGCGAGTGCGAACCGTCTCACTCAATGGGCGCCCGGCTCCGGACCCCGCCGGCCTCACCGAAACGCTGCTTATTCCCGGCACTGACTGGGGCGCTCACCCGCTCTTCCACTCCGGTGCGCATTTTGCGTTGGAACTTCACGCGCCTAGCTGCGTGTGAAGAATTTTGCCTTTAGGGAGAGTTCAAGGTGATCAAATCGACGACGTTTCGACGTAATTGGGTAATGGCGGTGTTCCTCGGCGCCTTGGCGGTCGCAACGACCACCTGCGGCGGCGTCGAACCGTCACCGACTGCCCCTTCGACGGCTACGCCGGCGCCGGCGCCGGCCCCGGCGGCAACACCGGCGCCTACCCCGACGCCGACGCCCACACCGACTCCAACCCCGACGCCGACTCCGTCGCCGTCGAATGGCGGGGTACTGCAGGTCACAATCTCACCGAACCCGGTTCCACACAGCGGTTCGCCGATCCCGAATTGCACGCTGCCGAATACGTGGACGTACGAACAGAACCTGGACAATGTTGGGACCTCGGAGATCGTTCTGAGCGATCGGACCGATTTCTTCGACGGTGCGCTTTTCAGCCAGAAGAGCGGCCTTGGCATCGTCATTCCCGCGGGCTCCAAGCAGAAGCTGACCACGCGGTTCTGCAGCGCGAATGCGTTCGAGCATCACACCCGCACGGACTTCACCGGCACCGATGCGAAGAACAACCGCATCAACTACAAGGGGCCTGAAGTCACTTTGCGGGCGAAGTGACCTCGCCCACAGTTCACTGAGACGAAGACACGGAGACATTTGAGTCACCGTGTCTTCGTCTCCTTCTGGCAATTCATTTCCCAAAAATCTCCACATACCGCCAGTCCCACTTCTTTTCCACCCGTGCTGAGCAGAAACACTGGCATTTCAGGAGAAATTACTGGCATTTCGCTTGCTCAACAGACTCAGCGTGAGCCTCATCTGGTTCCGGAAATCTATCGATGGCGCGATGCGGGCGCCGGCGAACCACTCGAATACGCCGTGCTCGTGAAGGCTGCCTGACATGTGTGGAATTGCGGGAATTGTTGCGACGGATCGCGTGGCGCCGGAAGACGCGGCGCGTGCAGTCGCCATGCGCGATGTCATGAGCTATCGCGGTCCAGACGGCGCGGGCCTCCATGCTGATGCGCAGGCCGTGCTCGCCCACCGCCGTCTCAGCATCATCGACCTGGCGGGCGGACATCAGCCGCTGTCCAACGAAACCGGTGCAATCTGGGTCACCTACAACGGAGAGATCTACAACCATCGCGACGTGCGCGCGCAGCTCGAAACTGCCGGTCATACCTATCGCACGCGGAGCGATACCGAGACGATTGTCCACGCGTACGAACAATGGGGCGACGAGTGTGTGCAACGCTTCCGCGGCATGTTTGCATTCGCCCTGTGGGATTCCGGCGCCCGTCGGCTGCTGCTCGTGCGGGATCGCCTCGGCGTCAAGCCGCTCTACTGGACGCTCGTCGGTGATCGCCTGCTGTTCGCGTCCGAGATCAAGGGGATTCTCGCAAGCGGCCTCGTCGCGGCCCGGCCGAATCACGCCGTGCTCTCGGAGGTGCTCGCCACACGTGGGACCGCCGGCGTCGAGACGCTGTTCGAGGGCATCTATAAACTCCTTCCCGGGCATCGGTTGATCTTCGAGAACGGACGCGTGCGGACCGAGCAGTACTGGGACCTGCCGCTCGATGGCCCCGATCCGGAACTCGAACGCGTGGGCGACGCACAGGTCATCGCCCGCTTCCGCAACCTGCTGCAGGAATCCGTTCGCCTCCGCCTGATGTCGGATGTGCCGCTCGGGATGTTCCTGTCGGGCGGCATCGACAGCAGCGCCATTGCGGCGCTGATGGCGCGCGAGAGCGACCGCCCTATCGAGACCTTTTCGGTCGCGTTCGCCGATCGACGCTTCAGCGAGCTCGAGTACGCGCGCGCGGTCGCGCAGGCCATTGGCGCGAACGCGCACGAGATCGTCATCGACGACGACGACTTCTTCGCGGCACTGCCCAAGTTGATCTGGCACGAGGACGAGCCGATTGCCCACCCGTCGAGCGTGCCGCTGCATTTCGTCTCGACGCTCGCGCGCCAGCACGTGACGGTCGTCCTCACCGGCGAGGGGAGCGATGAGCTGCTGGCAGGATATGGCAAGTATCCACGGGCTCTGATCAACTGGCGAGCAGGCGGCGTCTACGAGCGCGTGGTTCCGGCGGCGGTCCGCGCGAAGGTGGCGGGATCGATCGTGCCGCGGTTACCAGGGCAGGCCGGCCGCTACGCGCGGCGATCGTTTCTGGCGATGCCGCGCCATCCGTCGGCGATGTTCCTCGACAACTTCGCGGGCGTCCCGCTGCAGCTTCAGCGCGAGTTGATGGCGCCCGCGGCGCTGGCCGGAGGCGACCCCTACTCGACATCGCTCGATTACTTCCACCAGGTGAACGGGACGAGCGGCATGCTCGGGCGGCTCCTCCACACGGACATCAAGACGTACCTCGTCGAACTGTTGATGAAACAGGATCAGATGAGCATGTCGGCGTCGATCGAGAGCCGCGTTCCGTTCCTCGATCACGTGCTCGTCGAGTTTGCCGCCCGTCTTCCCGATCGTATGAAGCTGCGCGGCTTCACCACGAAGCGGATCCTCCGGGAGGCCGTGCGCGGCCTGCTGCCGGATGAAATCCTGACGCGGAAGAAGATGGGATTCCCCGTCCCGTTCGGCCAGTGGACGCGGGGGCGGTGGCACGCCTCAGTCCGCGACGTACTCCTCGATCGCCGCACGTGCGAACGCGGCCTGATCAATCCGGCAGCGGTGAGGCGTCTACTCGACAACCATCGCGACGGCCGAGTCGCCGCCGGCGACGCGATCTGGGCGTTGATGAATCTCGAACTCTGGTTCCGTACGTTCATCGACGGGGGCGGCGTGCAGTCGCTCTCTGAGCCCACACGGGCGGAATCGTTCGCGCCCGCCGAATCGGCGGCAAGGGCTATCGCCTGGCCCGCTGCGTAGCAACGGAGAGGAAACGGAACGCATGAACGTCGCAGTATTCGGTCTGGGTTACGTCGGCAGCGTGTCGGCGGCGAGCTTTGCCGCCGACGGCCATGATGTCGTCGGCGTGGACGTCAACGCTGAGAAGGTCGCCGCCATCAACGGCGGCCACAGCCCCATCGTCGAGCCGGGACTCGAAGAGCTGCTGCAGAAAGCCGTCGGCGAGGGACGGTTACGCGCCACCACGAGCACGGCGGACGCGATTCGCGACACCGATCTCTCCCTTCTCTGCGTCGGAACGCCCAGCCGCAAGAACGGCAGCCTCGATCTCAGTTATCTGGTGCGTGTCTGCGAGCAGATTGGCGAATGCCTCAAGGACAAGCCTGCGTATCACGTCGTCGTCGTTCGCAGCACGGTGCTTCCGGGCACGACGCATAGCCATGTCATTCCGACGCTGGAGAAGCATTCGGGCAAGAAATACGGTGAGGGATTCGGTGTATCCGTGAACCCCGAGTTCCTTCGCGAAGGCACGGCCTTGAAGGACTTTCGACAGCCGCCCTTGACGCTGGTGGGTCACAACCACGCGACCGACGCGGCGCCCACCAGGGCGCTGTACGACAACGTCGAGGCGCCGCTCTACAGCACGAGCATCCGCGTGGCCGAGATGATGAAGTACACGAGCAACACCTGGCACGCTGTGAAGGTCGTCTTCGCCAACGAGATTGGCAACCTGTGCAAGCGGATGGGCGTGGACAGCCACGAGGTGATGGACATCTTCTGCCGCGATGAGAAGCTGAACCTGTCGCCGTACTACCTGAAGCCCGGGTTTGCCTTCGGCGGTTCGTGCCTGCCCAAAGACGTGCGCGCCCTGCAGTACCGCGCTCGGGAAGTCGATCTCGAGATGCCGATGATCAACGCGGTGCTCGGGAGCAACCGCCAGCAGATACAGCACGCGATCGATCAGATCGTGGAGACTGGCAAAAAGCGGATCGGCATCCTCGGGTTCAGCTTCAAAGCCGGCACCGACGACCTGCGCGAATCACCGATGGTGATCCTGAGCGAGGCGCTGCTCGGGAAGGGTTACGAGCTGTGCATCTTCGATCGCAACGTCTCGCTGGCCCGCCTCATGGGCGCCAACAAGGAATACATCGAACAGCAGATCCCCCATCTGTCGCGGCATCTCTGCGAGTCGATGGATGATCTCATCGCCCGCAGCGACGTCATCGTCATCGGGAACGGCGCTCCCGAGTTCTCGGAAGCAGTGGCCCGATGCCGCCCCGACCAGACGGTCATCGACCTGGTCCGCATTCCCATCGATTTCAGCACGCTCCGGGCGCAATACGATGGAATCTGCTGGTAATGGGCGTGCGGCACGCCTTCGGCTTCTTCCTGACCTGGTGGGGCGCCTACCTGCTGGGCGCGCTTGACGCGACGATGCTCTTCTTTCTTCCGTTCGGCATCGACGCGCTCGTGATTTACCTGGCCGCACGAGACAGCACGTTCTTCTGGCTTTATCCGATGCTGGCGACGGCGGGATCGGTCACGGGTGCAGCCGTGACGTACTGGATCGGGCGCAAGATTGGCGAAATGGGCCTCGAGCAATTCGTGCCCGCCAGGCGGCTCGAGCGGTTTCGCACCCGCGTGCAGAAACGCGGCGCCGTGGCCATGGCCTTTGCCGCAGTCATGCCGCCGCCGTTTCCGCTGACGCCGTTCGTGCTCACGTGCGGCGCACTGGAAGTCGATCGCTGGACTTTCTTCGGGACGTTCGCCGCCATGCGGCTAATCCGATTTGGTAGCGAGGCGGCTTTGGCGCGTGTCTACGGACCGAGCGTGCTGCGCTTCATCGAGTCCCCTCCGTTTCAGACAGTCATCATCGGCTTCCTGGTGATCGCCATCATCGGTACGGCGATCTCCGGAATGATGCTGTGGCGAAGCACACGCCAGCCGCGTGTCAGCCACGCCTGATTCAATTCGTGATTGCTGAGACTCCTCTTCTTTCTCCGATCGACAGCCCTGGACTGTTCATGCGCCTGGTGTACCGAATTGCGAAACACCGGTACGGCAAGGTATTGATGCCGCTGCGGGTGATCTACAGCCGCGCGCCGGCGTTGCTGTCCGTCGGCCTGAACATCGAATGGATCCGCAACCACGCCTTGACCCTGGACCCGGCGCTGGCGGCGCTCGTCCTCGTGCGCGTGTCCTCCCGGCATCACTGCGACTTCTGCGCAGACCTCAGTCTCGCCACAGCAATTCAGCAGGGCATCGGAGTCGACCGTTTCCGGGAATTGGACCGCTGGCGAGAGAGCGCGATCCTTTCACCGCGGGAGCGCGCGGCGCTCGAGTATGTCGACGACATCCTGGAAGACGGGACGATTGAAGAGGCGACGATGGAAGCCGCCAAAGCGGTGTTCTCGGAGCGCGAGATCGTCGAGCTGACCTGGCTGCAGGCGTCGGAAACGTACTTCAATATGCAGGCGCATCCGCTGCGGATTGCGTCGGACGGCCTCGTGACGATCGCCACGAAGAACACGGAGACGAATTAACGTACGGCGCGCCAATCCTGTACCCTCTCGATCTCGCGCGCAAAGCACGCCTGCGCCCGCGCCTCGGCTTCTCGCTGTGCTGGAGCTGATACGGCAAGCGTCAGCTCCGCATCCGAGGGGCACGGCGTGCGAGGCGAGCCGGGACGGGGTGCGCTGGTACCAACTTGAGAGAAGTGCCGTGCGGCGCCGACTCGCACCCAGACGGGACGGCCACCGAGGGCTCCGGCAACGAGCAGTTCGGCAACCGCCAGCCGCACGGATGCCTCCAGTCCCCCACGTTGTTCGAGGACGGCGACCGGGGCAAGATCGATCCTCATCCCGTTGGCGACCTCGCTCACCCACCACGGCCGGTTCGTCGCCATGCGGAACGCGTTGAGGGTGTCGTGCAGACGGATCGTGATCGGAACCACCGATGTCCCGAGCGTCTTTGCCAGATCCGCGTGCACCCGCACCGCCATTCGTTCGAGATCGGCTGCCGATACGGGCGACGTACGCGGCACCACGACGGTAATGCCGGTCGGTCCAGGCGGCACGACGACCGCCGCCGCAGGCGCCGGGACCCCCGCTCGCGGCGGCGATGCGGTCAGTGCGGCGGAAGGTATCACGGCTGACAGCGGCGTCAGGTCGAGTCCCGGATAGTACTGCGCCAGGATCGCTCGCGCGGATTCGCCGCGCATCGCACGGCGCCCCGCGCCGATGACACACATCCCTACGCCATGTCCGAACCCGTGGCCGGTGAAACGCAGGCTCTCACCGTCTCTGTCGACGCTGAACGCAGTGCTTCGCAGATTCACCGCGCCGACCGCCAGCCGGAATTCATTCCCGCCGATGACGTCGGGCCGTAAGCCGGACAACTGGAGACGCGCTACACGTCCCGACGTGGTCCGCGCATCCACCCGCACGTTCTCCAGGCGTTCGCCTTCGAAGCCAACGCGCGCGAGCGCCGCCTGCACGCCACGAAGCGTGAATTCGGCAGTCCACTCGGGGTCGTCCTCGCAGACGTCGTCCTTGCGCGAGACGAGGTACGGATAGTCGGCGCCCGGCCAGACGTCCCCGGCCCGCTCGGACCGCCCTCCGCAGGACGCCGAGTAGTAAACCTCCGCGACGTCGCCGCGATACGTCAGTATCTGGCCGGCCGTGGCCATCGCCGCCCGGCGGGACGAGGGCGTCGAGGGACGCGGGACCTGGCAGTGCGTGCTGTCGCAGAGATCGAAGCCATCGCGGGCATGGCGATCGACGTTCTTGAGGGTATAGGTCCGGATAGCGATCGCCAGCGCCTGTTGTGTCGCCTCCGCGGCGCGCGGCTCACCTTCCCCGGCCAGCACGCGCGCCACGTAGACTTCCAGCGGGATTACGGTGACACGAGCGTCGACGGTCGATCCGATCCGAAGCGTTCTGCCGGCGCTGGCGGCGACAAGATCCGGCTCGCCAATCTCAGTCTGGGCGGGCACTGAGATTTGAACCACGAAGGTCACGAAGAACACGAAGAAAAACACAATGCTTCGTGAACTTCGCGTCCTTCGTGGTTGATCCGTCTTTGTGTCCTTGACGGCAATCATAAACGCCGCTTGCAACCGGGCCGGCACCGGCACTCGATGACCTGCTCGCCGTCGGTGTAGTAGTCGTAGGCCAACTCTTCTCCCGGCTTGATGTTGCGTCCCGCGCGGATCCAGATCGTCTTGCCGATGATCTGGCTATAACAGTTCGGCTTGCATGCGTGGTTGATGTATCGGGCTAGATTGCCGTCAATATTTGCGTCTCGGACCCACCGGCGATTCACGGTAAAGCACCAGATACAGCCTTGCTTCAGGTATTTCGTCTCGCGCTTCAGGCTCTCCTTGTGGTCAATCAACTCTCCTGCGTAATCGATGATGCGTGTGTTCTTGTTGATGGGATCGCGGGTGAAGACGCCCCACCCGTGAACTTTCGAACGGCGGCGCACGAGACGCGGAACTCTTGTATCACGAGGCATTGCCTCAGAGAATAACAGAGCATAATAGTGGTTGATATGAGTGCGCATGGTGTTGGCGGCCGCGAAATAGTCCAGGCATGGGGTCGTATTCTCGCGGGCTATCGACCGAACATTTCGATCGAAATCACGCGCGAGTGCCCACTTCGGTGTCCCGGGTGCTATGCGTACGGCGATGATCACCTGGGTGGCGAGGTCACGCTTCGAACCCTCGCCGACTACAAGGGCGACGAGTTGGTCAGCCGGTTCATGGCGCTTGTCGACCGCCATCGCCCGCTGCATGTCTCGATCGTCGGCGGCGAGCCGCTCGTACGCTACCGCGAGTTGGGACAGATTCTTCCGCAGCTCGCCGAGCGAAGGATCCATGCGCAGCTCGTGACGAGCGCGGTGCGCCCGATTCCACGTGAATGGGCGGCCATACCGAAGCTTCAGATCGTGACATCAATTGACGGACTTCAGCCCGAGCACGACGCGCGGCGCACGCCCGCGACCTACGAGCGGGTCCTCAAGCACATCGAAGGACACCAGATCACCGTCCACTGCACGATTACGCGGCAGCAGGTGCGGCGGGACGGCTACATCGAAGAGTTCCTTCAAACGTGGCAGGCGAATCCCAATACCCGGCTCATCTGGATCAGCCTTTACACGCCCCAGGTTGGTGAGATTTCACAGGAGCGCCTGACGAAAACGGATCGAGCGAAAGTGATCGCCGACCTCCGCCGGCTGATGCCGCAATTCTCGAAGCTGCAGTTGCGCGACGGCATGCTCAAGGTGTACGAGAAGCCGCCGGAGTCACCGGAGAACTGCGTGTTTGCGAAGACGACAGACTGCTATTCTGCCGACCTGGAGCGTCGCATCATGCCATGCCAGTTCGGTGGGAACCCCGACTGCTCGAACTGCGGGTGTATCGCATCGGCAGGGCTCGAAGCGATCGGTCGCCATCGGCTGGGCGGCGGCATTCGCGTTGGACGCATCTTTTACGCGTCGCTTCGGGTGGGGCGCGCGGTCGAAAGGCTTCGTACGGCAGGGAGTACCGCGGCAGGGATCTAACGAGCCGCGACTTCGGCGACTTCGGAGTGCGCCGACAGCTTCTTCTGCTCCTTGATCTCTTTCTTCACTTCCTTCGCTTCCTTCGCGGCCAGGTCCGTCTTCGACCAGTCCTCCTCGAATACTTCAAGCAGTCGCTTGACCGTCTTCAATTCCTTGACGATCAGGCCGACCTCGCGGCGCGCGTCGAGCTCCAAGGCCCGCAGGCTCTGGCTGCCCACGAACGCGGCTTCGCCATCGCGAATCATGGCCCGCACGTGCATCCGGATCCCCGGAAGCTTCTGTACGCGCATCCCGCTTCCGCGCTTCCCCACCTTGCCGAGAACGCGGACGTCCACTCCCGCCTTGATACGCTGATTGATGAGGCGGATCATCTGCAGGTCCGTGACCTTCGGGTCGTAAATGAGCAGCTGCTTCTTGGCGCGTTTGATGAACGTCGCGAGCTCCTCGCGCGCGTTTTCCGGGCTGACGACGAAGGAGCCTTCCTCGTCCTGCGGCTCGTAGTCCTGCCTGAGCGTGTCGGCCTCGAAGACGCGAAGCGCCTCCATTACCGCCTTGCGGTCCTTCGTGACGATGCCGAAACTGCGGCTCTTGAGATCGAGAGACGTGTAGTTGAACCCGTAAACGTGCAGCTCCTGCCGGTCAACGATCATCATCTTGCCGTGGTACCGCACGAACGCGTCCCCAGTGCGCGCGACGATGATCCCCTTTTCGAGCATCCGCATCTCGAGCTGGCGCAGCCGCTTGTCGCCCTGGGAGCTCTCTCGCGCGATCAATGCGCGGATCACGACGCCGCGCGACGCCGCTGCTTCGAGCGCCTTCTCCATCGGCATCAGATCGAATCGGAAGATCACGATGTCGATTGATTTCTGGGCGGCCGTGACCGTCTCGAGCAGCGGTTTCATACCATCGGCGGGCTGAACGATGAGCTCCACGAATCCTCCGCCCAGGACGCCAACCTCAGCTGTATGCGAGACGGCCGTACGAACCTGGCACCGAGTCATCAGCAAAGAGCTGGCCGTTCGCCGTCAGCCTAACCAGCAATTTTCGGCGTTGGGCGCCACCAGCCGCTGTTGGTATTCAATGCGGCGACGCTTCTGCGTGCCAGGCGGCACTACAGACGCCGACATCAGGCGATCGCGCGCCGCAATTCCATGGCGCGCCTCAGGGCCGCATCCACGTTCGGCAGGATATTTTCGGCGCCAACGTGGCGATGGAATTCCGCCTGCGCCATCAGGGCCGCGGGCTGGGACGGGGCGCCGCACAGCAGCAGGGCCCGGCCGGACGAGCGGAGCGCGTCCGCGAAATCCCGGATGGCCCGTAGTCCGGTGGCATCAATCGCCGTCATGTTCCGCAGCCGCAGCACGACGATCGGCGTCATCTCGTGCACGTGGCTGGTCAGGTTCGTGAGCTTGTCGGTGGCTCCGAACAGGAACGGACCGTGGATGCGGTAGATCGTGACGTAGTCCGGGATCGTCTTGTCCTGCAGCACGTGCTGCCGGCTGTGCTCGACGTAGTCCCGTGTCACCTTTGTCACGCTCGTCGTCACCGAGATCCGCCGGATGAAGAGAAGCGCGGCGAGGATCATCCCCGCTTCCACAGCCACGGTGAGGTCAGCGACCACGGTCAGCACAAATGTCACGAGCCATACGAGACGATCGGTCCAGCTCTCCTTCCACAGTTTCGGGGACCTCGTGCCACTCGCCCATGTTGTAGCAGACGACCATCAGGATTCCGGCAAGCACGGCCATCGGCACCGCGGCCGCGAGCGGAGCCGCGAAGAGTAGGATCATGAGGAGCGTCGCCGAATGAATCAGGCCGGCAACCGGTGTCCTGGCTCCCGATCGGATGTTCGTCGCTGTCCTCGCGATGGCGCCAGTGGCAGGAAGCCCACCAAAGAGTGGCGACACAATGTTGGCAACGCCCTGGGCGAAGAGTTCCACGTTCGAGTTGTGACGCGTGCCCGCCATCCGATCTGCCACGATGGCTGACATCAACGACTCGATCGCGCCAAGCATCGCCACCGTCAGCGCGGGGGACAGCAGCTGGAGGACCAGGCCAGCGTGGAAGGTAGGGATCTCCATCGACGGTAGCCCGGCGGGAATTCCCCCGAACCGGGTGCCAATGGTTTCAATTGGTAGCTGCAGCAGCATCGCCGCAACGGTCCCGGCGACCAGGGCGACGATGTACCCCGGGACGCGGGGGACAAAGCGATTCCAGACGACGATCAGCATGACAACCGCGATGCCGAGCGCCGCCACTGGGGGCGACGAGGCGCCGACGTGCGAGCCGAGCACGCGCAGACGGCCGACGAACTCGCCGGGAATCGGCCCATCGACCGCGATGCCGAAGTCCTTGAGCTGGGTGCTCGCGATGACAATGGCGATGCCATTCGTGAACCCCATGACGATCGGCCTTGGGATGAACCGGACTGCGGTGCCCGTGCCTGTAATCCCCATCAGCAGGAGGATGACGCCCGCCATCATCGTGCAGGTAAACAGCCCGTCGATACCGTATTGCGCGACGATCCCGTACACGACCACCACGAAAGCGCCGGTCGGTCCGCCGATCTGCGTCATCGAGCCGCCGAGCGCCGAGATGATGAATCCGGTGACAATCGCGGTGTAGATGCCAGCCTGAGGCGGCAGGCCCGAGGAAATCGCGAAAGCCATGGCCAGCGGCAGCGCCACGAGCCCGACGGTCACGCCCGCGATCAGATCGGCGGTAAACGTCCGCGCCGAGTAGTGCCGAAGCGCAATGACCGACGCCGGCAGAAATCTCTTCGTCTTGGGCATCAGCGTGCAGCTATTTTCCCACGCCCCGCCTTCGCCTTCGGCTTTGGCGAGGCAAGCCGCCTTCGCCAAGGCTTCGGCGAGGCAGGCCCGCCTTCGCCTTCGGCTTTGGCGAGGCAAGCCGCCTTCGCCTAAGGCTTCGGCGAGGCAGGCCAGAGCCAGGCGGCACCGCGCACGCCGCTCGCATCGCCGTGACGGGCGCGGACGAGGCGCGTCTGCACTCGGGATTCGGGATTCGGGACTCGGGACTCGGGACTCGTTGCGGCAAACACAAATTCCGCCCAGAGGCGTGGCACGTTGACATAGAGACGCTCGATGTTGGACATGCCGCCGCCGAGCACGATGACGTCTGGATCCAGCACATTGATGACGCTTGCCAGCGCGCGCGCCATCCGCTGTTCGTAGCACGTCAGCGTCATCTCGGCTTCCTGTTCGCCGGCCGCCGCGCGCTCGACGATCTCTGGCGGCGACAACCGCTCCCTCGCGCGTCGTTCGTAGTCCGTCGCCATGCCGGGGCCGGACAAGAACGTCTCGATGCAGCCGCGCCTCCCGCAGTAACACGGCGGTCCCGGCATCTCCTCGGCCTCGGCCCACGGCAGCGGGTTATGTCCCCACTCACCTGCAATCGCATTAGGGCCTGTGACGAGCTGTCCCCTGACGACAATGCCGGCTCCCGTACCGGTCCCGACGATGACAGCAAAGACGACCTCGGCGCCGGCGCCGGAGCCGTCGGCGGCTTCAGACATCGCCAGACAGTTCGCGTCGTTGGCAATCCGAACGGGTCGTCCCAGGATCGACTCGAGATCCTGCTGGAGTAACTGTCCGATGAGCCAGGTCGAGTTCGCGTTCTTGACGCGGCCAGTCGAGGGTGACAACGCGCCCGGAATGCCTACGCCGACGGTTGGGAGCCGGGATTCGGGATTCGGGGTTCGGGATTCGATGGCCCGCTGTTCGAGCGTCGCGACCAGGCGTACGATTGCGTCGAGCGTAGCGGCGTAATTCTCGCGCGGCGTCTCCACTCGAGTCCGCGCCATCTCGTCGCTGCCGTCGAGCGCCACCCCTTCGATCTTCGTCCCGCCGACGTCTATTCCGATACGGATTGGCACCCGGTGAGCTTACAATCCCCGCATGTCGAGACGACGCTTTCTCAAGGCCTCAGCCCTCATCGGCGCCGGAGCCGTCGCCGGTGGCTTCCCCGTCACCCCAGCGTCCGCCGCTCAGCAGAAGGCGCCTACCAGCGCGACGAAGAAGCCGATCAAGATCCTGATGGGCGGATACGGTCCGCCGACGACCGGTTTCAGCCTGGCGTTGAAGATGATGGGCGATCGTCTCCAGGCGAAATTCGGCAAGGACGTCGAGGTCAAGTATGTCTACAACATCCTCGACCTCGGGTACAAAGGCGAGGACATCCTGTGGCTCGTTGAAGACGGTGTGCTGACGATTGGCTATCAATCGAGCAGTTACCTCACCGAGCGCGTGCCCGATCTCGGCATAGCCGACCTCCCGTTCATCTTCTCGGACAATGACGGCGCGCGCGCGGCCATGGACGGCCGCTTCGGCCAGACGCTGGTGCAGCGCATCGAAGCGAAGATGGATTACCGGATCCTCGGCTGGTTCGAGAACGGCTTCCGGCACATCTCCAACAGCCTTCGACCCGTGCACGTGCCGGCCGACATGAAGGGCATGCGCATGCGGGTGCTGCCGAGCAAGGTGCAGGAGCGCACGTTTGCGCTGCTCGGCGCCAGCCCGAAGATCATGGATTTGTCAGAGCTGCTCCCCGCGATCAAGGCGGGCACGATTGACGCACAGGAGAACCCGTTCTTCAATACGGTCACCTACGGCGTCCACAAGCTCCACCGCTTTCACACAGCGAGCAACCATTTCTACCTCTCGCGTCCGATCTTTTTCCATCGAGCGTCGTTCGACGCCTGGCCGAAGGCGGTGCAGGAGGAGATGCGTGCGGCGGTCCGCGACGCAGTGGCGTTCCAGCGCGGACTGCACGTGAAGGAGGAAGAAGATTCGATGGCCGCGATTCGGGCCGAAGGGGGAACGATAGTCGAGCTCGCGGCCAGCGAGCACAAGGCCTTCGTGGACGCTGTCACGCCGATGTATGGGGAAGCTCGCGGCCAGTACGACCGCGAACTGCTCTCTTTAGTAAATCTGTAGGGGTTAGGGATTAGGACTAAACTCTCGATCCCTGACCCCTGACCCCTGACCCCTAACCCCTCGTCTCTAGCGAGTTCCCTTCGATCCCAGCTCTTTGTACGCCAGCGTGGCGTTGTTCTTCACGCGGTTCTGGTCGGCGGGCGTCGCGATCGGCGCGTAGCCGTTGTACTTCGCGGGAATTTTCCAGCTCGCCGCCACGTCCGCGGCGGACTTCCCTGCCTTCATCCCCGTCTGCACATCGCTGATGAACTCACGGTTGAAAGCGATGTACTCCCGCAGATCCGCCGGCACCATCTCCGTCGAGTGGCCCGTGACGATCGTGTCGTACTTGCCGTTGAGCGCGTTGGCCGCCTTCTCGAGGGTATTGGCGATCTCCACCGCGCTGCCGCCGTTGTTCGCGTCGAGCAGCGGAATGTTCTTGCCGGAGAAGATGTCCGCCGCGTGCAGCACGCGCAGCGACGGGAACAGGACGAACGCGTCGCCGTTGGTGTGGCCGCGGCCGAAGTAGAACAGATCGACTTCGTCCGCTCCCTTGCCGAGCGTCATCTTGTCCTTGAACGTCCGCTTCGCCAGTCCCTTGTTGCCGTTCTGCTGGAAGATGGTCTGCGCCGGCACGGTCTGATCGGCGGCCGTGCTGTTGGGGATCATCTTCACCATGTTGGTCTTCGTGTTCTCCTGGACGATGATGTCCACCGTCGCCGGGAACTCCACATTGCCGCTGACGTGGTCGCCGTGCGTATGCGTATTGATCAGCGTCGTCACCGGCTTGTCGGTGAGCGTCTTGATCTTGTCGAGAATCGGCTGTCCCCAGCCCGGGTTCTTCGAATCGACCACGACGACGCCGGTGGCGGTGATGAAGACCGAGGTGTTCCCGCCGCCCCCCTTGAGGACGTACAGGTTGTCCTTGAGCTTCGCGACCTCGACGACCCGCGCCTGCGGTTGCTGCGCGACGACGGCGATTGACAGCCCGCCAACAGCAAGTAACAACCCCAGGATGATGCTTCGCTTCATGCGTATTCCTCCGGTGACTCGTAGTATTGCCGATACATGCCCCTTCTGAACAGCCATCCCCCGAGCGGGCCGAGCCAGTTCAGCACCTGATACATGTAGCCCAAATCCATCAGTTCGATCAGATTACCGTCGAAATCTTTCGCAAAAAAGAACGTGTGGCCGCGGGGCGACCGCTCCGGCTTGCTGACGCACTCCACGCCCCTACTCACGAGGTAGTCGTACCAACGCTGCGTATTCCTGACGTTGAAGGAAATGTGCGTGAGGCCGACCTGGTTCCACCGGACGGTCGCCGGCGGCAGCTGCGGCTGGAACTCGAAGATCTCGAGAACCGCGCCTCCCGGCACCCGAATCCAGCCAATTTTGCACGACGGCGCCGCGCCTGACCCGGGCGAAGGCGAGGGGCTCGTCCCGAGTGGAGTCAAGGGGCTTGGCCCGAGCGAGGTCGAGGGACCCTCGACACCAAAGAACGCGCGAACGCGCTCGGGCGGCGTGTCGGCGACGCCGACGAGCGGACACCCGAAGACGTCCCAGTAGAACCGGACCGCTTTGTTGAAACTCGACACGGTAATGCCGCAATGGCTGAAAGAGCGTGCTTTCATGCGCCTCCACGCCGGGTCCACGAGGACCCGGCCTACATCAGATGGGTCTCTTTGATGTGATCCGCCACTCTCAGTGCCTGTGCCGCGATCGTCAGGCCGGGGTTGACCGCCGCTGACGAAGGAAAAAACGAGGCGTCGATGGCAAACAGATTGTCGATGTCGTGAGATCGGCAGAACGGGTCGAGCACCGATTCGCGCGGATTCGTCCCGAAGCAGAGCGTGCCGCACTGGTGCGTCGTGTTCTTCTCCTTGTGGGAGTGCGCGACGACGACCCAGAAGCCGAGGCGCCGGAGAATCCGCTTGGTTTCCGCGACGAGCTGCTCATGAGGCGCAACGTTGTTTGGACGGTACTGCAGGCGGATGCGTCCGTCGCGCTCCACCGTCACGCGGTTCTCGACCCTGGGAAGATCCTCGGAGATGGCGAGCCAGTCCACCCCGCGCGACACCCATGCTTCGTACGCCCACAGCGGGATCCACGGAGCGACGGTCTGTGCCATGACGCCGTGTGTTCTTCCCTGCGACTGAATCTGCCCGAGCGGGTACGGCGTCGCGAGGCCCCGCAGGTAGAAATCGTTGATCGCGACCGTCTTCTGAAAGACCGTTTCGTTCCGGCGGAACGGGTGGAAGCCCTGCATCATCGTCGCGAGATGCGCCATGTACCGCGTTCCAACCAACCCTGAGGAATTCGCCAGGCCGTTCGGATGCGCGTCGTTCGCGGATCGCAGCAGCAGCGCGGCGGAGTTGACCGCGCCGCAGGACACGAGAAACAGAGGCGCCTCGACCCGAAGCGTCTCACCATTGCGCTCGACTTCGACGGCCTGGACTTTCCGCCCGGCGGCATCGGTGATCAGGCGGCGGGCGTACGCATTCGTCCACAACCGGACATTTGGCCGCTGTATCGCGTGACGGATGCAGCAGACATCGGCGTCGCTCTTGGCATGGACCTTACAGGGGAACGAGTTGCACGTGTTGCAGAGGACGCAGCCGTCCGGCTCGCCTGGCCGGAGCAATCCGAGCGGGAGCGGCGACGGGTGCAAACCCATTGCCTGCAGCTTGGTGACAATGTTCGCCATGCCGGCCGAGTGCGGGACCGGCGCGTACGGAAACGCTCCGCGAGGGACTTCCGTGGGATCGATGCCATGCTGCCCGCGAACGTGGTAGAGGCGCTCGGCCCGCTCGTAGAACGGCTCGAGCGTCTCGTAGTCGATCGGCCACGCCGGTGAAACGCCGTCCGCGTGCTCCATCGCCTCGAAGTCTTCGCGGCGAAGGCGGTAAAGCACGCTGCCCCAGAACTTGGTGTTGCCGCCGACACAGTAGTGGGTGTACGGGCGGAACTCACGGCCGCGCTCGTCGAGCCAGTGTTCCGCGATCCGGTAGCGGAGATGTTTCCACACCGCTTCCGGGTTCCAGTTTTCGTCTTCCTGTGGAACGAAGTCGCCGCGTTCGAGGATGAGAATGCGCGCCGAGGTGCCCGCCAGTGACTGCGCCAGCGTGCCGCCACCTGCCCCGCTCCCGATGATGATGATGTCGTAGCGTTCGTTCGGCATCGATCAGGGAGCGACCGCCTCGTAAATCTGATCCATGAGCCTCTGGTCCTCGATGGCCCGCTCGAGGCTCATCTCCGGCACCCCTTGTTCGTGAATCGCCCGCGCGAAATCACGGTACATCGCCTGGTAGCCGCGGATGTCGCGAAAACCGGGAAAAAGCAGCGACGGCATCCCTTCCCCGCGGACGAACACGAACAGGCCGTTGGATTCGAAGGTGATGATGCGCCGGCGGCCGAACAGCTTGGAGAGTCGAAGTCCCCGGAGCAGTGATGGAATCTCGCGCGAGTAGTAGAGCGAACCGACGGCGCCGTTATCGTACCTGAAGGCGACCAGGATGCTCTTGGGGCGCGTATCCGGCCCTTCGCTCGACACCGATGGCCGATACCCGTGGATCGTCTCGATCCGAGGTCCGAGACTGCCTGCCAGGTGCAGCCAATGAATCCCTTCTTCGAAAAAGGCGTCTCCTCCGGCCATCGTTTCGTCGTTGCGCCAGTCGTCGGCGGTCTTGAACTTGCGCGCGATCGTCGTGAAATGCGCGAAGACCATCTCGCCCAGGACCCCTTCCGCGAGCAATCTGCGCAGACAGACCGCGAGCGGCTTGTAGTGATCGTTCTCGCCGACGAGCACGACGCGCCGGGAACGGTCTCTCGCCTCCATGACCGTGTGGTAGTCGGACATGCAGACGTAGGCGGGCTTCTCGACCAGGACATGCTTGCCAGCCTCGAGCGCCTGCAGCGTCAGGTCGAGATGAAAGCGCGGCGGGACCGCGATGACGACGGCGTCGATGTTCGGGTCCTGAATGGCGGCGGTGTAGTCCGGGTAGCTGCCAGCTCCCCCATGCTCGCGGCAGAAGGCGTCCGCCCTGGCGCGATCGCGGCTCGCGTAGCTGCAGGAAATCTCGTCCCTCAACGATCTCAGGTGCCGGCTGTGCACGCGGGTGATGAAGCCGCAGCCGAGAAACGCTATTCGCAAAGGGGTCAAGGATTCATCAGTTTACGACACGTGGACCGGAGCCTAGGGGATCAGGGATCGGGGATCAGGGATCAGGGATCGGATCGGGATCCGGGATCCGGGAATCCAATGCCGTCCCGAGTCCCGTCTCAATAGAAGTCGTGCGCGTCGACGGACGCTGCGCCGTCGATGCCCTGCAGCCGCTCTGCCTTCACCGAGAGCACGCCGTCCTGGTGCTGCAGCACGCCTTCAACGAGCAGGAACGGCTGGCGGATCACGGTCATGCGGTCGCGATCGAACAGATCGGGGCGGATGATGATGTTGGAGATCCCGGTTTCGTCCTCGAGGGTGAGGAAGACAAACCCCTTGGCGGTGCCGGGCCGCTGGCGCGTGATGACCATGCCGGCGACACGTACCCGGCGTCCGTCGCGCGCCTGCGAGAGATCCGAGGCACGCAGCACACCGCGCAGCGCCAGATCATCGCGACGCAATGACATCGGATGGGGGCCTATCGTCAGACCCATGCCCGCATAGTCAGCCTGAAGCCGTTGCCCGTCGTCCATGGGAGGCAGAGGCGAGCTGGTTGATGGGCGATGAGCGCCTTGGGAGTTGGAAGTTGGGAGTTGGGAGTTGTCCTCACCGGCGTACAGTTCACCAGCCGGCCGTACAGCGCGTTCCACTTGCCATAACGCGCTCCGGCGCTCGTTGGTAAAGGCATTGAGCGCGCCGATGTCGGCCAGCGTCGTCAGCTCGTCGCGGCGCAGCCCCGTGCGCTGCACGACCTGCTCGATCGACGCGAAGCGGCCGACAGGCCGGATCGGCACGGTCCACTCATGCGCGCAGGTATTGCAGAAGTACGTCCGTACCGGGATCCGGGATCGGGGATCGGGGATCCGTTGGTTCGAAGGTTCTGCATTTCGGATCCCGGATCCCGGATCCCGGATCCCGTCTCTGACAACCTCAATCATCGACTCGTCATCTGATCCACATTTCGGGCACAGCAGTGGAGGCGCGAGTATCTTTGTCCGGTCGAATGCCGCCATCGCCTGACCTGCTTCTTTCCTCAAACCGTTCACGTACATGAAACCGAGCCGGATCGCGCCGTCTGCTTCGACGCGACACAGCCAGTCCGACTGCTGCACGTCGATGGGGTGAAAACGGACGCCGCGCCGCTGCGCATCCTTGACGAGCGATGCGGGGTGATAGAACCCCATCGGCTGGTTGTTGAGGAGCGCCGTGTAGAACGCGGCGGGATAGTGGACCTTGAGATATGCGCTCGCATACGCGAGCAGTGCGAAGCTGGCCGCGTGCGATTCAGGAAACCCATACAGCGCAAACGACGTGATTGAGGTGATGATCCGCTGCGCGGTGTCTCCGGTGATGCCGTTGCGCGCCATCCCCTCGCGCAGCTGCCCTTCGATCTGCTTCATGCGCTTCTCGGAGCGCTTGAACCCCATCGCACGACGCAGCTCCTCCGCCTGGCCTCCGGTGAAGCCCGCGGCGACCATTGCCATGCGCAGCAGCTGCTCCTGGAACAATGGCACGCCGAGCGTGCGCGCGAGGATCGGCTCGAGGCACGGGTGCAGCGGCACGACCGGCTCGCGTCCCGCGCGGCGATTCAGGTACGGGTGCACCATGTCGCCGACGATCGGTCCGGGGCGGATGATCGCCACCTGCACCACGAGGTCGTAGAAATGCGTCGGCATCAGCCGCGGCAGTGTCGCCATCTGCGCCCGCGACTCGACCTGAAAGACGCCAATTGTCTCCGCTTTCTGCAGTAAGTCATAGACTGCAGGATCGTCGGCAGGTAAATGTGCGAGATCGAATCGCACCGGGACGAACTCTGTAGGGATCGGGGATCGGGGATCGGGGATCCGGTGGTTCACCGTTCCTGAGTTCTTGATCCCCGATCCCTGATCCCTGATCCCTGTATTGACAAGCTCTATCGCGTCCTGCAACGCCGCCATCATTCCCAATCCGAGCAAATCAACCTTGACGATCCCCATCTCGGCGCAATCGTCCTTGTCCCACTGGATGACGACGCGGCCGGGCATCGACGCGGGCTCGAGGGGAACGACGGCATCGAGCTCGCCCTGGCAGATCACCATCCCGCCCGAGTGCTGTCCGAGATGCCGGGGCAGATCCTGGATGCGCATCCAGAGATCCGCAAATGTCTGCATCCGCGGCATCGCCAGCGACAGGCCCGCCGCCGCCATGTTGCGCCCGAGAGTGTCGTTCGGATCGGTGAACTCGAACTGGTTCATCACCTTCGCGAGCCGATCGATCTCGTCATCCCGGAGCGAGAGTGCCTTGCCCACCTCGCGCGCGGCGCTGCGGCTGCGATACGTGATGACGTTGGCGGTCATCGCCGCGCCCAGCCGTCCGTATTTCTCGTAGACGTGCTGGATGACGCGCTCGCGCCGATCGCCACTGGGCAGATCGAGATCGATATCCGGCCACTCGCCGCGCTCCTCCGACAGAAAGCGCTCGAACAGCAGCTCCATCTTGATCGGATCCACCGCGGTGATCCCGAGGCTGTAACAGACGGCGCTGTTGGCCGCCGAACCGCGTCCCTGCACGAGGATGTCCTGCTGCCGGCAGTAGTTGACGATGTCCCAGACGATGAGGAAGTAGCCGGCGAGGTCGAGCTTGTCGATCAGCGTGAGCTCGCGCGCGATCTGCACGCGCGCCTTGTCGTGATACGGACGGTACCGATCGCGCGCGCCCGCTTCGGTAATGTGGCGGAGGAACGATATCTCCGTCTCCCCTGCCGGCACCGGGTAAGTCGGGAAACGGTACCCGAGATCCGCCATCGTGTACTCGAGCCGCGCGGCGAGTGCCGCGGTGCCGGCGAGCGCGTCGGGGCGATCGCCAAAGAGCTGCGCCATTGTGTCCGGCGACTTGAGATAGCGCTCGGCATTGCGCGCCAGCTTGCGGCCGGCGGCGTCGAGCGTCGTGTGGTGACGCACGCAGGTGAGCACGTCGAAGAGCGGCCGATCCGCGGGCTCGGCAAACCGCACGTCGTTGGTTGCGATGACCGGCACGCCGAACGCGCGGGCGAGCCCGGTCAAGGCGACGTTTTCCGCCTCTTCATCGCGCATCAGGTGGCGCTGCAGCTCCACGCAGACGTTGCGGCGCCCGAAGATGCCAACGAGGCGATCGAGCAGTCCGCCGACGCCATACCGCCGCGCATCGAGCATCGGCCGGCCAGCCAGCGCCACGAGCCCTGTGGTGTACCCCTCGAGCTCCTCCAGTGCGAGCGCGCCTTCACCTTTCGGCGCGCGCATCTTCATGCGGGTGACGAGACGACAGAGATTTTTGTAGCCGTCGGCGCTTTCCACGAGCACTGGCAACGACCAACAACCTTCACTGCCACGGCCCACCGAGGCACCGAGGCACCGAGAATTTTTGGGTTCGATCCTCGGTGTCTCAGTGTCTCGGTGGTTTGTCGCAGTGGTGAATGTTGTGCGATTCGTGATCGTTAACTCAGCGCCGATGATCGCGCGGAGTCCCGCCTGCGTTGCCGCTTTGTGAAAGCGCGGCGCGCCGTAGACGCCATCGGCGTCAAGCAGTGCGATCGCGGAGTAGCCGAGTGCTGCCGCGCGCTCCACGAGCGTTTCGGGCAGCGACGCGCCCTGGAGAAAGCTGAAGGCTGAGGCTGCGTGGAGTTCGATATACACGTCTGCACTCTGTCAATTCCCAACTCCCAATTCCCAACTCCCAAGAAGCCCGCTGTCGCGACAACGGATCGCCTTGGGAGTTGGAAGTTGGAGGTTGGGAGTTGTCGAATCAGTCGACCACGCCCTCGATGAACCAGGCATCTGTGTCGCGCTCGCGGAAGATGCGATAGGTAGCCCCGTCGCTGAGCGTCACATCCCATTCATCACGCTCCCACGCTTTCACTTCCACGGGCCACGGAGAAGCGGAAACGCCTCCGTGACTCCGTGGCTTGTCTCGGTGAACATCGGCAGTATCGACCCACCATCCACCAGACGAGCGCCAGGGACCGGCATACGTCTCGACGTGTCCCCCACTCCATCCACGTCGATCGGAGATCACCCGCACGGGCGCGCCGCGATCGACGCGCACGCGCGCGGGAACGGGGAACCGGAAGCGACGGAGCGCCACTGTCAGCGGGATCGGGGATCGGGGATCGGGGATCCGGGGGTTCGCAGGTTCTGCGTTTTTGATCCCTGATCCCAGATCCCTGATCCCCGTATCATTCGGCGCAATCACTGCCACGGGCCACGGAGACACGGAGACACGGAGGTCTTTTTCTCCTGCCCCATCAGTGCTTGATATCTCCGTGCCTCCGTGACTCCGTGGCTTGTCTCGGTGAACATCGTTCGCATCAGATGGAGCGAACGGCTTCATCGCAAACGCGCCTGGCTCCCACGAATCCACGGCGACCGCCGTGCCGCAGCGTCCTTCGCCCATGAGCGCGTTCAGACGCGCCATCAGCGTCGAGACCTGTTCGGG
>Ga0208185_1000099_pt1 | contig 54019 bp, 47 predicted proteins | sample EasRivMeERMLT700_FD_187532 | JGI IMG/M metagenome (GOLD analysis project Ga0208185, IMG submission 187532) | Soil microbial communities from meander-bound floodplain in the East River, Colorado, USA - East River MetaG ERMLT700 (SPAdes) (version 2) | ecosystem: Environmental > Terrestrial > Soil... | reverse complement strand
GCATCGACCATGATGGACTTGCCCGCCCCCGTTTCGCCGGTCAGCACCGTGAAGCCGGGCGAGAACTCCAGCTCCAGGCGGTCGACGATCACGAAATCGCGGATGGAAAGGGCGCGCAGCATGTGCACCGCAATGGGAGACCACCCGTCACCGGCTACTCGCGATACCAGTTCAGCTTCTCGCGCAGCATGGTGTAGTAGCTGTGCCGGACGGGATGCAGCAGGCGGATGGCGTGCGAATAGCGCCGCACCGTCACGCAGTCGCCCTCGCGCAGGTTGAAATGCGTGTGGCTGTCGAAGTGAACACTGGGGTCGGCGGCGCTGCGGACGATGACGTCCACGACGGAATCGCTGCTGACGACGATCGGCCGGTTCGACAGCGTATGCGGCGACACCGGCACCAGGGCCATCACCGAGAGCGCCGGATGCACGATCGGTCCACCCGCCGACATGGCGTATGCCGTGGAGCCGGTCGGGGTCGCGACGATCAGCCCGTCCGAGCGCTGGTTGTACATGAATTCGCCGTCGATGCGCACTTCGAGCTCGATCAGGTTGCCGCGGGCACCCTTGCTCACGACCACGTCGTTGAACGCGAGCTCCCGGAACGCGTTCTTCGCCCTGCTGCGAACCCGGCCTTCCAGCAGCATCCGCTTCTCGGCGACGAACTTGCCGTCGAGGATTGCGCCGATGGTGCCGATCATGTTCTCGACCGAGATATCGGTGAGAAAGCCGAGGCGTCCCTGGCTGACCCCGACCAGCGCCACGTCGCGCGGGGCGAGGGTGCGCGCAATATTGAGCATGGTGCCGTCCCCGCCGATGACGATCGCCAGGTCCGCCTTGCGGGCGAGATCCTCCAGTGACAGCGCCGGGTAGCGGCCGCGGCCCGCGCGCGAGCCGGCGACGCGGTCCATCAGTACTTCGACCTTGCGCCGCTCCAGAAACCGCGCAAGCTTCAAAAGGGGCGCCGCGACTTCCGGGCTCTTGTACTTGCCGACCAGCGCAACGGTCTTGAATGCGGATTTCATGGCCGCATTAGACCATATTTTTTCGGTAGAATGAGTCGATGCCAGTCGAGAGCCCGGCACTCAACGAGCGCGCACTGATCCTGCTCAAGACGCTGGTCGAGCGCTACATCGCCGAGGGCCAGCCGGTGGGCTCGCGCGCGTTGTCCCGCTACTCGGGACTCGACCTCTCGCCCGCCAGCATTCGCAACGTGATGGCCGATCTCGAGGAGATGGGCTTCATCGCGAGCCCCCACACCTCGGCGGGACGCGTGCCCACCGCGCGCGGCTATCGTTTCTTCGTGGACATCCTCCTCAAGGTCAAGCCGCTCGATACCATCGAGATCAGCCAGCTCGAGGGACAGCTGCATGCGGAGAGCACGCAGAAGCTCGTGGTATCGGCCTCTCAGCTCCTGTCCGACCTGACGCATCTCGCGGGGGTCGTGATGACGCCGCGGCGCAGTGCCGGTTTCCGCCACATCGAGTTCCTGAAACTCTCGGACACGCGCGTGCTGGTGATCCTCGTCACGCCCGAGGGCGACGTCCAGAACCGCATCCTGGTCACCGATAAGCGCTACACCCCGGGCGAGCTCACCGAGGCGACAAATATCCTCAACCAGCATTACGCCGGGCTCACATTCGACGAAATCCGGCGCCGCATCCGCGAGGAGCTGAAGCAGCTCACCGCGGACATGACCCAGCTCATGACGGCAGCGCTCGAGGCCGGAAGCCGGGCCGTCAGCGAGTCGGCCGAGGAAGTGGTGATCTCGGGCGAGAGCAACCTGCTCGACTCGCAGGACCTCTCCTCCAACATGGCCAACCTGAGAAAGCTGTTCGAGCTGTTCGACCGCAAGACCGGGCTGCTCCAGCTGCTCGAGATCTCCAACCGGGCGCAGGGCGTGCAGATCTTCATCGGCGGCGAGTCCGGCGTCGCGCCCCTCGACGAATGCAGCGTGATCACCGCGCCCTACGAGGTGGACGGCCAGGTCGTGGGCACGGTCGGGGTGATCGGCCCGACCCGAATGGCCTACGAGCGCGTCATCCCCATCGTCGATATCACGGCCAGGCTGCTCTCCAGCTTGCTTACGCAACGCTGAGCGGCGGGTAGCGCGGTGTCCCGCTACGCCCCAGAGCCGCCCTACGCGCACGGGACCCGGCCCCGGATTGGCATCCTGCTGATCAACCTCGGCACGCCGGACGCGCCTACCGTGCCGGCGGTACGCGCCTACCTGCGGGAATTCCTGTCGGACCCGCGGGTGGTGGAGATCCCGCGCTTCGTCTGGTGGCCGATCCTGCATTTTTTCGTCCTGACCACCCGCCCCCGGGCTTCCGCCCAACGCTACGCGCAGGTCTGGATGAGCGAAGGCTCGCCATTGCGCGTGCACACCGAGCGCCAGGTGACACTGCTGCGCGCCCACCTCGGCGAACGGGCGCAGCACCTGCCGCTGGTCGTGGATTTCGCCATGCGCTATGGCGCGCCCTCGATTCCGGACAAGCTGCGCGAAATGAAGGCGCAGCAATGCAGCCGGATCCTGCTCGTGCCGCTCTACCCCCAGTATTCCGTGAGCACCACGGCCACCGCCCTGGACGCCGCCTTCCGCTGCCTGCAGGACATGCGCAACCAGCCCTCGGTGCGAACGGTGCGGAGCTTCCACGATCACCCCGGCTACATCGCGGCGCTCGCCCAGAGTGCGCGTGACTACTGGGCAAGGAACCGGCGGCCGGACGTGCTGCTGATGAGCTTCCACGGCGTCCCGCGCGCGGCGCTCGACCAGGGCGACCCCTATCACTGCGAGTGCCACGCGACTGGACGGCTGCTGGCTGAGGCACTCGGATTGCGCGAGGAGCAATACCGCGTCACGTTTCAGTCGCGCTTCGGCCGCGCCGAATGGCTCAAGCCCTACACCGCCAGCACGCTCGTGGAGCTTGGACGCCGCAGGACCGGCCGGGTGGATGTCATTTGCCCCGGTTTCGTGAGCGACTGCCTGGAGACGCTCGAGGAAATCGCCATCGAGGGCAAGAGCGAATTTCTCCGCGCCGGAGGGCGCGAGTTCCACTACATTCCGTGCCTCAATGAGCGCGACGACTGGGTGCGCACCCTCGCGGAGATCGTGGCGATGAACCTGCCGGGCTGGACCGACAACGCGACGCATGAATCGCTCGAGATGTCGCGTCTGCGCGCGCTGTCGCTCGGCGCGAAGGGCTAGAACCACGCACGTCCATGTACGGCCGCGGACGGGCTATGCCCGCAGCTGCAGGGCTTGCGGCTCCACGATCCGCGCTACCAGGCTCGGAAACTCCTCGGCAGGCACCGCGCGGCCGAACAGCCACCCCTGCATCTCGGTGCAATAGCAGGTCCTCAAATACTCGGCCTGGTGGATTTCCTCCACGCCCTCGGCGATGAGACCGATGCCAAGGCTGCGTGCGAGCGCGGCGATCGCCTCGACGATCGCGGCGTCCTTGGGATTGCGCGCCAGGTCGCGGATGAACGTACGGTCCACCTTGAGAAAATCGATCGGGAACTGCTTCAGATAGCTGAACGACGAATAGCCCGTACCGAAGTCGTCGATCGAAACCATGACGCCCAGCTTCTTGAAGCGCGTCATGATCGAGATCGCGCTCTCGGTATTCTCGATCAGCAGGCTTTCCGTCAGCTCCAGCTCGAGCAGCTCCGGCTCGAGTCCGCTCGACTGCAGTGCCGACGCGACTGTCTGTACGAGCAACTCGCTGCGAAACTGGCGCGATGAGATGTTCACGGACATGCGCAGCGGCAGGCCGCCGTCGCGCCATTCCCGGGCCTGGCGGCAAGCGGTGTCAAGCACCCAGGCGCCAACCGGGACGATCAGGTTCGTCTCTTCGAGCAACGGAATGAAGTCGGCCGGAGACACCAGCCCGCGCTCCGGATGCCGCCAGCGCAGGAGCGCCTCGACGCCGACGACCGCCCGGTTCAGCGCCGATACCCGCGGCTGGAAATGGAGCAGGAACTCCCCGGCCTCCACGGCACGCCGCAGCGCCGCTTCCAGCACGAGCTGGTTCTCCACGCGTGCGTTCATCTCTGCCGTGAAGAACTCGTAGCGGTTGCGGCCGAGCTCCTTCGCGCGGTACATGGCGGTGTCCGCGCTCTTCACGAGCCGCTCGCCCGTGGGGTCGTCGCGCGGGAACAGGGCCATGCCGATGCTGGCGGTGACCCGGATCTCGTGCTGCTGGAGCTGGACCGGTTCGGCCATCGCTTCCAGGATGCGGTGGGCGACCGCCGCGGTCTGTTCCGGTCCGCGGACGTCCTCGAGGAGGACCGTGAACTCGTCGCCCCCATCCGGAACAGCATGTCGCTGTCGCGGATGCAACGCTGGATGCGCGTGGCGGCAACCCGCAGCAACTGGTCACCCGCGTGATGGCCCAGGCTGTCATTCACAACCTTGAAGCGATCGAGGTCCAGGAACATCACGGCGAAAGCCCATCCGGCGCGGCGCGCGCGGCGCGTCATCGCATCCAACTGCTCGGCGAAGCTGGCGCGATTCGGGAGGCCGGTCAGGTCGTCATGGTAGGCCTGGTGGCGTATGCGCTCTTCCTGGGCGAGGCGCTGCGCTTCCTGCTCGCTCAGCAGCCGGCGATAGCGCAACAGGATCCAGAGTATCAGCGCATAGACGGCCGACAGGCCGCCCAGCACGCCGGCGAGGATCTTCCACTGGCCGCGCTCCATGTCGTCGACAAGCGAGGTGACGTCGCTGTAGACCTCCATCACGGCCTCCACGGGCACTGCATCGTGAATGCGTACTGGCACGTAGGTCGCGATGATGTTGCGGTCAGAGATCACGCCTTCCCAGGCATCGAAGCGATCGCGGAATGTGATATCGCTCGCCGCCGTACCGTCGCGCGCCAGGCGGAAGCCGGGATTGCCCGACTTGTCCTCGCCGATCTGGCGCGGATCGGTGGAGAACACGGTGAGGCCGTTGGCGTCGTAGATCTTCACCTTGACCACGCTCAGCCCCTGCATCAGGAGCCGAAGGTCGCGCTCAAGCGCCCGGATCTCCTTCCGCGAGGCAAGCTCTCCCGCAGGGACCGTCGCAGCGCGCTGGATGAAAGCGGAATGGCGCGGCCAGATCGAATTCGCGAACGCCTTGGTCAGCGCGACGTTGGAGCGCGTTTCTTCCTCTACCAGCGAGTCAAACACGAGCTGGCGGTAGAGCAGTGAAAGCGCGACAACGACGATGAGAATCGTCGCCAGCCCCGCTATCCACGAGTAATGAAACAGCCTGTGCATAGGCGCCGCGCCGGCCGATCAAGGGGGCCAGGCCCGCAGATTGTGTCAGGGCGCCCTGGGGATGGCCATGTATCATTGCCGGCGGCGAGCTGCTCCGGCACTGCACGACTGCGGTGCAAATTATAAAAATCCATTGAATACAACAGGTTGTCTCAAGAGCTCGGCCCTTGAATTCCGGTGATCGAGCCCAACTTCCAATAGGTTGAGTGGAGAAGTCCATGCGGGGCGCATCCGAAATCGGCGATCAAGACCATCAGGGCCCGGGCGGGGAGCTGGCACCCCCGGGACCGCAATCCGCCGGCGAACCGAAACCGCCGGCAACTGGCGAGAGCTCACCCACGGGCGCGCCGAGCCTGGAGGAGCGCCTGCACAAGGCCGAGCTCGCGGCGGCGGAACATCACGATGCGTGGCTTCGGGCCAAGGCGGAGGCCGACAACATTCGCAAGCGCGCGCGGGGCGAGATCGCCAGCGCACACAAGTTCGCCCTCGAGAACTTCGCATCCGAGCTGCTGGCGGTTAAGGACAGCCTGGAGGCCGCCCTCGCCGTGGAAAACGCATCGGTGGAGAGCATGAGGAGCGGCGCAGAGCTCACGCTGAAGCAGCTCTCCGGCGTGTTCGAACGCTTCAACCTTGCCGAGATCAATCCAGCGGGACAGAAGTTCGACCCGCACCGTCACCAGGCGATCAGCGCGGTGGAATCAGACGCCGAGCCGAACACGGTCGTCCAGGTGCTGCAGAAGGGCTATCTCCTGCACGACCGGGTGATTCGTCCGGCAATGGTCCTGGTCGCCAAGGCGCGCGGCGGGGCTGCCTGACCATTGAATCCAGGGTACGGGCCCCCATATCCGGGATAGGACGAAATTGTTGAGAAATTAAAGAGGTAGATCATGGGCAAGATCATCGGCATCGACTTGGGAACGACCAACTCGTGCGTGGCAGTGATGGAGAACGGCCAGCCGAAGGTGATCGAGAATTCCGAGGGCGCGCGCACCACCCCCTCCATCGTCGCCTACATGGACGACGGCGAGATCCTGACCGGCGCACCGGCAAAGCGCCAGGCGGTCACCAATCCCAAGAACACCCTCTACGCGGTCAAGCGGCTGATCGGCCGGCGTTTCGCGGACGCCGAAGTGCAGAAGGCGATCAAGGTCGTGCCGTACAAGATCGCGGAGGCGCCCAACAAGGACGCCTGGGTCGAGGTGCGCGGCAAGAAGATGGCGCCGCCCGAGAACTCGGCGCAGGTGCTGATCAAGATGAAGAAGACCGCCGAGGATTATCTCGGCGAGTCCGTCACCGAGGCGGTGATCACCGTGCCCGCCTACTTCAACGACTCGCAGCGCCAGGCGACCAAGGACGCCGGCCGCATCGCGGGCCTCGACGTCAAGCGCATCATCAACGAGCCGACGGCGGCTGCGCTCGCGTTCGGGCTCGACAAGCAGGAGAAGAAGGACCGCAAGATCGCGGTCTATGACCTGGGCGGCGGCACCTTCGACATCTCGATCATCGAGATCGCGAATGTCGACGGCGAACACCAGTTCGAGGTGCTCTCGACCAACGGCGACACCTTCCTCGGCGGCGAGGATTTCGACCAGCGCCTGATCGAGTACGTGTGCGACGAGTTCAAGAAGGAGAACGGCGTCGACTTGCGCAAGGACATGCTCGCGCTGCAGCGGCTGAAGGACGCGGCGGAGAAGGCCAAGATCGAGCTCTCCTCCAGCGCGCAGACCGAGATCAACCTGCCCTACATCACCGCCGACCAGTCGGGGCCCAAGCACCTGGCGGTCAAGGTGACGCGGGCCAAGTTCGAGAGCCTGGTCGAGGACCTGATCGAGAAGACCATCGAGCCGTGCCGGACCGCCATCAAGGACGCCGGCATCAAGGCCAGCGACGTCTCCGACGTGATCCTGGTGGGCGGGCAGACCCGCATGCCAAAAGTGCAGGATCGCGTCAAGGAGTTCTTCGGGCGCGAGCCGAGGAAGGACGTCAATCCCGACGAGGCCGTGGCGGTGGGCGCCGCGATCCAGGCCGGCGTGCTGAAGGGCGACGTCAAGGACGTGCTGCTGCTCGACGTGACGCCGCTCTCGCTCGGCATCGAGACGCTCGGCAGCGTCATGACGAAGTTGATCCAGAAGAACACCACCATCCCGACCAAGGCGCAGCAGGTGTTCTCGACCGCCGACGACAACCAGACCGCGGTCACGATCCACGTGCTCCAGGGCGAGCGCGAGATGGCGCGCGGCAACAAGAGCCTCGGCCAGTTCAACCTGACTGACATTCCGCCCGCGCCGCGCGGCATGCCCCAGATCGAGGTCACTTTCGACATTGATGCGAACGGGATTCTCCACGTCTCGGCCAAGGACAAGGCGACCGGCAAGGAGAACAAGATCAAGATCCAGGCGAGCTCGGGTCTCACCGAGCAGGAAATCCAGCGCATGGTGAAGGATGCGGAGGAGAACGCCGAGGAGGACCGCAAGGCGCACGAGCTGGTGGAGGCGCGCAACCAGTGCGATCACATGGTGCACTCGGTCCGCAAGTCCCTCAAGGAGTACGGCGACAAGGTCGAGGCCGACGAAAAGGCGAAGATCGAAGCCGCGTTGAAGGACGCGGAAGAGGCGTTGAAGAGCGAGGACAAGGCGGCGATCGAGGCCAAGACCCAGGCACTCGCGCAGGCCGCGCACAAGCTCGCCGAGCGGATGTACAAGGAAGAGCAGGCGAAGCAGCAGGCGCAGCAGCAGCCGGGCACGGAAAAACCCGCGGACGAGGCCAGGAAGGAAGATGGCAACGTCGTGGATGCGGAATACACCGAGGTCAAGGACAAGAAATAAGAACCGAGGATTGAGGACCGAGGAATGAGGGGAAGGCGCAAGCCCTCCCCTCGATTCTTATTGCGTCTGCTCAATCCTCAATCCTGAATGCTCAATCCTGAAGCTATGGCGAAGCGCGACTATTACGAAGTGCTGGGCGTAAACCGGGACGCCTCCGAAGAGGAGATCAAGAAGGCGTACCGCAAGCTGGCCATGAAGTGGCACCCGGACCGCAACCCGGACAATCCCAAGGCCGAGGAGAATTTCAAGGAAGCCAAGGAAGCCTACGAGATCCTGACGGACGGCCAGAAGCGCTCGGCCTACGACCAGTTCGGGCACGCGGGCGTTGACCCGACGGCGGCGGCCGGCGCCGGCGCGGGCTTCGGCGGCGGCTTCGCCGACGCCTTCAGCGACATCTTCAGCGACATCTTCGGCGGCGGCCGCACGCGGTCCAGCGTCTACCGCGGCGCCGACCTGCGCTACAACCTCGAGATCACGCTCGAGGACGCCGCGCGCGGCTCCGAGACGCGCATCCGCATCCCGGCGATGGAGGAATGCGCGACGTGCCACGGCAGCGGCGCCAAGCCCGGCACCTCCCCCACCACCTGCTCGACCTGCCACGGCCACGGCCAGGTTCGCATGCAGCAGGGCTTCTTCTCGATCCAGCAGACCTGTCCGCGCTGCCACGGCAGCGGCAAGGTCGTGGCGAGTCCCTGCGCGACCTGCGGAGGCGTCGGGCGCGTAAAGCAGCACAAGACGCTGTCGGTCAAGATCCCGGCCGGCGTGGACGAGGGCGACCGCATCCGGCTCTCGGGCGAGGGCGAGGCGGGCATGAACGGCGGTCCGCCGGGCGATCTCTACGTGGTGATCCACCTGAAGCCGCACCCGGTATTCAAGCGCGACCACAACGACCTGCACTGCGAGATGCCGATCAGCTTCACCTCTGCCGCGCTCGGGGGCGACATCGAGATCCCGACGCTCGACGGCTACGCCAAGGTCAAGGTGCCGCCGGGCACGCAGACCGGCCAGATGTTCCGGCTCCGCGGCAAGGGCATCAAGGGCGTGCGCTCAACGAGCCACGGCGACTTGATCTGTCACGTCGCGGTCGAGACGCCGGTGAACCTCACCGCGCGGCAAAAGGAGCTGCTCACCGAGCTGGAGGCGATCAACGTGAAGGACGCCGGCCGCCACAATCCGCGCGCGCGGTCGTGGATGGAGAAGGTGAAGGAGTTCTTCGCGCAGTAACCGGCGCACCGGCTATAGCCACTTCGCCTTGCGGAAGCGGTAGAACAGGTAGCCGTCGAGGACCACCATCAGCACCAAAGAGAAGGGGTAGCCCCATGCCCAGGTCAGCTCCGGCATGTGGTCGAAGTTCATTCCGTAGACGCCCGCAATCATGGTCGGCACCGCGACCAGAGCCGCGTAGGCGGCCAACCGCTTGACGGTCTCGTTCTCCTGGATGGTGATGAGAGAAAGACTCACCGAGATCGCGGTGGTCAGCATGTCGCGCAGGCTGTCGATCGACTGGTTGATGCGCAGCAGGTGGTCGTAGACGTCGCGGAAGTAATCCTGCGTGCCGCCGCAGATCGCGGGAACCCGTCCTCCGTAAAGCTTGCCCGTGGTCTCCTGCAGGGGTCCCGCGGCGTGTTTGAGCGTCGTCAGCTTCTGTTTGAGCCCATAGAGCGCCTCGACGCTCTCGCGCGACGGCGCGCTGGCGAACATGCGCTCCTCCAGCCGCTCGAGCTCGTCCTCAAGATCCTCCAGCACCGGGAAATAGCGGTCCACCACCGTGTCGATCAACGCGTAGAGCACGAACCCCGAGCCGAGCTTGAGGAGGTGCGGCTCGCGCTCGGTGCGGTGGCGCACGCTGGTGAAGCCCTGCTCGCTGCGGTTGCGCACAGACAATACGTAGTTCGGTCCGGCGAAGATGCTCAGCTCGCCGACATTCAACTCGTCCCCCGCCGCCTCGACCGTGTGCACCACTGCGTACAGCGAGTCGCCATACTCCTCGAGCTTGGGGCGCTGGTGCCCATGGCTCGCATCCTCGATGGCCAGCTCATGGATGCCGAACTGGCCCTGCATCTCGCTCAGCTCTTCCGCGGTGGCGTCCTTGAGCGCCACCCAGACGAAGCAGCCGGGCCGGCCGAGATAGGCGTGGATATCCTCCTTGGGAATATCGCCGAGCTTCGTGCCGTCCTGGTAGGCGGCGCAGTTGATGAGCATGTTCCGGTGCCTCGCCCGGCTATGATATTCCTGTTACGCCCGGTGGCGCTTGACGAATTCCCAGTCGATCTCGACGCCGAAGCCCGGCTGGTCGTTGAGGTGGACGTGGCTGCCGCGTACTTCCGCGCGGCTGCGGTAGAGACCGGCCGAGACCGGGTCGCGGGCAGCGTCACCGTGCGACTCGACGCCGTAGCCGCAGCGCGGAAATGCAGCAACCAGGTGCGCGTGCAGCTCGGGCGCGGTATGCGGCGCGATCATGACACCATGCTGCTCTGCGAGGGCGGCGACCCGCAACGCCTCGGTGAATCCGGCAAAGCGCGTGGCGTCGAACTGCACGTAGCGGATCGCACCCGAGGCGATGAAGTCGCGCACCGTGAAGCGCGTCAGCTCGCGCTCGCCGTGCGCGAGCGGGATGCGGGTCGCGCCGGCGAGCCGCACGAAATCGGCCGGCTGCAAGTACCAGTGCAGCGGCTCCTCCAGCCAGAAGATGTCGAGCGGCTCGACCGCGCGCGCGAACGCGATGCAGTCATCCAGATCGTAGGGGGCGTTCATGTCGAGCATCAGGGCGGCGTCCCGGCCGATGGCCTCGCGCACCGCGTGCACGCGCCGCGCCTCCTCGGCGACCGTGCCGCCGCCGGTCTTCAGCTTGACGGCGCGAAAGCCCGCAGCTACGAAGCCTGCCAGCTCCTCCGCATAGACCCGGTCGGGCGCCCCGAGGCGGTAGTAGCCGCCCGTGGCGTAGGTGAAGATCGGGCGCTTCTCCGCGCCGAGCAGCCGGTACACCGGCACCCCGGCACTCTTGCCGCGGATGTCCCACAGCGCGATGTCGATGCCCCCAATCGCCGCCATGACCTGCGGGCGCGCCGAGCGCGGCAGTGGAGACGGTAGCCCGTCGCGCCCGCCCATGCCGCCCGGCCGCGGCGACGTCAGCGAGAACATTTTTTCCCAGACGGCCACGTTGGCCGTCGCGTCCATTCCACGGATGACTTCGCTCAGCCGCGCGACCCACTCGCAGATCGCCTTCTGCGGCGAGCCGTGGATCGTGCCGTAGCCTGCGATTCCGTCTTCCGTGCGCACCTCCACCAGGATCACGCTCGAATCCTTCAGCTCCTCGTGCGCCGTCCACAGCACGTGCTCGAGCGGAATCGAGACCGGGTGCGTCCTGACTTCGGCAATCTTGCTCATCGGATTTCCCGTCTCTCGTTTCTCGTTTCTCGCCTATCGTGCATTACACCAGCATGCCCACGACAGAGCCGATGAAATGCCCGCGATCCGGACAGGTCGCGGGGGGCATCCGCAGTCAACCATCGGTCAAATGGCCGGATGATAGGTCCAACTTGTTCCAGTTGCCACAGCGAGGCAACCCTAATCCCTGCGCCTCGACCGTTTGCAACACAACACGCCGCGTAAGTTGGTGGCCTTATGCCTGAATTGCAGTAGTCGCGACTTGATCTGACAGTCAGTGTCCGCTTTCGACGATAGCGGTCATTGGCTTTCGTCACACCCCGCCCCACGCTGCCAGGGGCCAAGCGTGACGAAACCCCGTGAACGCTGACCAGCGCTGCGACGCGCACTGCACTCGACGGCGCAGCCCTCCGTCGCCGCCGACACGGCGACAGCCCATGAAGACCCCCCTTCAGTCCTTCACTTCAACAGGCGATAGTCGCTCAGGCGGAACCACTTGCGTGAAAGGATGAACCCGGTAACCGGTTCCGGGGAGAGACTGGTGACCTCTTCGGTCATGTTCTTCCTGTAGAAGGCGGTGCAGGTGGCGTTTTGCCAGACCGTCCTGCGCATCTTCCTTCTCATGCCGGCGACGTAGGCGTCCTGAAGGTCGCGTCTGGCATCGATGGCCTTGAGACTCTTGTCCCGTTTCACGGCGCAAACGGCCTGAACGATGTAGTCGGTCGCCGCCTCCATATAGGAGAGTTGCGAACTGTGACCGGTGCCGGTGTTCGGACCGTTCACCTTGAAATAGTTGGGGTAACCGGAAACGGTAATGCCCTTGTAAGAGACGGCCTCCGTTTCCCACTCGCTGTTGAGGTTCCTCTCTCCCAGGCCGTAGACCTGGAACGTCAGCGCCTTCTTCATGTTTGAATAGGCGAAATATCCCGTGGCGTAGACGATGACGTCCAGGGGGATCTCCTTGCCGTCCTTGGTTAGCACGCCCTGGGGCGTGATGCATTCAATCCCGTTGATATCCACATCGACATTATCAAGGGACAGCGCGGGGAGATAGGTATTGGTCGGTATGACCCGCCGGCAGCCCAACTCGTAATCGGGCATCATGTGCTGCCGCAACTTGTCGTCCTTGATGTATTTGTCCAGATGCTTTTTCAACCTTCTCCGGTAATGGTCCTTCATGAGCTGACTGATTCCCGAGATCCCCGGGTAGCGGCGGAAGGCGATAAACCTGATGTCATAGAAAACAAAGACGAGCAAACGGATGATGTGCCGTATGCCCGGCAGCGTTCGAACGAAACGCTCTACGGCGCCGTAATGCCGGTCAGAGCGCGGGAGAATCCACTGCGCCTTGCCCATGAACAGGGTCAACCGGGAGACCTTGCCGACAATGGCCGGAACGATCTGGGCTGCTGAACATCCCGAGCCGATCACTCCGACACGTTTTCCTTCATAGGCGACCGAGTGATCCCAGTGCCCGGAGTGGAATATCGGTCCTTTGAAGGTTTCCGCACCTTTGATTCTGGGAATGTGCGGGTTCGCCAGCACCCCACTGGTGTCGATCACGAAGCGGGCGCTATACCTCTCGCCTGACTCGGTCTCCACGTGCCACAGGAACTCGCGCTCGTCAAAAGCGAGCCTGGTCACCGTCTGGTTCGTACGTGCATGCTTTCGCAAGCCGAACCTGTCGATAATATGGTTCGTGTATGCGAGCAATTCGCTTTGCGGGGAAAAGGATTTCCTGAACGGATAGGGTATGAACGAGATGCAGTAAAGACTGGTTGGAACGTCCACCTCTAGGCCGGGATATGAGTTGGCCTGCCAGGTTCCGCCCAACTCGGCGCTTCTTTCCAACAGGACAAAGTCGTTGCAGTGCCTTTTCTGCAGACCGATGGCCGCCAATAGCCCTGAGAACCCGGTCCCGATGATCACGGTCTCGGAGTACCGAGGCTGCCTTGGGCTGCTGGCGAACGCCGGCCTCTCGTCGGTGGCTGGATGCGCTGATGCACTCATCGTCGATAATCAATCCACCTGCGACTCCGCCGCGCCGAACCCGCGCGCCGGGAGTCAGGGCAGATCGGGAGCGGAATCAGCGATCAAATAAAGTGGTTAACGCGTGCGCCATAGGCCCGTCCGAAGCCTGCGGCAATGACGCTTTCGAAAGCCGCGCGTGCAGGGTGGGCGCGGTGCACGGGCTCAAGACGCGCCCGAGCGGGGCGTCGAGCCAACACGCGCAAGTCAGTCTGTACGAGCAAAGCCCCGGTCAACATGTCCGGGGATGCTAGTCAGCGCAAATTAACTGAGCATTAACTGCTCGATGAAATGCGTGAGGTAAATCACGCTGAGCGATAGGAAAATCAATCCACCTGCGATTCCGCCGCGCCGAACCCGCGCGCCGGGAGCCAGCGCAAGAGCACTTGCCAGGTGCGCGCAATGGGGCTTATGTTCATGCTGGCTTGCACCTATCCAAGGGAAATAGCGGGATCGAAAGCGGATGGGTCTTGACCTCGGCAATCTTGCTCACTTGCTTTCCTAGTCACTCGTCACTCATCACTTATCACTTAGATCAGCATGCCAACCACGGACCCCGTCATCAGCGTGGCAAGGGTGCCCGCGACGATGGATCGCAGCCCGAGCGCGACGATCTCATCGCGGCGCTCCGGCGCCATGGCCGCCATGCCCCCGATCAGGATGCCGAGACTGCCGAAATTGGCGAAGCCGCACAGGCAATAGGTCATGATGAGTCGGCTCCGCGCCGTCAGCGCATCGGACGGCAGCTGCGCCATGTCCACGTAGGCGATGAATTCGTTCAGCACGGTCTTGGTTCCCATCAGCGCCCCGGCGGTGACGGCCTCGGCGGCGGGCACGCCGGCGAGCCACACCAGCGGCGCCATCACGTAGCCCAGCATGCGCTGCAGCGTGACCTGTGCCCCGCCCCAATGCGGCAGCAGCCCGAGCGCCAGGTTGACGAGTGTCACCAGCGCGATCAGCACGATCAGCATCGCCACGATGGCGAGCAGGAGCTGCAGCCCGTCGAGGGTCCCGCGCGTCACCGCATCCATGCTGCTCCGCGCCGGCTGCGCTGGAAGGAGTTTGCCGGAAGTGGGTGCGCCGCGCGGTGGCACCATCACCGCCGCGATCAGGATCGCAGCGGGAGCGCTGATGATGGACGCCGAGAGGATATGGCCCATGGCGTCCGGCACCACCGGTCCGAGAATCGCTGCATAAAGCGCCATCACGGTTCCCGCGACTCCCGCCATGCCGCCGGTCATGACGATAAAAAGCTCGCCCCGGCTCATCTCCTTCAAGTAGGGGCGCACGAAGAGCGGCGCTTCCACCATGCCGACGAAAATGTTGGTCGCAGCGGAAAGCCCGACCGCGCCGCCCACCCCCATCGCCTTCTCCAGCACCGCGGAAAATGCGCGTACGATCGCCGGCAGCACCCGCCAGTGGAAGAGCAGCGCCGAGAGCGCGCTGACGACGAGAATCAGCGGCAGCGCGCGGAACGCGAGGACGAAGCTCGACGCGCCGGGCTGCTCCGCGAATGGCTGTGGCCCTCCGCCGAGAAAGCCGAACACGAAGCGGGTACCCTCCTGGGTCGCCCGCTCCAGCGCGGACAGCAGATCGTTCAGGGCAAGGAACACATCCCGGAATAGCGGCAGCTTGAGGAGGGCCGCAGCGAGCACAATTTGGAGGAGCGCGCCGGACACCACGATGCGCCACGGCAGCGCACGGCGGTCCTCCGAAAGCAGCCATGCGATCAGGACGAAAGCGACGAAGCCGAAGGCGCTTTGCAAGGCAAGCAGCAAGCAATTTCTCCCAAGACCCTCTGCGCTGGGTCCCCGCCTTCGCGAGGATGACGGTCGTCCCGCCCGGCCGTCAGCCGCGGCGCCAGGCCGTTCCCTGCGCTGTATCCTCGAGGACGATGCCTGCGTCCTCCAACTCCTTCCGGATGCGGTCGGCATCGGCGAACTTGCGGGCTTTGCGCGCGGCGGCACGCTCCGCGATCAGCGCTTCAATGCGCTGCGGCGTCAGCCCTTCGCCCGCCGGCATTGCCTGCAGGAACTGCTCGGGCTTGCGCTGCAGCAGCCCCAGGATGCCGGACAGCGATTTCAGGAGCGCAGCGTCCCTGGCGGATCGACTCTTGTTCAGCTCGTTGGCGAGGTCGAACAGCACCGCGACCGCTTCCGGCGTGTTGAAGTCGTCGTTCATCGCGTCCTGGAAGCGCTTCGCGTGCGCGTTGCTCCAGTCGACGGGCCCCGCCGCGGCGTCGATCCCCTTCAGCGCCGTGTAGAGCCGGGTCAACGCGTGCCTGGCGTCCTCCAGGTGCTGGTCGGAGTAATTGAGCGGGCTGCGGTAGTGCGCGCGGACGATGAAGAAGCGCACCACCTCGGCATCGTAACGCGCGAGCACCTCGCGCACCGTGAAAAAGTTGCCGAGCGACTTCGACATCTTCTCGTTGTCCACGCGCACGAAGCCGTTGTGCATCCAGTAGTTGACGAACTTCGACCGGTTCGCGCCCTCGGATTGCGCGATCTCGTTCTCGTGGTGCGGAAACTGCAGGTCCTGGCCGCCGCCGTGAATGTCGAAATGGTTGCCGAGCAGCGCGCTCGACATGACCGAGCACTCGATGTGCCAGCCGGGACGCCCCTTTCCCCATGCGGATTCCCAGTACGGCTCGCCCTCCTTCGCCGTCTTCCACAGCACGAAGTCGAGGGGATCCTGCTTGCCGGGCACGACGTCCACGCGCTCGCCGGCGCGCAGGTCGTCGAGCGACTTGCCGGAGAGCTTCCCGTAGTCGGGAAACTTGCGCACCGCGAAATTGACGTCGCCGCCTGGCGCGCGATAGGCGAGGCCATTGTGCTCGAGCGTTTCGATCATTTTCACCATGCCCGGCACATGCTCGGTGGCGCGCGGCTCGAAGTCGGGCTTCTCGATCCCGAGCGCGGCGCTGTCCTCGTCCATTGCCGCGATAAAGCGCGCGGTGAGCGCCTCGATCGGCTCACCAATCTCCTGCGCGCGCTTGATGATCTTGTCGTCGATATCCGTGATGTTTCGCACGTAGGTCACGTCGTAGCCCGACGCCCGCAGCCAACGTTGCACCACGTCGAAGGCCACGAGCATCCGTGCTCCCCCCATGTGAATGTGGTCGTAGACCGTCATGCCGCAGACATACATGCGGACCCGGCCCGCAACCAGGGGAACAAACTCCTGCTTCTCGCGCGCCAGCGTGTTGTAGATTTTCAGCACGAATCGGCCCGTTGCGTGTCCAGGCCGGCGTCGGGGCCGCCATTCCCCGGACGACGGTCAGCGGCCGGTGCGGCAGGACGACGCCAGGGAGGACGCGGAATTATGCAGTTTGAATTGCCCGGGGTTCTTGGTAAAATTTCTAGGATTGTTCGACTAACCCACTGAAATTGTCGGGAAAGTATAGCACGATGGTTTTCCCATTTTTGCGCACCGCCACGGTCATTTGGGCCTTCGCCGCCGCCCTTTTCACCGCGGTTCCGGCATCGGCACAGAGCAACGCGCTGGAGGAGGCCACCAAGCTGTTCAAGCAGGGTCAGTTCGAGCGCGCGCTCGAGCGCGTCGAATCCCATCTCAAGACCAACCCGCGGGACGCGCGCGGGCGCTTCCTCAAGGGACTGATCTACGCGGAGCAGCGCAAGCCCGACGACGCGATCAAGGTATTCACCGAGCTCACCCAGGAATACCCCGAGCTGCCGGAGCCGTACAACAATCTGGCCGTGCTCTACGCCTCGCAGGGCCAGTACGAAAAGGCGCGCTCGGCGCTCGAGATGGCGATCCGGACGCATCCGAGCTATGCCACCGCGCACGAGAATCTCGGCGACATCTACGCCAAGATGGCGAGCCAGGCCTACGACAAGGCGCTGCAGCTCGACAAGGCCAACGCGCCCTTGCAGACCAAGCTCAACCTGATCAAGGATCTCTTCGTGGGCAGCGAGCGTCCGCCGAAGCCCGGCACCGGCAAACCGGAGGCGGCGAAGCTCGCCCTCTCGACGCCCACGCAGGAGGTTTCGCCACCAGTCACGCAGCCGCAGGCAAAGACGCCCGCCGCGGCCGCCAAGTCAGCGCCGGTCAAGACCGCGCCTGCCAAGCCCGCACCCGCTAAGGCGCTCGCCAAACCCGCGAGCAATCCGGAGGAAGTGTTGAGCGCGCTCAACATGTGGGCGAAGGCGTGGTCGGAGAACGATGTCCCCGGCTACCTCTCGCATTACGCGACGGATTTCAAGACACCCAATGGCGAGCCGCGCGCGAGCTGGGAGGCTCAGCGCAAGGCGCGCATCGCGAAGCCGCGCAAGATCCAGGTCGACGTCGAATCGCCCAAGGTCGTGTTCAGCGACAGCGGGCGCGTGACGGTGACCTTCCGCCAGCGCTACCGGTCGGATGACCTCAACATCTCCAGCAGCAAGACGCTGGTGATGGTCAAGTCGGGAGACCGGTGGCTGATCCAGCAGGAAAGAGTCGGCAGTTGAAGCTCCAGGCGCTGATCCGCGTGCGCCCGCTGCGCTACGCCTCCGCGACGCTGCTGGTGGTGGCGGTGTGCGCCGGCGCGCTCGTCATGAACGACCGCTCGGGGCAGACGGTGTCTGCGGCGACCGCCGTTTCCGCGCCGTCGTTCGGCGGACAACACGCGGGCGATGGGCCCGAGGCACTGTTGTCGAGCACGCTGCACGAGCTCGGCAACCGGCGGCTCGAAGCCGCGGTCACCGAGATCGACAAGATCATCCGGGACTATCCGAACTTCCGGCTCGCGCACCTCATCCGGGGCGATCTCCTGCTCGCCCGGGCACGGCCGCTCACGACGGTCGGCAACGCCAAGGGCGCGCCCCTCGACCGGCTCGAGGAGCTGCGCGCGGAAGCGCGCGCCCGGCTTACGCGCATGCAGCAGCAACGCCCTGTCAACCTGGTGCCGCGCTACGTGCTGCAGCTGCAGCCCGAGCAGCGACACGCCCTGGTCGTGGACACCGCGCGCTCCACGCTCTACGTCTTCGAGAACCGCGACGGCGAGGCGCGCTACGTCACCGACTATTACGTGAGCATCGGCAAGAACGGAATCGACAAGTTCCGCGCGGGCGACAACAAGACGCCGCTCGGCGTCTACCACGTGACCGGGCGCATGTCGCGCGAGAAGCTCGCCACCACCTACGGCAAGCTCGCCGAGCAGTACGGCGTCGGCGCGCTGCCGATCAACTATCCCAACGAATGGGACCGCCGGGAAGGGCGCAACGGGCACGGCATCTGGCTCCACGGCGTGCCGTTCGACACCTATAGCCGCCCGCCCCTTGCGAGCAACGGCTGCATCGCGCTGACCAACGAGGACTTCACCCGGATCTCCCGCGACGTCCAGATCGGGCTGACGCCGGTGATCGTCGCGAATGGCGTGGAATGGGTCGCGCCCGGCGCCGGGATCGCGCTGCGCACGGAGCTGTTGCAGCAGGTCGAGCGCTGGCGCCAGGACTGGGAGAACCGGGACACCGACCAGTACCTCGCGCACTACGCCGCCGGATTCACCGCCGGGCGGAAGAACCTGGCGAAATGGTCCGCGCAGAAGCACAAGGTCAACGCCGGCAAGACCTGGGTCCGGGTGACGCTCGACCAGGTCAGCATCTTCCTCTACCCGGGGCGTGACGACCTGGCGGTGGTGACGTTCCACCAGGACTACGCGAGCAACAACCTCGTCCACCAGATGCGCAAGCGCCTGTACTGGATCCGCGAGGACGGCGGGTGGCGCATCCTGCACGAAGGCGCGGCCTGAACCGGTGACCCGAGCATTTGTTTTCGCGGCAGCCCTGCTCGCGTCGTTTGCCGCGGGCGCCGCCAACCCGCAGGTCGAGCTGAAGACGAACATGGGCACGATCGTGCTCGAGCTCTACCCCGACAAGGCGCCGCTCACGGTCGCCAACTTCCTCCAGTACGTGAAGGACCGTCACTACGACGGGACCCTGTTCCACCGGGTGATCCCCGGCTTCATGGTCCAGGGCGGCGGCTACGGTGCCGATTTCAGCGAGAAGACCGTGCGCAAGCCGGTGCGCAACGAAGCCGGCAACGGCCTCCGCAACGAGATCGGAACGGTGGCGATGGCGCGCACGGCGGAGCCCCACTCGGCAACCGCCCAGTTCTTCATCAACGTGTCAAACAACGAGTTCCTCAATTTTCGCTTTCCGACGCCGGAAGGCTACGGCTACACCGTGTTCGGCAAGGTGGTCAAGGGAATGGACGCGGTCTCCCGGATCGTGAAGGTCCCGACCGGAACCGGCCCCGGCGGGCACCGGGACGTGCCGGTCAAGCCCGTCCTCATCGAGTCGGCCCGAATCCTCGAAGCCGCCGCAAAGCCCGCCACTCAGTAGTTACCGGTTTCCCGTCACTCACCACTCGTCACTCAAACAAATGGTCAAACTGCATACCAATCACGGCATCATCACGCTCGAGCTCGATGAGAAGCGCGCGTCCGTGACGGTCGCCAACTTCCTCGAGTACGTGAAGAGCGGCCACTTCGACAACACCCTCTTTCACCGCGTCATCAACGGCTTCATGATCCAGGGCGGCGGCTTCGAGCCGGGCATGAAGCAGAAAGGCACGCGCGCGCCGATCAAGAACGAAGCCGACAACAAGGTCAGGAACGCGGCCTACACGATCGCGATGGCGCGCACCTCGGAACCCCATTCCGCGACCGCCCAGTTCTTCATCAATGTCGCCGACAACACCTTCCTCGATCACGCGGCGCCCACGCCCCAGGGCTGGGGCTACTGCGTATTCGGGCGCGTCGTGGAGGGCAACGACGTGGTGGACCGGATCAAGGGCGTGAAAACCGGGGCGAAGGGCATGCACCAGGACGTGCCGCTCCAGGACGTCGTCATCGAGCGCGCCGAAATACTGTAAGGATGAAGGCGGAAGGATGAAGGATGACCCGGTCTGCCTTCTGATTTCCGCCTTCTGCCTTGAGTGAAAATGCACAGCATTTTCATCTCAGATCTGCACCTCTCCCCCGAGCGGCCGCGCATCAACCAGGTGTTCTTCGAGTTCGCTGCCGCCATCGCGGCGCGCGCCGAGACCCTGTACGTGCTCGGCGACCTGTTCGAGTACTGGGTAGGCGACGACGATCTCGCCGACCCTTTCAATGCCTCGGTGGCCGACGCCTTCGCGGCGCTCTCCGGCAAGGGCGTGCGGGTGCGCATGATGCAGGGCAATCGCGACGTGCTGCTGGGAGAGGCGTTCGCGCGGCGCTGCGGCGCAGATCTGATGGACGACCCCACCCTGCTCGACCTCCACGGCATGCGCACGCTCGTTATGCACGGCGACACGCTGTGCACCGACGACGTGGAATACCAGAAGTTCCGCGTCTACGCGCGCGATCCCGAGAGCCAGCGCCGCTTCCTCTCGCAGCCGCTCGCCGCGCGCCGGGCACAGATGCTCGGCATGCGCGCCGAGAGCGAGAAACACAAGCAGGGCACGAGCGCGGAGATCATGGATGTGGCGCAGCGAACGGTCGAGGCGGTCCTGCGCGAACACGGCTATCCGCGGTTGATCCACGGCCACACCCACCGCCCGGCCCGGCACCTCCATACCGTGGACGGGCATCGCTGCGAGCGCTGGGTGCTCAAGGACTGGTACCAGCAAGGTGGCTATCTTCTCTGCGACAGCGCCGGCTGCAGGGCCGAACTGCTCTGACCGGGCCGCCTGGAGGTTACAAACGCTTACATCTTGTAACGGACGGCGGGCCGCTTCCTGCGTTCAAATATGCAGGAGGACACCGCCATGAAAGCCATTCTCAGGTCGGTCGTCGGAGGGCTGCTCGCCTTGGTGCTCACGGCTGCGGAGGCGTTTGCCCAGGAGCGCCCTGCCTTCTCGCCGCAGGAGCTCGACCAGATGCTCGCCCCGATCGCGCTCTATCCGGACCCCCTGCTCTCGCAGATCCTGATGTCCGCGACCTATCCCCTCGAAGTGGTACAGGCCGCGCGCTGGTCGCGCGCCAACCGCCACCTGCAAGGCCAGGACGCGGTGCGCGCGGTCGAATCCATGGACTGGGACCCCAGCGTCAAGTCGCTCGTCGCGTTCCCGCAGATCCTGCACCGGATGGACGAGCAACTCGAATGGACGCAGCGGCTGGGCGAGGCTTTCCTCGAGCAGGAGCCGCACGTGATGGATGCAATTCAGGGCCTGCGGCAGAAAGCCGCGGCGGCCGGCACGCTCCGCTCGGATGAGCAGATGCGGGTATCACGGCAGGACGGGAATATTCTAATCGAGCCCGCGCGCCCGCAGGTGGTCTACGTGCCCTACTACGACCCGGCCGTGGTCTACGGTCCATGGTGGTGGCCGGCTTACCCGCCGGTCTATTGGGGGCCGCCGCCGGGATACTACGCCTGGCCCGCGTACGCGCCGGGCTTCTTCTGGGGGACCGGAATCGCGGTGTCCTGGGGATTCTTCTTCGGGCACGCAGACTGGCACCACCGTCACGTGAAGGTTGTGCACGTCAACCATTACCAGCACGCGCACCGGGTACCGGTGAAGTGGCAGCACGATCCGGTGCATCGCAGGAACGTCCCGTATCGCTACACGGCATCGCGCCAGCCTTTCGGTCAGCATCCGGGCGTCCGTGGTGACGATCGGGGAAGGCCCGACGCCCGGCACGATACGCGTGGCGGACAGCCGCAGGTTCGAAACGCCGCGCCGCAGACACGCACGGCGCCCGCCGCGCCGAATCCGCGTCCCGAGCGGTTTACGCCGCAGCCGGGAGATCGCTGGACCGAACGCAACCCGCGCATGGAGACCCCGCGGCCGCGGGCGAACTTTGCAGCGCCCCCGGTCGGCGCAATACCGCGCCAGTCCTCGTCAGCACCCGTCGGCACGGTTTCGCGTCCGAATGCTTCGGCACCTGTGGGCACCGTTCCGCGTCCGTCATCTTCAGCACCGATCGCGCGGGCCGAGCCGCGTCCGCATCCTCCTGCAACGCAAGCGCGGCCTGCCCCGCGCCAGCAGGTCGAACCCGCCCGCCGCGCGGAGCCGCGTCAACCTGCGCGCGACTTCTCCGCAGTCCCCCGTCCATCGGTCAGCGGTCCGATCCACGTCCCGCGCTTTGACGGTAACCCATCGCATGGCGGCGGCGCACGTCCACAGGCCGGCGGCGGCCATCCGCGCGGAGGTTCCGCGGGCGCCAGTAACGGCCGCAGGTCCTGACGCACCGCGGCGGGCTAGGACTGTTCCAGCGCCTGGCGAAAATCGGCGATGAGGTCGGCGTTGTCCTCGATGCCGATCGACACCCGGATGAGGGAATCCGCGATGCCCATCTCGGCACGGCGCTGCGGGCCCATCTCCCAGTAGATGGTATGAGCGATGGGGATCGCGAGCGTGCGGTTGTCGCCCAGGTGGCTCGATGAGATCACCAGCTTCAGCCGGTTGAGGAAGTCAAAGCAGTCGATCCCGTCCTTCAACTCGAAGCTCAAGAGCGCGCCGTAACTCCTGAACAGCTCGCCCGCGAGCCGGTGCTGAGGGTGATCCTCGAGGCCCGGATAGTAGACCTTCCTCACCTTGGGGTGCCGGGCGAGGAAGCGGGCAAGCTCCAGCGCGTTGCCGCAGGACCGCTCCATGCGCAGCGCCAGCGTCTCGGCGCCGACCGCGATCCGGTGCGCCACCTCGGCCGCCAGCGTGCCGCCCACGTCGCGCAGCCCCTTCTTGCGGATCTGCTGGATGCCCCACAGCGCGGGCTTGACGTTCTTGTAGGCGTCGTGAATGCCGGGAAAGCGTGTCCAGTCGTACAGGCCGGTATCGGTGACGGCGCCGCCGAGCGCATTGCCGTGACCCCCGATGTACTTGGTCAGAGAATTGATGATGAGGCCCGCCTGATGCCGCTTCGGCTGGTAGAGATAGGGCGAGGTCATCGTGTTGTCCACGTAGTAGAGCACGCCGCGCCGCGCGCAAAGGTCGCCGATGCGCGCGAGATCGGCGACCTGCGTGCGCGGGTTGGCGATGGTTTCCACGAACACGAGCTTGGTGGTGGGCCGCAGCGCCCGCGCGACGTTCTCCACGTCGGTCGCATCGACGAAGCTGATTTCGCACCCCAGGCTGTTGAGGGTGCCGAACAGGCTGTTGGTGTTGCCGAACAGAAACGAGCTCGACACGACGTGGTCGCCCTCGCGCAGCAGCGCGATGAACGTGGCGGCAATGGCCGCCATGCCCGTGCTGAAGCACGCGGTGGCGATGCCCTCCTCCATCTTCGTAACCTTTGACTCGAGCGCGGCCGTCGTGGGATTGCCCTGGCGGCCATAGACGAACCCCGGGGTTTCTCCCTGGAACACGCGCGCCAGCTCGCGCGCGTCGGGATAACCGTACGCCACCGCCGGGTGCATCGGCTTGTGCACCGCGTGGTGCTCGATCGGCGCCTCCAGGTCGGAATGGAGGATGGTGGTGGTAAAGCCTCTCTTCATGATCGCGCTCCTGATCGCGCTCCGTCATGCAAACAAAAAACCCGGACAGCTCGCGCCGACCGGGTTTCGCCGTCGCTTTAGCTGCACTTGTAACGCGCCCGCAAGCTGAACTTCAAATCGGCGCGGAACGGAAATTACTCTGCCGTCCGGGAATTGTCAAGAATCACTCCACGAGCTCGAGCCCGAGATCGAGCTGCGCGCTCGCGGCTTCCTGGTCCGCCATCTTCATGCCGTCGCGCCGCTGGGCCTCTACGCCGTCGAGATACTCCCGGGTGACGTCGCCGGTGACGTAGACGCCGGAAAAGCACGAATCCTCGAAGTTGGCAACCTTCGGATTGACGCTGCTCACGTCCTCGCGCAGCGCCGCGAGGTCCTGGTAAATCAGCTCGTCGCAGCCGATCTCGCGCGCGATTTCGGCCTCGCTGCGGCCGCACGCGATCAGCTCCTCGCGCGTGGGCATGTCGATGCCGTAGACGTTGGGGAAGCGCACCGGCGGCGCGGCGGAGGCGAAGAACACTCTGCGCGCACCGGACTCGCGCGCCATCTGCACGATTTCGCGGCTGGTGTTGCCGCGCACGATGGAGTCGTCCACCAAAAGCACGTTCTTGCCCCGGAACTCCATCGCGATGGCATTTAATTTCTGCCGTACCGATCTCTGTCGAATCGACTGGCCCGGCATGATGAAGGTGCGGCCGATGTAGCGGTTCTTGATGAAGCCCTCGCGGTACGGAAGGTTCAACCGCTTCGAGAGCTCCATCGCGGCCGGCCGGCTCGAGTCCGGGATCGGGATCACGACGTCGATGTCGATGTGGCGGTACTGGCGCTTGATCTTCTCGGCAAGGCTGATACCCATCCTCAACCGCGTCTCATAGACCGAGATGCCGTCGATCACCGAGTCGGGCCGCGCGAGGTAGACGAACTCGAAGATGCACGGGTTGAGCGAGGCCTCGGCGGCGCACTGCTGGCTGTAGAAATGGCCGTCCTGATCGATGAAGATCGCCTCTCCCGGGGCGACGTCGCGCACCAACTCGAAGCCGAGGGAGTCCAGCGCCACGGACTCCGAGGCGACCATGTACTCGTAGCCCCGCTCGGTCTCGGTGCGACCGAATACCAGCGGCCGGATGCCGTGGGCGTCACGAAATGCAAGCAGCCCGTAGCCCGCGATCATCGCCACCACGGCGTAGGCGCCACGGCACCGGCGGTAGACGCCCGAAACCGCGGCGAAGATCGTCGCCGGGTCGAGCTTGATGTGGGACGCGCCCTCCTGCAATTCGTGCGCGAGCACGTTAAGCAGGACTTCCGAGTCGGAGTTGGTATTGACGTGCCGCAGGTCCTGGCGAAACAGGTCGTTCTTCAGCTGCTCGGAGTTGGTGAGGTTGCCGTTGTGGCCGAGCACGATGCCGAAGGGGGAATTCACGTAGAAGGGCTGCGACTCCGCCCCCGACCACGCGGAGCCGGCGGTTGGATAACGCGTGTGCGCGATGCCGGAGGAGCCGGTGAGCGCGCGCATGTTGCGCGTGCGGAACACGTCGCGCACCATGCCCGGGCCCTTGTGCATGTGGAAGGTCGGACCTTCGGCCGTGACGATGCCGGCCGCGTCCTGGCCACGGTGCTGCAGCACCAGCAGCCCGTCATAGAGCAGCTGGTTGACCGGATTCTTCGCGACGACTCCGACGATTCCGCACATCGCGCTTCTCCGAGAGCCCGCGGGGGTCTCTAGTACTTGATGCGTTTCGAGAGATCGGCCGGCAGCCAGCCATTGATGTAGCCGGCGAAGGCTTCCAGCGGACCTCTCAGCGCCGCTTCGCGCCACGTGGCCTGGCGCGGCAGCGTGGTGAGTCCCGCCAGCAGCACGAGGATTATCACCACGAATATACCCCGCGCGAGGCCGAAAAATCCGCCCACCACGCGGTCAGCGGGACCCAGGCCGACGATCTTGACCACCTTCGACGCCAGCATGGCGAGTACGCTCAGTCCCACCAGGGCCACGATGAATACGACCACGAAGCTCACCAGCAGCCGGATTTCCTCGGTCGCCATTCCCTGCGGCAGGAGCCTCGCGGCATCGGGCGCGAGCAGGTTCGCGAGCAGGAACGCACCCACCCACGCCACGAGCGCCAGCACCTCCCGCACCAGGCCCCGCCAGACGCCGTACGCGACCGAGACTCCGACGATGGCAAGGACGATGATGTCGATAACGGTCATGGTCACCTCGTGGTGATGTTACCGTTCATGCCGAGCGATTTCAGTTGATCGCGCGCCTTCTCGGCGGCCTCGCGCGTGGCAAACGGCCCCGCCCGCACCCGCGTGACATCGCCCTTCACCGTCTTCACCACCTCCGTATAAGACTTGATGCCGGCGGCGGAGATCTGCCCCTGGAGGCGCTGCGCCTTCTCGGCGTCGGCGAGCGCGATGACCTGGACCACGAATGGGCCGCCGCCCGGCTTGGCCGCGGGCTTGGTGGTCTTCGCCGTGGTCTTGGCCGGGGCCTTCTCCGGTGCCTTGACCGCGGGCGCCTTGGCCGGTATCGCCGTTTCGGGCTGCGCCGCCGGTTTGGGCGCGTCCTTGTCCTTGGGGGCTGCCGGCGCACCGGCAGACTTCGCGTCCGCCTGCGGCGCCGCTGACTTGCTGTCCGGCGCCTTGGCGGGAGGAAGCGGCGCGACCTTGGCCTTGAACGCCTCCGATTCGGTGGAGGGGATCCGGATCGTAATGTTCTGGCTCACCGGTCGAGGTTCCGTATCGAGCACCATGGGCAGGACGACCACGATGGCGGTCACCAGCACGATCGCACCCAGCAAGCGCCGCCGCGCGCGTCGTTTGTGCTGAAGTTCCTCGTCGCTGATCGCTCGCGCCATCTACCGCTGCCACCTGGACGTCTGCATCGGTCCTAAGGTCCCTGATTCCCTCGGCTGCCGCCCCCGGCCGGGGATGCCCGCTGGCGCTCTCGCAACTGCATCACTGCGGCCACGGTGTGAAACGATCCGAACACCGCAATTCTATCATTTTCCGTCGCTATATCACAGGCTTGCGCATATGCGGCGGCGACGCTGTCGCACGCTGTCACGGCGCCGACGCCGGCGCCAGCGAGCACCTGTTGAAGCGCCTCGACCCCGGCGCCGCGCGGGCCTTCCAGGCCGGCAATGAACCAGTGCGACACCCGGGATTTCACGGCAGCGATGACGCCGGTGATGTCCTTGTCCTTGAGCATTCCGAACACGGCGAGTACGCGCCCGCCCCCGCCCATCGCCGCAAGGCTCGCCGCGAGCGCGCGCGCCGCCTGCGGGTTATGCGCTACGTCGAGGATTACCGCCGGACGGCCCGGCAACACCTGGAAGCGGCCCGGATTGTCAGCTTGCAGCAGCCCGGCTCGGATATCGTTGACCGCCACGGGCAGGTGCTCGCGCATGGCCTCGAGCGTAGCGATCGATGCCGCGGCATTGGCGAGCTGGCAAGTACCGCGCAGCACCGGGTACGGTAGCGCGCCGCGGCTGCCGCCCGGTCCCCAATACCGCCAATGCGTACCCTCAGGCGCGGCCCCGAAGTCGGTGTCGATGCGCCAGAGGCGCGCCCCGATCGCGGCCGCGTGCTGGAGCAGGCTCGCCGGCGGCGCGGAATCGGCGCAAACCGCGGGCCGGCCGGCGCGGAAGATGCCCGCCTTCTCGCGGCCTATCGCCTCGCGGTCGCCGCCCAGGAAATCAACGTGGTCGATGTCGACCGTAGTGACGACGGCGCAGCCGGCGTCGAAGGCGTTGACTGCATCGAGCCGGCCGCCAAGACCGACCTCCAGCACCGCCGCCTCGACACGCCGCTCCACGAACAGCCATACGGCCGCGAGCGTGCCAAACTCGAAATAGGTGAGCGGCACCTCTCCGCGGGCGCGCTCCACCGCGGCGAATCCCTGCGCCAGTGCCTCGTCGGCCGCGTCCGCGCCCGCGATGCGCACGCGCTCGTTGTAGCGCAGCAGGTGCGGCGACGTGTAGCGTCCGATGCGGTAGCCGGCGCAGCGCAGCATCGCCTCGATCAGAGCACATACCGAGCCCTTGCCGTTGGTGCCGCCGACGGTGATGATCGGAAACGCGGGCGCGAGCCCAAGGGCATCGCGCACGCGAATCACCCGGTCGAGCCCCAGCGCGATCGACTTCGGGTGCAGCCGCTCGATGTGCTCGAGCCAGCCCGCAAGCGATTTCGGGCTCATGCTGCCGGAGGCAGCTTGAGCAGCATCGTGAGGAGGCCGGCCAGCTTGTCCCGCATCTCGCGGCGGTCGACGATCATGTCGATCGCACCGTGATTCAGCAGGAATTCGGAGCGCTGAAAGCCCTCGGGCAAGGTTTCGCGCACGGTCTGCTCGATCACCCGGGGCCCCGCGAAGCCGATCAGGGCGCCGGGCTCCGCGATCACGACGTCGCCGATCATGGCGAAGCTCGCGGACACGCCGCCCATCGTGGGATCGGTCAGCACCGTGATGAACGGCAGCCTATCGTGCGCGAGCTCGGTCAGGGCCGCACAGGTTTTGGCCATCTGCATGAGCGAGAGCAGCCCCTCCTGCATGCGGGCGCCGCCGCTTGCGGTAATGCAGGTGTAGGGCAGCCGCTGCTCCAGGCATACCGTCGCCCCGCGCACGAAGCGCTCGCCCACGGCCGAGCCCATCGAGCCGCCGAGGAAGCCGAATTCGAAGGCCGCCGCCACCACCGGGATCGTCTTGATCGATCCCTGCATCACCACCAGCGCCTCCTCCTCCGAGGTGTCGTTGCGCGCTTCTTCCAGGCGCTCGGGATAGCGCCGGCTGTCCTTGAACTTGAGGCTGTCGACCGGCAACACTTCCGCGCCGACCTCGTAGCGGCCATCGCGGTCGAGCAGGCCGTCGAGCCGCTCGCGCGCCGAGATCCGGTTGTGATGCGAGCACTTGGGGCAGACGTAGAGGTTCTTCTCGAGGTCGGCGCGGTAGAGCACCGCTTCGCACGAATCGCATTTGCTCCACAGCCCCTCGGGGACCACCTTCTTCGGGCTGCCCGCCTCGCGCTTGATCTTGGGCGGCAGGAGTTTCTGGAGCCAGCTCATGCCTTGACCGCCGCGAGTTGATCGAGCGCTTCCCGGATCGGCGCGAGGAACGCGGCCGCCCGCTCTACGACCTTTTCCCGCGGCGCCTTCTCCATTTCCTGGATCAGCGCGCTGCCAATCACGACGGCGTCCGCCACTGCGCCGATCGCCCGCGCGCTCTGGGCGTCGCGGATCCCGAAGCCGACGCCCACCGGCAGGCGGGTCAGCTCGTGGACGTGCCGGACCCGCGCGGCGACATCTGCGACGTCGATGTTGCCGGCGCCGGTCACCCCGCGCAGCGAGACGTAATACAGGTAGCCGCGGCCCTGCTTCGCGATCCGCGCGAGCCGCTCGTCGGTGGTGGTGGGCGAGAGCAGGAAGATCGTATCGAGGCCGCGCGCATCGAGCGCCTGTTCCAGCTCGCCTGCTTCTTCGGGCGGATAATCGACCACCAGCACGCCATCCGCGTCCGCAGCCTTGGCGGCGTCGGCGAAGCGCCCGACGCCCAGCGACTCGATGGGGTTGGCATAGCCGAAGATCACCACGGGCGTGTCGCGATCGGTCTTGCGGAATTCGGCGATGTAACCGAGGACCCCGCGCAGGGAAACACCGTGCTTCAGCGCGCGCTCACTCGAGCGCTGGATCACCGGGCCATCGGCCATGGGGTCCGAGAACGGCACGCCCAGCTCGATCACGTCGGCACCCGCGCGCGCCAACGCGTGCATTAACGGAACGGTGAGGCCGGGATCGGGATCGCCCGCGGTGATGAACGGGATCAGCGCCTTGCGCCCCTGCCGTTTCAGCGCCTCGAAGCGAGCTGCGATTCTGGACATGGTCAGATCTTGATACCCGAGCGCTCGGCGACAGTATGCATGTCCTTGTCGCCGCGGCCGGAGAGGTTGACGAGCAGTAGCTGGTCCTTGCGCATGCGCGGGGCGATCTTCGCGGCGTAGGCAAGCGCGTGCGCGGACTCCAGCGCCGGAATGATGCCTTCGAGCCGACAGAGGTCGTGAAATGCCTGCAACGCCTCGTCGTCGGTGATCGCAACGTACTCGGCGCGCCCGGATTCCTTGAGCCATGCATGCTCGGGGCCGACGCCGGGGTAATCGAGCCCGGCCGAGATCGAGTGCGTCTCGATGATCTGCCCGTTCTCGTCCTGCAGCAGATAGGTGCGATTGCCGTGCAGCACGCCGGGGCGCCCCGCGCACAAGGTCGCCGCGTGCTTGCCGCTCTCGAGCCCCTCGCCCGCCGCCTCCACGCCGATCAGCCGGACGCTCTCGTCAGGTATGAACGGGTGGAAGATGCCGATGGCGTTGGATCCCCCGCCTACGCACGCGAGCACCGCGTCGGGAAGCCGCCCCGCGAGCTCCAGCATCTGGCCCCGCGCCTCGCGACCGATGACCGTCTGGAAATCCCGCACCATCATCGGATAGGGATGCGGCCCCGCGACCGTGCCGATGATGTAGAAGGTGCGCTCGACATGCGTCACCCAGTCGCGCATCGCCTCGTTCAAGGCGTCCTTCAGCGTCTTCGAGCCGCTTTCCACGGGCACCACCGTTGCCCCCAGAAGCTTCATGCGGTAGACGTTCTGCACCTGGCGCTTGACGTCCTCGGTCCCCATGTACACCACGCACTCCATGCCGTAGCGCGCCGCGATCGTCGCCGCCGCCACGCCGTGCATGCCCGCCCCGGTCTCGGCGATCACGCGCGGCTTGCCCATGCGGCGCGCGAGCAGCGCCTGGCCGATGACGTTGTTGATCTTGTGCGCGCCGGTATGGTTGAGATCCTCGCGCTTGAGGTAGACCTGGGCGCCGCCGAAACGCTCGGACCAGCGGCGGGCGTGGTAGACCGGGCTCGGCCGGCCGACATAATGCTTCAGCTCGTGCGCGAACTCGGCCCTGAATTCGGGATCGGCGCGGTAGCGCGCGTAGGCGCTGGCGAGCTCCTCGAGCGCCCGCACCAGCGTTTCGGAGACGAACACTCCGCCGTACGGGCCGAAATGGCCGCGCGCATCGGGGAGGTCAACTATCCGCATCGCGCACCCCTTTGATGAACGCGGCGATCTTCGCCGCATCCTTGACGCCCTTCGCGGACTCGACGCCGCTCGACACATCGACCCCGTCCGGTCGCGCTCGGCGCACCGCGTCCTTGACGTTGGCGACGGTCAGGCCGCCGGAGAGAATCACCGGCAGCGGCAGCCGGCGCGGCACCCGGTTCCAGTCGAAGGACACCCCGCTGCCGCCGTGCAGGCCCTCGACGTACGCGTCGAGCAGCAATGCCTTCGCGTCGTGATACTCGCGCGCGTATTGTAGCAAATCCACACCCGCCTTCATGTGCACCGCCTTGATGTAGGGCCAGTCGAAGCGGCGGCAGAAGCCCGCGCTCTCGGACCCGCTGAACTGGAGCATCTGGACGGGCACTTCGGCCAGCGTGGCGCGCACCTCCTCCTCGGACGGGTCCACGAACACGCCCACCGTCGTCACGGACGGCGGCAGCGCGGCAACGATCTCCCGGGCCTGCGCGAGCGCGACATGCCTGAGGCTCGGCGCGTAGAACACGAGCCCGATGCCGGACGCCCCGGCGCGCGCGGCCTCGAGCGCATCCTCGACGCGCGTAATGCCGCAGATCTTGACTGCTGTCGCCATGATTTCGCTGCTTGCTCGTTGCCCGCTATTCGTGAGCCGACGGCGCCGTGCGCGGCGGCGACTCGGGCAGTCCCCACCGCGCGTCGTACACGACACGCATCAGGTAGAGCCCGGCGGCTTCGACCGTGGGCGCCGCTCGCGCGCGATCGCGGCCGCGCAACACCTCTCCCAGCCACTCCGGCGGGTACTTGCCCTTCCCCACGTAGACCAGGCACCCCACGATGTTGCGCACCATGTGATGCAGGAACGCATTGGCGCAGAGTTCGAACACTATGTAATCGCCGCGACGCGCAACATCGAGGCGCGTGACGGTGCGCACCGGCGTGCGCGCCTGGCATTCGGCGCTGCGAAAGGCGCTGAAATCATGCTCGCCGAGGAGCAGGCGCGCCGCGCGCTGCATGCGGTCCGTGTCTAGCGGCAGGTGGAACCAGCCGGTGCGCGCCGCATCGAGCGCAGGCCGCACCGGATGGTTCAGCAGCAGGTAGCGGTAGCAGCGGTTGACCGCCGAGTAGCGGGCGTGAAAGTCGGGCGCCACCGGGCGCGACCACCCGACGGCGCAGGCCGCCGGCAGCAATGTGTTCACGCCGCGCACCCAGGCCGATTCCGGACGCTCCGCGGCGGTATCGAAATGCACGACCTGGCCGAGCGCATGCACGCCCGCGTCGGTGCGCCCGGCGCAGATCGTGCTGACCCGCCCGCCGGCAACCTCGGTCAAGGCCCGTTCCAGGGCGTCCTGGACTGCGCAGCCCTGTGGCTGGGTCTGCCAGCCGCAAAAGCGGCTGCCGTCGTACTCCACTCCTAATGCAACTCTCACGCGATGATCCTGCCCGAGGCCCCGTAAAAAAAACAAAACCGCGACAGTTCGCACTGCCGCGGTTCGATCTGCTGCGCGTCCCGTTAACCCAGGCTGTCCAGCAGCTTCTTCGCCTGCACCTGCTGCTCGCCGTCGCCTTCCTTGACCACTTCCTGCAGGATCTCCCGTGCGCCGTCCCGGTCGCCCATCTCCTGGTACGCCTTGGCCAGATCGAACTTGGTCTGAACGTCGTACCAGTGACCGTTCTTTTCCTCGTCCCTGACGGCGCCCGAGGGCAGCGTCTTGGGCTCGCTCTCGAGGCCCACATCGAGTCCCTCGATCTTGAAATCGAGACCGACGTCCGCCTTCGGCGCCGCGGGCGGCGCCAACGCCACGGTCACCGGATCCTGGGTCGGGAGCTCGATATGGAAATCGATGACGTTGTTGTCCCGCGCCGAGGGCGCGGCTTCCAGTGCGACGTCGGTTTGCGCACTCGAACCTGCCGGCGGCACTTCGAGCGTGAAATCGGGCAGCGGCGCCGCGGGCGGCTCCTTCGCTCCGATATCCGCCGCGCCGGTACCCAGGATGGAGGTATCCATTGCAACCGTCGCCGATTCCACGGCCCCGGCGTCGAGCATGATGTCGGTCGATACGCGGGGACCCTCGGCACCGCCAAGATCGAGATCGACGTCCGACGCCGTGCCCACGGGCCGCACCACCGTGGCCGTCATTGACTGCTTTCCGGCTTCGTAGAGCGGGTTCGCGGGATCGAGCGTGTAGCCCATCGCGGCCGCGCGGAGCCAGCTGCCCCCGGTGCCGCCCGTCAGCTTGTTGAGGTTGGCGGCAATTCGACCGAATGCATCTGAATCCTTGCGGGCGGCATATACCTCGAGGAGCTTCAAGTGCACGTCCTCGCGGTTCGGATTCCGGGCCAGCGACTCCTTCAGAATCTCCTCGGCCTGGCCATCGCGCCCGTACTGAATGTAGACGTCCGCCTCCTGCATCGGATCGACGTCATCCGGTGAGGGGGCGGCCGTTGTCTGCACGGTCGTCTCTGCGGCGGTGTCTCCTGTCACGGCGGCTGCCCCCGCCGCTGCGGCGGCCGCCATCCCAAGCCTGGGCGCAATCGGCGGACTGTCGCTCCGGCCGGCTCCCGCGCGGCGCCGGCGCACCATCCAGAATGCCAGCCCGCCGAGTACGATCGCGCCGCCCCCCAGGTACAGCGGATCGCTCGCCGCCGCCAGAATCTCGTCCATCAGCTCAGGCTCGCGTGCCGGGGGTGCCGACACCGGCTTCGGTTTGGGCTGGGCCATGGGCTGTGGCTGCGGCGTGGGCGCAGCAGCCGGTGCCGGGGTAGGCTCGGATTTCGCAACCGCGACCGCTTCCGGTTTCGTCGGCGCGGGCTGCGGTGCAGGCTTCGCGACCGGGGCCGGCGCGGCCTTCTGCTGAGCCTGTTGCTGGGCCTGCTGCTGAGCCGCCGCCATGCCCGGGCTCTTCAGCTCCGCCAGCTTCTTCATGTCCTGAATCGTCTTCTCGAGCTGCGTGATGCGCGAATTGGCCTCGGCCAGCGCTTTCTCGCGGGCAACCGCTTCTTCCTCCAGCGCGCGAATGCGATCGGCGCTGCTGGCCGGCTTGCCCTTGCTCGCCGCCGCACCAACGGGCTCGCCCTTCGACAGCTTGACGACGTCCTTGGGCGTGCTGCCCGCCGCCTTGTCTTCGACCTTGGTCGTGATCTTGCCGCTGACCGCCGTGCTCTTCTCCGCGGGAACCGCGACGGCTGTCTCCGCGAGCTTCTCGCGATAGACATCCCAGTCGGCAACGTGGGTCCGATACTCGGTCACCGCATCATCGCGCGCAACCATGGTTTCGATTTCGTCCCGATTGGGAACGCGCAGGATCTTGCCCGTGCGCACCAGGTTCATATTCTTGCGGATGAACGCATCAGGATTGGTACGGTAAAGAGCGACCAGCATCTGCTCCAGCGTCACGCCCTCCGGCATCACGCTGCGGGCGATCTTGCCTAGCGTCTCGCCGCGCTCGATCGGGCCGTACTCATTGGCCGCGGTCATGGGCGCCGCGACGACCGGGGTCGATATTACCGGCGCTGCCGCAGCTGGGGCGGGCGGCGCGGGCCGCTCCACGGCGGCTGGCGGTTTTGGCGCCGGTGCGGGCGCGGAGGAAACAGGAGGAGCGGGTTCCTGGACGGGTGCGGGCGCGGGGGCGACTACCGGTGCGGGAGCGGGGACGGGCGCCGGCGCGGGGCGCGCTTCCGGCGCGGCGGAAACCTTCGGAGTCGCGGGCAGTGGCGGAATGCCGGGTGGGTCGAGCAGCGCGGTGTACTCGCGCGACAACCGCCCCGACGCCCACGTCAGTTCCACGAGCAAATCGATGAACGGCTCGGTGACCGCGCGGGTGGATGCAATCTTGAGATAGGGTTGACCGCTGGGACGCTTTTCGACGGTCACGCGCGCGCCGGTCAGCGCGACGTTGTACTGCAGATTTGCCTGGCGGTAGGCGTCCGGCAGGGCGAGGCGCGCGTTGAGGGTTGTCAGCTCCTGCGGAGTCACCGCGACCAACTCGATCTCCGCGACGAGCGGCTGGCCAATTGCGGTCAATACCGTGATTCGCCCCAGACCAGCAGCGCCCGCAACACTTGGCAGCAGCGCAAGCAAGAGCGCCACAAACCAGGCCTTCACGTTGGTTTCGCGCACAACGTCACCCCCATTTTTTTGGACAAACAGACTAACATCAATCAGTTAGCGTTGCAAGCTCACATTGCGTCTAGGTGTTGTCCTGACCCCACTCAAATCATTCGAGTTTGGATTTCCGCAAGCGCCGGTATCGCGACCCGCCCCGGCGCGGGCCGAATCATGCGCCGACCGCAGCCTTGCCCTTGGCAATACTACTCCGGCTGCGCGCCGGTTCGATACCGCTTTCGAGCAGGATGCGTAACATCCTCCGCAGCGGCTCGGCGGCGCCCCACAACAACTGGTCGCCGACCGTGAAGGCGGCGAGATACTCGCCACCCATCGAAAGCTTGCGCAGCCGTCCGACCGCGATGTGCATGCGGCCGGTCACCGCCGCCGGCGTCAATTCGCGAATCGAGCTGTCCCGATCATTCGGAACGACCCGCACCCATTCGTTGGCCGTGGCGATGATGCGCGCAATCTCTTCGAGCGGGAGATCCTGCTTCAGCTTGATCGTCAGCGCCTGGCTGTGGCAGCGCATCGCGCCGATGCGCACGCAGACACTGTCGACCGGCGTAGCGGGCATGCCGAAGGTCCCGCCCCGTCCGAGGATCTTGTTGGTCTCCGCGCCGCCCTTCCATTCCTCGAGCGACATGCCGTTGCCCAGGTCCTTGTCGATCCAGGGGATCAGGTTGCCGACAAGCGGGACGCCGCCGAAGTGCTCCATCGGCAGCGTGCCATCGGTCTGCTTGGCGAGCACCTTGCGATCGATCTCCAGAATCGCGGAGGCGGGGTCGGCGAGCAGCTTCTTCACCTCCGAGTGGATCAGCCCGAACTGCGTCAGCAGCTCGCGCATGTGCTGGGCGCCGCCGCCGGAGGCCGCCTGGTAGGTCGCGCACGTCATCCATTCGACGAGATCGCGCGCGAAGAGACCGTGCATGCCCATCAGCATGCAGCTCACGGTGCAGTTGCCGCCGATATAGTTCTTGACGCCGCGGGCAAGCGCGCTCCGGATGAGCGGCAGGTTCACAGGATCGAGCACGATCACCGCGTCGTCCTGCATGCGCAGCGCCCTGGCGGCGTCGATCCAGTAGCCATTCCAGCCCGCGGCCCGCAACGCGGGATGGATCTCGGAGGTGTAATCGCTGCCCTGGCACGAGAGCAGGATGTCCATTGCCGCAAGGCTCTCCAGATCGCGTGCATTCCGCACCGGCGGCACGTCCCGGCCAATCTCGGGTCCTGTGCCCCCGGTCCGGGAGGTCGAGAAGAAGACCGGCTCGATCCGGTCGAAGTCGCGCTCCGCGCGCATGCGCTCCATCAGCACGGAGCCCACCATGCCGCGCCAGCCTATGAATCCCACTTTCACCATGGCCATAGCCCAGATTTCCCCGCTTATTCTATCAAGCCTGCGGGGCACAAGCTCAGAGCGCGGCGACGACGGCGTCGCCCATTTCCCGCGTGCCGACTTTCCGGGTGCCGGGCTCGAAGATATCCGCGGTGCGGTAGCCCGCGGCAAGCACCTTTCGCACCGCGCCCTCGATCCGCAGCGCCGCCGCCTCCTCTTCGAACGTGTAGCGCAGCATCATCGCCGCCGAGAGGATCGTCGCGAGCGGGTTCGCCTGGTCCTTGCCGGCGATGTCGGGCGCCGACCCGTGCACGGGCTCATAGAGTCCCTTCGAGCTCGCGTCGAGGGAAGCTGACGGCAGCATGCCGATCGAGCCGGTCAGCATGGACGCTTCGTCCGACAGAATGTCGCCGAACATGTTGCCGGTGACGATCACGTCGAAGTGCTTGGGCGCCCGGACCAGCTGCATCGCGGCATTGTCGACGTACATGTGGGTGAGGGCGACCTCTGGATACCTCTTGCCGACATCGCTCACGACCTCGCGCCAGAAGCGACTCGTCTCGAGCACGTTCTCCTTGTCGACCGAGGTGAGCCGGCAGCTGCGCTTCATCGCAGTGGCAAAGCCCACTTCCGCGATACGGCGGATCTCGGGCTCCGAGTAGATCATGGTGTCGAACCCCTCGCGCGCGCCGCTCGCGTTGGTGCGCCGCCCGCGCGGCTCGCCGAAGTAGATGTCCCCGGTCAGTTCGCGGACGATCATGATGTCGAGACCGGACACCACCTCGGGCTTCAGGCTCGACGCGCCAGTCAGCTCCGGGAACAGAAGCGCGGGCCGCAGGTTGGCAAAGAGCCCGAGCGCCTTGCGCAGTCTCAGGATCCCCTGTTCTGGGCGTTGCGCGCGCGGCAGCGCGTCGTATTTCGGCCCGCCCACCGAGCCGCACAGCACCGCGTCGGCGGCCTGCGCAAGTCCCAGCGTTCGCTCCGGCAGGGGATCGCCGTGCGCGTCCACCCCCGCGCCGCCGAACGGGGCGTCCTCGAGCTCGAGCTTGAGCCCGTCACGCCCGAGCGCCCTCAGCACCCGCACCGCCTGCGCAACGATCTCCGGCCCGATGCCGTCGCCCGCGAGAACCGCGATCTTCATGAAAACAGCCAGGGCTGGCGCTCGCGCTGCTGCGCTTCGAAGGCCCTGATCTTGTCCGCATGCTGGAGCGTCATTCCAATTTCGTCGAGACCGTTCAGCAGGCAGTGCTTGGCGAACGGGTCGATGTCGAACCTGAAGCCCTCCCCGCCGGGTGTGGTCACCGTCTGGGCCTCGAGATCCACCGCGAGCCGGTAGCCTGCGGCGCCCTCGGCTTCCTTGAACAGCCGGTCCACGGTCTGCGCGTCGAGGCGGATCAGCAGCAGCCCGTTCTTCATGCTGTTGTTGTAGAAGATGTCGGCGAAGCTCGGGGCGATCACCGCCTGAAATCCATATTGCAGCAGCGCCCACGGCGCGTGCTCGCGCGAGGAGCCGCAGCCGAAGTTCTCGCGCGCGAGGAGGACCGTCGCGCCGCGGTAACGCGGCTGGTTGAGCACGAAATCCGGGTTGAGTCGCCGCTTCGAGTGATCCATGCCGGGCTCGCCGTGGTCGAGGTAGCGCCATTCGTCGAACAGGTTCGGTCCGTAGCCGGTGCGCTTGATCGACTTCAGGTATTGCTTGGGGATGATCGAGTCGGTATCCACGTTGGCGCGGTCCATCGGCGCCACCAGGCCTTCGCTGCGGGTGAATCGCTCCATGATTGCCCTATCCGTTGAAATTGCTAACGTCGACGAAATGCCCCGCGATCGCGGCGGCGGCTGCCATCGCCGGACTCACCAGATGGGTCCTGCCCCCCGGACCCTGCCTGCCCTCGAAGTTCCGGTTCGACGTCGATGCGCACCGGTCCCCGGGAGACAGCTGATCGTCGTTCATGCCGAGGCACATCGAGCAGCCCGGTTCGCGCCATTCGAACCCCGCTGCGGTAAAGATCCTGTCGAGGCCTTCCTTTTCGGCCTGCTGCTTCACGAGGCCCGAGCCTGGCACCACGATCGCGAGCTTGATGCTGGGCGCGACCTTCTTGCCCTTCACCACCTGTGCCGCGACGCGCAGGTCCTCGATGCGCGAATTGGTGCAGGCGCCGATGAACACCTTGTCGGGCCGGATCTCCGTGATCGGCGTGTTGGGCTTCAAGTCCATATACTTCAGCGCGCGCTTGTACCATTCACGCTGCACCGGGTCCTTTTCCTCGGCCGGATCCGGGACTTTGCCGTCGACGGTCGTCACCATCTGCGGATTGGTGCCCCAGGTAACCTGCGGCCGGATCATCGCAGCGTCGAGCGTCACGACCTTATCGAAGCGGGCTCTGGGATCGCTCACGAGCGTGCGCCAGTAGGCCACTGCCCGGTCCCATTGCGCGCCCTTGGGCGCGAGCGGCCGGCCCTTCACGTATTCGATCGTCTTCTCGTCCACCGCCACCATGCCAGCGCGGGCGCCGGCTTCGATTGACATGTTGCACAGGGTCATGCGGCCTTCCATCGAGAGCGCGCGGATCGCGGCTCCGGTGTACTCGATGGTGTAGCCGGTCCCCCCGCCGCTGCCGATTTTCCCGATGATCGCGAGGATGATGTCCTTGGCGGAGATGCCGCGGCCGAGCGTGCCCTCCACCACGATGTTCATGCTGCGGGTCTTCTTCATCACCATGCACTGCGTCGCGAGCACATGCTCGACCTCGCTCGTGCCGATGCCGAAGGCGAGGCAGGCGAGCGCACCGTGCGTGCTGGTATGGGAATCGCCGCACACCAGCGTCATGCCGGGCAGCGTCGCGCCCTGCTCCGGCCCGATCACGTGCACGATGCCCTGCTGGCGGTCGAGGAACGGAAAATAGACGCGGGCGCCGAACTCCTTGATGTTCTGGTCGAGCGTCTCGACCTGCAGCCGCGACACCGGGTCCGTGATGCCGGCGATTCCCTTGTTCCAGTTGCGGGTGGGCGTATTGTGGTCGGCGGTCGCGACGATGGAGTCCACGCGCCAAGGCTTGCGGCCGGCGAGCTTCAGGCCCTCGTACGCCTGGGGGCTCGTGACCTCATGCACGAGATGGCGGTCGATGTAGAGCAGCGTCGTGCCGTCCTGCTCCACGTGCACGGCATGGCTGTCCCACAATTTGTCGTATAGAGTCCGGGCCGTCATCTGGTGCGTAACCTCATGAAATCTCGAATTATTGCACAGAAGGGGCGCGCGCCGTAAGCCGCACCTGCCCGATGACGAGCAGCATGCCGGCGAACGCGCAGGCCGCCGCCGCGGAAAACGTGATCCCCGCGCCAGCGGGATTCCACAGAGCACCGCTCGCAAGCGCGCCCAGCGTGCCGCCCACACCGAATGTGAGGCTCCCGTAAATCGCCTGGCCCCAAGCCTGGTGCCGGCCGCGAAAAAGCTGGTGGATGATGCCGATCGCGGCCGCGTGAAACGAGCCGAAGCTCGCCGCGTGGAGCACCTGCGCGATGAGAAGCAGCGTGAGGCTGCCGGCGCCCCAGCCGATGAGGAGGAAGCGCATGGCCGCCAGCGCGAAACTCGCGATGAGGATGCCGCGCAGCGTGAACGCCGCGTAGAGACGCGGCAGCCACAGGAAAATCGCGATCTCGCAGATGACGCCCAGCGCCCACAGCCAACCGGTCAAGCCCTTGCTGTAGCCGTGATCCACGAGGTGTATCGAGTAGAAGGTGTAATACGGCCCGTGCGCCACCGCCATCAGGGTGCACGCGGCGATCAATGCGATGACCTCGGGGCGTCGCAGCACCTGCCCGATCGCCGGCCCATCCGCGACGGGTTTGGGGTGCCGGGCCTCGGGCACGAGCATTGCGAACACGAGCGTTCCCAGTAGCGACGCCACCACGATCCACAGCAGCGCCTGCACGGAAAAGAAATCGAGGGCGTAGCCCACTCCGACCACCGCGACGATGTAGCCGATCGACCCCCACAGCCGGATCGCGCCGTAGCGTCCCGTGTGCTCGCCCAGGTGGGTGAGCGTCGTCGCCTCCACCAGCGGCAGCGCCGCGCTGAGGAAAGAACCTGCCGCCAGCACGACCGCGCAGATCCAGAGGAATGCCGTGGATGCGAACAGGCCAAGCGAGCAGATCGTGCCCGCCAGCACGGCGGCGCGCACCAGGCGGACAGGATGACCGCTCGCGTCCGCCAGCCAGCCCCACAGGTGCGGCGCGACGATGCGCGTCACCTGCGGGAGAGCCATCACCACGCCGATTTCCGCCGACGAGAGTCCGGAGGAGTCGAGATAGACACTGAAGAACGGCGCGAAGGCGCCAATCCACGCGAAGTAGAAGAAGTAGAACCCGGCAAGCTGCCGGTGCGGGAGCGTGGCCATGCGAGGCCAGAGCCTATCTCAACGACAAGCTCTCAAGCCTCGTCGGGATCGGGATTCTCGACCGCTGCCGCGGCGCGGAGCTTGGCGATCACCTCGGCGGGCGCCTGGGCCGCGATGCGCGGTGTCGCGCAAGTGACGTCGGCGTTCTGCGCGCGGTGGCGCAGCGCGTGGTCGATCAGCGTCAGCGCCATCATCGCCTCGCAGATCGGTGTTGCCCGGATGCCCACGCACGGATCGTGGCGGCCGTGGGTTTCGATCACGGTTGCCTGGCCCGCCCGGTCGATCGTGCGCCGTGGGAGCCGAATGCTGGACGTGGGCTTCACCGCGACGTTAACCACGATGTTCTGCCCGGTGGAGATTCCACCGAGAATGCCGCCCGCATTGTTGGACAGAAATCCCTGCGGCGACATCTCGTCGGAGTGCTCGGTGCCCTTCTGCGTGACCGCGCGGAAGCCGGCGCCGATCTCGACGCCCTTCACCGCGTTAATGCTCATCATGTTGTAGGCAAGATCGGCGTCGAGCTTGTCGTACACCGGTTCGCCCCACCCCACCGGCACGCCCGAGGCGACCGCCAGGATGCATGCCCCGCACGAATCCCCCGACTTGCGCAGCCGGTCCATGAAATCCTCGAGCTGCGGCACGATCTCCGCGTTGGGCGCGAAGAACGGGTTGGCGTTGACCGCATCCCACGACTTGAACGGAATCTCGATCGGGCCGAGCTGCGCCATGCAGCCGCGGACAACGATGCCGTAGCGGCTGCGCAACCACTTCTTCGCGATCGCGGCCGCCGCGACCCGCACCGCGGTCTCGCGTGCCGATTGCCGCCCACCGCCGCGATAGTCGCGGATGCCGTACTTCTGCAGATAGGTGTAATCCGCATGCCCGGGACGGAACATGTCCCTGATCTTCGTGTAATCCCTGCTCCGGGCATCCACGTTGCGAATGAGCAGCGCGATCGGCGTGCCGGTCGTCCGGCCCTCGAACACGCCGGACAGGATCTCCACCCTGTCTTCCTCGTGCCGCTGGGTCACGTGGCGCGAGGTGCCGGGCTTGCGGCGGTCGAGCTCGGGCTGAATGTCCGCTTCGGACAGCTCGAGACCGGGCGGGCAGCCGTCAACCACGCAACCAATGGCCGGCCCGTGGCTCTCCCCGAAAGAGGTCACGCAGAAGAGTTTCCCGAGCGTGTTGCCGGACATGTGTCTATTCCAGGCTGTTGCAGGTTCTGCCGCAACAGCCCCTGCTGTAGGGGTGCACGAGGGGAGTATCCCCTCGTTCGCTGCAGCTAAAACTCGAAATAATTCAAAGAGAAGTTTAACATAGGGCTCTCGACGACCGGCGCGCAGCGATGGCTGAGAAACCCGACAAGGACAAGCTGAAAGGCCCCGGCGGCATGACGATGCGCGAGCTGCATGAGCTCGTGAAGAAGGGTCACGCGCGCGACCAGGCTACCGGCAAGCCGCACAACAAGCTCATGCAGCCGCAGAATCGCTGGCAGCGCCTCGTGCGCTACGTATGGGACAAGAACCGCGGGCGCGGGTAGCGGACTGGATCCCCGCTTCCGCGAGGATGACGCTCTACCGGCCGAGCATCGCCTTCAGGAACTCGACGCCCCAGGCGACGCCGAAGCCGTTGATGTCGGTCGCGACCGCGCCCAGGCCGCCCTTACACTTCGCAGCTGACAGGTCCATGTGAAGCCAAGGGCGCTCGCCGACGAAGCGCTTCAGGAACCGCGTGGCGAGAATGTGGTCGGCGGCCCCCTCCATCGTGCATTGCTTGACATCGGCGATCGCGCTCTCCAGCTCCTCGTCGTAGTCCGCGTCCTGCGGGAACACGCACACGCGCTCGCCGCTCGCGTCCGCGGCGGAGAGCGCCGCGCGCGCGAGCGCGTCGCTCGTCGCGAAGACACCGCTGTAGCGCTCGCCGACCGCCACGTGCATGCTGCCCGTGAGGGTGGCGAAGTCCACGATGAGATCCGGCTTGGCGCGCGCGGCAAGCGTCAGCGTGTCCGCCAGCACCATGCGCCCCTCCGCATCCGTGTGCACGATCTCGATTGTCGTGCCGTTCAGCGCGGTCACCACCTCGCTCTGGAGATAGGCCCGGGGGCCGATGTCGTTGCGCGCGATCGCCATCCAGCAGTCGAGCCGCACCGGCAGCTTGATCGCCGCCGCGGCCGTCAAGATACCGAGCGCCACCGCCGAGCCGTTCATGTCCTTGTGCATGCCCAGCATCGAGCGCGCGGGCTTGAGATTGTGCCCGCCGGTGTCGAAGCAGATGCCCTTGCCGACCAGGGCGAACGATTTCTGCGCCCGCGGGTGGCGGTAGCTGAGGTGCACGATCGCGGCATCCGCGTCGGCGCTGCCGCGCGCGACGGCGACAAAGGCGCCCGCCCCGAGCTTGCCCAGGCGCCCGACGTCGTACTCCTCGTGGCGCCAGCCCTTCTGCCGCGCGAGCTCGCGCACGCGCCTGCGGTAGCTCCCCGGCGTCAGCTCGTTTGGCGGCAGCACCGTCAGCTCGCGGGCAAGCAGGTTTCCTTCCGCCGCGGCGCGATGCTCGGCGAACGCGTTTTTCGATGCATGGCCGCGCAGCTTGATCGTCCGCGCTTGCGGGCTTCTTCTTGCGCTCGGGAAGCGGCGCTCCGTTGACCCAGGACGTGTAGACCGCGAGCTCCGCCGCCCGGCGCCGCGCCGCGGCGGGTCCGAAAACCCCGATGGTGATGTCCTCGGGCTTCTCGGCGAGCAGCAGCTGCAGGCCCTTGCGCAGCGCGGTCTGCCGCTCGAACACGGATCGCGACGGGTCCACCATGACCCACGACACCAACGTGCCTGGCGCGAGCTCGGTGGCGAGTGGAGATTGCGCGAGCTCGGCAACCTTCTTCGAACGCCGTGACAGCACGGCGGCGAGCGTGTCCACGGACGGAACGCCGCTCAGCGCGTCGAGTGACGCCACCTTCGGCAACACCATGAGCACGTGCCGTGCGCGCTTCATGTCGTCGGCGGCAAGAAGCGCCGCGCTCTGCTCCAGCCTGGCCAGCATGGGAAGTCCGTGCACCCTCGATCAGAAGAGCGCGGATTATAACCCCCGACCCTGCGCGACCGGAGCGCGATGCCCTACAATCCGGGGCATGCTCCGCACGCTCGCCGTCCTCGCGCTGCTCGCCACTATCGGCGCCGCGAGCGCGGAGGACATCGTGATCCTCCCGACGCGCGAGGGCGTCACCCAATCCTTTCTGCTGTCATCCCCGCCAGCGGGCAAGGCGCGGGCCGTCGCAATCCTGTTCGCCGGCGGCGCGGGCCAGGTCAACCTCGAGCGTGAAAGCGCACGCGTGCTGCTCGACCGCGGAAACTTCCTCGTGCGTTCGCGGCGGCTGTTCGCGGTACACGGCATCGCCGCGGCAGTAGTGGACGCGCCCTCCGACCGGCCCCGCGGCATGGACGACGAGTTTCGGCTGGGCAGCAGCCATGCCGATGACACCGGACGGGTGGTGGCGGACTTGAAGACGCGGTTTCCGGGCGTGCCGGTATTCCTCGTCGGCACCAGCCGCGGCGCGGTTTCCGCCGCGTCCGCCGGCAGGCGCCTCGGGCGGGGCGTGGACGGCATAGTACTCACCGCGAGCGTATTCCTCGCCAGCCCGCGGCAGTCGGGATTGAGCGGCTTCGATTTCTCCTCGCTCGCCGTCCCGCTGCTCCTCGTGCACCACGTGGACGACGGCTGCGAGTACTCGCCGCACCACGCGGCCAAGCGGCTCGCGGACCGCTACCCTCTCATATCCGTCTCCGGCGGCCCGCCGGCGCAATCCAAGCCCTGCGAGGCGATGAGTCCGCATGGCTTCCTTGGCCGTGAGGCGGACACGGTGGACGCGATCGCGAAGTGGATGCTGAAACAGCCATACCTCAAGGAAATCCACTAGAATCAGATGGGACGGGATCGCGTCAGCATGCACTCAATCCTCAATCCCCAATCCTCGATCCCGCATTGATGCGTCCCTACCTCGACCTGATGCGGCACGTGCTGGAGCACGGCGCGCGCAAGAGCGATCGCACGGGTACTGGCACGCTGTCCGTCTTCGGCGCGCAGCTGCGCTTCGATCTCGCCGCAGGATTCCCGCTGCTCACCACCAAGAAGGTGCACCTCAAGTCCATCATCCACGAGCTGCTGTGGTTCCTGAAGGGCGAGACCAACACCCGCTACCTGAAGGAGCACGGCGTCACCATCTGGGACGAATGGGCCGACGCCAAGGGCGAACTCGGACCGGTGTACGGCTACCAGTGGCGCTCCTGGCCGGCGCCGGACGGCCGCCACATCGACCAGGTGAGCCAGGTCATCGAGCAGATCCGGAAGAATCCCGACTCGCGCCGCCTGATCGTCTCCGCCTGGAACGTCGCCGACCTGCCGAAGATGGCGCTCCTGCCCTGCCACGCGTTCTTCCAGTTCTACGTCGCGGAGGGGCGGCTCTCGTGCCAGCTTTACCAGCGCAGCGCCGATCTCTTCCTGGGCGTGCCGTTCAACATCGCGTCCTACGCGCTGCTCACGCTCATGGTCGCGCAGGTGTGCGGGTTGAAGGCCGGGGACTTCGTGCATACCTTCGGCGACACCCACCTCTACCTCAACCACCTCGAGCAGGCGCGCGAGCAACTCTCGCGCAGCCCGCGGCGCCTGCCGACGATGCGGCTCAACCCGGCGGTGAAGGACCTGTTCGCGTTCCGCTTCGAGGATTTCACGCTCGAGAACTACGACGCCCACCCGGCAATCCGCGCGCCCATCGCCGTCTGACCCGTGATCTCGATCATCGTGGCGATGGCGAAGAATCGCGTCATCGGGGCAAAGGGCGCGATTCCCTGGCACCTGCCGGAGGAACTGAAGCGGTTCAAGCGCCTGACCCTCGGCCATCACATGATCATGGGCCGCAGGACCTGGGAATCGATCGGGCGCCTGCTGCCGGGGCGCACCAGCGTGATCGTGACGCGCCAGCGCGGCTATCGCGTGCCCGGCGCGAAGGTCGTTCACTCCCTGGACGATGCGATTACCACCTGCGGAGCCGACCACGAGATCTTCGTAATCGGGGGCGCCGAACTTTACGCGCAGGCGCTCGCACGCGCCGGTCGGCTCTACGTTACGACGGTGGATGCAGACATCCCGGGTGACACCCTGATGCCGGATTATGCGGACGCCGAGTGGCGGGAAACCTCAGCGGAGTCATTTCCCGCAGACGAGCGGCACCGCTATGCGTTCCGCTGCGTGGTGTACGAACGAGTGCGACGCGCGTCCGGCTGAGTGCCGCGCCTAGATGACGCGGACTTCGGGTAAGGGGAAGCCGTTGAAGTTGCTGGCGTAGGCTGTCGTATAGGCGCCGGCGTTGGCGATGTAGATGAAATCCCCTTCCCGCATGTCCTCGGGATACAGCTCATCGCGCATGCACACGTCCACCGAGTCGCAGGTCGGTCCCGCGATGTTCCAGGGAATGAGCTTGCCGGAGCGATCGGTCTGCACGTCGTAGCGCAGCCCCTCGGTGGTCTCGATGACGCCGCCGAACACGCCGGCGTCCCAGTACATCCAGCGCTTGCCGGAGCGAGTGGCGGTGCCGACCACGCGGCAGACGAAGTAACCGGCATCCGAAACGAAATAGCGGCCCGGCTCGGCCATCACGCGCACGCTTTGCGGCACGTCCCGCAGCGAGTGGTTCACCACCTCGGCGATCTTCTCGATCGAGGGGATGGGCTTGACGTGGCGCACCGGGAAGCCGCCGCCGATGTTGAGCAGCCGGGGATTGAGCCCCGCCAGGCGCATCTTCTTGAATACGCGCTTCGCGCCCTGGATGCCCACCCGCCAGTTTTCCGGGTTGCGGCACTGGGACCCGACGTGGAAGGTCACCCCCGCGAGATCGGCCTTGAGCGCCGCCGCCTCGGCGACGACCGCGTCCACTTCCTGCGATTTCATGCCGAACTTGCCGGTCAGCGGCCAGTCGCTGCCGACGTTGGGCGCCTCGATGCGCAGATAGAGCTTGGCGTCGGGCTTGACGCTGTGGATCTTTCTCAGCTCCTCGACGCTGTCGACGACGAACCATTCGACGCCTTTCGCCGCGGCGTACTCGATGTAGGCCCGCGACTTCACCGGATTGCTGTAATAGACCTCGGTGGCTGCGACCCCGAGCTCGAGCAGGAGGTCGAGCTCGGCTATGGAGGCAATCTCGAAGCCTGTGCCCTCCTCGATCAGGACCTTCAGCACCCTCGGGTCGGGATTGGCCTTGACCGCGTAATGCGGGTGGACCCGCGGCATGGCGGCCTTAAAGCGGCGGACCTTGGTGCGGACGATGCCGGTATCGACCAGGAGGAACGGCCGGGTATAGCCCTGCTTGAGCGACTTGCGGACGTGCTTGAAGTCCAGGCGGACTTCGGGATGGGTATCGAAGAGTTGGGACTGTTCGGTTTCGGGGGCGGGCTGCGGATTCTGGGCGACTGGGCGCACGGCCATCAGAGTAGTCTCCTGGAGACCTAGGATTCGGGCAGGCGCCCGGCAATCGCATCCGCTTCGGGGCGGAGATTCCTTGCCGCTGTCATGTCTTCTTGCATCGCCATCCTCGCGCGTGTCACAAAATGGAAAAACTCCAACAAATTATAGGGCCGCTGTACCAGGAATCAAGAGTTTTCCCGGCACTTCGACAAAATTCTTCGCCGCGCGTCTCGTGTACGCAACGCGCTTGCGAGATCAGACTTTCGGAGGCGTGACGCCGCGCTGTCCCTGGTACTTTCCGCGGCGATCCTTGTAGGAGGTTTCGCAGATGTCGTCGGGCTGGGCTTCCAGGAAGATCACCTGCGCCACGCCCTCGTTGGCGTAGATCTTGGCCGGAAGCGGCGTGGTGTTGGAGAACTCGAGAGTGACGTAGCCCTCCCACTCGGGCTCCAGGGGCGTCACGTTGACGATGATGCCGCAGCGGGCGTAGGTCGACTTCCCGAGGCACGCCACCAGCACGTTGCGCGGTATCCGGAAGTACTCGACTGTCCGGGTAAGCGCGAATGAATTCGGGGGGATGATGCAGACATCGCCCTTCACGTCCACGAACGAGTTCGGGTCGAAGTTCTTGGGGTCGACGATGGTGGTGTTGATGTTGGTGAAGAGCTTGAATTCGTCGGAGCAGCGGATGTCGTAGCCGTAGCTCGAGGTGCCGTAGGACACCACCTTGCGGCCGTTCACTTCCTTGACCTGATTGGGCTCGAACGGCTCGATCATGCGCTGCTCGAGCGCCATGCGCCGGATCCAGCGGTCGGACTTGATGCTCATGTGTTCTGGATCACGATCTTGGGGAACGCCGCCGAGTGGTCCTGGGCCCTTTCCGCGATCTTCACCGCCACCCGCCGCGCGATCTGCCGGTAGATGTCTGCGATCCGCCCGCCGGGGTCCGACACCATCGTCGGCTTGCCGGAATCCGCCTGCTCACGGATGGCGATGTCGAGGGGCAGCGAGCCCAGCAGCTCGATACCGTAATCCTTGCTCATCCGCTCGCCTCCGCCCCCGCCAAAGATGCGCTCCTCGTGACCGCACTTGGAGCAGATGTGGATCGACATGTTCTCGACGATGCCGAGGATGGGGATGCCCACCTTCTCGAACATCTTGAGGCCCTTGCGGGCATCGATCAGCGCGATGTCCTGGGGGGTCGTGACGATGACGGCGCCCGTCACCGGCACGCGCTGGGCGAGCGTCAGCTGGATGTCGCCGGTCCCCGGGGGGAGGTCCACCACCAGGTAGTCGACGTCCTGCCACTTGGTCTCGTTCAGCAGCTGCTCCAGCGCCTGGGTCACCATCGGTCCGCGCCACACCATGGGCTGGTCCGGATCGATCAGGAAGCCGATCGACATGGCCTGGATGCCATGACCTACCATCGGCTCAAGGTGCTTCCCGTCGCGCGATTCCGGGCGGCCGCGGATGCCGAGCATGATCGGCTGCGACGGGCCGTAAATGTCCGCGTCGAGCACGCCCACACGCGCGCCTTCGGCTGCCAGCGCGAGCGCGAGGTTGACCGCGGTGGTGCTCTTGCCGACTCCCCCCTTGCCGGAGGCGACGGCGATGATGTTCTTTATGCCCGGGACGAGCTTGACACCCCGCTGCACGGCGTGTGGAACGATCTTCATCTGGACATCGACGGATACGCCTGCGATGCCCGGGATCGCCTTGACCGCCCGCGTGACCTCCTGCCGGATCGGCTCGATCTGGCTCTTCCCGGAATAGCCCAGCAGGATTTCGACCGCCACCTTGTTGCCGTCCACCTTGATACTGCGCACGGACTTGGTGCTGACGTAGTCCTTTCGGGTATTGGGGTCGATCAGTGTCTTAAGGGAGTCTTGAACCTGCTGCTCGGTGACAGCCATGGAATACCTCGATCAAAGTGTAGGGCGCGATTCTAGACCCGTTCCAACCCGTTCCGCCAATAAGGGTAATAACTAGGACGCACACATTTTTAGAGCGGAAAAACATCAACGCACGCATGCAAAAAAAGTGTGCGCGTTCCAATATTCGCCAGTGCCGCCGGGAAGATACGCACGTCCCCATTCCTGGTGAGAGAAAACATGCATTTTCGCGGCTAACCCTTGAACTTTGCTACAATTTCGGCCGTTAAGTTTCCCCCATAACAATGAGCGAACAGCACCTTTTCGTCACCACGGCCCTCCCCTATGCGAACGGGCCGTTTCATATCGGCCACATCATGGAGTACATCCAGGCCGACATCTGGGTGCGATTCCAGCGCATGCAGGGCCACACGGTGCATTTCATCGGCGCCGACGACGCGCACGGCGCGCCCATCATGCTCGCGGCCGAAAAGGCCGGAAAAACGCCTGAATCGTTCATCGGGGAGATCGCCAAGGGCCGCAAACGCTACCTCGACGGATTTCACATTAAGCATGACAACTGGCATTCGACGCACTCGAAGGAAAACACGGAACTTTCGCAGGACTTGTATCGCAGGCTGAAGGCGAAGGGGCTCATCGAAACGAGGCCCGTCGAGCAGTTCTACGACCCGGTGAAGGGCATGTTCCTCGCCGACCGCTACATCAAGGGCGAGTGCCCCAACTGCGGCGCGAAAGACCAATATGGCGACGCCTGCGAGATTTGCAGCTCGGTCTATTCGCCGACCAAGCTGAAGAATCCCTACTCGACGCTGTCGGGCGCCGCCCCGGTGATGAAATCGTCGGAGCACCATTTTTTCAAACTGTCAGATCCAAAATGCAAAGAGTTCCTTCGCGAATGGATCAACAAGCCGGGGCGGCTGCAGCCGCAGGTCGCCAATAAGGCGAAGGAGTGGCTGGAGGGCAAGGACGAAAAGACGCTCGCCGACTGGGACATCTCGCGCGACCCGCCCTACTTCGGCATCCGGATCCCCGACATCAAGGAAGAGAAGTACCTGTATGTCTGGCTGGACGCGCCGATCGGCTATTTCGCAAGCCTGAAGCAGTACTGCGAAAGAAAAGGCCTCGATTTCTTCGCCATGGTGAAACCCGGCAGCGGCACCAAGATGATCCACTTCATCGGCAAGGACATCATTTATTTCCATACGCTGTTCTGGCCGGCGATGCTCGAATTCTCCGGCCTTTACAAGACGCCGGACCAGATCAACGTGCACGGCTTCATCGGCGTCTCGGGCGAGAAGATGTCCAAGTCGCGTGGCACCGGCATAGACCCGCTGCGCTACCTCGAGCTCGGCATGAACCCCGAGTGGCTGCGCTACTACATCGCCGCCAAGCTCAACGCCAACGTCGAGGACCTGGATTTCAATCCGGACGATTTCATCGCGCGCGTTAACAGCGACCTGATCGGGAAGTACGTCAACATCGCGAGCCGGGCGGCGGGGTTTATCTCGAAGCAATTCAATGGTCAGTTGTTCGATTTTGGATCTTCTCCGTCAGGAAACTGGTCTGACGCGGTCGACGCCGACGATGAGATTGTGGCCGCCTACGAGGGACGTGAATTCGGCAAGGTGGTGCGCGATGTGATGGCTGTCGCCGATCGCATCAACCAGAGATTCGACCGATCAAAACCCTGGGAACTCGCCAAGGATGCTAGCAAGCGCGAGGAGCTGCACCGCGCATGCAGCGACGCGATCTTCGCTTTTTTCACGCTCACCGTATACCTGGCGCCCATCATCCCTGCGGTGGCGTCGAGGGTTGCGCGCGAGCTCTTCGGGCTGGATCGCGAGCTGACGTTCGAGGATCGAAAATTCCGTCCGGACCGCATCCGCCCCTACAAGCACCTTATGATCCGCGTCGAGGAGAAGCAGCTCGATGCGCTGTTCGAAGCAGAAAGGGAACCAGCAATGGCAGCCAACCCACCCTCACCCCTTCCCCCTCCAGACCCTCACCCCCTCCCCTCTCCCGAGCGGAGAGGGGAGGCTCGAGATTCCCTTCTCCCCTCGGGAGAAGGGCATGGGATGAGGGATCGCGAGGGGAAAGGTACAGGCGCTCGCGCGCAGGTGACAATTGACGACTTCAACAAACTGGATCTGCGGATCGCCAGAATCGTGAATGCCGACCACGTCGAGGGCGCCGACAAGCTTCTGAAGCTCACGCTCGACACCGGAACCGGAACTTTGACCGTTTTCGCGGGGATCAAGAGCGCTTATGATCCAGAGCGGCTCAAGGGCCGCCTCACCGTTGCAGTCACTAACCTCGCGCCCCGTAAGATGAAATTCGGAATCTCCGAAGGCATGGTGCTGGCGGCTTCCGGCGACGGTCCCGGAATATACTTGCTCTCCCCCGACACGGGCGCCCAGCCCGGCATGCGCGTCAAGTAAATGCAGCCCGCGATCAACCGCACCTTCATCTGCAGCGTCGTGTTTCTCGACATCGTCGAGTACTCGAGGAAGCCCGTCGCCGAGCAGATCTTCTTCAAGGAGCGGTTGAACACGCTGCTGACGGAGGCGCTGGCGAACGTCGCGCCCAACGACCGCATCATCCTCGACACCGGCGACGGCGCGGCGCTCTCCTTCATTGGCGACCCGGAGGACGCGCTCTTCGTGAGCCTCTCGCTGCGCGAGGCGCTGCAGATGCCGCAGCCGCCTGGGCCGGAGCTGAGGATCCGCCTCGGCATCAACCTCGGCCCGGTGCGGCTGGTGAAGGACATCAACGGCCAGCCCAACATCATCGGCGACGGCATCAACGTCGCGCAGCGCGTGATGGGCTTCTCGCACCCGGGCCAGATCCTGGTCTCGCGGTCGTTCTACGAGGTGGTGTCGTGCCTGTCCGAAGGATACGGAAAGCTGTTTCACTACGAAGGCTCGCGCACCGACAAGCATGTACGTGAGCACGAGATCTACACCGTGCAGGCGACCACCGCTTCGCTGCAGCGGTCGACCGCCGCACGCCCCGGCGACGCGCAAACCGGAAGCGGGGCGGTGGTGCTCGACCGGCTGACGCAGACCGCCGCCGTCGTCACCGACAATCTGCGCCGCAAGCCGCGCCTCGGCACCGGGGTCGCCGTGCTCGCCATCTTGAGCGTTGCCGTGGGATTGCGGCTTGCCCGCCAGCCTGCCGCGGCGCCCGTTCCGACCCCCTCGCCGCCGCCCACAAAAGTCGCGAGGGCGCCCGCGACGACTCCAACCCAGCCGCCTGCTCCGCGAAAGGCCGCCACGCCCGCAGCAAGGCAACCTGCGGCGCCCGCGTTCGACAAGGAAACATCCGCAGTACCGGAACCGGTGGCGTCGGCTCCCGCGCCCGCGACGCTCAGTTTCGCGATCTCACCGTGGGGCGAAGTCCACATCAACGGCAAGATGCACGGCATTTCGCCCCCGCTGCGCACCGTGGATCTCCCCCCGGGCCGGCACCGGATCGAAATCCGGAACGCCGGTTTCCCGCCCCATATCGAGATCGTGGACGCCAGATCCGGGGGTAGGATTAGAATTAGGCACAAGTTCCAGAACTGAGGGGGCATGGCATTGCAGAGATGGGCGTGGGTGGCAGGGGTTGTCGTAGTCCTGTCCGGCTGCGAGTCCGCTCCCATCAAGGCCATCAAGGACGATTTCCGGACCCTATTCCAGACCCACAAGGGCGCGCCCGATCTCACCAGCGGCATCAAGCAGTACGAGGACGCGAACTACACCGAGGCCGCGCGACTCCTGCAATCGGCGCTCGACCAGGGGCTGGGCCGTGACGACCAGGTCAAGGCGCACAAGTACCTTGCCTTCATCCACTGCGTATCGGGCCGCGAGCAGCGCTGCCGGGATGAATTCCGCGCCGCGCTGAAGATCAATCCTTCATTCGAGCTCGCCGCCAATGAGGCCGGCCACCCGATCTGGGGTCCCGCGTTTCGCAGCGTCAAGGGCCAGCGGTAGGGCGCCGGTGCGACCGGTTGCATGGAATCCCGCACGCTAGGCCGCTACGAGCTCCTCGCCGAGCTCGGCAAGGGGGCGATGGGTGTCGTCTACCGCGCGAACGACCCCCTGCTCGACCGCCTGGTCGCGATCAAGACCGTCAGCATGTCGCTCGATCCGCAGGAGATGGCGGAGTACGAGGGTCGCTTCTACCAGGAAGCCAAGGCGGCCGGCGGCCTCAACCATCCCAACATCGTCACCATCTACGACGTCGGCAAGAGCGGCAACCTCGCCTACATGGCGATGGAATTCCTGCAGGGCGAGGAGCTGCGCTCCCTCCTCTCCTCCGGCCAGCCGCTGCCGATCGCGCGCGCGATCGATATCGCCGCCCAGGTGGCTGAGGGGCTGGCCTACGCCCACCAGCACGGTGTCGTGCACCGCGATATCAAGCCGGCCAACGTTATGCTTTCGGTCACCGGCCGCGCCAAGATCACCGACTTCGGCATCGCGCGCATGCGCTCGGCGGAAGTGCGGACCCAGACCGGCATCGTGCTCGGCTCGCCACGCTACATGTCGCCCGAGCAGGTGGCGGGCAAGCGCGCCGAGCCGCGCTCGGACATCTTCGCGCTCGGCGTGATCCTCTACGAGATGCTCACCGGCCGACCGCCCTTTACCGGCGAGGACGTGACCTCGGTCATGTTCCAGATCATGAACCTGGTGCCGCCCCCGCCCAGCTCGATCAACCCGCGGGCGCCCGAGGTGCTGGATTTCATTGTCACCAAGGCGATCGCCAAGGCCGTCGACGACCGCTATGCGAGCGCGGATGAACTTGCAAAGGATCTGCGCGAGGTGGCAAAGCAGATCGACACCACGGTCCACACGCTCACGGCGACGCGCCCTCCGGTGCGGC
>Ga0208185_1000098_pt1 | contig 54035 bp, 58 predicted proteins | sample EasRivMeERMLT700_FD_187532 | JGI IMG/M metagenome (GOLD analysis project Ga0208185, IMG submission 187532) | Soil microbial communities from meander-bound floodplain in the East River, Colorado, USA - East River MetaG ERMLT700 (SPAdes) (version 2) | ecosystem: Environmental > Terrestrial > Soil... | reverse complement strand
GTGGTGTTGCCCGTCAGGCGCGTGAGCTGGGCGTTGTAGATCTGTGCGCCGAGGCCGAAGGGCTGGCCCTCGCTGGTGCTGTAGGTCCCCGACAGGTGCAGCTCCTGGGCGATGACGGTCAGCTCGGAGACGCTCGCCGGGGCGAGCGTCAGCACGCCGACGTTGTCCGTGAGCTGCACGCGCACGCCTTCGACCGTCACCGTGTCCTGGAAGTCGTTCAGACCGGTCACGGTGATGTCACCGGTGCTGGTGAAGGACGAAGCACCGGATACCGTGATGACGTCAGCCGCCTGAACGATGTCGCTGCCGGCGGTGGTGCCGGCCTGGACCACGTTGAGCGTTCCAGCGGTGATCTGGCGAAGCGTGATGTCGCCGGAGGCGAGATTGGTCTTGCCGGTGCCGGGGCGGAGCTGGATGTTCACTGCGCCCGAGCCGGCCGCGATGGACGTCCCCGTCGCCATCGTGACCACGGCGTTTCCAGCAGCACGCTGGGCATCGACCACGCCGCTTGCGAGGTTCTCGTTGGCGATCAGCGTCAGATTGCCGCTGTCGGTGGTGATATTCGCGTTGATCAGGATCGACCGGCCTGCTTGAAACGTCAGGGCGCCGCCGTTGCCCGATATGTTGTCGCTGGTGATCGCCTCGTTGACCGTGATGTCGTTGTTCGCCTGGACGGTCACCGCGGCGCCGGTGTTGGTGATCGCCGTGATCTGGTCGGCGTCGACCGTCGCGTCGAGCGCCGCGTTTTCGGCGAAGGCGTCGTTCGCGGCAAGTACCGATGGGCCCCCGTTCGCCACGGTGAAGTTCCGCGGATCGAACAGGATGCTGCCGGCGCGGCCGTTCGGCGCGGTCAGGTCGACCGAGCCGTTGTAGGAAAGCACTTCCTTGCCGGAGATCTCGGCGAAGCCGCCGTCGCCGCCGAGCGGGCCGCCCTTCGCCGACAGGCGGCCGTAGAAGCGCGTCGTGCCGTCGGACCAGACGATGACCTTGCCGCCGTCGCCCTCGCCGACTGCGTCCGCCGACAGGCGCGCGCCCGGCGCGACGTAGGTCACGCTCGAATTGCGCTCCGGGCCTTTCCCCTGGAAGCTTCCGCCCACCTGGATGGTCCCGCCCGAGGACGCGAGCCGGGCGTTGTCGAACAGGCCGACCTTGTCGCCGGTAACAGTGATGCTGTGTGCCTCGAGATTGCCGTCCACCGCGGTGATGCCGGAGCCGGTGCTCTCCAGGCGGATGACGCCGTTGCGCTCGGAAATGGTGCGCGCTTCGATGATGCCGTCGTTGTTGACGACGTTGCGCAGGATCTCGTCGGTGGCTCTTGCCGTCAGGATCACGGTGCCGCCGTCCGCGCGGATCAGGTGCTTGTTGGCGGCCATGGCGTCGAGCGCGCCCTTGTCGACGCTGAGGCCGACGAGGCTGGTGCCGTTCAGGTTGAGCGTGATCTGCTCGCCCGCCGCGAGCGCGACGCTGCCCAAGGTCGCGGTGATGATGCCTTCGTTCGAGACCTGCGGGCCGAGGAGCGCGGCGTAGCCGGCCGTGATTTCGCCCTTGTTGACGACCGCCCCTGAACCTCCTTCTTTCTTGAAGACAAAACGGCCGGCAAGAAAGTCCTCGTTCGACAGGCCGAGCGTCGAGGCGACCAGCCCGCCGACGTTGACCTGCGAGCCCGGCGCGAACAGCACGCCGTTCGGGTTGAGCAGAAAGACCTGGCCGGTGGCCGACAGGCTTCCGTAGATGCGCGACGGATCCGTGCCGAGGACGCGGTTGAGCGCGATCGCGGAGGCGCCGGGCTGGGCGAAATGGACCGATTCGCCGGTGCCGATTCCGAACCTCAGCCAGTCGATCGCGAGCCGGCTCGACTGCTGGTGGATGACGAGGGCGCCGTTGCTGGGTGTGCCGATCGCTCCCTGGCCGGCGCTCACCTGGCCGCCTTCGGGAAGCGCGCGCGCTTCCTCCCCATACACCGCAAAAGCAAGCCCCACCGCCACTGCGATCGTGCTCTGCTTCATGGGTCCCCCCCCCAATGTGTCCAAGGCTATAAGGGGGCATTGCCCGGGGCAAGCTTGGATTGCGTTAGTACGTTGTGACTAAGGTCACCGCATTCGATTGAGATAATCGCCCTATGGCACATGACGCAGCGCCCACGCAGCGGTTGAGGGGCAACGAATGGAAGGCCGTCGCGACGCTCGTCCCCTACCTCTTGGAGTACAAGTGGCGGGTCGTCCTGGCGCTCCTCTGCCTCGTGACGGCGAAGCTCGCCAACGTCGGCGTGCCGCTGGTCATGAAGGAGGTGGTCGACGGGCTCGATCCCAGCCTGCAGCTGGTCGCGGTGCCGGTGGCGCTGCTCGCGATCTACGGCGTGCTGCGCTTCTCGACCACCCTCTTCCAGGAGCTGCGCGACGTGGTCTTCATCCGCGTCACCCAGCGCGCGATCCGGCGCGTCGCGCTCGGCGTGTTCCGCCACCTGCACAGCCTGAGCCTGCGCTTCCACCTGGATCGCCAGACCGGCGGCATGACGCGCGATATCGAGCGGGGGACCCGGGGGATCTCGACCTTGTTGAGCTATTTGATTTTCTCAATATTCCCCGTGATCCTCGAGTTCGCCCTGGTCGCCGCGGTGCTGATCGCGAAGTTCGACTGGCGCTTTGCCGCGATCACTTTCGGCGCGGTCACGGTGTACATCGCGTTCACGGTGACGATCACCGAGTGGCGCATGGAGATCCGCCGGCGCGCGAACGAGCTCGACTCGAGGGCGAACACGCGCGCGGTCGACAGCCTGCTCAACTACGAGACGGTCAAGTACTTCGGCAACGAGGAGTTCGAGGCGCGGCGCTACGACGAGCAGCTGCAGAAGTACGAGCACGCGGCGACCCAGAACGAAGCCTCGCTCGGGGTGCTGAACATCGGACAGAGCCTGATCATCGCTCTGGCGGTCACTGCGCTGATGCTGCTTGCTGCCGAAGGCGTCGCTGCAAGGAGCTTCACCCTCGGCGACCTGGTGCTGGTGAACGGGCTCCTGATCCAGCTCTACATCCCGCTCAATTTCCTCGGCATGGTGTACCGCGAGATCAAGCAGGCGCTGCTCGACATGGATCGCATGTTCCGCCTGCTCTCCGAGCACCGCGAGGTCGAGGACCGTCCCGGCGCGCCCGACGTGCCGGCGGGACCGGCGACGGTGGAATTTTCCCGGGTTGATTTTTCCTATGAGAAGGCGCGGCAGATCCTGTTCGGCGTGAGCTTCACCATCCCTGCGGGCCACCGCGTCGCGGTGGTCGGGCACTCCGGATCGGGCAAGTCGACGCTCGCGCGCTTGCTCTACCGCTTCTATGACGTTTCCGGCGGCGCCATTCTCGTGAACGGAAAGGATGTGAGGGAGGCAAGGCAGGCGAGCCTGCGCGCGGCGATCGGCATCGTGCCGCAGGACACGGTGCTGTTCAACGATACGATCCTCTACAACATCCGCTACGGCCGGCCCGACGCGGCCGACGAGGAAATCTTCGACGCCGCGCGCGCGGCGCACATCCACGATTTCATCGAGTCGCTGCCGAAGAAATATGAAACGGCGGTCGGCGAGCGCGGGCTGAAGCTCTCGGGCGGCGAGAAGCAGCGCGTGGCGATCGCGCGCGCGCTGCTGAAGAATCCGCGCATCCTGATCTTCGACGAGGCGACTTCCGCGCTCGACTCGCGCGCCGAGAAGGCGATCCAGGCCGAGCTCGAGCGCATCTCGCAGGGCCGCACCACCCTGGTCATTGCGCACCGGCTCTCGACGGTGATGGATGCCGACCAGATCCTGGTGCTCGCCCAGGGGCGCATCGTCGAGCGCGGGACGCACGCCCAATTGCTTGACGCGAAAGGCGAATACGCGCGCATGTGGGCGTTGCAGCAACAGCAGGCGCAAGCGCAGGAGCTGCTCGAAAGCGCTACCGCCACATAGGTGGAATCACTAGCGGGCGACGCCCCAGCCCGACAGTGACACAATTCACACCGATTCTCTAAATCAATCCCTAACGATTGTTTTCCTTGCCTTTTTTCTGAGGCGTAGGCTATATTGCGACAAGCCCATGTGCCACTCAGGGCATTAGCCAAATACAAAAGTAATCGCTGGTCTAGGGAGAAGATTCACCGCCATGCAACGCAAACTGCATCCGCTCGAGGGGATTGTCGCCATGTGCGCTCTCGTCCTCGTGCTGTTTTTGAGCGTCGGCTTCGCGCAGGCGCAGGACGTCCGCAAGATCGCGCTGCGCTCGTCGTCCGCTCTGGTGCAGGACGCCGAGACCGGCGAAGTCGTCTTCGGCAAGAACGCCGAAGCGGTCGTGCCCATCGCTTCGATCACCAAGCTGATGACCGCGATCGTGATCCTCGACAGCGGCCTCGATCTCGAAGAGAAGATCGTCCTGCATCGCGAGGACGCGGTCGGCATGAAGGGCGCGCGCTCGCGGCTGCGCACCGGCCTGTCGATCTCGCGCGGCGATCTGCTGCTGCTCGCGCTCATGTCCTCCGAGAATCGCGCCGCGGCGGCGCTCGGCCACAGCTATCCCGGCGGCCTGGAAGTCTTCGTCGACGCGATGAACGCGAAGGCCGCGGTGCTCGAAATGAACGAGAGCCGTTTCGTCGAGCCGACCGGCCTTTCGCCGGCGAACGTCTCGACCGCGAGCGATCTCGCGAAGCTGGTCCGCGCGGCACACGAATATCCCATGATCCGCGAATACTCGACGAAAGACCGCGCCACCATCCGTGCCTCGAACCGCCCGCTCGCCTACGGCAACACCAATGGTCTGGTACGCTCGAAGTACTGGGAAATCGAGCTCTCCAAGACCGGCTACATCAGCGAAGCGGGACGCTGCCTCGTGATGCACGTGCGCCTCGCCGAGAAGGACCTCATCGTGGTGCTGCTCGATTCGTGGGGCAAGCACTCGCGGATCGGCGACGCGAACCGCATCAAAAAGTGGCTCGAGAGCGGCGCCGTGAACGGCCGCTCGAGCTAGCTAGGTTCCGCGACGACGTCGTCGCGGGACTCTCGCTCCCGCAGAAGTCCCTCCCACCGAAGTACTTCTACGATGCCGCGGGCAGCCGCCTGTTCGCGCGCATCTGCCGCCTTCCCGAGTATTACCTGACGCGCGCCGAGCTTGCGCTCACGCGAAGCCACCTCGCGGCGATCGCGCGCTTCGCCGGCCGCGGCTGCCAGCTGATCGAGTACGGCAGCGGCGAGGGCATCAAGAGCCGGATGCTGATCCGCGCGCTGCGGCCCGCGGTCTACGTGCCGATCGATATTTCCGAGAACGCCTTGGGCGCTGCCGCGCGGAGTCTCGCGCGCGAGTTTCCCTGGCTGCGCATCGCGCCGCTGGCCGGCGACTTCTCGCGCCCGCTCGACATCCGGGTGCGGCGCGGCAAGCCGAGCGTGGTGTATTTCCCGGGCTCGACGATCGGCAACCTGACTCCCGAGGAAGCGCACGCGTTCCTCTCCATGTCGCGCGGCGTCGCGGCGCGCATGCTGGTCGGCGTCGACCTGAAGAAGGACCCGGCGCTGCTGCACGCCGCCTACAACGACGCCGCGGGCATCACCGCGGCGTTCAACCTGAATCTCCTCGCGCGCATCAACCGCGAGCTCGGCGCCGACTTCGACCTGCGCCGCTGGCGTCACTACGCTTTCTACAATCCCGCGGAGGGCCGGATCGAGATGCACCTCGTCGCGCTCGCGGCTCACCGCGTGAAGCTCGGCAGGCACCGCTGGCACTTCGCCGCGGGGGAAACCATTCATACCGAGAATTCCTACAAGTACTCGCTCGACGGGTTCCGCGAGCTCGCGGCGAAGGCGGGGTTCAGGAGCGCCAAAGGCTGGACCGACCGGCGCGGGCTGTTCGCGCTGCACGGCCTGAATTCGGGGTCAGGGCCGTAATTCGTTTTCGCGTACGCAAAAACGAATTGCGGCCCTGACCCCGAATTCCCTAATTCCGAAGCGCGCCGCAGGCGCGCAGGTCGTCGTCGCTCATCACGGGCTTGATTTCGCACTCCGCGCGCGGCTGCGGCTCGACCGCGGCTGGCTTCGGAACCGCTGCCGGCGCGGGCGGCGCGGGTTTCTGAGCTGCGACCGGTGGCGGTGTCGGCACGGCAACCGGAGGTGCGGTGCGGGGCTTTGGCTTTTCTACCACCACCGGCAGCGGAGGAGGAGCTGTCGGAAGAGGCACCTCGACGATCGGCGCAGGCTTTGCTAATTCCGGCGGCAGTTGCGGAGCTTCGACCTGAGGTGACGGCTGCCCTGCTGCCTGCATACTGCAAAGGGTTGCTGCAAGCGCGGTGCAGGCAACCCACCCTCGCATCGTCAATGCGCTCCTATTCGCGCCACCGGCGGCCGGTGGCCGATGATGCGCGAGATGCGCTCGGCGGTTTCCTTCACGAGCGGCCCCCACTGCACCTTCATCCGGTCAGCCGGCGTCGAGAGCGACAGGGCGGCAACCAGGTTGCCGACGTCATCGCGGATTCCGGCGGCGACGCAGCGCACGCCGAGCTCGGCTTCCTCGTTGTCGGTGGCCCAGCCCTGGCGCTGGATGCGCTCGAGCTCGCGCTCGAGGACCGTGAGGCTGGCGAGCGTGTTCTTGGTGTGCGCCGCGAGCCCGGTGCGCTTCGCATAGTCGCGCAGCCGCGCGAAGCCTTCCTCGAGGAGGAACAGCTTGCCCGCGGCGGTGACGTGCAGCGGCGCGCGCGCGCCGATGACGTGCACCACGCGCATCGCCGAGCGGCCGGAGGAGGTGCGCTCGACGTAGACGATCTCGTCGCCGTGGCGCACCGAGAGGTTCGCGGTCTCGCCGGTCTGGGAGTGCAGCTCACGCATCATCGGCAGCGCGAGCTCGCGCACGCTGATGCGCGACTTGACCAGGTTGCCGAGCTCCAGGAGGCGCATGCCCAGGCGATAGCTGCTGGGCTCGACGCGGTCGACGATGCGATCGGCCGACATCGAGGAGAGGATGCGGTGCGCGGTCGACGGATGCAGGCCCGTGTACTGCGCGATCTGCTTCAGGCCGAGCGGCTCCGGGTGCTGCGCGAGCACGTCGAGCAGCCGCATCATGCGGTCGATGACCTGGATCGGGCTCTTGTGCTCGTCGTTGGCGGACATCTGCGGGCCATTTTACAGCGTGTAGAATCCGCCGCCATGCCGGTGGTGACGTGCATCGAGGACCTGCGCCAGCTGGCAAGAAAGCGCGTCGCGCGCGCGATCTTCGAGTACGTCGATTGCGGCTCCTACAGCGAAGCGACGCTGCGCGCGAACCGCGCCGACCTCGAATTGCTCACGCTGCGCCAGCGCGTCGGCATCGACGTCGACCGGCGCTCGACGCGTACCACCATGGCTGGCCAGGAAGTCGCGATGCCGGTGGCGCTCGCGCCCGTCGGCCTCACCGGCCTGAACTGGGCCGACGGCGAGATCCTCGCGGCGCGCGCCGCCGCCCGCTTCGGCGTGCCGTACACGCTGTCGACCATGTCGATCTGCTCGATCGAGGACGTCGCCGCCGGCACCGGCAAGCCGTTCTGGTTCCAGCTCTACGTAATGCGCGACCGCGGCTTCGCGGCCTCGCTCATCGAGCGCGCGAAGGCCGCGAAATGCTCCGCGCTCGTTCTGACGCTCGACCTGCAGATCCAGGGCCAGCGCCACCGCGACCTCAAGAACGGGCTGGCAGTACCACCCCGCCTCACGGCAGCGACGTTTTTCGATGTGTTGCGGAAGCCCGGCTGGGCACTTAATGTCCTGCGCGGCAAGCGCAAGAGCTTCGGCAACCTCGAGGGGCGCATCCCGGACGCGAAGAGCCTCACCACGCTCTCGCAGTGGATCGCCGGCCAGTTCGACCCGACGCTCTCGTGGAAGGACGTCGAGTGGGTGAAGAAGCTCTGGGGCGGGAAGCTGATCCTCAAGGGCATCCTGGACGCCGAGGACGCGAAAATCGCCGCCGCCTCGGGCGTCGACGCGATCGTGGTGTCGAACCACGGCGGCCGCCAGCTCGACGGCGCGGTGTCGTCCATCCGCGCGCTTCCAGAGATCGTTGAGGTAATAAACAACAAGATTGAAGTCTGGGTCGATGGCGGGATCAGGAGCGGCCAGGACGTGCTCAAGGCGCTGGCGCTGGGTGCCCGCGCCACGCTGATCGGGCGCGCCTACGCCTACGGCCTGGGCGCGATGGGCGAGGCGGGCGTGACCCGCGCGCTCGAGATCATCCGCGCCGAGCTCGACGTCACCATGGGGCTTTGCGGCCTCAGGGACGTCAAGGACGCAAGCCCCGCGATTCTGCGCGCCTAGTAAATCTCTGCGGATGGAGCGCGTCGGCGAGCTTTCCCTCTAGCGGAAGAGGCTCCCCTTCAAGCTCCGACGCGATCAGCTCGGCGGCGAGCGCCGCCCAGATGAGCCCGCGCGAGCCGTACGCGAACGCGCCGTAGACGCCTTCGCTGAGCTTCCCCACCACCGGCAGCCGGTCCGGCGTGACCGCGCGGAAAGCGACGCGGCTCTCGAGGATCCCGGGATTTCCGGTCAGGGGAAGGATTCTCTTCAGCCGTTCGAGATTGCCGGCATCGCTTTCCGCGCGCGGCGTTGGATCGGCGTCGTCAAGGTCGAACGACGCGCCCACCACGCACACGCCGCCCACCGGCGGCAGGATCATCCCGCCGCGCAGAACCACGACGTGAGGCGCGTCGATCTGGTCCGCCGCCAGGTGGCTGATCTGGCCGCGCACGCGCCGCATGCGCAGATGCGGGATGTCCTGCAGCCTCGGCGCCTCGGCCGAGTTCGCGAGGATCACCGCTGGCGCGTCAGGCAACTGCGAAATGTTCTTTCTGAAAAAAGTCTTCAGGCGATGGCCGCAAGCCTCGAGCTGCGCCTGCACCAGCGAGCGCGGCTGGATCCAGCCGCCTTCGGGAAACCACAGCCCCGGCGCCGCGACCGGCACGCCCGCGTGCGCCGACGCCTCCTCGCGCGTCACGTACTGCGCATACTCGGGCGGCAGCGCGAGCGCCGCGACCGAGGCGCGCTGCGAGGCTTCCTCTTTTTCGTTCCGGGCGAGCTGCAGGACGCCGCAAGGGTCCCATCGCAGGTTTTCAAAGCGAACCCATCTTGTGAGGGAATAAAGGTAGGCGGTTCTGGTCAGCCGCGCGAACACGCTGTCATCCGGGGTGGCGATCGGGTGGAAAGTCCCGGCATGGTTCCCGGAAGCCTCCTGCGCCGGCTCGGCATGCCTTTCGTAGAGCTCGACCTCCCAGCCGCGCGCGCAGAGGCGCTCGCACACCGCCGCGCCGGCCACGCCCGCGCCGACCACCACTGCTTTTCTGTTCCTTGAACCAGAAACCGTTGCGCCCGGTCGCACGTTTCGCGCGACGAGCATTTCCTTCTTGTGGCCGAACCCGGCGCGCTTGTCGACTGCAAATCCTGTGGCCTCCAGCGCGGAACGGACGGCCGAAGCCACGCTCCAGGTCGCGGCGGTGGCGCCGGGCGCGGCGAGGCGCGAGAGCGAGCGCATCACCTGCGGCGACCACATGTCGGGGTTCTTCGCCGGCGCGAAGCCGTCGAGGTAGAAGGCGTCGGCGGCGAGCCGCAGGTCGCGCGCGACCTTGATGTCCGAGAAGAACAGGGTGAGAACGACCTTGCCGTCCTCGAGCTCCGCACGGTGCCCTCCCGGGACGAGCATCGGCCAGCGCGAACGCAGCTTGGCGGCTTCGTCGGCCAGTTCGGGGTACTTCTCATGAAGAAGCCTCAAATCAGACACCGTGAACGGATGCTTCTCGATCGCCACGTAGTGCAGCCGCGAGCAGCGCGCCCGATCCCGGCGCCACGCCTGCCAGGTGGCGAGGAAGTTGAGGCCGAAGCCGAAGCCGGTCTCGAGGATCACGAAGCGCGCCCGGCCGGCCCAGCGCTCGGGGAGCGAATTTCCGTTCAGGAAGACGTATTGCGCCTGCGCCAGGCCGCCCGCCGCGCTGTGGTAGACGTCGCCGTAGGCCTCGGAATACGGCGTGCCTTCCTGGAACGCCAGTCTCGCCGGAACGAGAGCCTCGGGCATCGCGCGAGTATAGAATCGGCCCGATGAAGCTTGGCATGTTCATGATGCCGATGCATGCGCTGCACCGCAGCCACGCCGAGACGCTGCGCGAAGACCGCGAGACGGTGATCCTCGCCGACCAGCTCGGCTTCCACGACGCCTTCGTCGGCGAGCACCTGACCGACAAGGCCGAGAACGTCACCAATTCGCTGCAGTTCCTCGCCACGCTGATCCACTCGACGAAGAACATCAAGCTCGGCACCGGCACCTGCAACCTCGCGCAGCAGCACCCGGTCCAGGTCGCGGCGCAGGCGGCGATGTTCGACCACCTCGCCGAGGGCCGCTTCATCTTCGGCGTGAGCCCCGGCACGCTCGCCTCGGACGCCGAGGCGCTCGGCATCCTGGACCAGGACCGGATGAAGATATTCGCCGAGGCGATCGACGTCATCCTCGCGATCTGGGAGCGCGATCCGCCTTACGACATCGAGTTTCCGGGGAACCGCTACAAGGTGACCACGCGCAAGACCCTGCACCTCGAGCTCGGCACCGGCGTGATGCCGAGGCCTTACCAGAAGCCGCGCCCGGAGATCGTCGGCACGGTGGTGGCGCCCTACTCCAAGGGCGTGGTGCACATGGGCGAGCGCGACTTCCACCCGCTGTCGGCGAACTTCCTGATGCCGAACTGGCTGAAATCCCACTGGGACAACTACGCCGAAGGAAAGGCGAAGGCGGGGGTAAAGGCCGATCCGGCCGAGTGGCGCATCGCGCGCACCATCTTCGTCGCCGACAACGACAAGGTTGCGGCGTCCTACGGCCGGGACGATCCCAACAGCCCTTACCGCTTCTACTACAAGCAAATCCAGACCAAGCTGACGCGGGCAGGGCGCATCGGCGGCTTCAAGGAGCGGATGGACCAGCCCGATTCCGAGATCACCTACGACTTCGTCCTCGACCGCCTGTGCATGCACGGCACGGTGAACAAAGTAGTCGACCAGATCCTTGCGCTGCGCAGCCAGACCGGCGATTTCGGCGAGCTGGTGGTCGCGGCGATGGACTGGGTGGACCCCAAGCTCGAGAAGCGCTCGCTGCAGCTCATGGCCGAGCAGGTGATGCCGCGCGTCAATGCGGCCATCGCCAAGGAAAAGGGTGGAAAGCGAGTCACCGCATGAACAAGCCTGCAGAGCTGAAGCTGGAAACCGTCCCCGTCTGGATCAATGGCAAGGCGATTGCGCCCGCGGGCCGCACGGGAGAAGTGTTCAACCCGGCGACCGGCCAGGTGAGCAGGAAAGTGGTTTTTGCGGATGCGAAGCTCATCGACTCCGCGGTCAGCGCGGCTGCGGCCGCCTTTCCGGAGTGGCGCGACACGCCGCCGCTGCGCCGGGCGCGGGTCATGCAGAAATTTCTTCAGCTTCTACAAGCCAACCAGAAAGAGCTTGCGCAGATCGTCACCGACGAGCACGGCAAGACGCTCGCCGACGCGATGGGCTCGGTGCAGCGCGGCATCGAGGTGGTCGAGTTCGCGTGCGGCATCCCGCAGCTCCTGAAGGGCGAGTACTCGCAGGACGTCGGCACGCAGGTCGACACGCACACGGTCCGCCAGCCGGTGGGCGTCTGCGCCGGGATCACGCCGTTCAACTTCCCGGTGATGGTGCCGCTGTGGATGTTCCCGATGGCGATCGCCTGCGGCAACACGTTCATCCTGAAGCCTTCGGAAAAGGTGCCGTCGGCGTCGATCCGCATGGCGGAGCTCTTCAAGGAAGCCGGCCTGCCCGATGGCGTATTCAACGTGATCCACGGGGATAAGGTGGCCGTGGATGGCCTGCTTTCTCACCCCGAGGTGAAGGCCATTTCGTTCGTGGGTTCCACCCCGATCGCGAGGTACATCTACGAGACCGCGGCGAAGAACGGCAAGCGCGTCCAGGCGCTCGGCGGAGCGAAGAACCACGCCGTGGTGCTGCCCGACGCCGATCTCGAGTTCGCCGCCGATGCGCTGATCGGCGCGGCCTACGGTTCGGCCGGCGAGCGCTGCATGGCGATTTCCGCTGTGGTGGCGGTCGGCGCGGCAGGGGATCCGCTGGTTCGTCTGCTTGAACAGAAAGCAAAGAACATCAAGCTCGGTGTCGACATGGGTCCGCTGGTCACCCGACAGCACCGGGACAAGGTGGCCTCCTATATCGACATCGGGCTCAAGGAGGGGGCAAAGCTGGTGGTCGACGCGCGCAAGCAGCAGGTGCCGAAGGAGGGCTTCTATCTCGGCACTTCGCTCTTCGACTACGTCACGCCGGACATGCAGATCTACAAGAACGAGATCTTCGGCCCGGTGCTGGTCGTCTTGCGCGCCGATACGCTCGAAGAGGCGGTGGCCCTGGTCAACAGCAACCCGTACGCGAACGGCACGGCGATCTTCACCGAGTCGGGCGGCGCGGCGCGGCGCTTCGCCGCCGAGATCCAGGTCGGTATGGTCGGCATCAACGTGCCGATCCCGGTGCCGGTGGCGTTCTACTCGTTCGGCGGCTGGAAGAGCTCGCTCTTCGGCGACCTGCACGTGCACGGCACCGAGAGCGTCAAGTTCTACACCCGCACCAAGGCGGTGACCACGCGCTGGCCGCACCAGGACACGCCGGCGCCGGGCTTCAACATGCCGACGCTGGGCTGAATTCGGGGCCAGGGCCACGAATCGTTTTTACGTATGCAAGAACGAATTGTGGCCCTGACCCCGAATTCGGGTAACGAGGGAGGAGGGTAGTGACGATGAGGAATATAGGGGCAGTGTCCGCTTTGCTGCTCTTGGCGGCATGCGCGAGCACGACGCCGACCACAGGGCTCGACCGCATGTACGTCATCAACTGCGGCGAGAACCACGTCAAGGACGTGTCGCGCTGGACGCCCGGCGTGAACGTCGGCCAGGCGCATGTCTTCAGCAACTACTGCTACCTCATCAAGCATGCGCGCGGCTGGATGCTCTGGGACACCGGCAATGCCGACCGCCTCGCCGCGATGCCCAACGGCATGAGCGTGGCCGGCGGCGCGATCACCGCGTACATGAAGAAGCCGCTCGTCGACTCGCTGAAGGAGATCGGCGTTGCGCCCGCGGACATCAAGCACTTCGCGATGTCGCACGCGCACGGCGACCATTCGGGCAACGCCAACCTCTTTACCGCGGCGACGCTCTACGTGCAGCGCCCGGAGTACGCGGCGATGTTCGGCGCCGAGTCGCAGAAGTTCGGCTTCATCTCGACCAACTACGACAAGCTGCGCGCCAGCCCGGCGATGATCATCGACGGCGACTACGACGTGTTCGGCGACGGCACGGTGACGATCAAGGCCGCGCCGGGCCACACGCCCGGCCACCAGGTGCTGGTGGTGCGCCTGCCGAAGACCGGGCCGGTGATCCTCTCGGGCGACATGGTGCACCTCCAGTACAGCTGGACTTACCGCATCGCGCCGTCGTTCAACTTCGATGTGCCGCAGAGCATGGCGACGATCGACGCGATGAAAGCCTACGCGAAAGAGACCGGCGCGCAGCTCTGGATCAACCACGACCTGGAGCAGAACGCCAAGGTTCCCAAGGCGCCGGCTTTCGTCCAATGAAAGAGACCCTGATCGTCCTGATTCTGGGAACGGCGACGCCGGGCGGCGGATTTCCGCTCTATGGCGACGCATTTGCGGAGATGGTGAACGCGCAGGAGCCGCGCATCCGGATCGAGCCGCGCAACACCAAGGGCTCGACCGAGAACGTGCCGCTGCTGGGGGCGGGCAAGCTCGACCTCGCGCTCGTCGCGGGCGAGATCGCCAGCGCCGCGCTCGCCGAGCGCGGCACGCCGCTGCGCATCGTCGCGGCGATGTATTCCTCGCCCGGCATGTTCATCGTGCGCGGCGACAGCCCGCACCGCGCGATCTCCGATCTGCGCGGCAAGCCGGTCGTCATGGGCGCACAGGCTTCGGGCGTCACTGCGCTCGGCCGCTCGGTTCTCGATTCACTTGGAATCCAGGTGAAGCCGATTTTTCTTGAAAAAGCCGCCGATGGCCCGCCGATGCTGATGGACGGGCGCGCGGATGCGCTGTGGGGCGCGGGCGTGGGCTGGCCGGCGTTCAGCGCGCTCGCGAAGCAAGGCGGGCGCTTCATCGTTCCTGATGGGAATGAAGTGAAAACCATTCTGGCGAAGAACCCTGCGCTGCAGCCAGTGACGCTGCCGGCGAAGAGCTATCCCGGGCAGGATCAGCCGCTCGCCTCGGTCGGCTCGTGGAGCTACGTTCTCGCCCATCGGAATCTTCCAGAACAGACCGCCTACCTGCTGGCACGGGCGGTCCACTGGGCAGAGGGCCCGCTCGCCGCGCGGCTCGAGCAGGCGCGCGAGACCACGATGGCGAACACCGTTGCCGCCGCGCCGCGCCGCGAGCTCATTCACCCGGGCGTGTTGAAGTACCTGAGTGAGATAAAGCGCTGAAGGTCGAGGAGCTTTTCGGCGCCGGGCTGCGATACCAGGACAGCTTCGGCGAAGCCAGCGGCGCGGGCGCGCCGATCGTTTTCCTGCACGCCGGGTCGGGCTCGAGCGTCATGTGGGAGCATCAGGTTCCGGCCTTCACCGGCGTGGGCTACCGCTTCATCGCCTACGACCGGCGCGCGGAGGGCAACGCGGTCGACGATCTCGAGGCGCTCGCCGAGCATCTCGTCCTCGATCGTTTCCACCTCGTCGGCACCGCCGCCGGCGGCATCGTCGCGGTGGACTACGCGCTCACCCATCCTGAAAGATTAATAAGTTTGGTCATTGCCAACAGCGTCGTCGGCATCCAGGACGAGGACTATGTCGAAATGGCGCGGCGCCTGCGCCCGGCGCCGGAGTTCAACGCGATCCCGGCCGAGATCCGCGAACTCGGTCCCTCCTACCGCGCGGCGAACGCCGAAGGCACGCGGCGCTGGAAAGAGCTTTCGAAGCACATCGCGCCGCAGAGCACCCAAAACCGCATCACCTTCGCTGCGCTCGAGACCATCACCATCCCGACCCTGCTCCTCACCGGCGACGCCGACCTCTACACCCCGCCCTCAGTGCTGCGGCTCCTCGCCGCGCGCTTCCCCAACTGCGAATCGGTCGTGATTCCGGAGTGCGGCCACTCGGCGTTCTGGGAGCAGCCGGAGGTGTTCAACCAGGCAGTGCTCGACTTCATCGCCGGAAAATAGACCACCCTAATTCGGGGCCAGGGCCACAACTCGTTCAGCCAAATCGGGGCCAGGCCGCGATTCGGTCAACGCAGGGGACTGGATCGCCGTTGAGTGCCCATGGCGAGGCGAATGCGGCTTGTTTTCCCGGGTGTCGCACTGCACGTGATTCAGCGTGGGGTCGACCGTTCGGCCTGCTTCCGGGTGGAGGCCGACTACCTCGTGTACCTGTCGCACTTGCGGCATTTATCGGCTAAGCACGGTTGCGCCATCCACGCCTATTGCTTGATGACGAACCATGTGCATCTCCTGCTGACGCCGAGCGAGGACAAATCGTGCACCGCGCTAATGCGTGATCTCGGGCAGCGCTACGTGCCGTATTTCAACTCGCGGCACGGGCGAACAGGCACGCTGTGGGAAGGGCGCTTTCGCTCGTGCATTGCCGAATCGGCCCGCTATGTGCTCGCTTGCTACCGGTACATCGAGCTCAATCCGGTTCGCGCGCGGATGGTGAGAGATCCGGCGGGCTATCCATGGTCGAGCTACGCGGTCAATAGCGGCGCGTATGTGGATCCGTACGTTGCGCAGCACTCCGAATTTGTCGCCTTGGCGGCTGGAGCCGAAGCGCGGCATCGCGCCTACCGGGGGTTATTCGAGCAGCAGCTCGACGAACCACTGCTGACCGCCATACGAGACGCTACGAATACCGGGTACCCGCTGGCGAGCGATTCGTTCAAGAGCCGTGTACTGCACCCGCTGGGGTGGAAAACCGCGCCGGCCAAGCCGGGTCCGCGTTCGATTTGCGGCCCTGGCCCCGAATTAGGACAACGAGTCTTGGCCCTGACCCCGAATTAGTGGAGGTGGGGTTTCTTGAGGAAGTCGTTGCGGTCGGCGGAGGTGATGCGCACTTCGGTGGACTTGCCGTTGCGCGAGACCTTGAGCGGCACGACCGCGCCGGAGGGGCCGAGGTCCCAGACTTTGCGCCAGAGGTCGGCGAGGCTGCGCGGCTTCAGGCCGGCGACTTCCATCACCGCGTCACCGACCTTCGCGCCAGCGCGCTCGGCGGGACCGCCCGGCGCGAGGCCGGCGATCACCAGCCGCTCGCCGGCGTCGGTGGTGTACATGCCGAGCCACGGGCGCGACGGACGGCTGGCGCGGCCGGTCTTCACCATCGGATCGAGGATCGGCTCGAGGAGGTCGATCGGCACCAGCATGTTGCCCTGGATGGTGCCGGCGTCGATCTTCTCCTGCACCAGCAGCGAGCCGATGGCGGCGAGGCGGCCGTCGGCGCCGATCAGCGCCGCGCCGCCCCACTGCGGATGCGCCGGCGCGGTGAAGAGGGCCTCGTCCAGCACGTACTCCCAGTAGCCCGCGAACTCGCGCTTCGCGAACACCGTGGCCTTGAGCGCGTGCGCGCGGCCGCCGTGCCCGGCCAGCACCACGTTCTCGCCGACGCGGATCAAGCCCGCGCTGCCGCGCTCGAGCGGCTTCACGCCGAGCTTGCCGAGCGGCTGCACCAGCCCGAAGCCGGTGGCCTGGTCGTAGGCGAGCACCGTGCCGCCGGCCACCGTGCCCTTGTTGGTGGTGAGCCAGATCACGCTCGCCTCGGTGATCAGATAGCCGATGGTAAGCACGAGGTTCTCGCCGATCACCACGCCGTTGCCGGCGCGCTCGGTGCCGAGGATCGAGGCGGTGAAGGCGTCGTCGGGGACCTCGGCGCGCAGCAGCACGACGGCATCGAGCACGCGGTCGAGGTCGAAGCGCCAGTCCTCGGGCCGCGGCCGCATCTCGGCCGGGAACGCCCAGTCTTTTTGCTCAGCCATGGTGATCGGGGTCCAACCCCTTTTTAGATTCTACGTCCGCTGGCGGCGTCGAAGAGGTGCGCCTGCGCCGCCTGCGGGGCGAGGAACACGCGCTCGCCCGGGCCGACGGTGGCGCGGCCGTGGGTCATGACGGTGAAGGTCTGCCCGCCGACCTTGACCAGGATCTCAGTCTCGGCGCCCATCGGCTCCACTACCTCGATCTCGCCGGCGATGCCCTGGGAATGCAGCGCGAGGTGCTCCGGCCGGATGCCGTACTTGACGCTTTGCCCCGCCTGGGCTTTCGCGGTGCACGGCCAGCGCGTCCCGAGGCCGTGCACGGAACCCTCTTGAAAAACACCCTCAAAGACATTCATCGCCGGCGAGCCGATGAACTGCGCCACGAACAGGTTCGCCGGCCGGTCGTAGAGATCGAGCGGCTCGCCGAGCTGCTCGATGCGGCCCTCGTTCATCACCGCGATGCGGTCGGCCATGGTCATCGCCTCGATCTGGTCGTGCGTGACGTACACCGTGGTGGTCTTCAGCCGCTGGTGCAGCGCCTTGATCTCCGAGCGCATCGCGACGCGCAGCTTGGCGTCGAGGTTGGACAGCGGCTCGTCGAACAGGAACACCTTGGGGTCGCGCACGATGGCGCGGCCCATGGCGACGCGCTGGCGCTGCCCGCCGGAGAGCTCGCGCGGGTAGCGCTCGAGGTAGGGCTCGAGATTGAGTATCTTCGCTGCCCGCGAGACCCCTTCGGCGATCCTGCGGACGCTGTCTTTTCGCAAACGGAGGGAGAAGCCCATGTTCTCGCTCACCGTCATGTGCGGGTAGAGCGCGTAGCTCTGGAACACCATGGCGATGTCGCGGTCCTTGGAGTCGAGGTCGTTCACCACGCGGCCGTCGATCGCGATCGTTCCGGCGGTGATGTCCTCGAGCCCGGCGAGCATGCGCAGCAGCGTCGACTTGCCGCAGCCCGACGGGCCGACCAGCACCATGAACTCGCCGTCGGAAATGTCGAGCGAAATGCCGTGCAGGATCTTGGTCGATCCAAAGGACTTGAAAATGGAATCAAAAGCAACGGAAGCCATCAGGCCTTCACCGCCCCGCTGGTGAGCCCCGACACCATGTAGCGCCGGAACACGTAGTAGATCGCCGCCGGCGGCAGCGCGTACACCAGGCCGGTCGCCATGAGGAGCTCCCAGGGCGAATCGTCCGCGGCGATGAAGTGCCCCAGGGCGACCGCCAGGGGAATCGTCTGTTCATGAGACAAAAGAAGATAGGCGTAGAGGTACTCGTTCCACGCGAGGAGCAAGGCGTAGGTGCCGATGGCGATGAGCGACGGCGTCATCAGCGGCAGGTAGACCAGGCGGAAGAGCTGCAGCGGCGTCGCGCCGTCGATCTTCGCCGCCTCGTCGAGCTCATAGGGCAGCTTGTCGGACGCCTGCTTCAGCACCCAGATCGCGTACGGCGCGGCGAGCGTCACCATCGCGAGCACCAGCGACCAGCGGTTGTTGAGCAGGCCGTACATGCCCATCGCCTTGTACATCGGGATCGCGAGGAACGCCGCCGGGATGAAATAGGTGAAGAGCGCGAGGTTCATCACCGCCCTGCCGCCTTTGACTTTCAATCTGCTAATTGCAAATGCAGCACAGGTGGCTACCGCCAGCGTGATCACCCCGACCGCGACCGCGATCCACAGCGAGTTCCAGATCTGCGACCAGAAGTGGTGCAGGTAGAAGTGCTCCTCGCGCATGATGGTGCCGAAGTTGCGCAGCGTCGGCTTGTCGGGCCACAGCGCGCCCGAGAACGCCGAGTCCTTCGAGGAGATGGAGAAGAGGAAGATGTGGTAGATGGGCAGCAGCGTCCACAGCAGGATCGGGATCGCGAGCAGGACGAGGACCGCTTCCTTCGAAAACTTTCTCATTGCGAAGGCCGGGACAGGTTCTTCATCATGAAGTACACGAGCGGCAGCACCAGCGGCATCGCGCACACGATCGTTGCCATCGCCAGGTCCACCTGATCGAGCCGGATGTAGCGGATGCCGAGCGTGGCGAGCACGTGCGTGAGGTCCGCCGGCCCGCCGCCGGTGAGGAGGTACACGCTGTTGAAGTCGCCCAGCGACCAGATCATCGACAGGATCGTCGAGGTCAAATACAGGGTGCGCAGCGAAGGCCAGGTCACGTACTTGAACTTCTGCCACGCCGTCGCGCCGTCCACCGCGGCGGCCTCGTACTGCTCGCGCGGGATGGCGAGGCGGCCGGCGATCAGGATCAGCGTCCAGAACGGCAGCGACTTCCAGATGTGCGTGAGCATCGAGAGGCTCAGGCCGATGTGCGGGTCGTTCAGCCAGTTGGGCCCGTCCATCGCGGTGAGGCGGAAGATCACCGAGTTCACCACGCCCCACTCGGGGTTGAACATGAACCGGATCGAGAAGATCGTCGGGATGGACGGCACCGCCCAGGGCAGCAGGAAGATCACCGACAGCCAGCGGATCCACGCGCGCTCGTGCACGAAGAAGCCCGACAGCCAGAGCGCCATCAGGAATTTCAGGTTCACCGCGACCAGCAAAAAGATGACGGTATTTACGGCAGTGCGAATGAAAATCGGATCGGCGAACAGCTTGACGTAGCTCTCGGGATGGCGCGCGAGCCACAGGCCGTAGGTCACCGGGTAGAGCACGAACGCGAGGAACACGATCGCGTAGGGCGCGATCAGGATCAGGCCCCAGGCCTGCCAGGTGGTCAGGCGCCGCCGCGGCGGCGCGGCGGGTACGTGCGGGATGGCTATCGAGGACACAAAAAAATTGGGCCCGGTGAAGGGCCCAATCTTATTCGCTCAAAACCCCTATCCGGCGACTTCCTTGATGCGGGCGATCATCTCGTCGACCGCCTTGTCCACCGGCCACTTGTCGGTGACGACGCGGTTCATCGCCTTGGCCCAGACGTTCTCATTGTTGAGGATGGTGAATTTCCAGTTCTTGGTGAACTCGAAGGTCACCGTGCCGGCCGAGAACTGGTCGTGCACCACCTTGCGGTGCGGGTCCTCGGTCCAGAACTTGCGCGATGCCGCGGCCTTCATCACCGGGTACCAGCGGCCGAGCGCGCCCTCGACGTAGGGCGTCAGGTTCTCGTCTTCCATCAGGAACGCGGCGAACTCCTTGCCGCGCTTCTTGTTCTTGGCGTTGTTGAAGACGACGCCGACCTTGACCGCGGCGCGGTACTGCATCGGCTTGCCGTCGGGCTTGTTCGGGAAGCCCGAGGTGGCGATCAGCTCCTCGTAGTTCTTCTTCGCCGCCGCGCGCTCCTCCGGCTTCAGCTTGTCGTTGTTCATGTCGTCGAGCCACTTCGCGGCGATCGAGATCGTCGCGTTGTGCGTCATGATGATCGTCTTGTTGTGGAAGTTGACGTTGTTGTCCGGATCCTTCCAGTTGATGGCCGACGGCGGCGTGCAGCCCTTGCCGATGGTCTCGGTGTAGTCGCGCACCGCGTTGATCAGGCCCTCGCGCGTCTCCTTCCCGAGGTTCAGCTTGCCGTCGTCGTTCACCAGCTTGACGTTGTAGCCGTCCATGTAGGTGAGGAACGAGTAGAACGAGTCCGACGAGTCGACGCCCATCGGGCTGCCGACCGAGTAGACGCGCTTGCCGGTCTTCTTGCGGTAGCCCTCCTGCACCTTGGTGCACCAGAAGTCGAAGTACGCCTTCCAGGTCTTCGGGATGTCGGATTCCTTGAAGCCCGCCTCGGCCAGCATGTCCTTCCAGTACTGGATATGCATGGTCTGGCGCTTGACAGGGAAGGCGTAGTAGGCGCGCTTCTTCTCCTTGTCGTTGTACATGAAGGTGGTCTCGATCGTGTTGGGCAGGAACTTGCCCTTGATCGGGTTGATGATGTCCGACACGTCCTCGAGCCGCCCCTCGAACGCCCACTTGCCGGCGACCTGGAAGTCGAACACGTCGGCGTACACGATGTCGGGCGGGTTGCCCGCGTCGAGCGCCGCCACCGTCTTCGGGATCATTTCCTGCGGCGCGTAGCGCGACAGCTCCACCTTCACCCCGGTCTTCTTCTGGTACTTGGCGATCACCTCGTCGAGCGCCTTGTCCTCCTGGGGATAGAACCCCTTGGAGAAGTAGATCACCAGGGTTTCCTGCGCCGACGCCACAAGGGGGATAGACGCCGCGAACACCGTCCACGCAAAAGCGGCGAATAGCTTTCTCAACATTGGGGAGCCTCCTCTAGGTCCGCTTGTATGATAACTACAAATCTACTTCTTTTTCCGGAAGGCTTCGAATTCGGCTTTTGTTTCAGCATTCGGCGGGTAGAGGCCGAAGATCGAGCGGCCTTCCTTGACCCGCGCTTCCACCCAATCCTCGAACTCGGTCTGCGCCTCGGCTTCCTTCGCCACCTCCTCGGCCATCTTCGCCGGGATGACGACCACGCCCTCGGCGTCGCCGACCGCCACGTCGCCGGGATAGACCGCGACGCCGCCGCAGCCGATCGGCACCTGGCTTTCCACCGCGTGGTGGCGCACGAGATTCAGCGGCGCCGAGCGCGCGCCGCAGTAGGCCGGCCACGCGAGCTTCTCGATCGTCGGCGAGTCGCGCAGCCCGCCGTCGGTCACCACGCCCGAGACGCCGCGCACCATGAGGCGCGTCATCAGGATGTCGCCGCCGGTCGCCGCGCTCGCGTCGCGGCGCGCGTCCATCACCAGCACGCCGCCCGCCGGGCAGGCCTCGATCGCCTCGCGCTGCGGATGGCCGCGCCCCTCGAAGGCGCCGAGCTGGTCGAGGTCCTCGCGCGCCGGGATGTAACGCAGCGTATAAGCCTCGCCGACCATGCGGGGCGCTTTGGGGTTCAGCAAAAACACACCCTGGATAAAGACATTCCGCAACCCCCGTTTGAACAGCACGGTGGTCAAAGTTGCGGTCGAGACTTTCTGCAAAGCCTCGCGAATGTAGGATGAAAGCATGGCGGACGATGAAAGTGTGGTGGATGTGGAGCGCGAAGGGCCGGTCGCCCGAATCTTCCTCAACCGGCCGGAAAAAGCAAACGCTTTGAATTCTGCCGCCCTCGAAAAGCTGCGGGAAGCCTTGGTGGGGCTTGCGCCCGACGCCTCCCTCAGAACCGTGGTTCTCGGCGGCCGGGGCAAGACATTCTGCGGCGGCGCGGACGTCGGCGAGCTGAAAAGCCTGGACGCCGCGACGGCCGGCCCGTTCGTCGAAAAGATCCACCACGTCTGCAGGACGATCCGCGAGCTGCCGGTGCCGGTCGTGGCCCGGCTGCACGGCGCGGTGATCGGCGCGGGCCTGGAGATCGCCGCCGCCTGCGATTTGCGCATCGCCGCAGAGGGCACGAAATTCGCCATGCCGGAAGTCAGGCTCGGCATCCCGTCGGTGGTCGAGGCCGCGCTCCTGCCGCGGCTGATGGGATCCGGCCGCGCCGCGTGGCTGGTCCTCACCGGCGAGGCGATCGACGCGCGCCGCGCGCTGGAATGGGGCCTGATCGAAGAAATCGGCGACGGGGAACAGTTGTTGCAGCGCCTGCTGGCCGGGGATCGCGAGGCGCTGCGCATGCAGAAGCAGCTGCTGCAGCTCTGGGACGAGGCGCCGCTGGCCACGTCGGTGGCGGCGAGCATCGAGCGCTTCGCGCAGGCGTACAATAGGTAGGGCTCAAGGGGCCGGAAAGCACTAGATACATGGCAAAGCCGCAGGTTTACGACGCATCGGCGATCCAGGCGCTGAAAGGCCTCGAGCCGGTGCGCCGCATGCCGGGGATGTACACCCACACCGTGCATCCCCTGCACGTCGTGCAGGAAGCGATCGACAACGCGGTCGACGAGGCGCTCGCCGGCCACGGCAAGCGCATCACGGTGAGCGTGCTCAAGGACGGCTCGGTCCAGGTCGAGGACGAGGGCCGCGGCGTGCCGGTCGACCTGCACAAGGAAGAAAAGAAGCCGGCAGTGGAAGTGGCTTTCACAATGCTGCACGCCGGCGGCAAGTTCTCGCGCTCGGGTGATGGCGTCTACCACATCTCCGGCGGACTGCACGGCGTCGGCGTGGCGGTGTCGAACGCGCTTTCGAAGCGCTGCGAAGTGACGGTCTTCAGGGACGGGCAGAAGCACACCATCGCTTTCGAGGGCGGGGAGCTCAAGAACAAATTACGTTCAGAAAAAATAAAAGAAAAGCGAACCGGCACGATCGTCCGCCTCTGGCCCGATCCCAAGTATTTCGACTCGCCCAATATTCCGATGAACGAACTGGAACATTTGGTCAGATCGAAAGCGTATCTCCTGCCCGGCCTGACGATGGCGCTCGAAGTCGAGGGCAAGCAGACGCGCCTCTGGAAGTACGAGCGCGGCATGGCGCAGTACTTCGACTTCATGCTCGACGGGCGCGAGCTGGTGGCGCCGCTTTTCTCCGGGGAGCGGTTCTTCGACGAAAAGTCCCTGTCCGGGATCACGGACATAGAACCCGGCGAAGGGGCGTCGTGGGCCATCGGCTGGGTGGCCGAGGGCGACATCTTCGCCGACAGCCACGTCAACCTGATCCCGACGCGCTCGGGCGGCACGCACGAGGCCGGCTTCCGCGCCGGCATCTTCGAGGCGCTCGGCGCGTTCATGGACGCGCGCGCCCTCGCGCCCAAGGGGGTGAAGCTGATTCCCGACGATCTCTGGCAGCGCGCCTGCTTCACGCTCTCCGCGCGCATCGTGCGCACGCAGTTCCACGGCCAGACCAAGGAAAAGCTCACCACGCGCCACGCCGCGCGCCTGCTCGAGATGTGCGTGCGCGACGCGTTCGAGCTGTGGCTGAACGAGCACGTCGACGAGGGCAAGAAGATCGTCGAGCTGGCGATCGAGCAGGCGATGGCGCGCCTCGCCAAGGGCAAGAAGGTCGAGCGCAAGAAGTCGAGCGGCATCGCCACGCTGCCGGGGAAGCTGGTCGAATGCGCCTCGGGCGATATCACGCGCAACGAGCTGTTCCTGGTGGAAGGCGATTCCGCCGGCGGCTCGGCGAAGGAGGCGCGCGACAAGGAGACGCAGGCGCTGCTTCCGCTGCGCGGCAAAGTGCTCAATTCGATGTCGAAGGACAGCCGCACGGTGCTCGCCAACAAGGAGCTGCAGGCGATCGCCACCGCCATCGGCGTCGATCCGCATTCTTCGGAGGAGAAAGTCGATCTCGGCGGCCTGAGGTACGGAAAGGTCATCGTGATGACCGACGCCGACGTGGACGGCGGCCACATCCAGGCGCTGCTCCTCACTTTCTTCTTCATGCACGCGCCGCGCCTGGTGGAGAGCGGCCACCTCTACGTCGCCCAGCCGCCCTTGTACAAGGTCGAAGTCCCGAGCCAGGGAAAAGGCAAGCCCCAGCGCCGCCTCTACTGCCTGGACGACGATGAACTGGAAGAAGTCTTGAACCAGTTGAAAAAAGAAAAAGTAAAGGACGGCAACTGGGAGATCTCGCGCTTCAAGGGGCTGGGCGAGATGAGCCCCGAGCAGCTCTGGGAAACCACGATGAACCCCGACGCGCGGCGCCTGGTGCGCATGGAGTTCGACACCAAGAACATGAAGAAAGTGAGGGAGACCTTCGAGAAGCTGATGGACGCCGGCGAGGCCGAGGAGCGGCGCAACTGGATGCGGGAGCACTGGAAGACCGTTGAAGCGGACGTCTGACAAGAAGAAAAAACAGAAGCCGGTGTGGGAGAGGGCGTACCAGGGCCACGTTCTGTGGCTGGGCAAGCAAAAGCTCGGAAAAGTCACACTTCTGGCCGCGCGCAACCTCGATGCGCGCGGGAAATACAGATGGGAAGCCGGCGGCCGCGCCGGGTTTGCCGATGAGCTCGCCAAGGCGAAATCGGCCGTAGAACTTGCCGCGTCGGCCGCGGACAAACAGCTAGACCTCTTCAGGTAACAAAATGGACGACACCCGAACCGGAGACCTCTTCACCAGCAACGGCGACGACGCGGCGCCGATCGAGCAGCACGCCTCGCACGCCTACCTCGGATATGCGGTCTCGACCGTCAAATCCCGGGCGCTGCCCGAAATCGCCGATGGACTGAAGCCGGTCCAGAGGCGGATTCTGTTTGCCATGAATGCTTCCGGTTCTCAGGGCTTCTCGAAGTGCGCGCGCTACGTCGGCGAGGTTCTCGGCAAGTACCACCCGCATGGCGACAGCTCCACGTACGAAGCGCTGGTGCACCTCGCGCAGCCTTTCTCGATGCGCTACCCGCTGATCGACGGCCAGGGGAATTTCGGTTCGCGCGACGGCGATGCGCCGGCGGCGTATCGCTACACGGAAGCAAAGCTGTCGCGCTTTGCCGAAATGCTGTTGAGCGAAATCGGCGAGGGCACCGTCGATTTCATCAGGAACTACGACGGGAAATTCGACGAGCCGGTGCTGCTGCCGGCGAGAGTGCCCTTCGGGCTGCTCAATGGCTCATTTGGAATTCCGGTTGGTTTCTCCACGCGCATCCCGTCGCATAACCTGAAGGAGGTCGTGGCCGCGGCGGCGCACGTCATCAAGCATCCGCGCGCGAAGCTCGAGGACGTGCTGGAGCTCCTGCCCGGCCCGGACTTCCCCGGCGGCGGCCAGATCATCTCGCCGAAGGAAGAGATCAAGGAGGCGTACGCAACCGGACGGGGGTCTTTGCTTCTAAGGGCGAAATACGAAAAGGAGATGCTCGCCCGCGGCCAGTGGCGCATGGTGATCACCGAGCTGCCGCACGGCGTATCGGTGAAGCAGGTGATGGAAGAGGTCGAGGCGCTTGCGAACCCAAAATCCTTGTCTAAAAAAGACATTTCCCAGGAACAGCGGCGCATGAAGCAGTTCATCCTCGACCAGGTCGAGTCGGTGCGCGACGAGAGCGATCGCAAGTCGAAGCTGCGCCTCGTGATTGAACCAAGAAGTTCCAGACAAGACGAAAACGAGCTGATGGCGGCCTTGATGGTGCACACCTCGCTCGAGGCGCGCTACGCGGTCAACCTCACCTGGCTCGGCCTGGACGGCCTGCCGGAGACGAAGGGCATCGTCGAGATCCTGCGCGAGTGGGGCGAATTCCGCGTCGCCACCGTGCGCCGGCGCACCGAGTTCCGGCTGGCGAAGTGCGAGGCGCGCCTGCACATCGTCATGGGCCGCCTGCTGGCGTTCGCCAAGATCGACGAGATCATCAAGCTGATTCGAGGGAGTGAAGACCAGACCGAGGCGAAACAAAAGCTCCGCGAGAAGTTCAAGTTCAGTGAAAAGCAGGCCGAAGACATCGTCAACCTGCGCCTGGGCCAGCTCACCAAGCTCGACGGCGTCGCGCTGAACGACGAGCGCAAAGCGCTCGAAACCGAGCGCAAGGGGCTGAAGGAGACTCTCGGCGACGAGAAGGAGCTCAAGAAGTTGGTCGTTTCTGAATTAATGCAGGATTCAAACAAGTACGGCGATGACCGGCGCACCCTGATCAAGACCGCCGAGCGCGCGCAGGTCGAGCGCACCGTGGTCGAGGAGCCGGTCACCGTGATCCTGTCGCGCAAGGGCTGGATCCGCGCGCGCACCGGCCACGGCCTGGATGTCTCGCAGCTGAGCTTCAAGGACGGCGATGCGCTGCTGCAGACGCTCGAATGCAAGACCATCGATCCGGTCACGGTGCTCGCAGCCTCGGGCAAGAGCTTCACCGTCGCGGCCGCCGACATCCCCTCGGGGCGCGGCGACGGCGCGCACGTCAACACGCTGGCGAACTCGGGGTCCGACGACATCGTGTGGATGGGCTCGGGCGATCCGCAGCGGCGCCTGCTCATGAACAGCTCCGCCGGCCTCGGCTTCCTCTGCAAGCTCGGCGACCTCGTCAGCAAGACGCGCCAGGGCAAGGACTTCATGAAGGTTGAGGAAGGCGCGGCGGCGCAGGCTCCTGCCTTTGTCAAAGAGGATTCCCGGTATGTTGCGGCTCTGTCCTCGGATGCGCGGCTGCTGCTCTTCCCGCTCGACGAGGTCCCCGAGCGGCCGAACGGCGGCGTCGGCGTCCAGCTGCTCGCCGTGCCGGAAAAGGAACGGCTCGCGGCGCTCGCCACGACCGACGGCAAATCGCTCGTCGTGTCGGGCATCAAGAGAAAGAACCGGGCCGCGGAAACGCTGGACGCAAAGCAGCTCTCCGAGCACATGGGCAAGCGCGCGCAACGGGGGAGGGTGTGCGATGTCGGCTTCAGGCCGGATCGCCTTGAAACCGGGGCTTGACGCCAACGTCCTGAAAGCCCTGCGGCCGGGGTGGATCCCGGCCGGGATCCTGGCTGCGACCGCGCTCCTCGCCTGGCTCGTGCCGCTGCCGGCGTCGCTCGCCGGGCTGCGTACTGCCGGACCGTACGCGCTGCTCCTCACCGGGCTCGGCATGGCCTGGTGGTTCAACCGCGGCCGCGCCTTCGTCATCCTCGCCTCGCTCGCTGCCGGCTTCGCCGCCTACGAGCTGTTCCCGTCGAAGGCCGTGCACACAGTGATCGTCGTGCTCGTGCCGCTCAATACGCTGCTCGCGATGATCTATCCGGAGCGCGGGGCGCGCTACCGTGCGGCGTATGGATGGCTTGCGCTCCTGGGGCTGGAAGGGGTGTTGCTCGCCTGGCTTCCGGACGTGAGCCTGCCGACGCTGCTTGGGCGCCTGATGTTCGCCGCCGCGTTTGCCGCGGCGATGTGGCGCGCCTGGCCCGATTTCACGCCGCTGCAGGCCGGCAATGCCGGCGCGCTCGCCGCGTTCTACATCGCCGCCGAATGGGTCGGCTCGCCCGGCGTGTACGCCGCGTTCATGTCGTCCGCGGGCACGATCATGATCGTGTCGCTGCTGGAGGAGTCGCACCGGCTCGCGTTCCGCGACCCGCTAACCGGGCTTCCCGGCCGGCGCGCGCTGGAAGAGCGCTTGCGCAGCCTCGGCAGCCGCTACGTGATCGCGATGGTCGACGTCGACCATTTCAAGAAATTCAACGACACGCACGGCCACGACATCGGCGACCAGGTGCTGAAGCTGGTCGGCGCGCGGCTCGCCGAGGTGGGCGGCGGCGGCATCGCGTTCCGCTACGGCGGCGAGGAGTTCAGCGTGGTCTTCCCGGGCACCGATCTCGAGAATGCGCTGCTGTTCCTCGAGGCGATCCGGATTTCGATCGAGGGCTACCGCATGGCGGTGCGCGCCCCCGACCGCCCGAAGACCGCGGAGGACGGGAGCAAGCGCCGGGGCGAGCGAAACGTGGAAAAGCACCTCTCGGTCACCGTGTCGATCGGCGCCAGCCGCCCGGGCGCGAGCCTGCGCACCCCGGCGCAGGTCATCAAGGCGGCCGACGAAGCGCTCTACCGCGCCAAGCAATCAGGCCGCAACAGGGTGAGCACATAATTCGGAGTCTGACCCCGATTCCATGAGTCTTGTCATTCCTGACCACGAGATCGAGATCATCGCTGTGCGAGCGCAGGGCGCGGGCGGCCAGAACGTCAACAAGGTCTCGAACGCCGTCCACCTGCGCTTCGACATCCGCGCCTCGTCGCTGCCCGAAGACGTGAAGGACCGGCTGCTGCGCACCGGCGACCACCGCGTGACGCGCACCGGAGTCGTCGTGATCAAGGCGCAGCAGCACAGGAGCCTGGAACGAAACCGCAGCGAGGCTCTTGCGCGGCTGCAGTCGCTCGTCGCCGCCGCGGCGCACCTGCCGAAGAAGCGCAGGCCGACCAAGCCGACGCGCTCCTCGCAATTGAGGAGGGTCGAGAGCAAGAAAAGACATTCGAGATTGAAAGCGCTGCGCTCCAGGATTTTCGATTGAAGGACTTGCTCGCAGCGGTGATCGCCGCGGTCGAGGCGGAGGGCGAGCGCCTCGCCGCCGAGTTCCTGCGTCCCGAGGGGCCGCGCGGCCGGCGCGGCAACGCGCCGATCGACCTCGAGATCGAAGAGCGCCTGTGCGAGCGGCTTCAGTCTCTCGTCCACTGCCCGTTTACCGGCGAGGAGACCGGTCTCCACCCCGGTGCCGAGCAGGATTTCCTGTGGCTGGTAGACCCGCACGACGGCACCTTCGAGTTCACCAGCGGCAAGCGCGGCTCCGCGATTTCGGTGGCTTTGCTCAAGAACAATGTCGCGGTGCTGGGCGTAGTGCATAGCCCGCTCTCGCCCGACCGCGGCCGCGACACCATCGCCTGGGCCGAGGGCGCCGGGCCGATCCAGCGCAACGGAAAACCGCTCGACGTCGATCTCTCGCAGCGCCTGCTCGGCGCGGGCGAGTTCGTGTTCGCCACCGCTTCTTCCGCGCTGCGCCCGGGCGCCTGGGCGCGCGCCGTCGCGCCCGCGCGCTACATCGCGATGCCGAGCATCGCCTATCGCCTGGCGCGCATCGCCGCAGGCGACGGCGCGGCCACGGTGTCGACCCACGCCGTGAACGAATACGACATCGCCGCGGGCATGGCGCTGATCCGCGCCGCGGGCGGGGTCGTGCTCGACGCGCAGGGAAAAACTGTCATTCTGGAAGGAAAGCTCGAACGTCGCCTCTCCGGCTGCTTCGCCGGCGCGCCCGGCGCCGCGGCGCAGCTCGCGAGCCACGACTGGAAGTCGCTCGAGAACGAGCCGCCGCAGAAAGCGCGCGTGTCGCTCGGCTTTCCGCGCAGAGTCTCGGAGGCCGAGCTCGAGCGCGCGCAGGGCTGCCTGCTCGGCCAGGTGATCGGCGACAGCCTGGGCTCGCTGGTCGAGTTCAAGAGCGCGGGCGAGATCGCTCGTCTCTTTCCCAGCGGCGTCCGTGCGCTCGCCGACGGCGGCGTGTTCCACACCATCGCCGGCCAGCCGACCGACGACAGCGAGATGGCGCTCGCGCTCGCGCGCTGCCTGGTCGCCCACAGGCAATTTCATCCGGACAAGGTCCTGGACGCGTACCGCGAGTGGATGACCACGCGCCCGCTGGACATCGGCACCACGACCGAGCGCGGGCTCCTCGGCCTGCACGCCACGGAAAGCGAATCGAACGGCTCGCTGATGCGCGTCTCGCCGCTCGGTGTCTGGGCGGCGGGCGACCCGGCGCGCGCCGCCGCGGCCGCCCGCGAAGATTCGGCGCTCACGCACAGGAACCCGGTGTGCGTCGAGGCCTGCGCCGGCTACGCCGCCGCGATCGCCGCGGGCATCGGCGGCGCAGGGACGCAGGAGAATCTGCGCTCCGCGATGCGCGAGGCGGCGCTCGCCCACTCGAGAGGCAAGGCGCGCGAGGCGATCGAGCGCGCCGCCCTGCCGGGCGATTTCCAGGCACGGATGGGCTGGGTGCTGATCGCCCTGCAGAACGCCTTCTTCCATCTGAAGAGCTCGGGCTTCGAGGAAGCCGTCGTCGCCAGCGTCGCCGGGGGCGGCGACACCGACACCAACGCGGCGATCTGCGGCGCGCTGCTCGGCGCGGCGCTCGGCAAGCAGGCGATTCCCTCGCGCTGGATCCTGCCGGTGCTCGCGTGCCGCTCCACCGTCGACGCCGGCGCGCCGCGCCCGCGGCCGGCGGCCTACTGGCCCGACGACATCCTCGAGCTGGCCGAGGCCCTGTTGCAGTCGAAATGAGGTTTTTGCTGATTGCATTTCTTTGCGCGCTTCCGGCGCACGGCCGCGTGCTCGACGTCCACAGCGAGATCCGCGTCCGCAAGAGCGGCGAGCTCACCGTCACCGAGCGCATCACCCTGGAGGCCCGCGAGAAGACCGGCGCGCTGCAGCGCGAGCTGCCGCAGGCGTCGCGCGTGGTCGATGTCATCCGCAACGGCCACCCGGAGAGCTACGTGCTCGACGGCGTGCGCCTGCGCGTCGGCGGCGCAGCCCTGCCGGAGGGCCGGCACCTGTACCAGATCACCTACCGCTGCTGCGCGCGCCGCATCGCGTTTCTTTCCGACCACGACGCGCTGCACTGGAACCTGAAGGGCGGCGAGCGCATCACCGCGGAGGTCATCCTCCCGTCGAGCGTGCCCGCGCGGCAGATCAAGGTCGAAGCGAGCGGCGGCGGCAGCTACCAGAGTTTCGTGCGCGACGGGCGCGCCGCCTTCCGCGCCCAGGAGGACATCACCATCGTGGTGCGCTTCCCGAAGGGCGTGGTCGCCGAGCCGGCCATGGACCAGCGCGCGCGCTGGTTCTTCTCCGACTACTTCGGCGCCGTGCTCGTGCTCGCCCTGATCGGGCTCACGGCGTGGTTCTTGATCCAGGCCAAAAAGTTATCCAGAACCCGAGGGTATTGATCTCGTTGATGCCGCAAGGTCAGCGCGCGCCACTCTTCCCCCGACGCGGGGCCTGCCGCGAAGGCCAGGAGTAGATGCGCTAGAAGCGCGCGTCCGGCAACTTCGACGTACTGGATGAGGCCTGCTCCTGCTCGGCGCGGTCGGCCGCGGCGTAGCCGGCGGAGAGCAGCACGATGAGCACGACGGCAATCAAGGCGGTGGCGCGGTAGAGCTGCATGGGTGGTCCGTGTTGTGCGGGGTTGCCCCGTGTTAGTTGCCCCTACGTGCCGATTGTGGCGGCTGCATTCTTGACCCGCTAGCGCGCGGCTACGTTTCGCATTAATCCATGCAGGCCATGCCGCGCAGTGGATAAAGTTGAGGGCATGAAAATCAGCCAGTTCTGGGACGACGCGATCGTCCCTTCGCTCGTCGACTACATCCGCATCCCCGCCAAGTCGCCGCATTTCGACAAGGCGTGGTCGAAAAACGGCTACATCGATGCCGCGGTCGAGCTCGCCGCCAGCTGGTGCCGCAAGCACGCGGTGCCGGGAATGAAGCTCGAGGTGGTGCGGCTCGAAGGACGCACGCCGGTGCTGTTCATCGAAATCGAAGGCAAGGCCCCCGGCACGGTTCTCATGTATGGCCATCTCGACAAGCAGCCCGAGATGGTCGGCTGGCGCGAGGGCTACGGGCCGTGGGACCCGCTGATCAAGGACGGCAAGCTCTACGGCCGGGGCGGCGCCGACGATGGCTACGCGGTTTTCTGCGCCCTTTCCGCGATCAGGGCTCTCCAGGAGGAGAAGCGGCCCCACGCGCGCATCGTCATCCTCATCGAATGCTGCGAGGAGAGCGGCAGCTACGATCTGCCCCCGTATCTCGAATTTCTCTCACAAAGAGTCCAGACACCGGACCTGGTGGTGGGTCTCGATTCGGGCTGCGGTAACTACGAGCAGCTCTGGAGCACGACCTCGCTGCGCGGCCTGATCAACGGCGTGCTCACGGTCGAGGTGCTGACCGAGGGCGTGCACTCGGGCGACGCGAGCGGCGTGGTCGCGTCGAGCTTTCGCATCGCGCGCGCGATCCTCGATCGCATCGACGCCGCCGACACCGGCATCGTCAAGCACTCCGCGTTCCACGCCCAGGTCCCGCCCGAGCGCGCCGAGCAGGCGCAGCGCGCGGCGCAGGTGCTCGGCGAGGAGATCTGGCGCAAGTTTCCCTTCGTGCCGAACATGCAGCCGATGCAGGCGGACCTCGCCGACCTGGTGCTGAACCGCACCTGGCGGCCGTTCCTCGCCGTCACCGGCGCCGACGGCCTGCCGCCGCCGGCGAGCGCCGGCAACGTGCTGCGCCCGAAGACCGAGCTCGTGCTGTCGCTGCGCCTGCCGCCGACCGTGAAGGCCGACAGCGCCGCGCAGCAGCTCAAGGCGATCCTCGAGGCCGACCCGCCGTACGGCGCCCGCGTGACCTTCCAGGCGGGCCATGCCGGCACCGGCTGGCACGCGCCGCAAACATCGAGATGGTTATCCGAGGCGGTCGAGAGCGCCTCGGTGAAGCATTATGGAAAATCCGCCATGTGGATGGGCGAGGGCGGCACCATCCCCTTCATGGCGATGCTCGGCGTCAAGTACCCGCAGGCCCAGTTCCTCATCACCGGCGTCCTAGGCCCGCACTCCAACGCCCACGGCCCGAACGAGTTCCTGCACATCGACTACGCCAAGCGCCTGACGGCGTGCGTCGCCGACGTGCTGGCCGCTCACGCGGCGAAAGCGTAATTCGGGGTCAGGGCCACAATTCAGTTTTCACGTACGTAAAAACGAATTGTGGCCCTGACCCCGAATTACTCCGGCGGGGGGCGGACCGGCGCCGGCCCGCAGAAGAACTCCACCACCTCGGTGGCGTGCACCCGCGGCTGGCCGAAGGTGATCCAGCCGCGCTTGCGCAGGGTGAGCTCGGCGCGCTCGAGGACCTCCTCCTTCTCGCCGTCGATGGTGACGTAGGTGCCGTTGGTGCTGATGTCGGCGAGCACGAACTTGTCCTTGCGCCGCTCGATGGTGCAATGGTGGCGCGAGGCCTGCTCGTCGTGCACCACCAGGCCGCAGTCGCGGTCGCGCCCGATGGTGAGGATCTCTTTCTCGCGCCGGCGCTCCATGCGCATGCCGCGGTACTTGAGGCGCAGCACCGCCGGCAGCGCCGGCTTGTCCTCGGCGCGCACGCGCGCGAACGCGGTGGCGTTGTCGTCGGGGCGCCAGACGAGCTCGCACAGCCCGACCTCTTCGGAGCGGCCCTTGAGCTGCGCCCGGGCGAGCTTGCGCAGCCACGCGCGGTAGAGCGGCGAGAGCAGCTTCGAGGTCCACTCGGTGAGGATGATCTGTCCGCCGCCCGCCAGCTCGCACAGCTGCGCGGCGAGGATCACGGTGTCGCCGTAGACGTCCTCGCCCTCCTGGACCACCGGGCCGAAGTGGAAGCCGATGCCGATCGCGAGCTTCACGCCGCCGGCCTTCGGCAGCTTCTCCATCGCGAGGTGCATCGCCGAGGCGGCGTCGGCCGCGGCGTCCGGGTTCGCGGACAGCACCATCACCTTGTCCTCGGTGCCCCTGGCGAGGCGCCCGCCGCAGGAGGCGGCGGCGCGCCCGAGCCTGAACTGGCACTGCTCAATCAAGCCGTGAGCCGCCTCGGTGCCCGCCCTGGCGTAGAGGTCCTCGCGGCCGATCACCGCGGCGAACAGCACGGTGGTTTCGCGGCTTTGTTCCATTTGTCCGATCGGTTCTAGCCGAAGCCGCGCGCGGCGGCAATCGGAGTTTTCGGCATTCCTTCTCGGTAGGCGACAATTCGGGCGGTGAAATCCGCAGACTGGCTGCAAAAATTCGGCGCCGCCCTCGAGAAGGGCGACATCAACGCCGCGACCGGCATGTTCGAGCCCGACGGCTTCTGGCGCGACCTCGTCTCGTTTACCTGGAACGTCAAGACCTGCGAAGGCCGCGCGGAGATCAAGGCGATGCTCGCCGCCACGCTCGCCGGCGCGAAGCCGAAGAGCTTCGCCGCGAAGACCGACGAGTGGTTCACCTTCGAGACCGCGGTCGGCCGCGGCGTGGGACACCTGCGGTTCAGAGAGAAGAGCGCCAAGCACTGCTGGACGCTCCTCACTACGCTGCAGGAGCTGAAAGGCTTCGAGGAAAAAGCCGGCGCGCATCGCGAGAGCGGGGTTTCCCAGGGAAAAACCTGGTTCGAAAGGCGCGAGCAACATATCGCCGAGCTCGGCGTGCTGCGCCAGCCCTACGTGCTGATCGTGGGCGGCGGCCAGGGCGGCATCGCGCTTGCCGCGCGCCTGAAGCGCCTGCAGGTGCCCACTCTCGTCGTCGAGAAGAACGAGCGCGCCGGCGATTCGTGGAGGAAGCGCTACAAGTCGCTCTGCCTGCACGACCCGGTTTGGTACGACCACATGCCGTACCTGCCGTTCCCGGACCACTGGCCGGTGTTCTCGCCGAAGGACAAGCTCGCCGACTGGCTCGAGATGTACGCGCAGGTGATGGAGCTCGACTACTGGGGCTCGGCGCTATGCAAGCGCGCGCGCTACGACGAGGCCACGGGCGAATGGGAAGTGCTCGTCATGCGCGACGGCCAGCCGCACACGCTGCGCCCCAAGCACTTGGTGCTCGCCACCGGCATGTCCGGCTTTCCGAACATGCCCGAGATCCCCGGCGCCGAGTCCTTCGCCGGCAGGATCGTGCATTCGAGCCAATACGCCGGCGGTGCGTCGTGGCAGGGCAAGCACTGCGTGGTGGTCGGCTCGGGCACTTCCGGCCACGACATCTGCGCCGACCTCTGGGAGCAGGGCGCCGGCGGTGTCACCATGATCCAGCGCGCGCCGACCATCGTCGCGCGCTCCGAGACGCTGATGGACCTCGCGTGGGGCCCGCTCTACTCCGAGCAGGCGCTCGCGCGTGGCATCAGCACCGAGATCGCCGATCTCACCGTCGCCTCGCTTCCGTTTCGTCTGTTACCTGAATCCCAGAAACCGGTTTACAAGGCGATGCGCGAACGCGACGCCGAGCTCTACGCCGGCCTGGAGAAGGCCGGCTTCCAGTACACCTTCGGCGAGGACGGCTCGGGAATCCACACGCTGTACCTGCGCCGCGGCGCCGGCTACTACATCGAGACCGGCGCTTCGCAGCTGATCATCGACGGCAAGATCAAGCTGAAGGCGGGCGTGAGCGTCGCCGCCATCAGCGAGAAATCGGTGACGCTTTCAGACCGCAGCGAGCTGCCGGCCGACCTCATCGTGTTCGCCACCGGCTACGGCTCGATGAACCAGTGGGCGAGGGAGCTCATCAGCAACGCCGTCGCTGACAAGGTCGGCAAGGTCTGGGGCCTGGGCTCCGACACCAAGGACGACCCCGGCCCCTGGGTCGGCGAGCTGCGCAACATGTGGAAGCCGACGCAGCAGCCGAACCTGTGGTTCCACGGCGGGAATCTCATGCAGTCGCGGCACTACTCGCTCTACCTCGCGCTGCAGCTCAAGGCGCGCATGGAGCAGATCCCGACGCCGGTGTACTACGTCGAGCCGGTGCAGCACGTCCAATAAAAGGGGTCAGGACCCTTTTTCGCGCAGTTGCGCGCAGCTCACTGGAAAAAGGGTCCTGACCCCTTTTCGGCGGCACAAAAAAGCGCGGCGCGCTCAGGGGGGAGACGCGCCGCTAGGGGAACATCTTCTTCTTACTTTGCCGGTTCCAGGTTCTTGTACGCAGCCCGGCAGAGACGAAGCTCCGAATCGGTCCGCGGCTTGTTGCACGCACGCTCGAAAGCGTCCTTGCGCTTCTGCTGCTCCTCGACCGCGGCCCGGCGCTGCATTTCGCGCGCTTCGAGCTTGTCTTGCGCGGTCTGTTTCGTCGCGCCCGCCACCGCGGCGGATTCACCGTTCGCGTAGCCCGCTGAGAGGATCACTCCGAGGACGACGGCCATCGATGCGATCGTTGTCGATAGTTTCATCATGGCTCCTCCCGCTTGCTCGTCTCCTACGTAGCCAAGTCTTTCATTCGTTGTCAGGTTCGTCGTGGCACTGCATCACGAGGGTCGATCCCGCACTGCGGCAATTTGCCAACAACTGCGCGCTAGGTGAGCCCCAGCGTGCGAAAACGCAGGTAGAGCTCGCGGCAGGCCCAGGCATCGGTCGCCGCATAGACGATCTGCTGCGGCGTGAGCTGCGAGCGCGCCCAGTTCGACGTCTTGGTGCCCTTGGGGATGCGAAACCCGAGGAACAGGCCCGTCAGGTTGCGCACGCCCGTTTGCTTGAGCCCGTGGCGCGTCGCCACCGTGCCAAGATCGACGATCGACCGCTCGGAAAATTCGACGAGCTTCCTGAGCGCTTTCAGATCGTCCGCCAGGCCTACGCCCGCCTTCACCACATGCTCCGAAGAGAGCATCTGCGCCACCGCTGCGGCGGCCTCGCGGTGCCGCACCTGGAAGAGATACACCGCGCGCGCGGTGGCGACCTGCGCGAGGCTCGGCGAGTAGCTCTCGCCCGCCCTGAAGGCGGGCCGCGTCTCGGTGTCGAAGCCGACCACCTTCTCCTGCAGGATGTCCGCCAGCGCCAGCGCCACATCCCGCGTCTCCGACACCACGCGCACCTCGCCCTCGTAGCGCCGGATCGGCAGCGCATTGACCTCCTCGCGCGAGACGCTGCGCAACAGCTCCGCTGGCAGGGTCATAGGGGCCCAAGGGTAGTTCGAACGGCGATTGACTGCCCGCGGACTAGAAGCGTAGGCTGGAACCGAACTCGCAGACGGTCGCCACAGGTAACAAGCAACACCGGCGTTAGCGATGGGATTCCCGGCAACTCGTCGGGATACTTGGCCCAGGCGGGCTCTCCGCGGCTTCACCGCCGCTGTAGGTACGAGGCGCCCATCTAGGCGCCGCCCGAGTGTTCGGGCAACCCCAAGGCCCCGCCCCCGTGCGGGGCCTTTTCATTGATGCCACTCCTCGGGCGCATCTTCGGCCAGAACGCGATCGTGTTCGTCGAGAAAGGCGCCGCTCCCGAGCTGTTGGTGCTCGGCTAAGCTAGGGCGCGTGCGGCGGCTCGTGCTCGACACCAACATCTGGCTCGACTGGCTGGTCTTCGCCGAGCCCTCGCTCGCGGCCCTCAAGGCCGCCGTCATGGAGCAGCGCGCTGAAATCTTCATCGACGCCGCCTGCGAGGCGGAGCTCGAGCGCGTCCTCGCCTACGACCTCGGAAGGCACAGCATCGATGCCGCCGCGCAGGCGGGTTGCCTCGCCGAGTGCCGCCGCATCGCGCGGCGGTTGCCGGACGGAAAGCCGGCGGATCGCGCGAGCCTGCCGCGCTGCGCCGATCCGGGGGACCAGATCTTCCTCGAGGCCGCGCTCGCCGCGCGCGCGGATTGCCTCGTCACCAAGGACCGCGCGCTGCTCGAGCTCGGCCGCGGTGGCCGTTCCATGCCGTTTCGCATCGTCACACCCGATGCCGCGGCGTAAGCACCGCCACAACGTGTACGTCATCGAGCTCGATCCGGCGATCTACAACGTCGCCCGCTTCCGCAAGGCCAACCCGGACTGCGACATCCTCAAGCCCTGCGTCTACGTCGGCTGCACCGGCCTCACGCCCCAGGAGCGCTTCGCCAAGCACAAGGCCGGCATCCGCGCCAACCGCTACGTCCAGCGCTTCGGCCTGCGCCTGCTGCCGAAGCTGTATGCCTATGCCAACCCCATGCCCTACAACGCCGCGCGCGACATGGAAGTGGAACTGGCGATCGCGCTACGCGAAGAAGGCTACGCAGTCTGGCAGGGCTAGATTGGGGTCAGGGCCAGAATTCTGTTTTCGCGTAGCGACAACGAATTCTGGCCCTGACCCCGAATTTCACTCGCAGACGAATTCCAGCGCCTCGGGCGTCTCGCTGCGCGGGCTGCCGAACGAGATCCAGCCGCGCTTGCGCAGCGCGAGCTCCTCGCGCTCCAGCAGCTGCTCGGGCTCGCCCTCCACCGTGACGTAGGTGCCGTTGGTGCTCTGGTCGGCGATCACGAAGTGGTCGTTGCGCCGCTGGATGGTGCAGTGGTGGCGCGAGGCCTGCTCGTCGTGGACCAGCAGGTCGCAGCCGCCGTCGCGCCCGATCATGAGCAGGTCGCCTTCGCGCCGCAGCACCAGCGTCTTACCGCGGTACTCGAGCCTGAGCTTCGCGCGCGGCTGCTTCGGCATGCTCTGGATCGGGTAGAACGTCTCGCCCTGGTCCGCGCGCCACACCAGCTCGCACAGCGCGACCTGCTCGCTGCGGCCCTTCACCGGGATCATGTACAGGCGCCGCATCGCGCGGCGATAGGCGAGGTCGAGCGACTGCGCGGTCTCGGCGGCGAGCAGGATCTGGCCGCCCGCCGCCGGCTCGACCAGGCGCGCGGCGAGGTTCACCGTGTCGCCGAAGACGTCGTTGTCATCCTGGATCACCGGCCCGTAGTGGAAGCCGACGCCGAGCGTCAGGCCGGTTGCGCCCATGGCGGGAAAATCGGCGGCCGCGAGCTGCATGGCGATCGCCGCGGCCGCGGCGGCATCGGCATTCGCCGCAAGCACCATCACCCGGCCGCCGATCGTCTTCGTGATCCGCGCGGCGCAGGACGCCGCGGCCTGGCCGAGCGTCTCGATGCAGCGCGTGATGGCGTCGTGCGCCGCCTCGTCGCCGACGCGCGCGTAGAGCTCGGTGGCGCCGATCAGCTCGGCGAAGAGCACCGCAGTCTGGCGGCCCCGCTCCATCATCCTCCTGGACGTTGCGATAAGCGCCGGTTCTGGGCCGGCTGCGCCGCAATTCTCGTAACAGCGGCCACAGGACGACAAGGTAATTTGGCAAGATTGGGGTGAGAGCCCCGGTTTTGGTTCAGTTATCCCGTCAAAACGTTGTAGGCCCCGCCCGATTCTTCAGGAGGTAACAATGATTCACGTCATCGCCGTCATCACCGCCAAGCCCGGCAAGCGCGAGGAAGTGCTCAGGCACTGGGGCCAGATCGTCCCCGCCGTGCGCGCCGAGAAGGGCTGCATCGAGTACGGCGCCGCCGTCGATGCCGATCCCGCGCTGCCCGTCCAGACCAAGTACGGCCCGGAGACCTTCGTCGTGGTCGAGAAGTGGGACAGCATGGATGCGCTCAAGGCGCACGCGGCCGCGCCCCATATGGCGGCCTACGGCGCGAAGACCAAGGATCTCCTCGCGAGCCGGGTCATCCACATCCTTTCGCCGGCCTAGAATTCGGGGTCAGGGCCAGAATTCTGTTTTTGCGTATGCGAAAACGAATTCTGGCCCTGACCCCGAATTCGGAGGTTTCATGGCTACCCACCTCAAGCGCCGCATCGCCGCCGCCGTCACCGACGAAATGGACCGCAAGGTCCGCGAGACGGTCGAAGGAATCCTCGCCGACGTGAAGAAGCGCGGCGACGCCGCGGTGCGCGAATACTCCGAGAAGTTCGATAAGTGGGTCCCGAAAAAGCTGGGCAAGGGCGAGATCGAAGCGATCCTCGCCCGCGTCTCCCCAAACACCATTAGCGACATCCAATTCGCCCAGGCGCAGATCCGCAACTTCGCCGAGCACCAGCGCGCGGCGATCCGCGACATCGAGGTCGAGACCCTGCCGGGCGTCAGGCTCGGCCACAAGAACATCCCGGTGGAGTCGGTCGGCTGCTACGTGCCGGGCGGCCGCTACCCGATGGTGGCCTCTGCGCACATGAGCATCGTCACCGCGCGCACCGCGGGCGTGAAGCGCATCGTCGCCTGCACCCCGCCCAACCAGGGCGAGCCGCACGCCGAGACCATCGCCGCGATGGTGCTCGGCGGCGCCGACGAGATCCACGTCTTGGGCGGCGTGCAGGCGATCGCCGCGATGGCGCTCGGCACCGAGAGCATCAAGCCGGTCGACATGCTGTGCGGGCCGGGCAACGCCTACGTCGCCGAGGCGAAGCGCCAGCTCTTCGGGCGCGTCGGCATCGACCTGTTCGCCGGGCCGACCGAGATCCTGGTGGTCGCCGACGAGACCGCGGACGTCGAGATGATCGCCACCGACCTCCTCGGCCAGGCCGAGCACGGCCCCACCAGCCCGGCCATCCTGATTACGACTTCTCGCTCTCTTGCCGAGTCCTTGCCTTCCGAGATCGAACGGCAGCTGAAGCGCCTCCCCACCGCCGATGTCGCCGGCGTCGCCTGGCGCGACTACGGCGAGATCATCCTGGTCGATTCACGCGAGGAAGCGGTGAAGGAAGCCGACCGCGTCGCCGCGGAGCACGTCGAAATCCTTTGCGCAAATCCCCGCTACTTCCTCGAGAAGATGCGCAACTACGGCGCGCTGTTCCTCGGGCCCGAGACCAACGTGTCCTACGGCGACAAGGTGATCGGCACCAACCACACCCTTCCCACGCTGGGCGCCGCGCGCTACACCGGCGGCTTGTGGGTGGGCAAGTTCCTGAAGACCTGCACCTACCAGGAGATCACCCGCGAGGCGAGCGTCGCGGTGGGCGAGTACTGCTCGCGCCTGTGCGCGATCGAGCGATTCTGGGGCCACAAGGAGCAGGCCGACCTGCGCCTGCGTCGCTACGGAGGTCAGGATGTCGGACTGGGAGCCAGCAAGGAGAAGGCACGGGTCTAGACCTCCTGGCCGAGCTGCTGCGCCCACTCCTGCCCGCTCGAGCGGTAGAAGCGGACTGTGTTGGCGTAAGCCGCCTTGGCTTCGACGCCGCGCGCCATGCGGCGGAACGCCGCGGCGACTGCCCTGCGCTTGATGGTCATTGGCATGGTCTCCTGCGTAAGTTGAGATGGGAGCCATGCTAGGCGGCGCGCGTATCGCCCCCATTTCGCTTTCCGCCTGATTTGTTGCCGGCTTGTTTCTGCGGCTGCCGAGGGGGCGGTTGCGCTAAGATGCGCACCGATGTCCTCCGTCGAAATTCACCCATCGTTGATCCGCGCTCTCCAGGCACGTGCCCGCCGCGAGCGGACCACGGTCGACCGCCTAGTGAAGCGGCTGATCGGCGACGCGCTGCAGGAGCTCGACGACTACGAAGCGGTCAAGGCGTTCCGCGACCGCCCCGGCCGCATGGCGCCGCTCGCGGACGTGAAAAAGCGCCTTGGCCTGGATCGTCCGGCTCGCCGCCGCGGCTGAGAAGACCTTGCTGAAGCTCGATCCGCCCGTGGCGCGGCGGATCGTCAAAAAGCTGGATGACATCGCTGCCGGCGATCCACGGCGCACGGGCGAGCCGCTGCAGGGCGATGACCATGCCTGGCGTTACCGCATCGGAGACTGGCGGATCATCTGCAATCTGGCCGATGCCTCGCGCACCATCAATGTCGTGCGGATCGGTCACCGCTCCGACGTCTACCGGCATTGATGGACATCAACGCCCGCTTCCGCCTCGACGGCCGGACCGCCCTGGTCACCGGCGCCGGCCGCGGCATCGGCCGCGCCTGCGCCGTCGCCCTCGCGCAGGCGGGTGCCGAAGTCTGGCTAGCCGCGCGCACGCGCGACGAGATCGAGCAGGCCGCCGCCGAGATCCGCGCCGCGGGCGGCGGGGCGCATGCGGCCGTCTGTGATGTCACGAAATCCGATGAAGTAACAAGGCTGGTTACTTCCATGCCGGTGCTAGACGTGCTGGTCAACAACGCCGGCACCAACATCCCCGAGCCCTTCGTCGACGTGAGCGAGGCGCACCTCGACCAGCTCCTCGGCCTCAACGTGCGCGCCGCGTTCCTGGTCGCGCAGGCGGCGGCGAAAAAGATGCTGGCAGACAACACACGCGGCGGAGCGATCATCCACATCTCCAGCCAGATGGGGCACGTCGGCGCCGTCAACCGCTCGGTCTACTGCATGACCAAGCACGCGCTCGAGGGCCTGACCAAGGCGATGGCGCTCGAGCTCGCGCCCCACGGCATCCGCGTCGTCTCCATCGCGCCTACGTTCGTCGAGACGCCGCTGTACAAGAAGATGCGGACCGAGAAGCCGGAGTTCGAGAAGTGGGTGACCGACCGGATCCCGTCAGGGAAGGCCGGGCATCCCGACGATGTCGCCGCCGCGGTGGTATTCGCCGCTTCTCCAGCGGCATCGCTTATGACTGGGACGAGCCTGGTGGTCGACGGCGGCTGGACCGCGCAGTAAGAGTATCGGGGTCTGACCCCGGATCAGGCCGCCGACGAGCGCTTTGCGCCTGGGGGTCCCTGCACCAGGTAGTCGAGGATCTCTCGCTGCATGCGCTCGATCTCTGGTAACGGCAAGCTCGTTGTCGTTGCGGATCACGCAAGCTCCAATATGCCACGTCCACCCCGCTTGGTCTGCCAGGCGTCGAGCAAATCGCGCATTGCCGCGTCTGGGAGCATTTTCTCCAGAGGAGGTAGCACTCCGCTTGGCAACGCTTGGGTGGTTGTTTCGCCGACATCGCTCCGGCTGATGACAAGCGAGGTCGTAGAGCAATGCCATCACTACCGGAGTAGTCGCGCCGATATGTTCAATCGATGTTGCGTGAACGCGACGACTCACCGGAAATCTATTGCGCGACGAATTCGTCACGTCTAGAGTTCGCGGCCCATGAATCACAGCTTGACTCTCACGCGCTGGCACAAGGTCGCCGAGCGCATCAACGCAGCGCTGAAGGAGCGCGAGGCGCGTGTCATCGCTGCGTTCACGGCCGCGACTATTTCGCCGTGGAACAAGGAGGCGGTAGAAGATAAGGCCGCCGGTATCGCCGCGCGCGCCAAGGCGGATCTCGCCCTTATCGAGCACGCGGCAGCAGCGGTGGCGACGATCCGCTCGGCGCTCGCGCTGAGGAACGCAGAGCTCGGCATCTCCGCGCGGCTTGCCGAGGTCGAGGCGGCGAACCGCCGCGTCGCGCTCTACCGCGAAGTGCTCGACAAGCAGACGGTCGACATGGTCCGGCCCGGGCACGTGCGGCATGTGCCCGCGCACGCGGCGGCGGACAGCGAGCCGTCCTGGGGCCGGCGGGAGCCGCCGCGCATCACGCTGCAGGTCGCCGACGCGACGCTGCTTGCCGAGCTGGCGTCGAAGCTCGCGCGCGATCAGGCTCGCGCGCACGCGCTGCTCGACGAAATCGCCGACCTGAACCGAGAGAAGCTCGAGCTGGATCTGCCGCCAGAGCTGAACGAGATCGCGGGGCTCGCCGCCTAGCGGCGCGCTCCGGCCGTGCCGCCGTGCACGGCCGGCCCGGCTTCGGCCGGGCGGCAAGCGGCCGGGGAAGCGCGAGCAATAGGCAGGCTTGATACCTGCTCCGGGCATGGAACGCCCCTAAAGCCGGCCGGTCCAGACCTTGTCATGGTTGCTTGCGGGGCCGGCTCGACGAGCGGTTGCCGATTGCCGGTTTCGGGTTGCAGGTTGCTTCGCGCGACCCCGTTTTTGCACACGAAGCCTTCACCGGCGGACAATGACGGCGTCGCAACGCCAGGAGCGCGGTTATGGAGATCTTTCCAGGCATTTCGGTAGATCCGGGAATCCGGTTCGGCGTCGACGTGGCGACCGTCATTGGCGCGCTCGGCGCCGGTGAATCGTACGAGAGCGTGGAGCAGAACTACGCGCTGACGCGAGAGCAGATCCTTACTGCGCTGCGCTATGGCGCTCACGTAGCCGCCCATCAGCCTCCCGCCGTCAAGGCGGCGTGAAGTTCCTGCTGGACGAGAACTTTCCCCTCGCCTTCTATCGCAGGTTGCGCGACGCCGGAAAGGACGTCGAGCACGTCATCGCGCTCGGACAGCGCGGCGTTCACGACGATGTGCTGCGCCAGCGCCTTGCCGCCGAAACGCTGGTGTTTCTCAGAAGCTGTGCTGGTACTTCGCTCACGAGCCTGGTGGTCGACGGCGGCTGGACCGCGCAATGAGAATCGGGGTCTGACTCGATTTTCTTTCGGCTTCGAGTCGCCGAAATGCCTTGACTGGAATGATACCGAACGGTATCGTGGTGCGTGTTCCGGAAGTAACCCGTTCTCACCGCCGCTGACCGGCGACCCTTCAGCGCCTCTCCCGCTACGCAGAACCAAGCCCTGGCCGGGCCGCAATTTTCCGATGTGGCCGCCGCGGTGTACTACCCGCCTCCGGCGGGCTCGAACGTCAACGCAACGCGAAGGAAGCACCATGAACTGGAGCAACATCGAAAGCGGCTGGAAAGACTTCAAATCCAACGCCAAGCAGCACTGGAGCAAGCTCTCCGACGAACAGATCGACGGCACGATGGGCAAGCGCGAGCAGCTCTCGAGCCGGTTGCAGGAAGTCTATGCCCTGAGCAAGGAAGAGACCGAGCGCCAGATCTCCGACTGGCAGTCGAAGCAGGTGGAGAAGCAGGCGCCCGCCGCCAACAGTTGAGGAGGAGCGCGGGGGCGCGCGCGCAAGCCTGCGCCCCCGTCGCCCCGCCGATCCGAGGAGGGAACAACGCGATGAACAGAGAACAATCGATGTGGCTGCGAGCGAGCGTCGCCCTGGTGGCGGCGGGGGCGCGCGCGCAAGCCTGCGCCCCCGTCGCCCCGCCGATCCGAGGAGGGAACAACGCGATGAACAGAGAACAATCGATGTGGCTGCGAGCGAGCGTCGCCCTGGTGGCGGCGGCCGCGGCAGCCCTGGCACGCGCCGACCACGGCAACACCGATGAAGACATGCCGGCCCTGCCGGAACCGATCGCAGGCCGGTGATGGAAAAGCGCCCCGAGCTGTATGTCATCCGCGAGCCCGAAACCCCCGTGGAGCGCAAGGTCCTTCAATTCAGGGGCATCCGCTCGCACGGTCCCGCCAGCCCGCGGCCGGTCGGCCGTCCGTGGCCGCGGCAGGTCGCCTGGCGCGAGTCCCTGCGCCGCGCGAAAAACCAAGGCCCCACCGACCCCGGCAAGACCGACTAAAAATCGAGCGCGGATAACAGGTCGTCGTTCGAGCGACCTCGTTTATCGATCCATGGCGGCATCGCCCGCCCGCGCCTGGCGGTATAAGAGCTCATGAAACAGAAACAGCATGGAATGAAGCAACAGCAGTACCAGGGCCCCGAGCGGCGCCAATCGCAGACGCCGTACCCGGGCGAAGAGCGCAGGAAGCCCGATCCCGTGTTCGAGGAGGAGACCCTCCCTCCCAGCGCGGCGAATCCCGGCATGCAGCACGACGACACGCACTGACCCGGCGGCATGGCGCTTGCTGCGGGACCTTATCCCCTGACAAGGAGCATTCCCGATGAATAAGTCGAAGCAGTCGCGCGCACGCGCGCAGGCATTGGTGAGTCCGCTGTTCGCGTGGACGAACGCCGTCCTGAAGGGCGGCGAGATGATGCTCGACTCGATGCAGGCCGCGGCCAGGACTGCGAAGTCCGTGAGCGTCGCGGTGCTTCCGGACGCGGATGCGCCGGCGCGCAAGCGCTCGGCGCCCGCCAAGGCGAAGGCCCGCACCAGTCGCGCGAAGGGACGCCGCCGGCGCCGCGGATAGCGTCCTAGAAGCTGTGCTGGTACTGGAGGCTCAGGATGTGGACCGAGGCCTCGTACGTACCCCTCACGATGCCGCGCGCACGGGCCGACTGATCGTTGTCGATATCCGCGTCCTTGATGTGGACGAACGTATAGCCGACATCGAATCGGCTGGCCGCGCCCGCCCGGTAGGTTGCTCCGAGCGAAAGCCAGTAGCGGTCTTCATCCGGTAGCCGGACGCTTCGGTCCTGGGCATTGGGCACCGGCGACTGGTCATAGGCCAGGCCGCCCCGCAGCGTCCACGGGCCGCTCAATTTGTAGTTCGCCCCGACCGCGAGGCGCCAGGTGTCTTCGAAGTTGAAGGTCAGCGTGTCCAGCGTCGAGCCGCTTCCCGCGCCGCTGGTGCGCACGACCGGAAGCTGCGAGATCCTGCTCCACTCGGTCCAGGTCGCGTCGGCGAGGAGCTCGAGGGTCTCGCTGACCTTGTGCGCCGCGCTGATCGAAAAGCTGGCGGGCGTCTCCAGGTCGAGCTTCACGTCGCCGTTCGAAGTCGCTGCCGCGAGCGCCGGCACGCCGGCAAAGGCCGCGGGAACGTTGCTGAAGCTGGTGCTGCCTTTGGCTTCGTAATCGAGCGAAGAACGGTAATGGACGCCGACGCGCGTCGCCGGCGTGACGTCGAACAGCGCCCCGATATTGAAGCCCCACGCGTCGCCGTCGACGCTCGTGCTGTTGGTCCCTTCGACGCCCGCGCCTCCCACCGCGGTCAGGAGGGCGCCGCCGCCCGCGCCGAAGGCGACGCCGGAATAGTTCACCGCCTGCGAGAGGTCGATCTCTGCCCGCTGATAGCTCACGCCGAAGCCCACGCTGGCGCGGTCATTGATCTTGAAAGATACCGAGGGATTGACGTTCAGCGTCTGGACCTCGGACGTGACGCCCTGGAAGCGGCCGATCCAGTCGGAGTCGTAATCGGTCTTGAGACCGAACGGCACGTTGATGCCGAGCCCGAAGCTCCAGGCCGGATTCAGATCCATCGCGTAGAACAGATTGGGAACGAATGCGCTCTCGCCCGCGTCGCCGCCGTTTCCGACGCGCGACGGATTGCTGGCTGCGGCGGGCACGCTGCCGTTGTTCGTGAACTTGGTGGACGGGATGATCGCGTGGGCGCCGACGAGGAGGTGCTTGCCGCTCGGCAGCCGCGCCATCCCGGCCGGGTTCCACCAGACCGTCGACGCATCTTCGGCGACTGCAGCGGCGCCGGCATACGCATTGCCCAGACCGCTGACGCCTTGCTCCGCGAGCGCGAAAGCGGATCCTTGAGCCTGCTGTGCGAATGCAAAGGACAACGCGGACGCAACGGACAGCGCCAGAACATTCTTGTTCATTTCGATTTCCCCGTTAGTCGTTGCACCGGTCGATCGCCGGCGCGCAGCAAAAAATTAGCACCGCCAAGCCGCAGCCGCAATCACACGAGGTGGTGAATATTGCGTTTCAAACGGCTGCGACAGCGCGATGGGGTCAGGGCTCGAATCTGTTCTAGCTACGCGTCAGCAGGTTTAGGGCCCTGACCCCGAATTTGGTTTACTGCAACGGCAGCCTGCTCGACGACGAAAACGATCTCGCTCAAGGCGACAGATGATCCCGCACGTCCTAGTAAGATGCGACGGATGAACGCGCCGGACTCTCGCCGCCGTCTAGCTCGCAAGCCCCGCTCGACTTCCAGGCGGCGGCGCTCGAAAGCCTTCCTCGCCGAGTTGCGCCGGCAGTGTCGGCTTGCGAACAAGGCCGATCGACGCGACAACTGGCGACAAAACCTCTAGCTTCCCGAGCAAATGGGCTAGCGGCCGAAAAGCCTTTCGATCAGCGCGTCGCGCGACAAGCCGTGGTGAGCCGCAACATCGGCAAGGATCGCAGCCAGCGTACCAATTCGCAGGTCGTCGTGATTCGGAAACGGTGAGATGGTGCGTACCCGAGCTTCGCGAGCGACTTGACAAGCTGTGTCCCGGAGACATCCCGGGGAAGCTTCATGCGGCGATGACTTCGTCCCGCACGTAATGCAGGCGAATTAGCTTCGGCGCCTTACCCTCATCGAAATGGCAGCGCACGGCCTCGCGTGCGCGCGCGTGGAGCTGTGGCAAGTCGTCGGCCTCGGTGAAGATCGATTCGCCCACTGCGCGGGCCGTATATCCGCCTTCGGGCGCCTGCTCGACAACAAAAACGATCTCGCTCATGGCGCCAGATGATACCCGCACGGCCGGCTCACCGCATGAGCCGTCCGGCCACGCAAGCTGGGTGGGGTCAGGGCTCGAATCTGGTCCAGCTTGCGACAGCAGGTTTAGCGCCCTGACCCCGAATTTTTTCTGATCGCTTCCCAAACTCGCGGCGCGCTCGCCGGCATGTCGAAGTGCTTGATGCCGTACTCCGAGAGCGCGTCCACCACCGCGTTCATCACCGAGGTCATCGCCCCGGCGCAGCCCGCCTCGCCGCAGCCCTTCACGCCGAGCGGGTTGGTCGTCGCCGGCACCGGATGGCTCTTCCACTCGATCGGCGCAGGGAAGTCGGTGAAGTGCGGGATCGCGTAGTCCATGAACGAGCCGGTGAGGAGCTGGCCGGTCTCGTCGTAGCGCGTGCTCTCCATGAAGCACTGGCCCATGCCCTGGATCACGCCGCCGTGGATCTGGCCCTCGACCAGGAGCGGGTTCACGATCGTGCCGAAGTCGTTCACCGAGCTGTAGCGCACCACATCGACCTGGCCGGTCTCCGGGTCGATCTCGACCTCGCACACGTGGCAGCCGTTGGGGAAGGCCGAGGGAATCACATCCGTCACGTGGGAGACGTCCAGCGCCCCCGGCTTCTCTTTGGCCAGTTCCAGCAGCGAGACCTTCCGGTCCGTCCCCGCCACGACGAAGTTCCCGTTCACGAACTCGATATCGGCTGGCGAACACTCCAGCTCCTCCGCCGCCAGCGCCCTGCCTTTTTTCAGCACCAGGTCCGATGCCTGGGCGATGGCGGCGCCGCTCATGATCATCGAGCGCGAGCCGCCGGTGCCGGCGCCGAACACGAGCTCGTCAGAATCGCCTTGCCTTAACTGGATAGATTCAAATGGGACCCCCAGTCGCGAGGCGAGCACCTGCGCGAACGGCGAGGCGTGCCCCTGGCCGTAGTCGAGCGTGCCGGTGAGGAAAGTAATCTGCTTGCCGCCCTCGAACCCGCCTTCAAACCTTATTCCGCCCATCTCCTTGTTCGGCGGCGCGGTCACCTCGAGGTAGCTCCCGATTCCCAGGCCGCGGAGCTTGCCCTTCGCTTTCGACTGTCTTTTTCTTTCAGGGAAATTCCCCACATCCGCTTCCTTCAGGGCCTTTTCGAATATCGCCCCGAAGTCGCCGCTGTCGACGGTCATCTGCGCCGTGTTCTTGTACGGGATCTCGCTCGGCTTGATGTGGTTGCGCCGGCGCAACTCCAGGCGGTCGATCCCCATCTCGCGCGCCGCCGTGTCGATCAGGCGCTCCATGTAGTAGTTCGCCTCCGGGCGCCCCGCTCCGCGGTACGGCCCCACCGGACTGGTGTTGGTGAACACGATCTTCGTCGACACCTCGAGCAGCGGGATCGCGTACACGCTGCAGACGTTCCTCACCACGTTCATCGTCGGCGGCTGCGGCCCCATGGTGGCGAGGTACGCGCCCATGTTGCCGTAGCCCGTGACGCGCAGCGCGAGGAACTTGCCGTCCTTGGCGAGCGCGAGCTCGGCGGTCATCTCGTGGTCGCGGCCGTGCTGGTCGGACAGGAACGACCCCGAGCGCTCGTCGGTCCACTTCACCGGCCGCCCGAGCGCGCGCGCGGCGTGCGCCAGGCACAGATATTCCGGGTAGATCGACCCCTTCATCCCGAACGACCCGCCGACGTGCCCCGTGCGGATGCGCACCTTGTCCGGCGTCACGCCGAGCATGTCGACGAGCTGGCTCTTCTGCCCCCACACCCCCTGGCCCGGCACGCTCAGCGTCCATTTGTCGGTTGATTTATCGAAAGAACAAATCCCTGCGCGCGGCTCCATGGCTGCCACCACGACCCGGGTGTTCCTCAGGGCCAACTTGGTTCTATGAAATGCAGATTCAAACGCATGTGCGACTTTCTCCGGCTCGCCCCAGAGGAAGTCGCACGACACGTTCCCGGGCACGTCGTCGTAGATCTGCGGCGCTCCCGGCTTGGCCCCCTCGCTCGCGACCGCCACGGCCGGCAGCGGCTCGATGTCGAGCTCCACCGCCTCCGCAGCGTCCTTCGCCTGCAGGTACGTCTCGGCCACCACGCACGCCACCGGGTCGCCCACGAAGCGCACCTTGTCCGAGGCTAACGACTTGCGGATGGGCTTCTTCATCGCCGACCCGTCGCGCTGCTTGAAGTCCAGGGCGCTCTTGTGCGGTCCGTACGCCGCCAGGTCGGCTGCTATGTACACAGCGAGCACTCCGGGCATGCCTCTCGCCGTTTCGACCGAAACTCCCCTCAGCAGGCCGTGGGCGTGCGGGCTTCTGACCATGTATGCGTACGCCTGTCCGGGCTCGTTCAGGTCGTCGGTGTAGCGGCCTTCGCCGCGGAGGAGGGACGGGTCTTCGCTGCGCCGGACGGGTTCGCCGATGGCGAACTGCGCGTGCGCAACGGGGTCGCGTGGGGTGTTCATCGAAGGATTATTTGGCTGCAACCCGGCCGGTCAACTGGCCTCGAGAGCCTGTTTCACCATCCTGACGCAGGTACCGTAGCTGGGGCGGTAGTCGAGCACCTCCAACTCGGCGAAATCGCCCCGAAGCTGCTTGTCGCCCGAGGCTATCCGGGCCAGCACGATCTCTCTGCGATCTCGCAGGATCGGGCGGATTTCGTCCAGGGCCCTGGGCTCCCTTTCGGCGACCAGCGCGAGGTCGAACAGATCGCGCGCCGTGAAGTGCTCGCCCCGGTGCCAGATCTTCTTGGCGATGATCTCGGTCGATGTCTCGACGCGGATATCCCGATCGAAGAGTCTCTCGACGATCGTCGGTTTCGAGGTGAGCGGCGCGGACGCGATGAAGTCGATTTCTCCCTCCGGGAAGACCAGCTTCAGGGAATTGGCTGCCTCGACGTAGTCCGCGGTCATTGATTCGGCCGTCTCGTTGAGCCTCGGGGTCACGTAGCTCAGGTACTGCGGATCGGGCACGAAGATGTCGATGTCCTTGCTGAGGCGGTGGCGATATTTCCGCATCAGCACGGTTCCGCCGCCGAAGCTCCACGGTTCGAATCGGGTACCCGAGGCGGCGACCGAATCGATCAGCACGAGCGCGCGCCGAAACAGCGTTTCCCAGGCCTTCAGCCGATCTTCAGCCATTCGCCGATCTTCCGCGATGCGCCGGCGTCGTGGGCCAGCCGCGCCAGGTTCTTCTCGAGCTTCCCGGGGCTGATCCACCTGGCGGCTTCGGCGGCAAGCCCGTTCAGCAGCGAAGGCGGCGCCTCGTCCAGCAAGGTCCTGAGGTGCGCGCTTCGCTTCGCGGGCACTTTGCCGCTTGCCAGGGCGTGAATCAGCTCGTCTTCCGTCAGCGTGCTCCTGAAGCTCACGTTTGCAGTGGTACAGGCCATCCGCACGAAGTCGGGCCGGCGCGGCCGCGCGTCGCGCTGCACGGCGATCGCGAGGCCGAGCTTGCCCAGCACGTTGAAAACCTTGCGGGCGCCGAGCTCTCGAACGAGCCCGTTCTCCAGCAGGTTGAGCGTTTCGCGGGAAAGCCCCGCGCTGGCGGCGAGCTCGGCCTGCGTCAGCCCTTGCGCCAGGCGCGCCTGGCGGATCTCGCTTCCCAGCTCCTGGATCCTCATGCGCTTCCGATAATGTTAGATATATATAACATAAAAGCGAGGGCACCGATGGATCTCCCCTATGAGACCCTGGCAGGGACGCTCCGGCCTTGCTGGTTATAGAACTATAGATACTATAGTACGTGACCCAGTCCCGGAGCGGCTCCATGCCCACCATCGAAGTCGATTTCGACGTATTCAAGGCCTTGACTGCCAGGCGCCCGAGCGAGGAGGTCAGCGAGAACGACGTGCTGCGCCAGATCCTCGGGCTGCCCGCGAGGAAGGCGAGCCAGGCGCAGCCGGCCGCCCCGGCACCGGGCGACTGGGTCGCCAAAGGCGTTCGCTTTCCCGCCGCGACGGAGTTCCGCGCCACCTACAAGGGACAGACTTATCTGGCCCGAGTGGAGGGCGGCGGCCTCATGTTGAATGGCAAGCGCTTCGATACGCCTTCCGCGGCGGCCATGTCCATCGCCGACAGCCCGGTGAACGGCTGGACGTTCTGGGAGGCTCGATTGCCCGGCCAGGCGGGATGGAAGATGATCAAGACGCTGCGCCAGGGGAGGGGGTAAGCGGGGACAGACCCCGTTTTTCTCATTTGCGATGGACCGGCTCGAGCGCTTCTACAAGATCGACCAGCTCCTGAAAGAGCGGAAGGTGGTCTCGTTTGCGCTCTTCAGGGAGAAGCTGGGCATGTCGCGCGCGAGCGTGAAGCGCGATCTCGAGTACATGCGCAGCCGATTCAACGCGCCGATCGAGTACGACCGGAGCCTCAACGGCTACCGCTTCGGAATACCGCGCTCGGGCTCCCGCTACGAGCTTCCCGGGCTCTGGTTCAACGCCGCCGAAGTCCAGGCGCTCCTCACCACGCTGCAGCTCCTCACCAATCTCCAGCCCGGCCTGCTCGACCGGCAGGTGTCGCCGCTCGTCGAGCGCCTGCGCGCGATCCTCGGCAGCGGCGACCATTCCTGGAAGGAAGTCCTCAAGCGCATCAAGATATTCCTGCCCGAGCGGCGCGAGGGCCAAGCCGCGCACTTCAGCGTCATCGCCGCGGCGCTCCTCAAGCGCACCCGCGTCTGGATCCGCCACTACAACCGCAAGGAAGACCGCGTAACCGAGCGGGAGATTTCGCCGCAGCGCCTGGCGTACTACCGCGACAACTGGTACGTCGACGGGTATTGCCACGTTCGCGAAGATCTCAGGAGCTTCGCCGTCGACGCGATCCGCGAGGCGGTGATGCGCGATACGCGCGCGAAAGAGGTTTCCGACGCGGAGCTCGACAAATACCTGGGCAGCGGATTCGGCATCTTTGCCGGCAGCAAGGTCCAGTGGGCGACGCTCAAGTTCTCGCCCGAGGCCGCGCGCTGGGTGTCGGCGCAGAACTGGCACCCGGAGCAGCGCGTGCGGGTCGAGAAGGACGGCACCTACGTCCTCGAGGTTCCATACGCCGAGGACCGCGAGCTGGTGATGGAGATTCTCAAGTTCGGCGCCGATGTCGAGGTGCTCGGGCCGCCGGCGCTGCGGCAGCGTGTCGCCGGTGCGCTGAGAATCGGCGCGCAGCGCTACGGCAGTTCGGGGACCGAGTCTGATTCAGGCTTGGCGTAATGGCCAATCGGCTGGATTGCGGGCGTGGTGAAGAACTGCGAGAACGTCGATGCGCTCATTCGAACGTCAGGCGAAGATCATTCTGTGCCCGCTGACGAAGGATGACCCGTCGGGTCATTTACCGCGGCGAATGGCCGCGAACACCTCTTCCATCGTCAGGCCACCGTCCGGATCCGCGTCCATTTCCTCGAGCCGGCGATCGAGCTCCTGCTTCTGCCAATCGGTAAGAGGCAGCGCGTCCGGAACGGCGGAAATGCTCGCCCAGATCGCCTCGGCGATTTCCATGCGCTCCTCGACCGGCATGGACAGGATTTCGGCGACGAGCTCTTGCTTGCCCATGCGTTCCAGCCTACCACCGTAGGGGGCTCGGCACACGAATCAAGCCAAGGGCCCAGGCTCACACCCTGAGCCACCGCGGGCGTTAGCCTGCCGGCATGATCCCGCTCGATCTGCTCGTCGCGCTCGCGCCGGCCTTCTTGCTCGTGTTGCTATGGGTCCTGGACGACGAGGCACGCTAAAATGGCCTCGCAATGAACGCGCCCGAAAACCGTCGCCGGTTCAATACTCCCCGCAAGCCCCGCTCGGCCGCGAAGCGACGGCGCTCGAAGGCGTTCCTCGCGGAGGTCCGGCGCCAGTGCCGGCTCGCAAACGAGTCAGACCGGCGCGACAACTGGCAACAGTACGTCTACCTGCCTGAATGAGTCTGCGCCGCGGCGATCTCGTGACCGTCGCGGCGAAGGGTTCCTACACCGCAAAGCCGCGTCCTGCGCTGGTGGTTCAGGCGACCGAGACGCTCCCCTACCGCGATAGCGTCACGCTTTGCCTGCTGACCGCGGAGTTGATCGACGCGCCGTTGTTTCGCGTGCGCATCGAGCCCGCGGCAGCGAACGGGTTGCAGCAGCCGTCCGACGTGATGGCGGACAAGGTCCTGACCGTGCCGCGTTCCGGGGTCTCTCCGAAGTCCTTCGGGCGGCTGACCGCCGCCGACCTCGGGCGTGTCGACACCGCCCTGCGTTTCTGGCTGGGCCGCTAGCACACCAGTACCCGGGTAGTCAGGCTCACGTGGTGAGCCACTACCCGGCGCACGATGCAGCCT
>Ga0208185_1000097_pt1 | contig 54124 bp, 50 predicted proteins | sample EasRivMeERMLT700_FD_187532 | JGI IMG/M metagenome (GOLD analysis project Ga0208185, IMG submission 187532) | Soil microbial communities from meander-bound floodplain in the East River, Colorado, USA - East River MetaG ERMLT700 (SPAdes) (version 2) | ecosystem: Environmental > Terrestrial > Soil... | reverse complement strand
CTGCTGGCCCTCGGGCTGGCGCTGCTTGTTGCCTATCTCGTCGCCGACGTCGTCGCGCGCGTCGCGCAGTCGATCCTCCGCGCGATCATCGAAGAACGCGAAATCGAGGCGCTGTTCGTGGACCGGCCACGGCGCATCGTGCGCGTCGCGATCTTCCTCGTCACCGCGGCGGCGCTGGCGTTCCCCGCGCTGACGCTCGCCGGCTACCGGACGAGGTTCGGCGGCAACCCGGAAGCGCTGATTCGATGGGTGCTCGACGCAGGCCTTCGGATCGCGATCATCGCGGTCGCGGCGTACCTCGTGATTCGCATCGGGTCCGCAGCCGCGCGCCGCTTCGAGCGCGAGATGAGCCGCGGCACCGGCCTCGACGTCATCGAGCGCACCAAACGCGCGCAAACGCTTGGCCGGCTCCTCCAGAAAGCGCTCTCGGTTCTGGTGTTCGGCGTCGCAGCGCTGATGATCCTGCGGGAGCTGAGCGTCGACATCACGCCTGCGTTGACGGGCGCCGGCATCGCGGGGGTCGCGATCGGGTTCGGCGCGCAGACGATCGTGCGTGACGTCATCTCGGGCTTCTTCCTGATCCTCGAGGATCAATGCCGCGTCGGCGATGTCGCCGTCGTCAATGGCCAGGGCGGGCTCGTCGAGGAAGTCAACCTGCGTACGATCGTGCTCCGCGACGAGGAAGGCACGGTGCACGTCTTCCCCAACGGCGAGGTGAAGACGCTCGCCAACAAATCGAAGGATTTTTCCTACTATGTCGTGACGTTCGGCATCGGCTACGACGAAGATCCGGAGCGCGTCACGGCGGCCATGCGCGACGCCGCGGCGACGCTCGTGGAGGATCCGGCGTTCAAGCCGCACATCCTGGCGCCGTTTGAGATCCTCGGGATCGATGCCTTCGAACCGGGGCAGCTCGTGTTGAAGGCGCGCGTCAAGACGGTGCCGCTGAAACAGTGGCTGGTCGGACGCGAGTTGCGAAAGCGGATGCTGAAGGTGTTTGCCGAGCGGGACATCGCCCCGCCGACGGGTCGCATGATTGTGACGTTGGAAAATCCCAAATCCCAAATCCCAAGCCCCAAACCCCAATCAACTCCCAACCTCTAAACCACGAAGAACACGAAAACCTCACCGGCTTCGTGTCCTTCGTGCCCTTCGTGGTTCTATTTGGGATTTGGATCTTGGGATTTGGGATTTGGGATTTTCCCTACACGCCGTGTCCGTAACCGGATTCGTGATGCCCGGCAGCAACGCCTGACGGTGTATCGAACGGATCGACCGTCTCGGTGCGCGGCGACGGTCCCGAGCGAACCGCAGTGACCACGGTGACGACGTCGCTGTCGGCGATGATCTTGCGCTCGTCTGCGATCACCATCAGCGCGCGATAGACCTCGAGCAGCTCGCCCGATTCCAGCTGCAGCCCGAGCTCGCTGCACCGCTGCTGGACGGCATGTCGGCCCGAGTGCTTGCCAAGCACCAGCGGGTTCCACGGCGCCCCGACGTCCTCGGCGCGCATGATCTCGTAGGTCCGGCGATCCTTCATCATGCCGTCCTGGTGGATACCGGCTTCGTGCGCGAAGGCATTCCGGCCGACAATCGCCTTGTTCACCTGCACACCCTGGCCGGTGAGACGGGTCAGCAGCTCGCTCGACTGGTAGAGCTCGCGCGTGTCGACGTTGGTCGTGAACGGCAGCCGCTCGTGTCGCACCTTCAGGATCATCACGATTTCTTCGAGCGATGCGTTGCCCGCGCGCTCGCCGATTCCGTTGACGGTGCACTCGACCTGGTGCGCACCGCCCTGCACCGCGGCGATCGAGTTCGCCACTGCGAGCCCCAGATCGTCGTGGCAGTGCGTGCTGAACACGACCTTGTCCGAGTGCGGGACGCGCGTCCGGATCGTCGTGAAGAACGCCTGCATTTCGTCGGGCGTCGCGTAGCCGACCGTGTCGGGCAGGTTGATCGTATTGGCGCCCGCCTTGATGACCGCCTCGACGACGCGGCAGAGAAAGTCGAGGTCGCTCCGCGTGGCATCCTCGGCCGAGAACTGGACATCGAACGTATGATGGCGCGCGTAGCGCACCGCTTCCACCGCGGCGTCGAGACACTGCTCGCGCGTCATGCGCAGCTTCACCTGCAGGTGGAGATCCGAGGTCGCGATGAACGTGTGAATGCGCCCTTTCTCCGCGGGCTTGATGGCTTCGGCGGCCTTCTCGAGATCAGCGCGATGGCAGCGCGCCAGGCATGCGATCGTCGGACGGCGCACTTCCTGCGCGATGCGATACACCGCTTCCGCGTCGGCCGGCGAGGCGATCGGGAAGCCCGCTTCGATGATGTCCACGCCGAGCGCGTCGAGCTGACGGGCAAGCCGGAGCTTCTCGGCCGGCCGGAGCGAAAATCCGGGTGCCTGCTCGCCGTCGCGCAGCGTCGTGTCGAAGATTCGGACGTGTTGTGCCATCGGGACCTCTCCCCTTCTTCCCAGTAGACGCGACCCCGTCTGATAATGTCAAAATGATAATTATTCTGTTTGGATTATCGGCGCTTATGATGAGGATGAGCAGTGGAACTGAGTGAATTGCGCGTTTTCCTCAAAGTTGCTGCCGAACGGAGCTTTTCCAGGGCCGCCATGAAGCTGCACCGGACGCAGCCCGCTGTCAGCCAGGCGGTCAAGCGGCTCGAGGAGAGCGTCGGGGAGCGGCTCTTCGACCGGGCCACGAAGGATGCGACCCTGACCGACGCCGGGCGCCTCCTGCGCGATTTCGCCGAACGGCTCCTCCGCCTGTCCGAGGAGGCCGAAATCGCCGTCAAGGACCTGCGCGACCTGCGCCGCGGCCGGGTACTGATTGGCGCCAACGAAGCCTCGGTTCACGTCGTGCTGCCGCTCATCTCCCGGTTCAGGGACGCGCACCCGCTCGTTCATGTCGATGTCCGGCGAATCCCGGCGCGCCAGATCGGGGCGGAGGTCGCACAAGGGACACTCGACTTCGGAGTCCTCACCTTCCAGCCCTCTGAGCCAAAGCTCAGCTCCATCGTCCTCGGGCACGACGAGCTGGTGATGCTGGTGCATCCGACGCATACGCTCGCGAACAACAAGGAAGTGACGCTGGCGGAATGCGGACGGCACCCCGTGATTGCGCACAACGATCCGTCGCATGTCCGCGATCGCGTGCTGCGATTGTTCGAACAGCACCACATCCCGGCCAACATCCTCGTGTCGCTGCCGAGTCTCGAAGGGATCAAGCGCGCCGTCGCGACGAACATGGGTGTGGCGCTGCTGCCGCGGCGCTGCGCGGAATCAGAGATCGGCAGAGGAGAACTTGTGGCCCTGCCGGTTCCGGAGATCAGGCTCCGGCGGCAGGTGCGGCTCGTCTTCAGACGCGCAGGCGAGCGGTCGCACGCCTCCGCTGCGTTTCTCAGCTCGGTTGAGGAGAAGAAAACCCGCTCAGATAGGGAAGTCGAGAAGCGAGCGCATTGACCTCCTCATAGCGGTCCATGAGCAGCCCCGTCGTGTCCCACGCGCCGGTCATGAGCGCGTCGCGGACGTTTGCTGGCGTCGAGAACGAAACCGTGAGGCTTCCAGCGTCGCACACGCCGTTTCTTAAATCGAGCCGCAGTGTCGTGGCCGGATCGCGCTCCACGAGCGCCATCAGCGCCTCGATGTCCCTGGCCGCGGCCGTCACACAGGCCAGGCCTATCATCAGCGAGTTGCCGAAGAAGATCTCGGCGAACGATTCGCCAATGACCGCGCGAATACCCAGACGCCGCAGCCCCTGCGGCGCGTGCTCGCGCGACGAGCCCGAGCCGAAGTTGCGGTTGACGAGGAGGATCGACGCGCCCCGGTATTTCGGCTCGTCGAACGGGTGAACCTGTCCCGCGCGCGTCGCGGCAAGGCGGTCGTCCTCAAACAGGTGGGCTTCGAGGCCCTCGAAGGTAATCGACTTCAGGAACCGCGCCGGCATGATGCGGTCGGTGTCGATGTCCTCGCCGCGCATCGGCAGTGCCCGTCCCTCGATCGTTTCGATCCGTTCGGCGCTCATTACCGCGCCCCCGCGGGAACTTCATCGACGAGCTCGCGCACGTCGGTGACCTGACCGGCAAGCGCCGCGGCGGCGACCATCGCTGGGCTCATGAGAAGCGTGCGGCCGGTGGGACTTCCCTGCCGCCCCTTGAAATTACGATTCGATGACGCCGCGCAGACCTGGTTACCTTCCAGCTTGTCCGGGTTCATCCCGAGACACATCGAGCAGCCGGCGTCGCGCCAGTCGAAGCCGGCGTCGCGGAACGTGTTGTCGAGCCCTTCGCGCTCGGCAGCTTTCTGGACGGCCACGGATCCGGGCACGACGAGCGCCTTCACGTGCGGCGCCACATGATGGCCGCGGACGATGCGCGCGGCTTCGCGGAGATCGGAAAGGCGGCCATTGGTACACGAGCCGATGAACGCGACATCGATCTTCAACCCGGCAATCGATTGCCCGGCCTCAAGTCCCATGTACGTAAGCGCATCGGATGTCGATTGCTGGTCCGCTCCCACGGCTCTCGGGACCTTGCCGTCGATCCCGATTGACTGTCCGGGATTGACCCCCCACGTCACGACAGGCGTCAGCTCCCCCGCGCGAATCTCGACGTCATCGTCATAGACCGCGTCACGATCGGAGGCAATCGAACGCCACCACGCGTTCGCGCGTTCGAACGCCTCGCCTTGCGGAGCGAACGGCCGCCCCTCCAGGTACTTGAACGTTGTTTCGTCGGGATTCACGTAGCCGACGCGCGCGCCCCCTTCGATCGACATGTTGCAGATCGTCATCCGCTCGTCCATCGACATGCGCTCGATCGTGTCGCCGGCATACTCGTACGCGTACCCGTTGCCGCCGCTGACCCCCAGCCGCTGAATGATCGTGAGGATGACGTCCTTCGCGTAGACGCCGCGCGGCAGCCGGCCGGTGACGCGGATGCGGCGCACCTTCAGCGGTTCGAGCGCCAGGCACTGCGACGCCAGCACGTCGCGCACCTGCGATGTGCCGATGCCGAACGCCACCGCGCCGAAGGCGCCGTGTGTCGATGTGTGGCTGTCGCCGCACGCGATCGTCAGTCCCGGCTGCGTCAACCCGAGCTCGGGCCCGATGACGTGCACGATGCCTTGTCGATCGTCGCCAATGTCGTAGAGCGGGATCCCGAAGTCGCGGCAATTGCGCTCGAGCGACGCGATCATGTCCTCGGCCATCACGTCGAGAAACGGGCGCTGGCGCTGCTGCGTCGGAACGATGTGATCGACGGTCGCGAACGTGCGGTCCGGGCGCGCCACGCGCCAGCCGCGCGCGCGCAGTCCATCAAACGCCTGCGGCGTCGTCACCTCATGAATCAGGTGGAGGCCGATGAAGAGCTGTGTCTGCCCCGTCGGAAGCGTTCGAACCGTATGAAGGTCCCAGACTTTCTGAAGAAGGGTTTTACCCATGGAACAAATTCAATCCTAGCATTCCTCGTCGCGCGGCCACGAAGGGCACAAAGAGAGCTTAACCAGCCCCCGAACAACAGCGGCGCCCCCACCAAAGTCAGGCGCCAGAGAGCGCGTTGTGAAAACCAGATCTTCGTGTCCTTCGTGACCTTCGCGGTTCAAAACCGTCTTTGTGGTCTTTGTGGCTACGCCCGTCGCCGGTGGGCAGAAACCGATCGATGTCCGTCGACCCAGCATCGCCAAGGGCGGTCGACTGCGACGCGGATGCCGATTCGCGGTCCGCGCGCGACGTCGCCAACCGGGATGCCGCGGTCCTCGATGACGAGCCTGCCGCCGGACTGCCCCGCATCCTCGCGGCGTGTAAGGTCGAGGCGATTCTCCGTGAGCGTGATACCGAGCGCGCGCGACAGGTTGCCTGGCCCACGACAGAGATCGTGTTCGTCGACGCTGCGGCCGTCGCCGGCGCGCCGCTTTTGCATCAACGCCATGCCGTCGAGCGGCTGCAACGCGCGAATCAGGACGGCGGCCGGATGCCCGTCGGCTTCCGTAACGGCGTTCACGAGGTAATGAACGCCGTAGTTCAAGTAGACGTAGGCAAGGCCAGGAGGTCCGTAGAGCGGCTCGTTGCGCGGCGTGCGACCGAACGACGCGTGGCACGCCGGATCGTCTTCGCCGATGTACGCCTCGGTCTCGACGATCACGCCCGACGCGGTGCCCTGCTTTGTGCGATGAACGAGCACCTTGCCAAGCAGCTCCTCGGCGACGGTGAGGGTCGGTCGCTCGTAGAAGGAGCGGGGAAGAACGTATCGGGATTGGGGATTCGGGACTCGAGATTCGACGCGGGATTCGACTCGGGATCCGAATCTCGAGTCCCGAATCCCGAATTCCGATTTAACGGGTCGCGTAGGCATGAGTCCGACCCGCCGCGAGGACCTGCCGCAGTGCCTGACCTGTGTAGGACGCTTCCACCTGCACGATCTGCTCGGGCGTGCCCGTAGCGATCACGCGGCCGCCCGCGTCGCCACCCTCCGGCCCGAGATCGATGACGTAGTCAGCGGTCTTGACCACATCGAGGTTGTGTTCGATGACGAGCAAGGTGTGCCCTGCTTCGACGAGCTTCTTGAACGCGCCAAGCAGCTTCGCGATGTCGTCGAAATGCAAACCAGTCGTCGGCTCGTCGAGGATGTAGAGGAGCCGCTCGCCGCCGTAGGACGCAAGATGCGCCGCAATCTTGATCCGTTGTGCTTCCCCGCCCGACAGCGTGGTCGCCGGCTGGCCAAGGCGCAGGTAGCCGAGACCAATCTCGTCGAGCACCTGCAGCCGGCGCAGGACCTTTGGCGACGTGCCGAAGAATGTCAACGCCTCGCGGACGGTCATGTCGAGCACCTGGTGCACCGTCTTGCCCTTGTAGCGCACCTCGAGGACGACCGGCTTGAAGCGCATGCCGTCGCACTGTTCGCACGGAACGAAGACATCGGCGAGGAACTGCATCTCGACGCGAACTTCACCTTCGCCCTGACACGCTTCACAGCGTCCGCCCGGCACGTTGAACGAGAAGTAGCTCGCGGTCAGGCCTCGTGCACGCGCGTCCTTGGTTGACGCGAACAGCTCACGAATCGGATCGAAGGCCTTGAGATATGTCACCGGGTTGGATCGGGGCGTGCGACCGATCGGAGCCTGGTCGACGAGCACGACATCTGTGATGTACTCGAGCCCCTGAAGCTCACGGAATGTGCCGACGCGCCGATCCCAGTTGCCCTTGGCCCGCTTGATCGCGGCGTACAGCACGTCGTGCACGAGCGTTGATTTGCCGGAGCCGCTGACGCCGGTCACGCACGTGAGCGAGTTCAACGGGATCTCGATATCCACGTCCTTGAGGTTGTGCTCGCTCGCGCCTTTCAACCGGATCTTGTGTGCGAGGCCCTTGCGACGCGGCGAGGGCACCGGGATCGCCAGCTCATTCCGCAGGTACTTCGCCGTCAGCGATCGCGGCTCCTGCAGAAGCCCCGGGTAGTCGCCGGAGTAGACCACCTTGCCACCCTGCTCGCCGGCCCCAAGCCCGATGTCGACGATGTGATCCGCGACGCGAATCATTTCCTCGTCGTGCTCGACGACGAGGACCGTGTTGCCCTGATCGCGCAGCTGGAGCAGGATGTCGATGAGCCGCCGGTTGTCACGCGAGTGCAGCCCGATCGAAGGCTCGTCCAGCACGTAGAGCGTACCCACGAGCGCCGAGCCGAGCGACGTCGCCAGGTTGATACGCTGCGCTTCGCCGCCCGACAGCGTCGACGACAGGCGGTCGAGTGACAGGTAGTCGAGCCCCACGTCGCTCAGAAAGGAGAGGCGCTTCCGGATCTCGCGCAGCACTTTGTCCGCGACCGCCGTCTCTTTCTCACTCAGCTCCACGTCTGTGAAAAACTGCTGTGCCTCGCGAACCGTCAGCGCCGAAGCGGAGTCGATCGTCCGACCGCCAACGCGAACGTCGCGCGCCTCGCGGCGGAGCCGCGCTCCGCTGCAGTCGGGACATGGAAGATACCCTCGATAGCGGCTCAGGAACACCCGCACGTGCACCTTGTACTTCTTGCGCTCGAGCCACCGGAAGAAGCCGCGAATACCGTGGTAGGCGCCGTCGCCTTCGACGACGAACGTCCGCTCCTCATCGGTGAGATCGGACCATGCCACGTCAAGACGGGTGCCGGACTTCCGTGACGCCCGCTTCAACTCCGCCAGCTGTGCACGGTAATGCGGCTTGCTCCACGGTTCGATCGCGCCCTGGTTGATCGTCTTCGACCGATCAGGAATCACCAGGTCCATGTCGAGCTCGATGATGTTGCCGAACCCGTGGCACGTCGGGCAGGCACCGAACGGGTTGTTGAACGAGAAGAGGCGCGGCTGCGGCGTCTCGTACGCAATACCGCACATGCGGCATTCGAAACGCTCGGAGAACTCGACACGGACGGGATCCGGGATCCGGGATCCGGGATCCGGGGGTTCGGGATCCGGGGGTTCGGGATTCGGGGCTCGGGATTCGGGATTCGGGAGCACGATGGCGAACGCGGCTCCTCCGCCTTCGCGATACGACGTCTCGATCGAATCCGTGAGACGGGTCCGCAGATCGCCTTCGATGCGCAGTCGATCCACGATGACGTCGAGCGTGGTCTTGTCCTTGAGCGCCGCGCGATCGATGTCGCCGAACGTGACCGCCCGGCCGTCGACCAACACGCGGCCGTAACCGCGGCGCTGGAGGCCGTCGAGTGTTTCGGTGATGGGATCGAAGCCGTTGCGCGCCGGCCGGTTGACCGCCGCGTCCGCGTCCTCTCCGTCGAAGAGGTCGTCGGCCGCTTCGGCTTCGCTACCCGCATCCTTGACGGGCGCCGCGGCCATGCTCACGACGGGGATCTGGAACCCAAGCATCACGCGGGTATCCACCGGCAGGTCGGCAAGCCGCTTCGCGACGATCTCGGCCGTCTCGCGGATCACCTCCTGGCCGCACTGTCGGCAATACGTCCGGCCGACGCGTGCCCACAGCAGCCGCATGTAGTCGTGGATCTCCGTGGTCGTGCCGACCGTCGAGCGCGGATTGCGAACGCTGTTTTTCTGCCTGATCGCGATCGCGGGACAGATGCCTTCGATCTTGTCGACGTCGGGCTTTTCCATCCGCTCGAGAAACTGCCGCGCGTATGCGGAGAGCGATTCGACGTAACGGCGCTGACCTTCGGCGTAGATCGTGTCGAAGGCAAGCGACGACTTCCCCGATCCGCTGACGCCGGTGAAGATGACCAGCTTGCCGTGCGGCAGGGTGACGTCGACGTTCTTCAGGTTGTGCGTGCGCGCGCCGCGAACGATGAGCGGACCGCGGGCTGGGCGTTTGGCGTCGAGCATCCTACTGTCGAGAATTTCCGCGTAACCGTAAGAGAAGAATGGTACTACCGTGGTTCGGCTACCGCAAGCTCCGTGGTATTTCGCACCACCGATGACGCGAAAGCCACGCCCAGACCGGCGATTGCGACGACACCTCCGAGATCGAACAGCCGGACGGTTAGCGGCCCGAGCGCGACATGCGGATCGCGAAACAGGGCAATTGCGCCCACTGCGAGCAGGATCCGGAGCTCCGTCGGTCCGAATCCGGCAAACGACATCCGGAAGACACCGCGAACCGCGGTCGCCAGGAACACTTCACCAGCCACCAGCAGATATGCAATGAGCAATGCGAGCGCGACGGCGGGCGACATGAAAGACGAGCATGCGAGCCCGGCGAACAGCAACGTGGCTCCGACAATGTCGAGGACGTGATCGACGTAGAAGCCGTACCGTGGCCGCTCCGCCCGCCGCACGCGCGCGAGTGTGCCGTCAAGGCTGTCGCCGAACCAGTTCAGCGCGAGGGCGACGACGACAAGCCAGAGGGCCCGGCGATCCCATCGAGCGGCGGCGAAAGCGCCGCCGGCAAGTGCCATGGCAGCCAGGGCCAACGAGGTCAGGTGATCTGAATGGATCGCCGGCGGAATTCTCTGTGCGATGAAGATGAGCAGCTGTTTTTCGGCGGCGGCCAGAACGCTGCGATGGTCGCGCTTGTGCTCGGACATACATATCTCCTTAAAGGGCGGTCTGAAGGGCGGCCCATCTTTGGCCGGCCCACTCCCTAATGTGCGTTACCAAAGAAAAGCGGCTCAGCGCACACAGGGGGTATGAGTCGTGCAGCGAAAATGCGTATGAAGCGCCGATGGATGTGGGTCGTCGCCGCCGGGGTTGCCGCAATGGTCGTGCTCCTCGGATGGCTGGGACCGTACTTCGGCACGCGTCATCTGACTGGCCCGGCCAGCAGTGGAATTCCTAATGCGGAAGCGACGGCTGGACGTGAACAGCCGGAAGCCACCGACGCTGTTGTGCCTCCCTCAACCATCCAGGAAATCGAAACGATCACGGGCGCAGTCGACGGTCACGAGCTCATCGGACGTCGGGTTGAGTTGCGCCTGAAAGCGAGCGGCGTGACGAGTCAAGGCGCGTTCTGGGTTGGGCCGGAGGACAATCACGTCCTGGTCGCTCCCGCGCGCGACAAGCCGATCGCAGGCCGCCCCGTTCGTGAGGGCGAAGCCGTTACGATCCTTGGAACGGTTCTGGAAATGCCGAACGCCAAGCAGAGATTGAGCTGGGGATTAACGGCTCCCGATCTCGTGCAACTCACCGATCAGAGGATCTACATCCGCGCCGACCGCATCCGGTTCTGAGGTAGAGGTAGAGGCGGACGTTTCTGGTTGCCCGGCTGCTCGCCGCCGACCGTTCCACACCCCGATTCGAACTGTCCAGGCTGCCCTTCTCGCCTTCTCGATGTCTTTTCGCTTGGCCATCTGAGCACCAGACCCTCTGAACCCCCTGAACTCTTTGAACCCCTTGAACCTGAAAACGCGAGTATACTCAGTCCTTTCAAGCAACCCAGGAGGTTGAGTGATGCGTGCATTGTTGACCGCAAGTCTCGTGTTCGGCCTTGCCACGGCGGCGATGGCCCAGACAGTCGATCTCAAGGTCGGTGACCAGGCGCCGAACTTCAAGCTGCAGGCAACCGACGGGAAGACGTACCAGCTGTCGGACTTCAAGGGCAAGCAGGCCGTGGTCGTGGCCTGGTTCCCCGCGGCGTTCACGCGCGGCTGCACAATCGAGTGCAAGTCGCTCGCGGAGAACGGCGACAAGATCAAGAGGTACGACGTGAGCTATTTCATGGCCAGCGTCGATCCGCTCGAGAAGAACAAGGAATTCGCGAAGGCGACCACCGTGAAGCTGGGCGACACTGAAGTGTCGAAGAAGGAAGCTGACTTTCCGCTGCTGAGCGATCCGACGAAGGAAACCGCGAAGGCATACGGCGTGCTCAACGAGCGCGGCACCGCAAGTCGCTGGACTTTCTATATCGACAAGACCGGGAAGATCTCCTACATCGAGAAGACCGTAAAGCCCGACACCTCTGCTGAGGACATGATCGCGAAGCTGTCCGAGCTGAAGGTGCCTATGGCTTCCAAGGGCACAAACTAAGCAGTAAGAGCGCCTTCCCTCCTGGCGTTGTCGCGGGTCCGGGGTCACGCGCCCCGGACCCGTTGACTGTCTCTTCCCACCACGCCGTTCTCATCAGCTCGGGCGAGTCCGTTCGAATCGCCTCTTGCATGTACGGAATCGCCTCTTGCATGTACGCAGGCATGGAGAAAAACCGGAAACACATGAGGTCGATCCTCCTGCGCGTGTGCCTTACGGCACTCGCGCTGATGTTGGCAGTCGCGCTGCCAACCTCGGCTATCGAATGGACGTCCTTTGAGGGGAGCGTCCGCGGTTTTCCCGTGCTCCGGGATCTGAGCGGCCGCCGGCTCGCCGACGGCGATTTCGTACAGTCGGTGGCCAACAATCGGTTGCACGTGCGCATTTCGTACGCCTTCAGCGGTGGCCGGCGCGCCGAGGAAGAAGTCGTCTTGCGTCAGCGGCCGCAGCTTGCGCAGGAGTCGTGGTCCTTCCGCGAGTTGCAGGGCGGAAAACCTATGCGCGCGTTTACGGTCGACATGAGAACCGGCGCCGCGTCCGCGATGAAGGACGAAAAGGGCGAGACCAAGCGCTGGTCCGAGACGCTCGACGTGGTCGAGGGGCAGACATTTGCCGGCTTCGGCTTCTCGCTTGCACTCAAGGCGCTGCGCGCGCGGCTGGTCAAAGGCGAGACGATCACGCTGAAGGGCATCGGCTTCGCGCCGAAACCTCAGTTGGCATCGGTGGAGCTCTCATACGGCGGCCGCGATCGGATTCGGATGGCGGGCCGCACCATTGCCGCAGACCGCTTCATCATCCATCCCAAGATTCCCGCAATCGCAAAGCTGTTCGTCAAGGTTCCCGACGCGCAGATCTGGCTGACGACGCCGCCGGCAGGATTCCTCAGGTGGGAAGGGGCGATGGCAGAGCCGGACGATCAGATCATCCGCGTGGATCTGCTCCCGGGCGGGACGAGCGAGGCCGCGGTGCCGGTTGCGACGAGCGGCACGCGGAAGTAGCGGCCACGAGCGGCCAGTAGTTGAAATACGCGGCAAAGAAAATCAGGAACGGGAAGGTTACGCTGAGAAGCGCGTTCGCCAGCCAAATCTCGTACTCGTACGCCGGGGGGCCAGACACCAGCTGGCCGGTCAGGGCGGGCGCGAGAAACCCGTAGAGCCTCGCGAGCACCACGCCGATCACCGCAGCCGCGACGGCGTTCATCACCCCCTTCAGTGGCTGCGTCATTGATGCGAAGAGCGAGTTCTGCAGCATGTTCAGGACGATGATGACGCCGAAGATGAAGGGGACGGTGACGCGCGTCAGAAAAACCATGGGGTCTATCCCCGCCGACGACACGCCCACGATCATCGCGATTGCGGTCCCAGCCACGATCATGAGCGTCCACACAACACCCAGCACCGGCTGTCTCATGACGGCCGGAGAAGTTGTCAGAGGCCACAGATCGAAGCAGAGCAAAAGAAACATCACCACAAGTGCAGTCACGTAGGACACGAGCGCCATCACAGCGCCGTACAGCCCGCGGGGTGCCGACGCGAGATAGACAGGGGTGCCTTGGAGAAAGCCGTAGTTGAAGAACGCTTGAAAGACTGCAAACGTGATGACATACGCGGCGATAAGGAGCGCGCAACCGGCCGCCGCACGGTTCTTGATCAATTGATTGAAGGGCCAGCCGCCCCACACGATGGTCAGGAAGAATGTGGTCGGGACGACCAGAATCAGGAAGTGGGATGGAATCGGGCCGGGCGGACTGATCCCTTCGCCCACGACTCGCAAGAGCAACGGGAACAGGACCGCGGCAACCGCGACATTCACGGCCAGCAGGACCAGACCCTTCGCGGGCTGCCGCAGTGTCGACACAAACGGCGGGTTCGCTCCCCAGAACACCACCATCACGACTTGCAGCGGGATGAGACACAGATTGAAGAAGGCGACCGATCCGGCGAGGGTGCCGAAATCGAACAACGAAATGAAGCCCAGCGCGATCGCCATGACGACCGTGGCGGCGACGATCCCTAGTCCCGGTTGCGACACCGGAGCCTCCGATTCCCGACCGCGTCGCCGGATCGTCTGACGAAATGCATGAATTTCCCTATCGCTTGTGCTGAACGGCGTGCTTCATGATGACGCTGATGTCATCCGGATTGATCAAGTCGGGGGCCGTCCAGCCGTCAAGGTCGTATTCCGCCATGCACTTTTCGGCAAAGCCCTTGTAGCGAGCGCTCGCCCCGGACATGTCGGCCACCATCAGTGTCTCGAAGCGAATGCTCTCGTGGTTGCCGAAGTAGTTCCGCTCGTACAGTTCGTGACGGCCGCCGAATTCCGTGCCGATCGCGTCCCAGAGCAGCTTCATCAGCTTCACCCTCTGCTCTGCGCTATAGCCGTTTGAACCTCGTACGAACTGATCGAGGTACGGACGAAGCTCCGGTACTTTGAAGTCAAGAGCGCTCGACGGCAGATAGATGAGCGCGCTGGCCAGCGTGTTTTCGATGAGCTCTTTGATCTTTGGATACGCCGTGCTGGCCATCACGCGGTACGCGAGGCCGTAATCCAGGTTGGGCAACACGTAGCCTTCCGTCCACGGAGTCGGAGTACGGGCCATCGCATCAGTGAGCGCCCAGAACAGGTTCCGCCAGGCCAGCACTTCGCCCACCTGCGCCTGAACGCCGCGGAAGTCCTTCGCGCCGGTGGCTTCGACGGCCTTGAGCAGCAGCCCCGCGAGGAAGTCCATCTTCACCGCAAGGCGCGTGCACCCCTGAAACATGAAACGGGGCAGGAAACCCGAGCGGGGAAAGAAGTTGTTGACCTTCTCGATATCGCCGTAGGCAAAGACGTTTTCCCACGGCACGAAGACCTTGTCGAACACGAGAATCGAGTCGTTCTCGTCCATCCGGCTGGAGAGCGGGTAGTCGAACGGCGTCCCCATGGCTCCGGCGGTCATCTCGTACGACGGACGACAGAAGAGTTTGACGCCAGGTGCACCGGTCGGGACGATGCACACGAAGGCGAACGGCTTCGTCTTGATGGGTAGCGCCCCGTTGTTGGCGATGAAGTTCAAGTGCGTCAGACTCGACGTCGTGGCCACGACCTTAGCGCCGCTGACGATCAGCCCGCCATCGGTCTCTTTTTCGACGTGCATGTACACGTCTTTCACTTCATCGAGTGGCTTATCACGATCCACCGGCGGGTTCACGATGGCGTGATTGACGAAAGAGACTTCTTCCTGGACTTTCCTGTACCAGCGCTTGGCGTTCTCCTCGTACGGCTCGAAGAAGCCGGAGTTGGCTCCAAGAGTTGCCAGAAACGCGGCTTTGTAGTCGGGACTTCGCCCGATCCAGCCGTACGAGCTGCGCGCCCATTCGGCAATGGCGTCGCGCGCGGCGACGAGATCGTCGACGTTCCGCGATCCCTTGTAGAACCGATGCGTGTAGCCTCCGCTGCCGGTGTCGGTGGATGTGGTCAGGATGTCTTTTCTGGCCGGATCGTGCAGCGCATCGTACAAGCGCGCAATCATCCTTACCGTATTGCGGAAGGCCGGATGCGTGGTGACATCCTTGACGCGGGCTCCATAAATCCAGATTTCGCGGTCGTCTCGCAGGCTCTCGAGATACTCTGCGCCGGTGAGAGGCCGGGGCACAGGCGCAGCGTGGTCGCCGCCATCGTGGGCGACGGTTTCAACGGTCATGATGATTCACCTCATCTCCTGATAGGCCGAATGCGGCCGGCGGAAATCGTTCCGCGCATCGGTCGCAATGACGTGACGCCAGTCCACGAAGCAGCCCACGGCCTGACGGAACGCGCGCAGATCGATCCGACTACGTCTGAAACCCTAGGGGACGGTTCCCGCCGGTGCCCCGGTCGGCGGGATCGGCTCCGGGACGCGGTTCGAAATCGCCGGAACCGTTCGAAGATACGCAAAGATCGCCTTCAGGTCCTCGTCGGTGAGGTTGGCCTGCATCTGCCACGGCATCGGCGGAAGGATGTCACGCGACACCGACATGTGCTTCCCCTTCCGGATCGCATTGAGGAATATGTCTTCGGTCCAAATGCCCATACCGGTGTTGACATCGGGCGTCAGGTTCGCGGTGAAGGAGATGCCCCACGGGCCCGACCATGCGGTGTTGGTTTCGTTGATTGAGACGGCCCATCCGGCGGGAAGCGTTGGTCCGGCGGTGACCTTCACGTCCTCGGGGTGACCCGACAGCATCCGCGCAAGGTCCGGCTCGCCGTTCTTGAACGGCGTATGACAGCCGTTGCAGTCCATGACGGTCACCAGATACTTGCCGCGCTCGACGGGACTCTGCACCGGCGCCGCGGCCGTGGCGGCGGGAGGCGGCTGGCTGACCGGCGCTTGAGTGCAGGCGACGCCAACCGCTGAAACAAGAAAGAGAAGTGTCGTCGCGCGGATGTAGGCGAGGAAGAGCACGGTCATCTCCTGCCTACGTCAACTTTCGAGCGGCTGACCGCTCCGGTCCGGAAGCGTCCGTTGATCACGATGTTGATGGATCCGAACGCGGCCTTGGCGGCATCGGCGGCCGATTTGATGCTCTCGGCGTTGGCGACGGCGGCGGACACGGCGAGCACCCTGACGCCGCTCTCCTTCCGGATCTCGTCCGCTGCCTCGTCGAGTTGTTCCTTGCCGCGTGCCATCAGGACGACGTCGACGCCCTCTTTTGCCAGACCGCGTGCAGTCGCCTTCCCGATCCCCTTGCTTCCGCCGCTGATGACCGCGGTGCGGCCCTTGAGCCCCAGGTCCACGTTTGTTCTCCTTCAATCGCCTCGACAACGTCGTTCAGAAGGCGGCCGCTCGGGCGCCCTCGACGAGGCGGCGGTCGGACGACAACGTGACCGTCATCATACTGATCGAGGAGGCAAGGCGCGACGTCAGGACAAGGCAGTTGGCACGACATCGGGTGGGACGAGAGGGTGAGTTCCTATTTGTCGCGTATGCCGTGGGGCGTCCTCGTGCAAGGAGGATTCACTCGTTCGCCACGGCGGGAAGGAATACGCAACACCGTGGCTACGAGCGGCACGAGGACGGATCAGAGGGGTACTGTTACAATCACAATCAGCAGTCGCGTTCGTCCCCGCCTGGCCGACGTAGCTCAGTTGGTAGAGCGGCTGATTCGTAATCAGCAGGTCCGCGGTTCAAGCCCGCGCGTCGGCTCCAATCCAGTCAACACCTTGCGGCGACCGTCGATCCCACGCTGATCGAACTGGGTACTAAATGGGTACCAGGGGATTGAGAATCACTGCGTATGGATGCGCGCTTCGCGTGCAAGGGGCTAGCAGGCGCGAGCGACGTCAGGCGGGCCACACGGGCCGGGGCGACATGGAATCGCGTTGCGCCATCAGCAACGCGATCGTCTTCCGGCGGCCTTCGTCTGCGCCTCCGACAACCGTAGTTCGAGCTCGGCGATCTTCAGCTGAAGTTGATCGCGTCGCCTTTGCTCCTTCCGCTGACTCAACTTGCAGCCGAGCCTTCTCGAGGGCGTCACCGAAGCGGCGCTCCTCGCGTTCCGCCTCCTCCTTCGCCCGTTCGATCTCGCGAAGCGCGACCTCCTCTTCCCTCATCTGCTCCTTGATCCGCCGACTTCGACTGTGCGTCGCCGATCACAATCGACGGTAGATGCCAATCCCAAAATAGGGCTTCTGTTGGTCGGGGCCCGTTTGAAAGGCCGACCTCGAATAGCCAGCTCGAAACTGCATAGACATTCCAGCACGGAGCCACGCGTGCTCGAACAGGCCGCCGAACTCATAGCTGGTGACGTCACGGTTGCCTTCCGCCGTCACCTCGGCCCCCACACCCAGCGCCCTGGACCCACTGAAATTGGTGTTGGTCAACTGACGTTTGGCTCCAGCTCTGACCCACGTATAGCGGTTCGCCTCCGCGAAACTGCCAAGCGCGCTGAGCTGAGTAAGCCGTGTGGCGGAAAAAAACATTTCGCCCGAAGCAGATGCACCCTGCTCCCAGCCGTGATGGATTCGCCGCCGTTCGAAGCCGCCGAACATCGTGAGGCTCACGCGAGGAGCAGTAATCCGGTACCCGACCGCCACCGCTCCTCCAGGAGCCATCACGTCGGTAGGACCATCTGACTGCGAGTTGTAGTAGAGAAAGCTCGCAGTTGCCCGCAACAGTACGAACTGCGAGGAAGTCATGTCGAAGCCGGCCGTTGGAGCAACGAACGCGTATCCGCGAACGTTGTCGCCCTGCCATCCGGCGACCACGTCCTGCGCAACAGCCGGTCGGCTCGTCGAAAGCAGCGTGGTCAGCGCGACCACGACCAGCAGGGCAGCCTTCATTCTTATCTCCGTGTGACAGTGAATTGGGTGGCAGTTCCCGCGTCAGGGGAACGCCTCGCGCGATTCACTTCGAGTTTAACGATGCGCCACTCTTCACCAGTGCGACGGAAGGTCCACCGGTCGGTCCTGTTCAGGAGGACGCGGGCAGCCTGCTGATCGGTTTCAATCGTCGCATCAAGATCGTTCACGATCGTGGCTTCGTCGTCGCCACGAAACGTCACGGCGAGATTGAGATGCCGCAGCTGGCGATACCGACGGAGGCGGAATTCCTCCTCGTAACGTCGCCTGATCGCCTCGCCACCGAGCCACACGTGATCGTCATCTGGCAGATCAGGTGTAAAGGCGTAGTCTCTGATCACGCCCTCTGGATCCCAAAGCGCCAACGCGGTCTTCAGATCCTGGCGGCGCGCGGCATCAGCTTCGCGAACAAGCTGCCGGCCGACGATGGCTTCGGGACTTGGAGGCAAAAGGGTTCGCGCCGAAATGAAGTCGTCCAATGGATCGGCCTGCCAGACGCGCTCCAGGCTGGGTGCGACGAGCACGGCAACCCAAAACAGTCCGGCGAACGCGGCTGCAGTTCCTGCGACCACGCCGGCAAGGCGGAACTCCGGCATCGACGCCGATCGTTGACTCGGCGCAACTGACAATCGCGCAAAGTGCTCGGGCACCTGCTGGTACGACTGGTAGTTCCACAGCGACGTACGTGCGGCGCTCGCATACAGCACGCCCTGCCACGCCAGCATTCCGAGCAGGACCGTCCGCGCCCCCACGAGTTGGTAAGGATGCTGGGCGAATATGAGGGCGAGTGCCGTAAAACATGTCAGCGCAAGGAACGCCTCGAACCACACCACGCGAATGGCATCGATGAGACGAGGGTTCTCGGATTCCTTTGGCGTTCTCAGGAAGACCCCCTGACGTGCCGTCAATCCTTGCACGCACGCCAACGTCACCACCCACGTCAGTCCCAGCAAGACCACGAACGCATCGACGGCTTCGCGCCACGAACATTGACACCGAAGACGCAACGCCCAGAGAAATCGCATCACGCCGAACCAGATCAACAGCGGCGGGATGAGGATGGTGCCGCCGACGAGCGGCTGAATGTACAGCGACCCACCGCCAATCAGCGCTGTCCCGGCGATCAGGAGCACAACGGTGAACGCGAAGGTGACCGGATCGTTGAGCCACTGGAGGCCGCCGCTGATGTAGGCGTAGCGCTGGGCGATGGTAAGCCGTCCGATGCCTCGCCCGAACACCGCGTGCGCGTGCATCCGAAGCAGCTGCATGCCGCCGAACGCCCATCGAAATCGCTGCTTCTTCAGGCCTGCATAGTCGAGCGGCATCAGCCCACGCCCGTATGTTTTGTCGATGTACACCGACTGGTAGCCGGCTTTGAGTAGCCGGAACGAGACTTCCGCGTCCTCGGTGATACACCATTCATCCCAACCGCCGGCTGCGCTGAGGGCATCGCGGCGAATGAGCCCCATCGTGCCGGCGAAGATGATCGCATTGCGCTCGTTGCGCGACGCCATCGAGACGCCGAAGAAGTACCGATACGAAAGATACAGCGCACGGCCGAAGCGTCCGCGATCGGCTGCGTCGCGATAGTCCTGTGGTGTTTGAACGAACCCTACCTGCGCGTCGGCGAAGTGACCGACGAGGTCCTTCAAATAGTTCGGCTCGACCACGTAATCGGCATCGACGATGCCGACGATCTCCGTGTCGGGCGCGACCTCGCCGAGCGCGTAATTCAACGCGCCCGATTTGAAGCCCGGCCACGGCATGAGGTGGAAGAAGCGGAAATGCGCGCCGAGCCGCCGGCAATGTGCTTCGAGCGGTCTCCACAGGGATTCGTCTGGGGTGTTGTTGTCGATGACCAACACCTCGTAATTGTCGTAGTCGAGACGGGCGAGCGCGTCGAGTGTCTCGATGACCAGGTCGGGGGGCTCGTTATGAGTTGGGACGTGGATCGACACCTTTGGACGGTAGCCAGGAACGTGTACCGGGCCGAATTCCCTATGCCAACGGGTTCGGCACACGACGTCGAGAATTTCAAAGGTGTGCGCGACGAGGAGTACCAACACGGCCGCCTGCAACAGCAGAAGGACCGTTCCGAAAATCAGGCTCGCAGGCCCGAGATGCGCCCCAACGAGCGCGAACGCAGCGTAGGCGAGAAATGAGCACACCGTGAAGACGACGGCGGTGAATGTGGCGTGTGCAGGCGGAGACCAATCCGCGCACCAGGCGGCAACCAACGAGCCAACGACGACCGCGATCATCATCGTCTCGGTAAACGGAAGCGCGTGCCCCGTGATGACACGCTGCGCCAGCCATGCGCCTGCTGCCATGGTCAGGGTCAGGAGCTGCGACCAAGCCCAGTGGGACACCTTCACGCGGTGACCCGCGATGAACAGCGGGCACGATGTGATTACCAGGAACAGACCCGAGAAGATGACGGTGTCGCTCAACATGGATTGGTGAGGCGTACCTCGGGCTCCGCAATTCCAGATGCTTGACGTGCAAAAGCGTAAGTGCGAGATCCAGGCTTTCGCGCAAGTGCGTCAGAGCAGAGGTGATGCCAGTTTTTTCTACCGAAGACGTGGGGAAAGGCGCCAGAAATCGCTCCCGGCGCTGATAATGTTCCGTGATTCCCGCGAAGCTCAAAGATTGGGAGGGCACGGGGGAACGCTGCGAGCGACGGCACGCCGCGACCGTCGGCACGTCGAAAGGTGATTTATTCGATCTGCCCGGTTAACCCCGATGTCCGGTGCTTTCAGTCGTAACCCGCGCGTGCTCGGGGTCTCAGACCTCGCAGCGTACTCGTGTGGCTTGCAGCCTTTGCACACCTATGGGTACCGGTTTTACGTGGTTTAGCGTGTAGGGCGGGCTCCCGAAAATGGCCTCGGTGCTAATTCGTCATCAGCAGCTCCGCGGAGTCCCATTGCCACTTTCTTCGCGATAGTCATCGCAGGGGCGACGACGGGCTGTGTGTTCTGGTGGTTTGCCAAGCCTCCTCGCCCGGCGATCTGAAAGCTGTTCCCTCCGGCCGTTTTCCCTGTGGTCAGTCGCGCGCTTCGCCAGCCGCGGTCGCCAAGGCGCCGGGAAGACCAGAGCCGGCGGCTTACGGAATCAGCACGGAATCCGACGTCTCGGTGTTCTGCGACGGGTCGTAGATCGCTCCGGGTTTCGACGCACCGGTCACCGTGAACGTGACCTGCCCGCTCCTACGCACGTTCTTCGACGTGAACACTGCGCGTCCATTGAGGTCGGTGGTCGCCGTGGTAGCACCTTTGACCAGGTCACCCCAACGAGCGGTGACCGCAACCCCCGCGACGGGCTGCCCGTCCGCGCGGCGAATCAGCACGATGGCCTGTGCCTGCGCGCCGCCGTTCGCCGTCCCCGGCACCACCTGCATCGCGATATCACCCACGGACATGACAGCGGTGGGATCCCGCGGCACATCGTCGTTGAGAATCATCCCCGTCGCGGACCCATCCAGGATGTCCACGCCGCTTGACGGTGCGCTCAGCACGACGGAGAACGTTTCGTTCGCCTCTTGTAGGGTGTCTCCGCTAATGGTGACGCTGACCACCGCCTGCGTGTCGCCCGCTGCAAACGTGATCACGCCGCCTGTGGAGACGTAGTCGCTGCCCGCCTGCGCGGTCCCATCGACGAGGGCGTAGCTGACCGACTGCATCGTGGCCGCTGGAGCCGACAGAGTCACGGGGAAGTTCGCGATTGTGGTTGCGGCGTTCCCTTCCGCGACCGAGATGTCACCGATGCTGACCCTGGACGAGAGCCCCGAAAAGACGATCACCGGCGGAGAGACGGCTGCGTAGTAGTTTTTCACTGTCAGGCTGCCGTTGGCCCCGAAGCTCAGGACGAGATCACTGCCGGACGCTGACTGAAACACGCCCGAGGGCTGATAACCTGACAGATCGATCGTGTCGGCTCCATTCGCGCCATAGATCGTATCGACGCCCGTCGCGCGCCCCGACCCGTAGCCGGCGAAGATGTTCGGCTGCGAGTTCGCATAGATCGTGTCGTTGCCGGGCGAGTTGACGACTTTGCCGATTGAGACGTTGGGACCGATGACGGTCCCGGCCAGCAGGTATGCGCCTTGGTAATTTGCGCCGGTCGTCAGCCACCCGAGCGGGTTGATGTCCAGCCGATATCCGGACGCACTCGGCGTCACTCCTGACAAATCCAGCACGTTGTACCCGCCGCCATCCCAGATCGTCTGCTGCGTCGCCAGCGACGGCGCGATGTACATCGTGCCCCCAAGGCTGTACTGATCGACCTCGGACCGTGTGAGCACGTAACTATCACCGCCGCTCCGGCTCGATCGAGCGCCATAGAGATAGTGCAGGGCGAGCAGGTCATACCCCATAGGTGTCGCAGGCGAATCGCCGAGGAAGCTGTACGACATCACGGTATGCGAGTTGTTGTCGTCTCCCGCAGGCAGATTGGGCGACATGTCGTGCGGATGCTTCAACCCGATCGCATGTCCGATCTCGTGGATCAGCGCCAGATATCCGTGCGCTCCCGCCGGATTCTGAAAACCGTTCGTGTCGCCGGCCCCGTCGTACGCGGGGTTCAGGTGCACATCGCCTGACTGACTGAAGAGTACGGTCGAGCTCGGGTAGTAGGCGTACGCGAATGCGGGGCCGTTCGAGCGCATGACGCGGATGTACCCGATCGAGTTGTTCGTCTCGGTGACCTCGGTGAAGTTGACGTTCATGATCGTCCCGTACCACGCCATGATGGCGCGGACGTTCGCTTTGACCGGCTCGCTCACCTCGCTGACGACTTCGGTGCCGTAGTACGACCCGCCGAAGACGCTATCCTCGTAGAAGCTGTACGTGATGCTGCTCGACGAGAGCTTGTACCCGGACAGGAGCGCATCGATGCGGTTGTCGCCCGATGACCCGGAAAGCGCGTTGACCGAGAGCGGAGCGTCGAAGGGTACGCGCGCATCAAAGTCAAATCTGGCGCGCTCGACCGCCCGCCGCGATTGCGCGTACGAGTCAGCTCCAGCGAACGTGCAGACAAGAAGGGCACAGGCCACGACGACTGCGCGTCGCGCAGCGGAATAGGTCTCGAACATGAGGTGGGTGCTCCGCGCGGCAGCGGGGCAAGCTGCGTTCCAGCGAAATTACGGCCGAAGGACTAGCGATTGGCGCGTTCGCTGGTGCAGCACCTACGAGAGTTGCACGTTGAGAAACGTTTTTGGCTGCTCAGCTTGTCGTGAAGATCGGGCCTCAAACAGGGCAGGCGCCGGTCCGCGATCCAAGCCCGCGCGTCGGCCCCATTTTTTCCGAAGAAACTTCAGTCATCCCCACATCGCGCATCGCCTTTCCGAGCTAGAACGAGACACGGACGGCGAATGGCTCGTCGACGCGTAGCACCGACTCCTGTTGAAACGCCTCCTTGTAGAGTCGACGAATGGCATTGATCTTCCTGCTGCTCTCCGTGAAGCCCTCCAAGGGATACAAGAGAATGAGAACGAAGGAGTCTTCTTTGATGATCACCCCGTCTTCGCCCCGGAACTGGCCATCGCCCTTGAGCAGCGTCAGACCATCGGGAAAGCGTGGTGTGATCTGCGAATCGAGAAAGCTGAGGAACTCTTCGTCGGTGACGGCACCTTCCGGCTTCGCCGTCCCAAAGAACAACTCCGTTCGAGCGAAGTCCAGCGAACGGTTGAGCGCTCCGAGAGGAATCGGACGCCGAATAACTGCCCGGCCCTGCACCTGGGCGGACTGGGCGGTTACAAAAGTCGGCGTGGCGATGAGTACGCTCACGCTCAACACAATCGTGGTCACGGTCTGGAGCATCAGTCGTCGCATGGCGCGAATCCTTTCTTGAGAAAGACCGGGGTTGCCTCGGGCACGTTCGGGAATATGGTCCTCGAACAATCGCTCGGCTAATCGCTCGCGAAATTCAATCGTGGCATCGCACACTTCGGGCGCCCTTGAAGTGCCCACGGCGCGTCGATGCGCTGGAATCCGCACCGGCAGAGCCTAAGAGGCGGTTGAGTCGCTGTCAACAGCGACTGCGAGCAACAGGACACGACGCTTGCGAGGCTGTGGCGAGTAGACTGGCCTCTTCACTCCCGGATCGAGGTGTCCAATCGCAACGTGGTTTGAACATGAAACGGCGCCGGATGTATAGTTCCGGCGCGCGCGCAAGCAAGACAGTCACACAGGAAGGGCATGAGATGAACCTCATTCGCGGGACGGTCGTGTACGGACTCGGGCTGGCGACGGCCTGTGTGTTGCTCGCCGCCGGGGTCTACGCGCAGGCCCGCCCATCCGGCCAGCCAGGCGATCAGAAACCGCAGCTATCGGAAGAAGCGTTCAAGGACGTTCGCGTCCTGCGCGGCATCCCCGTCAAGGAATTCATGGGGACCATGGGCTTCTTTTCGGCGTCGCTCGCATTGAACTGCACCGATTGTCATGGCGGCGCGAGCGCGAGCGACTGGGCTAACTACGCGATCGACACGCCGCTGAAGAACAAGGCGCGCCAGATGATGGCGATGGTGAAGTCGATCAACGACGCCAACTTCGGAGGCCGGCCGTTCGTCACCTGCTATACCTGCCATCGCGGCAGCCAGCGTCCGAAGGTCATTCCAAGTCTTGCCGTGCAGTACGGCGAGCCGCCGCCGGAAGATCCCGACGAAATCGAAGTCGTACCCGGCGTGCGCCAGACCGCTACGGCGGATCAAATTCTCGACAAGTACATCCAGGCGGTCGGCGGCGCGCAGGCGCTGGCCAGGCTCACGAGCTTCACCGCAAGAGGGACTTACGAAGGGTTCGACTCCGACTTCGCACAGGTCCCCGTCGACGTCTACGCGAAGGCGCCGAACCTGCGCGCGACCGTCGTGCACATGGCGGGCGGCGACTCCACGTCCACGTATGACGGCCGCGAGGCATGGCTCGCCGGGCCGGCGACGCTGACGCCGGTTCCGTTGATGCCACTCGTCGGCGCGGACCTCGGCGGTGCGCGTCTCGACGCGCAGTTGTTCTTCCCGGGTCAGATCAGGCAGCTGCTCACCAACTGGCGCGCCGATTTTCCGGCCGTTACAATTGAAGACAAGCCGGTCCAGGTGGTGCAGGGATCGATGCCCGATGGCACGCGAGTGAAGCTGTACTTCGACAGGGCCTCAGGCCTGCTCGTGCGGCAAACGCGCTATGCTACGACGGCGGTCGGTACCATTCCTACGCACATCATCTATTCCGATTACCGCGTGGTTCCGGGCCTGGACGTGAAGATTCCATTCACCTGGCAGATGACGTGGGTAGACGGTCAATCTACGATCAAGGTTGCGTCCGTGCAGCCGAATGCGGCGATCGACGCGGCGCGGTTTGGGAAACCCGCACCGCCGCGGTGAATCTAGTGTCCGGAAACGTCCGTGACGACCGCCCCAGACGTACTGGACGAAAGGATTTCAGCCTTCACCCGCCTCGTCTGTTGGGTGTAAACTCGCGGTTCTTACCGAGGTACGACAAATGAAAAGTCATCCGCTCGTAACGTCCGTGTTCGTTCTTGGTCTTCTGGTCACTGCGGGTGCGTCCGCGCTGGCGCATCACGGCAACGCGGCTTACGACGACAAGATCACCGAGTTCAAGCAGGCGAAGGTCACGCAATTCGCCTGGGCCAATCCGCATGCGCTGATCAATTTCGACGCCATGGATGCGAAGGGCAACCTCGTGCACATGGTCGTCGAGACGGCGGCTCCGCAGGCGCTCCGGCTGATTGGCTGGGACAAGGCGTCTCTCGCAGCCGGCGATGTCATCACCGTCCGGATGTACGTCTCCAAGAACGGCAACCCTGCCGGCCGCCTGAACAAGATCATCCTTGCCGATGGTTCCGAGCTGCACGACACCCAGCTTGGTGGCGATGCGGGCGGCAAGACTCGGTACGATCCGGACGCCGGAAAGTAGGAGGCTCATGACCAGACATTCGATCGTCGTGTTGTTGGCTGTGATCGCCGTTCTGGCGGCGGTGGAAGGCCTCGTTGCTCAACGTGGGCGCGTCAGTGGCGAAGGGTTCGTCTCCGAAGGCGTGCCCAGGATGCCGAATCCGCCGGGACCGGCGCCCAAGCGCGACCTGTCGGGCGCGTGGGTGGGGCCCAGGAACACCAACAAACCTGACCCCATACCGCCGATGACGCCCGCAGGCCAGGCGATCTTCAAGACGCGCAATGCCTACGGCGCCGCCACGCGTCCCGGGGGCAAGGACGGTCAGCTTGCAACGTCGAACGATCCGTTCATCACGTGCGATCCGCTCGGCTTTCCACGCAACCTGCTCGCGCACGCGATCACCAGCCGCGGAGGAACGCTCTTCGGCTCCGCGCCGAACCGCATCCTCATCGCGGGCGAGCAGCAGCGTGTCTGGCGCGAGATTTGGATGGACGGACGGGCGCTCCCGAAGGCCGTCGATGTGAGAGGTGCGCCCGAGTCCAGGTACTACGGCCATTCAGTTGGCCACTGGGAGAACGACAATACGCTCGTGATCGATACGACGGGCGTGGATGAGCGCGCATGGCTAGATGAGGAAGGGCATCCGCGCAGCTCCTCGGCACACATCCAGGAGCGCTACACGCGAGCCGACGAGTACAACCTGCAGTTGACGGTGACCATCGACGACCCGAAGTTCTACACGAAGCCGTGGACGTGGATGCGGGCGAGCTTCTACTGGATGAAGGCCCAGGAGTTTTCGGAGTCGCTCTGCATACCATCGGAGGCGATCCAGTATCGGGACACGCTCGCCAAGCCGTCGGGGATCGAGATCAAATAGCGAGCGCGCTCAGCGAACCGGAAACATCTTCGCGCTCTCGTAGACCGGACCGACCTCCGGTGATGAGAGGTAATCGAGCAGCGCGCGCGCCGCTTTGGGATCCTTTACGCTCGTGGACAGAAAACCGGTGATGTCCACGGGCGTAGATGCCGCGGGCGGCAGCGCGCCGACGACATCCAGCCCGGGGTTGCGCATGTCGCTGAGGTAAGGGCCGAACGCAATCTCGTACTCGCCCTTCGCCACCCCATCCTGCACGACGCCGCCTCCCGCCACCCACGTGATCTTCGGCCTGATTTCCTGCGTAATCCCGAGCTTGTCGAGTGTCAGCAGCACGGCACCGCCGACGCTCCCTTGCTCCGGATCCACGGACACGATCGACCTGGCATTGCGCAGCGTGCGCCTGACCGCATCGGGCGTCGATATGTCCGGCTTCGGCGCGCCTTTCCTGACCGCGATCGCCAGACGCATCCTGGCGATGACCGTGGCGGTGCCCGGTACGATGTTGCCGGTTCTCAACGCTTCCGGAAACGGCGAGAACAGGAGCGACACATCCTGCGCCTTGCCGGCCGCGACGTCTTTGCGCGTGCTGACGCCGGTGCCGTACGTGATCTTGACCTTGATGCCGCTCTTCGCTTCGAAGTCGGCGGCCAGCTTGTTGATGGTCGCCTCGATCGGATTCGGCGACAGCAGGGTGATTTCGGTCTGCGCGCGCGCGCCGGACGCAACGCACAGCATCAGGCCGAGGACGGCGAGCACCGGGGCGCGGTATTTCATGGGGCGGACGATACGCCCGTCTGTTCCAATCGTCAACGATGGCGTGGCACGTTGACCGCCGGTTCAGTCAAGCATATGCTCTGCCGAGTTGACTGCAACGGAACTCACGAGGGTATGACGATGCGAAAGCCGTATACGGGCGTAATCGCAGGCGTGGCGGGCGTGCTGTTTCTGTCGGCGCTGGTGGCCGGGCAAGACAATGCGCAAAACAATGCGCCACGTTCGCCGTGGAAATACTACCCGGAGGATGCGAGGGCCAATACTGGCGACGGCGGGCCCGCGCCGAAGCGCGACCTGACCGGGACATGGGCAGGAGAATCATCTGGCGCCGGTATCAAAAGGCTCGTCCCTCCCGAGAGTCCACCACCGCTGACGCCGTTGGGCAAGCAGTTGTTCGACCGGAACAAGGCGGAAGGCCGTGAGGTCTTAATTGCGCAGTCGAACGATCCTCATGTCCGATACTGCGATCCGTTTGGTTTTCCTCGGAACATGAACGACCAGATTCGTTCGATGACGATCACGACGCTGCCGGACCGAACTTTTGTCTTGGTCAAGTTCATGACTATCTGGCGTGAGATTTGGATGGACGGGCGAGCTCTTCCCGCCAACGTGGGCGGCAGGGGCAGGGACGCCCACGATCCGACGTACAACGGCTACTCGGTGGGTCGCTGGGCGGACGACTACACCTTCGTGGTTGAGACGACCGGGATGGCCCCGGAGACCTGGGCCACCGAGAGCGGCTATCCTCATAGTGTCGATGCGCGCGTGACGGAACGCTTTCAAAGGAAGAGCAAGAACGATCTGACGCTGACGATGACCATGGACGACCCAAAGCTCTACACCAGACCTGTCAGTCTCGGGGAAATATATTTTCGGTGGATTCCGAGCCAGACATTTTTTGACTTTACCTGCATACCGTCGTCGGTGCAGCGATACTTGAAAGAGATGGGCGATCCGTCCGGCGATCCCGGTGCGGCCCGCTAGTTAGTTGGGCGGGACCAGCCGAATTCATCCCTGGAGGTTCACGGTGAAAACGAAATTACTAATGATGGTCGTATTGGTCGCCGGACTCGTTTCGATTGACAGGTCGTCGTTCGCGCATCACGGCGCTGCGGCGTTCGACATGACCAGCCCGGTTGAGTTGAAGGGCGCCGTGGTGACGGAATTCCTCTGGATCAATCCCCACCCCCTCATCAAGGCGGACTACAAGGACGAAAAGGGCGAGGTCCAGCACTGGACGATGGAAATGGGCAGTACGGTGTCGGCTCAGCTCGTGGGCTGGACCAGAACGTCGCTGAATTCCGGAGACGTCGTCACCCTGTACGTCTGGCAAGCCAAGACGAAGCTACCGGTTGGACGCTTCAACAAGGTCCTGTTCTCCGACGGCACGACCATGCGTGATACGCAGACCGGCGGCGACGACGGAGGGCGAGCGGACACCGGCGTGCGCCAGTAACCGAGAATCAAGGCAACTCCCAACTTCCAATCTCCAACTTCCAATTATCTTGGGAGTTGGTCGTTGGTAGTTGGGAGTTGCCAAGTCAACCTACCTTCTCGTCCTTCCTACTAGAAGTCGTACTTCATGCCGAACTGCAGGATGCGCGGCGCGCCGGCCTGCGTGGTGATGCGCCCAAACGCCCCCGAGTTGAAGTTGATGACCGGATCCCCCCAGTTGAAGGTGTTGAGCAGGTTCGAGACGTCCAGTCGCAGCTCCACCCGCTGCGTCCCCAACTGGATGAGCCTGGAGAGCAACATGTCAACCTGCCAGTACGACGGTCCCACCGCGAGGTTCCGCTTGGCATCGCCCAGTTCGCCCAGAGGCGCCAGCGCGAAGGCGGCGCGGTTGAAGTAGTTGTCGATCTGCTGACCAGGCTTCAGGTCGGAAGCATCCTTGCCAGGACCATAGATGTCATCGCTGACCTGGTCGGGCCGCTGAACCGAGGAATGAGAACCGATGAGCGCGCGATCGACGCCGCTCGTGATGTTGAGCCGGTTCCCCGATCGGGCGCTGATGACGCCCCCCAGCCGCCAGTTCGACGCCAGAGCGCGCACGACCCCGTTGCCAACCTCCGGCGTCTGGTACTGGGCGTTGAGCGACCCCAGATGCTTACGGTCCTGATCGCAGTAGCCGGCGTCGAAATCCGGGTCGCCCGGAATCGAATAGCCTGCGCTGGTCTGATTGAAGGTCGTCGCAGTGGTCGTGCCCACGCACTTCGACAGCGTGTAGTTGGCGTTGAGGCTTACGCCCGTCGCGGCCCGATGCCGCGCTGACAGCTTCAGGCCACGATACTTCTGCCATCCGATGTCCGTGTTGAGATCCAGCGCGCCGATCTGGGCGGACCTGACCGGATTCTCCAGCGACAACACGCGCCGCTCGTTGAGGTTGCCATTGACCGAGCACACCGGATACGACCGCGGCCCGGTGGCCGTGTTGAGCGTGCAGGGACCGAGGCCCATGAACACCCCGGGGTTGACCGCTGACTGCGCCCATAGCCGGTCGGAGTAGCTGCCCAGATACGACGCCGACACGCCCCAGCTGGCCCCGAGCTGCTGCTCGACCATCACGTTCCACTGCTGCACCCGTGGTGAATTGATACCGGGATCCATCGAACCAAACGCGCCGAATGGGATATACGCCACGGTGGGGCTGGCGACGATGGGGTGGGGATCGCCACCGGGGAGGTGCCCCCAGGGGTCGTCCATGCCGCCCGGCGGATCGGTGATGAGCGAGCGGTTGCCGAATGGCGGGGCTCCAGAGTTGATGTTGTGGTACTCGCCCGCCATGAAGTCATAGCCCATCGAGTACGACGACCGCACGGCGAGGCGACCGTCCCCACGGACGTCCCACGCCAGGCCGGCGCGCGGCGCGAGGTTCCACCACTGCGTGTTCAACCCCGTTTTCCCGTCCGGGAAGCCATCGTCGCCGGGATAGATGAGTCCCGGAGGCGCGTTGAGGAACACCTTGCTCCGGGTGTTCTGGTCGAAATTCTCTTTCCGCCAGATCACGACCGCGTCGTTCTCAACGTATTGACCGAAGTACGGTTCCCACCGCACGCCCGCATTAATCGTCACCCCGTTCGACACGCGCCATGCATCCTGCACATACGAGCCGAGGTACCAGTTGTGGATATCCAGGACGCTCGGGCCGCCGATCTCGAGCCTCGCGACGCGTCCACTCAGGAAATCCGCAAGGGCGAGCCCGGTCAGGCTGCCGTCAATGGTCCATGCGCCGCCCGTGCGGGACGTGGACCGCGTGTTGAACTTCCAATAGCGGGTGCTCGCGCCGAAGCCGAACTGGTGGCTCCCCTTTACCAGGGTCACGTCGTCGGAGACCCCGAAGAGCTTGTGCGTCGAGCGCCGCTCCCCGCTGCCAACCATGGCGAACGCGCCACTGACGTTCACCGGGAATTGGCTGGCCACGTCGGAGCCCTCTTCCGTGGGATAGGAGTACATTTTCACACCCATGGAGGCCGGGCTGGGGAGCCCTGGGTTGTGGTAGCGGTGCGAATCGGTCGCGCTCCATGTGAACCGGGTGGCGTTGACCAGTGCCGAACTTACGACATGGGTCTGACCCAGCACCAGCGATCGGAGCTTGTCCGCGGTGCCCTCATGGTCGCTCCCCGATTTGAGGATGTTGTCGCCGGGACCCTGCCACGCGGGCGGGAGGTCGTTCTTGTAGACCATGTAACGGCCAAAGACCAACCGATTACTGGTCATCTGGTAGTCGATCCGCGCGATCGGTTCGTGAATGTCCCGGCCCTGGGTGGCCGAAAACTGGACTTGGCCACAGGGATCCGTGGTCGTGGGCAGCAGCGCGGTGACTTTCCTCGCCGCCGGGCTCAGGCGGGCCGGATCGATGCGGTTATTGACGAACGGAGCTCCGAGGTTGATCTGCCTCCCGGCGTTGCACGCCGGTGACGCGATCGTCGTGAAGTCGCCCGCGAGCATCTGGGCCGTCGGCACGTACGCAATGTTGCTCGTCGGCACCTGCCGCAGGATCGTGCCCTGGTAGCCAGCGAAGAAGAAGAGCTTGTCGCGGACGATGGGGCCGCCAATCGTGCCGCCGAACTGGTTGCGCCGGAGGCCGTCGTCCTTCTGCTTGCCGTCGGGACCGATTGCCGCGAAATGCTCCGGCGCGTTGAAGCGGCGATCGCGCAGGAACTCGAAGCCGCCCCCATGGAACGCATTGGTCCCCGACTTGGTCACGGCGTTCACCGACGCGCCCGACTTGACGCCGTTTTCGGCGGTGAGGCCGCTCGTCGCCACCTGGAACTCCTGGAGCGCATCGGGGAACGGCATTGGCAACCCGGCGTTGCTCTGCGGGTTGTTGTGCTCCGCCCCGTCCAGCGTGTAGGCCACGCCGCCCGGCAGGCCGCCCGCGACCGAGATGTACACACCGCCTGGCACGCCACGTTCCGTTTGCCCGTTGCCATTCGTCCCGCCGGTCGGCGCGGCGGCGCCAACGAGCATGATCAGGTCGGTGACCTGGCGTCCCTGCAGCGGCAACTCAAGAATGGCCTTGCTGTCCACGACCGAGCTGATGCCCGCGCTGCGGACATCGACAAGCGGCGCCGCGGCCTCCACGGTGATGGACTCCTCCAGCGTGCCAACGGCGAGCACCGCGTTGACCGTCGGCGTCGCGCCCACCTGCAGCACGATGCCGGTCTGCACGTAGCTCCGGAACCCCTGGAGCGCGGCCTCCAATCGGTATGGCCCGGTCGGGAGGTTCGTCAGCAGGTAGGCTCCGTTCTCATCGCTCACGGTCGAGCGAACGAGTCCCGTGTTGGTCTGCGTCACGGTGACGGTGACGCCTGGCAGCACGGCGCCGGTCTCATCGCGAACCGAACCGTTTAGCTGCGCCGTCGCCTGTGCCCAGGCGGCGGACGCCGTCAGAAGAAGGATCGTCGTCAGGAGAAAGATCAAAATGCCACGCGAACAGCAGGTCAGCCACTGCTTCATATGTGAACTCCTCGAGTTCCTTAGTGAGTCTCCGAACCGCGCGGCCCTAATTTGCCCGCGCTCCTGTGCCTAGGCGAACACGTCCGGGGGTCTCCGCCGTTTCGGCAAGGTCCTTATACCACTTGGAGCCTGAAGTGCAGAGGCAGAGATGGATTTTGCCGCCGCTGATCCTCATTGGACGTCCAGGGGTGGTTTTCCCGGCGTGAAGTTCTTAATCGGCGCCAGGATGGGCCTATGCGACGAAGCCATCCGGGTCGCCGCCGCAAACGTCGGGGCGCCTAGTTGTTATTGCTCTGGAGTGACGAACGCGCCGCGCGAATGCTCGCGGGCGTGACGACGTCGTGACGCCCGCCGCGTAGGCGTTACCTGCTGGGGAGAAACCAAAGGGCGTAGGCGCCGATAGCGAGAGGGTCGTTGGGGGCCTGGCTGAATATCGGGAGCATGCGCGCACTCGCTCCCGCGCCGAACCACTCGTCAAGATCAACGCGGGTGTGTGCGTCCGTGTGAACCCGTCGTTCAGAACCCCTGCCGAATCGCCCCTGCCGTTTCAGCCTCGATGTATGCAGCGAGTTTTACGCTGGTCGTACCGGGTTTCGTAATCAACAGGTCTGCGGTTCAAGCGCGCGCGTCGGCTCCAATTTCTCATTCCGCTCACCGCCGCTTCAACGCGGTGACTTTCGGCTTCGCCCGTGGGCGGCTCTTCTTCGCCCGAGTGGCCTTGCGCTTCACACGCTCCGGGAGTTTCTGCCCTCCGGTTTCACGATTCCATTCCTCGTACGTTTCGTTGGAGATTTTTCCTTCCACGAGCAGTTGGGCAAACTTCCGACGTTGAGCCTGGCTCTTGAATGGCATCGTGCCTCGCCTTTGTTCATTCCACAAGTCGTTGGGGTGTGACCTCCGTTGTCCGCCGCAGGATCAAAGCTGGTTCGGTCATGGAGACCTTCGACTTCAATGCATCGGTCCTGGTTGCCGTAGCAGTCCTCGTGTCACTCGCCAAGCTTGTCCATGTTGTGTTTGCAACTTTGAGGACTTGCGTTCGCGAGTACTACGCGTTCCGTGTATGGCTTCGAGACGCGAGGGCATCCGCTGATCCAAAGAGTCAGAAATGATTCAATGCAGAATTTCCCCTAGGACCGTTAGGGATTTTCCCTGTTTACGAAGTGCCTGGGTCAAAATTGACATGGCGTTGGTCAGGAGTGAACCAACAGGTCGCGGCCGTAGGACTTTCACCGACACCGATCGCTTTGCGCTTGCCGAATCTCACCATCTGGTCTTGAATCGGCCCATGGGATCCCGTCTCCGCGGCAGCCTCAAGGCCGGATCGCGTACTGCGAGGCAAATGGTGCTTTCGTTTGTGTTCCTGCTCCTCTGGGATTGATCGCGCAATCTACGGCAATGATCGTGTTCGGCCTCGCGGGAACCGCGGTTGCCTGGATCCTGGTGAAACGATCCGCTCTGCGAGAGGTTTCAACCAAGGTCGACGACAAAGAACAATCGCCAACCCTAACCTCTAACCCCTAACCCCTAACCCCTAACCCCTTCCCCCTTGTTCATTCGCTCACAGGACGGGGCGCCCGCGACCGGACACGAGATGGACGACGAACAACACGATGGCGATCACGAACAACACCCACGCAATCTGTGAGGCGATGGACGCAACGCCTGAAACACCTAACACTCCGGCAATCAGAGCCACCACAAGAAACACGAGCGCGTAGTAAAGCATCGGTCCCTCCGAGCAGATCTAAAGCACGAGCCGTGCCCGGAACGTGTCTCACGCCGAATGATTGCAGCTCGCTCGCCCCAACGCTCGATACGGTCGGGCTGAACGGCGCCCTGACGAGACGGTTACGTTTCCTGCCAACCACCCGCTTTCAGCGTCCGTCGCACCTCGTCGAGGAACTGTGACGTTGTCTCCGGATCCTTGAAATCTGACTCTTTCACCGAGCGGGTTTGCTCGCCTGGGGACTCAGTCATTCTCCAGAGCTCCGCACCACCAGACACGACACGAAGACGGTAGATGCGCGTTTCGTCTCCCCGCGTGCAGCGAAGCACCTCGTGCCACTTAGCGGGCTCATCGTCTCCCATAGCCGGCCGTGAGGGTTCCATCGATATCAATCGACGGAGGGTTTCGATGACCGAGGCACCGTTGTGTGGTGATACATGTCCCAGTCCGGCGTTTGAATCTGCCCGAGGTTCATGCGTACGACTTCCCGCAGTCTGTCCACATTGTTGAGCGGCCCGCGCGTGATCGTTCGGATCGATTCGTAATACGTCCTGGTTCCGGAATCAGCCAGCACGCCGACTGACGTAGAGGCGGACCTTCAGGTCCGCCTGGCCTCGCTAGTCTTCACTGGGCCGTGCCCGGTTTCGCAGCTCTTTCACCGCACCTCGCAGCTTCTTTGAGGTCAGTCTCTTCTCTCGCACCGCGGCCCGTGGCTTGGTAGCCCTGCGTTTCTTCGGCTTCCTGGCAGCTTCCTTCAGCAGGCCGATGAACCGCGCACGTGCCGCCTCACGATTCTGCCCCTGCGTGCGGTGCTCCCGGCTGTCAATCCGGAGGCTTCCATCCGCGGTCATGCGCCGTCCGGCGATTGCGATAAGCCGCTGTTTCACGTCGGGCGGCAGCGACGACCTCCGAACGTTGAAGCGGAGTTCAACGGCGGTGGCGACCTTGTTGACGTTCTGCCCCCCTGGACCGGACGCGAGAACAAACCGCTCCTCGACCTCGCGATCGTCGACAAAGATCTCGTCGGTGATTCGGATCGGTTCGCGCACAGCCCCTCTCATCCCCTAACCCGGAGCTTACTTGGGTTGTCAATGCACAGTCAGGGGCGACCCTCGTCCTTCTTTTCTGGTCTCGTTTCCTGGGCGACCCACTTCGCGTTCTCAACCGAGACCGTGCCCTCGACTCGCTCGGCCAACATGCGCTGAGGGCTGGCAGCAGTCGCATACGGACCAGCGAGCGCCAGGAAGAGGTACTTCTCGTGTTTCAATGACTCACAGGTTCCTCGATAAGACACCCAGTTGGTGTGGAACTGAAACAGCTGCTGGAAGCCCTCCATGACCACCACGAGCGCGCCCAGTCCGCCGCCTACGTAGGCTTGGGCACCCATGGCAGCCGAGAACGGGATCGCAGCCGCGCACACCAGCGTCCCGATCTTGAGCCGCATGTGCCAGTTCCGGCTGTTTGTGCTCTTGCGGTCGTACCAGCTGATTTGATCTTCCAGCCGCGCCAGCGTGACTTCCTTGGCTCGCTCGGCGTCAGGATTGGACTCCAAGCCCATTGGGCCTCCCTCCGAGGGTGCAGCTTACTCCAGCCGGCAGTCGACGCGGCTTGCCTGCCGACGCACAGCCGCTTTCACAATCACCGCGCACCATGCAGGCCGTGCAAGCGAAATTGCCCAATAAAACCGGCCTTCTATGTCCCGTTGTCCGCTTTTGACCGGCGCAGCGTTATACCAGGCGGGGGACATACATACGTGAAAGGTCAGGTCATGCTCCAGCAAGGTTCGCCAGCCAGCGTCTGGGAGGAAGTCGAGTTGTCGGCGGGCTGCGACACGCCCGTCCTCATCTCCACCGATCACATCCTTGACGCGAGGACAATCGGTTCGTGGATTCATGGTCGGAGCCTCCGACGAGACGGCCCCTTTCTGGTGCTCGACTCGCGGACGCTCGATCCCGACATCCGGTTCGAGGCGATCGGGCGCGCGCAAGGAGCGCTCCCCAGTCTCGGAGCGGTCGATTCGTTGCGTGGAGGCACCCTGATGCTGCTTCACCTCGAGAAGATGTCGCTCGAAACGCAGGCGCGGCTATGTGAGTTCCTGGAGCGTCGAGAGGTACGGGATCCCGCAATGTTCCGAGTGATTGCCGCCACCGATCGGGCCTTCGCGCGCGTGCAGGCCGGAGAAATTCGAGAGGATCTGTTCTACCGCCTCAACGTGATTCACATCGTTGTTGGTGCCGCGGATAATCAAGCCAGAGTCGACCCGCGGGGACCAATCACCATCGAGCGACGTGGACTGACCACCGACCGGCGCGGACTCACCACCGACCGGCGCAGGTCTTCCACAGTCGAGCGGCCCGAACCAGCCACAATCGGGCGGCGCGGACCTTCCAGGTCCGCGGTGCTGACATCCGCTTTCGCGGCTCGACACCGCACACCCCTGCCGGCGTTGCCGCGGTAATCTCGGCGTCCGATAGGACTTTGCTTGCCTGTTTTGCAGGGATGGGCAACGGTGGTAAGCCGCCCAATCAGATCTGGATCACGGCGACTGAATTTTGTCGGCGCCAGTATTGATTTCGGCACTTGCGATTGCGCGAATCGCCTTCCTGCACGGTGGCTGTTCTGGCGTTCCGCTTGCACTCCCAGCCGCACCGCCTTCCGGTATTTTGGCGACTGGCTTGTCCCACTCGAACAACCAGGGTGTCAGTGTATCGACTTGCGCTTTGAGGGATGACACTTATGAGACGCTTCGCCTTCGCCGTCACGATCGCAGTAGTAATAGTGGTCGGCACACGGCCCATGATTGGCCAGGGCGGACCACCGCCGCAGGCCGCGGCTCGGGACGTCATCGTCGTCTTCTACGACGACGAGCTCAATGTGGACGGCTTGGCGGCCGAGCATGGCCGGTTATACGGCGCGAGCGTCTCTCAGCGCTATCACAGCGCGCTGAAGGGATACGCCGCGAGGATCCCGCAAGCGCGGCTCGGTGACATTCAGCGCGATCCCCGAGTGGCATTCGTCTCCGAAGACCGGCCCGTCCAGGCCGTCGCTCAGACGCTGCCGACTGGCATCGATCGCATTGATGCAGAGGGCAGCTCTCACTTTGGGACGAACACGTGGAACAACATTGCGGTCGCCGTTATCGACACGGGCAGCGGACCGCATGTGGATCTGAACATCGCCGGCGGCAGGAACTGTTCGACCGGGAACCCCTCGAATTTCAGCGACGGAAACGGTCACGGGACGCACGTCGCTGGTACCATTGGCGCGATCAACAACAGCGCGGGCGTCGTGGGCGTGGCCCCGGGCATCCCGATCTATTCGGTCCGCGTTCTCAACAACCAGGGCTCCGGCAGCTGGTCATCGGTCGTTTGCGGCATCGACTGGGTCACCGCGAACGCAGCCAGGTTCAACATCAAGGTTGCCAATATGAGTCTGGGCGGCGGCGGCGCCGACGATGGCAACTGCGGCAACAGTAACAACGACGCGCTCCACAAAGCGATTTGCAGATCAGTGGCGGGCGGTGTGACGTATGTCGTGGCAGCCGGCAATGACAGCGCGAATCTCGCTGGATTCGTGCCTGCTGCGTATGACCAAGTGCTTGCCGTGACGGCAGTCGCCGACTTCAACGGACAACCTGGAGGCGGGGCGGCAGCGACGTGCCGGAGCGACGTTGACGAGACGGCAGCCGACTTCAGCAACTTCGCCGGCAGCGCAGATGCGGGCCACACAATCGCCGCGCCCGGCGTCTGCATCAATTCGACGTGGAAGGGTGGCGGTTACAACACGATCTCCGGCACCAGCATGGCTTCCCCGCACGTGGCCGGACTCGCGGGCCTGTGCATCGGCACGGGGAACTGCACCGGAACGCCGAGCGCGATCATTGACAAGCTTCGCCACGACGCGTCGGTGCAGCCATCGGCGTATGGCTTCGCCGGCGATTCGAACAGTCAGGTGGGCGACCGGTACTACGGTAATTTGATCTACGCGCGCGGCTACTAGAACCGTTTGTCACTGTGACGGAACATCGAGGCACCCGAGGTCTCACCCGGTCGCCCTTTATGTCTTAGTCCAGGGCCGCTCGTAGTTCAGGCGGAACAACTCGACGACTGACGGGATGTCGCGCTCGCTGCCGATCCGATAACTGACCCAGCCAGAGGCGGGAAGGATGTGGTGAGTCTGGGCTTGTCCAGCGGCAACGAGCTGCCTTCGCACGGACACTGGAAACGGCAGATCCGCAAGGTAACTGCCGTGCAGATGGCCAAGTTCACGGCGTCCCACACGGAATTCGACGCCTCCGAAGCGATGCGCTGAGACGGTCACGCCATCCCACGAACCGACTTCCCGTTCGATCTGTGTGAGGATCGAATCGGCCATTCCGGGATTATGGATCACGTCGCCTTCGTCCCCTTCATCGCGATCACCGAAGCACATGGGGGTTCGCTGACGCTCGAGAATCGAGACACGAGCGAATGGGCTCGTGCGGTCATTAAGCTTCCCGCCTGACGACCTCACACGCATCGCGAACGCCGCGCATAGAGCGTCTCGCCTGACACGCTGACAGCCTAACGTGTTTGAACGTTATCAATGAACCATCGGTCATTGCTGTTTCGAAGCAGGAATCTCCACTGGCGGCGCTGAACAAACATGGTTTTGCTTCCGACCTTGGGGACATATCGGACGATGCCCCTGCACGACGCGTTTGCATTTCGTCCCGCGACGGCGATGTCGCAGCCACTCAGCTCGAAGCGCTGCTCGTCCAGGCCCGTGAAGGCTCTGCTCAACGCCGTTTCGTTGGCTCTCGGCCAGACAGCCTTCGCCTCTTTCACATCGAAATTCGTCAGCGCATTGAGGTAGCGGCCCACGAGGCTTTGAATTTCATTCGTATCAGACGCGGTGACGGCTGGAGCTACCGGAGCGGCAAGGCGCGGTGCTCCCGGGCTGACACGGCCTGCTGTCCGTCGCGGGGAAGGTGGCGGAGCCGCAGGAGCGAGGTCGGAAACTGCAGGCGACGCCGAGGTGACAGGAGCGGGCGGAGGAAAATCCGACCGAGTGTCTGTCGGCCGCAGGAAAGCTGGAGGCGGGTTCACGACGGGAGGCTGGGCAACCGTAATCGATTCCATCCATCGACTCACCGCGGCTCTGTCCAACAGACCGAGACTGATCACCGTGAAGACAAGCAGAGCGAGCGCGGCCCAGAACAACAGAGCGCCGAGGCGAGAGTCCCTCGAGACGCCGTCCGCGGTAGGCGCGATGGGTGGTGCATGCTCAATCACAATCAACGAGGTGGAAGGAGAATCCGAGGGCCCAGGTCGGAACACGTCGAGGAGCCTCGTGTCGGGGTCGGCTCTGTCGTCAGCCTCGGCGATCGGTTCCTCAAGGGCGAAAAGGCCCAGCGCGTCCTCCACGCCGTCGGATATGTCGATGAGGTGAACCGAATGCTTGGGTGGTAGCCGCGCACCGACACTGGTGAGATCGTCCCTAAGCACATGGCAATCGCGAGGTTCGCCGGAACCGATTCGCCGAGATTGCATATGTAGGTGCTCTGCCAAGCGTCGTAATTCCTAACTCGGCGATTGCGGTAAACCCAAACAAACGCAAGAACGCAGCCCTCGTGGCAAGTGCCGTTCCAAGCATGGCGGCACAGAAGGCTTTCGAATCCACACCTGACGCTGCGCCGTTGCTTGAAAAGTACCAGAGAGCGTAGAGTGTCGGCCGAGGAGACGACACGCATGCAGAAGTACCTCCCGACCGCGATGGTTGTCATTGGCGTGGGACTGATGATGTTCGGCTTTTCCGACTACGTGCCAGCTGGCTCCGGAGAGTTTGCCGGCTGGTCTGAGAGTTGTCGGTATGTGATGACAGCAGGTGCGATGCTGGCCTCGGGCGGTCGGATGCTGTCGTAGTCTCAGAGCGGCCTAATGGGACTCATGGCCGCTTCCCCACGCCAACACGAACCCTCATCATCTGATTGCCCCCGCGTTGGAACTCATAGGGAACCTCGTCGATGCTGATGGCGTACCCCTCAGCCCCTAGCCGTTTCTGGAGCGCATCGACATAGGACGAACGCTCTCCATCGAGCGCAAGCAACGGGAACACCCGGACCTCCTTCCCGACTCTGCACATGTCATGCAGCGCGGCCAGATGAAAGTCCTCCGAGAACTGCTCTGAATAGAGGAAGAGAAAGTGGGAGCAGAGCGCGAGGTCGAAGGCCCCAGCCGCGAACGGGAGATTCGGAAGCGTCGCGTCCAGGTAGCGACCCTCCCGTTTACCTGTTTCGAAGTCTGCGAGGAACAGCTCCATGCTCGACATCCGCACTGCGCGAAGTTCGTCGATCGATCGGATCGTGGTCCAGACAAACTGATCGACGTTACGTCGAGTCTGCTCGAGGATCACCTCTGACGTTGCCTGCACTCGTTCCCGAATCTGATCCGCGTTGTAGCGATAGAGCGGGTCGCATGACACGACCCGATGACCGGCGAGCAGCGCTTCCGCGTTGAAGCTAGCCGGACCATCCGCGCATCCGAGAATGCGGGAACGGAGGTCGTCCTCACTGAGCGCGAACATCCGCCAATACTCGTCGAAGGACCGGCCCCAGGGAACGACTTGGTCAAGCGTGAACATCGGGAACGCCGAGAGTCGTCATGCGCGAAGCCTCCTCACGCGCGAACGCTTCGTTCGTGCCGCCCACAGTCCGCCCAGCAACGCGGCGCCGGGCATGACGACAAGAGCGATCGTGACCACTGCAATCGGGGCATAGACCACATCCCCGTAGTAAGGCGGAGGTGTCGTGGCCGTCTGGTAAATCCAACGGCCAAACAGGAGACTGTCGACGCAAAGGACCGTTCCAGCGTAAACCACCGCCATCAGACGCCGATGACCGTGGTAATAACGCACCGCCAGAGTGCCACCGAACGCATGGGAGAACGCACCTATAACCCATATAACCCAGGCAGCAGGACGAAGCCCATAACCGTGCATGTAAAACCAGCGGACACCACGCTCAAAAAGCCACTGGTCTAGACTGACGGCAAAATTCCCGGAGTAGAAACCGAGCACCCAGACCGCTATCCAACCTATCAGGAGGCTGCGGGTGACCGCGACCGGGTGAGCCTGCACCTCGCGGATACCTGCACTCACGATCGCACCGACGACTTGGCGCCAGTACCACAGGCCTGAGCGTCCCCCTCGATAGGCCTCAGCGAGATCGCCGACTAGTGACTCATTCGGTGGCGAGAGTCGCTCCAGGAGAAACCGTGCGGCGCGCGGAGGTTGGGGAGTATTCAAGCGGTGCCTCCCTTCAGTTGCGGAATGCCCGACCAGAGCGCGGTCAGCGCTTTTCGTGTGTCTTTGACGGCCTTCAGCCCCTTACTCGTCACCTTGAAGAATCTCTTGGCCCTTCCGCCGCGCTCGGGCGTCGGATCTCCCATCGAGGACGACACCAGGCCGTTTGCCTCGAGGCGATCAAGAGCGGTGTAAATCGCCCCCAGGAGCACCGTCCTCCCTCCGGTTTCCTCGATTTCCCTCGCAATGGGCACTCCGTAGGCGTCTTCACCGATGCGGAGGATTGCAAGGAGGATCATCAGTTCGAAGTCGGTCAGGAATTGACGCGCCATTTGTTCACGTATTGTGAAGATGTGCGTTCCGACTGTCAACTGGCCCTAAGCAGCGGCGAACAATACCAGGATCAACGCGAGAACGAAGCTGCGGACGTTCATTGGGAACCTCCTGCTGTGCAGGAGATCGTGCGTCTCGCGACGCTCGGAAGAAGCCAAAAAGGACCGACATCTTCGCCTTCCTTGGGAAGGTTCAACACGGCACATCGGCTCATTGCCTCAAATGAGTCATAGTCCTGAGCCGGTGAGAGGTTGCGGGGAGAGGCGGTCTGGTCCCCCATAGGGTCTGCGCGGCATTGTTGGATCCCCCGGCTCCGGGACGCAGTGGTGGCACTCTGGAGATGTGCCGATACTCTGTCAGATTCCGACTCCATCTATTCGCGAGGCCACAATGCCGACATCCGATCCCGTACAGACCCTCCAGGACATCCGCACCTACCTGCTGGAGGGATTCTCCCAGGTCACCATCGCGCCCCTCGCCGACGCGAAGACGGGATCTGCGCTGATCAACATCCTGCAAGCGAAACGGCGGTGGGCTGTGGAGATCACTGATACGTTCCTCGACGCGAACTCGAGTCTGCCGCATCCGTTGGACGCGATTCGGAAGTGGGATTTGATCGGGATGTTAAAGAGCGCCGAATCGGGATCGATCGTGCGAATCACCACGACGGGATTGCGGTTTATCTAGCCCGATTCGTTACTCCTCGAGGTGCCACGGTTTCCACCGGCCCGTGGCTGGGCTGAATGCGTAGCCGGAGTCGCACCCATCACAGCGATAGAACTCCGTAAGCACCGGTGCGCCGAGCCGAGGCGGACTCGTGTGCCGTCGAATCAGCAAGAGGTGTGTTTTGCAGGCGCGGCACAGATGAGGCGGCGGCGCGGTGTTGGGTCGCGCATCTGAACGGCGGCGACCCAAGGGAAGATTGGCCAAGCCGGCATCGTATTCAACGCGTCGTGTCGCGTCTGTCCGATACGCGACAGATGAGAAAGCCGCCTCCCGGTCGGAGGACCCGAGAGACGGCCCGGATGCGTTCCCCGGAGTGTTATATCGGCCTGCGTTGACGGTGCGAGTAGTTCGCGACGGGCGCCCGTTGAATAACGCGTGCGCTATCGTGCAATGACGACGATTCCGGCGACGTCCCTCGCACGCGACTTCACGCTCTCGCAAAGGCTTCTGCCGGCGGCCACCCGCAAGAACTGCGCTTGAGTCGGCCCCCCCGACCATTCAGAGGGCCGCGACAGTCTATGCCTTGCGTGAGCATTCTTCTGCGGATATGGCTCCGCCTGCGCTGCGCGTGGCACCGGCGGTCTTCACAATCTGAATATACACGGGGGGAGATGCCAGCACTGCCTCCGTCGGTGGAGTGAATTGTATCGGCAGCGCTGAGGCACGTGGACGCGTCTACAGCCGCGCGCGAGCAGCGAGCCAGGCATTCCACCTGGTGAAGCCGTAACGCCTGGCTTTGCGATACGTCCGCCAGAAGCGGCGCCATTCCCTGAACATCCGCCTACCCTCGCGGAAATATTATGCGCCACTCGATTTCACGCGCGTTGGCCGATCTGAAGGCGCACCATTCTGCGTCATTGCACCACGTCAAACGCATCAACCCAGACCCAGGACCCTTTGGAGCTCGCGTTCCGCGTGCCTGTTGCTTCGATGGTCAGGTTATGCGAGCCAGGCGCGAGTCCACCGACGTTGTACAGCACGGCACGCGCTTGTGATGGCGAGAGGTAGGTATCAATCGAGGTCTTCATGTCCCCGTCCAGGTACACCCGCGCGATGCCCGACCATTCGTCGCGATACGCAATCCAGTTGATCCCGGTTCCGATGAAGTTGATGGTCACGCGAGAGCCGGCGTCCATCGCAAGAGCTGAACTGCCGCCGCTGTGCGCGGGATTGTTGTTCCCATACCATCTGCCGGTCAGAATCAGCGCGGGGTTGTTCTCTTCGACGCGGCCGGTCGTCGCAGCAATGCCGCCCGGCATCCCCGAACCGTTTTCGATGTCGAAAGCATCAATCCAGACCCAGGACCCCTGTGTGTTGTTGCCTCGCTCGTGCGTGACTTCAATCGCGAGGGTGTGTGGACCGGGAGAGAGCCCCCTGGCTGAATAGATCACTTGCTGGTATCGCGTGACGGCGGCGTAGGTATCGATCACTTTCATCTGGCCGTCGAGGTATACCGTGGCCAGGCCCGACCACCCGTCGAGTGCACCAATCCACGAGATGCCGGTGCCGTTGAACGTAATCGTCGCGCGAGCGCCGCCGGTGTTGGTCAGCGCGGCCAAGCCGCCCGTGTTCGCCGCGTTGCTGTTCGAATACCAGTTGCCGCTGTACGTGACGCTCGGATCGTTTTGCTCTATGCGCGTCGTCGAACCCTGAGCCAGAACTTGTGCGGCACTCAATAGAAGTAAGACAGGTAAGAAAAGAAGCGTCCGGGGAATACGAATCGTCATCCATGGTCCTTCTGCGGACAAAGTCGTCCGTATCCGCGGCCATGAATTGAGCAACCGTCAAGCCAACGTGGCCTCTTCCGTTATCGATGTCTGATGACACGAAGCCCCTGCAACGCGGGCCCGGAGGGCCCGCGCCGCACGAGCTGTGCTACTTGATGTGTGTTGACATGAGAGCTCTACGGGCAGCGATCTACTGCCCACGAACATCGAGCCGATCGACCACAGACGTGACCCCTTCCGTTTCACGAGCAAGCTGCAGAGCACGCGCACGCTCGGTGCTGGAGCGCACGACGCCAGTCAACGTCACGACCGATCCCGTGGTGTCGACATCGATATTGCGCGCCTGGATGGTGTCGTCCAGCGCCATCTTCGACTTGATTTTCGCGGTCAGGCTCGCGTTCGTCAGCGCGCGTTGCGCTTCGTTGACGCCGATGGCGACCTTCTCGCCGACCTCAGCACCAGCCTGACGGGCGCGCGACTGGTCTATTCCCGTTGTCGACCCTGATGTGCCTATCGGGCGCTCGATGACAGGTCGCGTCGTCGGCGTGGCCCAGCGGTAACCGACGAGGAATGCTCCCACTCCGACGATCACCACGATGATGAGAATGAGCTTCAGCAGAGATCTGACCATACCCGCCTCCGCCCACATTCGTAGCACAGCCCGTGCCCTCCGAATACTGAAGGGGATAGGGGCCGCTATTTCGAACCCTTCTGGATTTCCACCCGGCGGCCGCGGCGGGCTTCCTGTGACGGCGCCGGCACCACGATCTCCAGCACGCCATCGTTGAATGTGGCCTTTGCGTTGTCGGTAATGGCACCCGGCGGCAACGGCACGACGCGCGTGAAGCCGCCGTACGTCAGCTCGCTGACGTACACCCCGTCCCGCTCTTCCTCATGCTCATGGCGCCGCTCCCCGGCGATGACCACTTCGTCCTCTCCGACCTCGATCGTGACGTCGTCGGCTGAGAGGCCCGGCAGATCCGCACGAATGACGAACTCGTTACCGCGCTGGAAGGTCTCGATCGCTGGCGACCACTGGCCCAGCCCCTGGCTCTGACCCGGGCGGGATGTGAGGCTCTTCCCGCGCGCCACGCCGCCGAACAGGCGATCGATGTCTTCCTGCATCCGGCGCATCAACGCGAATGGCCCGAAGACAAATGGCGCCATCCCTCCACCGGCGTCCCGCCGCTGCATCGCGTTGGCGCCCTGTTGACCCCGCTGCTGCGATCCCGTCGAGCCCTGTTCGCGCGACTGTTGCCGCTGAGAACCTTGCCCTCGTCCCTGTTGCGTCTGCTGTCCGTCCTGCTCGTTCTTCTCATTCGTGCGTGACTTTTCGTCAGTCTGCTGCTGCGTTGCCATGAGTTCCTCCCGCGTTGACGTGACGTGCTCTATCGCATTCTTGAGCCACGCGAGAGGGTGTCGATCGAAAAAGGGGTGTCCTCGCAGCCGAAGAGGCCGGCCTCCCAAGCCTGACTTTCACAGGAGATCAAGAGAGCCTCCTGATCTCCTGGTGACGCCTTTACTGGCCGAGCAGAATCAGGACTCCCGCGATCAGCGCGAGGACGGACATCAGGATCAGTGGAATCGGCAACGGCGCCAGCCCCGCGGCGCCCGAGAGTATCAACCAGATCGCGAGCAGAAGCATTCCGGTGCTGCGTGTGATGCGAACGGCCATGAGCGTCACCTCCAAAGCAGATCGTCAAGAGATCCTTCAGGTCACAAAGACGTCTCAACCACGAAGGACACGAAGACCACAAAGGTTAGAACACCTTGTGACCTTCGTGGTTACGTTCGTCTTTGCGGTCGCAATCGAGATACCCTAGAAATCCATGTCCCCATCGTCGGAAGACCTGACCATTGGCGCAGACGCGCTGGCGCCAGAAATCGCGCGCCGGCGCACGTTCGCCATCATTTCGCATCCGGACGCCGGCAAGACGACGCTCACCGAAAAGCTGCTTCTGTACGCGGGCGCCATCGAGCTGGCAGGTGCCGTGCGCGGCAGCAAGACGCAGCGCCACGCCGTATCGGACTGGATGGAGATGGAGCAGCAGCGCGGCATCTCCATCAGCGCGGCGGCGCTCGAGTTCGAGCTCGAGGGGCACCACGTCACCTTGCTCGACACCCCTGGCCACCAGGACTTCAGCGAGGACACGTACCGCACGCTCCTGGCGGTGGACAGCGTGGTAATGGTGCTCGATGCCGCGAAAGGCGTCGAGCCGCAAACGCTCAAGCTGTTCGAGGTCTGCCGGTCGCGCGGACTGCCCGTTCTGACCTTCATCAACAAGCTGGATCAGCCAGCCCGCGATCCCTTCGAGCTGCTCGATCAGATTGAGAAGGTGCTCGGCATCTCAGCGGCGCCGATGAACTGGCCACTCGGCGACGGCCCGGACTTCCGCGGCGTCTTCGATCTCGAAGCGAACGCCGTGCTGCTCTACGAGCGCCAGGCGCGCGGACGCAGGACGACGCCGGTCGCCGTCGCGAGCCCTGATTCGGCGGAGGTCGAGGAGCTGGTGGGCGAACGGCGCCAGAAGGAATTGATCGATGCGATCGAGATCATTACGGGAGCCGGCACCCGCTTCGATCCCGACGCCTATCGCCATGCAAGGCTGACACCGGTGTTCTTCGGCAGCGCGCTGAACGACTTCGGCGTCGAGCCGTTTCTCCACGCGCTGCTCACGCTGGCGCCCAGCCCGGGACCGCGCCAGGCGGACATCGGGCCGGTGGATCCGACTGACCGGAACTTTTCGGGATTCGTCTTCAAGATCCAGGCGAACATGAACCCGCGTCATCGCGATCGCGTGGCGTTCGTACGCGTCTGCTCGGGCCGCCTCGCGAAGGACATGCTCGTCGTCAACACTCGCCTCGACACGCAGCTGCGGCTGTCGCGCGTCTATCGGTTCTTCGGCCGCGATCGCGAGACGGTTCCGGAAGCGTTTCCCGGCGACGTCGTCGGGATCGTCAACCCGGGTCGAATGGCGATCGGCGACACGCTCTATGCTGGCAGACGTGTTGAGTTTCCCGAGATCCCCCAGTTTCCATCCGAGCAGTTCGCAAGACTGCGGCCTGCCGACGTGCGGCACAAGCGATTCGATGAAGCGATCGGGCAGCTTGCGGAAGAGGGGCTGATGCAGGTGTTCATGCCGATATCCGGCACTCGCCATCCAATCGTCGGCGTCATCGGCAGCCTCCAGTTCGATGTGATCGAAGCGCGGATGGCCGCGGAATATGGGATCGCGATCACGCCGGACCGGTTGCCGCACGTCGCGGCGCGATGGCCACTGACGCCCGCCGGGCGGGAGCTGTTCCTCCCGACCTCAGGCGTGCTGCAGGCGACCGACCGCCATCAGCGGGACGTGCTCATCTTCGAATCCGACTGGGTCCTGCGCTACACGATCGAAAAGAATCCGGGCATCGAATTCCGCGAGTCGATGTAGCGTGCCTCGCCGAAGCCCGTCAGGGCGAAGGCGGGTTACTTCGCCGCGAGCACGCGCTCCTTTAACGCCTCCATCCGCTCGCCGAGCTCGTTCAGCTCCGCGGTGCTGAAGATATCGCGCGCCTTCTTGAACATGTCGCCTTCTTCTTCTTCGATGTGGTGCTCGATGCCTTCCGTCAGCACCTTGAACTTCGCGCCCCACCGCTCGTCTGTAACGTCCGTCTCGTGCAGCTCCTTGATCAGGAGGTCGGCGACGTGATGCTCCTGGTAGCCTTCAAGGACGATGTCTTTCGCCTTCGGGTGCTCTTTCAGCGCCGGGTAGAGGATGTCTTCTTCGATCTTCTCGTGCGCGCGCAGCTCGGTCGTCACGCGATCCAGCAGCTCGTGGCGCGTCTTGACGGCACGCTCCGTCGTATCCTCGCCTCGGCTGAGCAGTTTTTTCAGGGCCTTGTGATCGTCCATCAACAGTGTCAATGCATTCATACTCTCGCTTGCCTCGCCGAAGCCCTCCAGGGCGAAGGCGGGCGACCTCGGCAGCAGAACTGAGCAAGTTCGGCGCCATGAACGCGAGCTCGGGCTTGCCGCCCCGAAGCCCGCCAGGGCGAAGCGGGCTTGCCGCGCCGAAGCCCGCCAGGGCGGAGGCGGGCACGTCCAATGCTTCATGCTGGCGTCATGATGCGACGATATGAACGCTTGGTCCTGCCCGCAACCCTGGCGTTGATCGTCGCGAGCACCGGATGCGGCGGCCTCGGCAGCCTCGCGCAGATCGTCCAGCCGCCGCGCTTTCAGCAGGCAGACAACCAGCCGGCGGAGATTCGAATCATGCCGCCCTCGGTGGGCTCGCCCCTCGGAGGCGCCGGAGTCCGCATCTGGCTTGCGGTGACAAACCCCAACCCATTCGGTTTCACGCTGAGCACTGTCAACGCGACACTGTTGCTCGAGGGTAACCGCGCGGCGATCGGAGATTTTCCACTTGGTTTGCCACTGACGGCCGGGCAGCGGACCATGGTACCTCTGGATCTGTCGATCAGCTTTTTAGATCTGCCGGGCCTCGCCGGAACCCTGCGTCAGCTCGCCGTTGGCGGCACGGTTGGATATCAGCTCGACGGCACTGTGGGCATCGACGCGGGTCGCCTCGGTACGCCAACGTTCGGTCCGATGCTCCTCACAAGTGGCGATCTCCGTGCCGTCCGCTGACCACCGACGATCAGGACCGGACGAGGCGAGCCTTTCAGGCTCGCCTCGCGGACCCGTAGGGTCCGCGCCGCAGCCGCCCTCCGCGTTGTCAATCTCGCTTATCCTTGACCGCGATGAGGCTGATTTTTGAACAGATTCGCGTGGGCGGCGACAGGAACTTCGGCTACCTGCTCGGCGATCGCACCACCAGGCAAGGGATCGTCATCGACCCGTCGTACTCGCCAGAGACCTTCGTCGAGCGCAGCCGCGACCAGGGATTGACGATTACGCACATCCTCAACACTCACGGACACGAGGATCACATCAACGGCAATTCAACCGTCAAAGAGGCGACCGGGGCACGCGTCGCGGCGCATCCGGAGTCACCTGCCCAGCCTGACGTGCCGCTCACAGATGGTTATGAGCTGCAGGTCGGGTCGCTCCGCCTGCATTTTCTCCATGTCCCAGGACACGCGGCGGATCACCTAACGATCTTCGAAACGACCAATCAGCTTCTGATCAGCGGCGATTTGCTGTTTGTCGGTAAGGTGGGAGGGACGCGGAACGACGAGGATGCACGCGTCGAATGGCGCAGCCTGCAGCGCGTGCTCACGTCTTTTCCCGACGCCGCGACCGTGTGGCCTGGTCACGACTACGGTGTGCGCCCGAGCTCGACGATCGCGCTCGAAAAACAGACGAACCCGTTTCTGCTCTGCCCTGACGTCGATGCGTTCCTGAGGCTGAAGCGGGACTGGCCGTCGTTCAAGACAACCCACGGCCTGAAGTAATGCGCGGGCGAGAGCCGCAAATAGTCTTATGGAAACTCAGTCCGGGTCATCGTGTGAATCGAAGAAGCCAGGAGCGATCCTGGCCTCTTCGTCAGTGCTTCACGAGATCGACACCGACCCGATCATTGCTTCGTCCACGTCGTCGGTCCGGTCACCGTCGTCGGTGGAGGGTTCGGCACGGGGACGGGTGAACCGGTGATCACGCAGGCGCCTGTATTCGTATAGGTCCCGGTCATCCTGGAACTACTGGTTGCCGTCAGCACGAACACATCGGTTCCGGTGCACGTGACGGCAATGGGCGGGCTGGACACGACCCCGTGGAGGCCGAGGGAGAGATTCACCGCGCTGCCGACGATCGAGCCGCTGAACGAGGTGAGTGTGAATCCTGACGGAAGGGCTGCTCCGACGACCGATCCGGTGATGCTGCTGCCGTTTTGTGTCAGCGTCGCCGTCCCGCTGCCGTCACTCGTTGAAACCGACCACGTGCCCGTGACATTGATCGCACCGGGCGCTGGCGTCGGTGTGGGCGCTGGCGTCGGTGTTGGCGCTGGCGTCGGTGCTGGCGTGGGCCCAGGCACAGGATTTACCGGACATCCCGGCGTCGCGATTGGGTTCGGGAACGGGCATGGCGTTGGATTGGGCGGCGGCGGTGTATCGGCGGCACCAACCGGAACGCCGCCGAACGCTCCGTTACAGTTGGTACGGCTGGTGGTGCAGTCGACCGCCACCGGCGCGGTAATCTGATCGATCGTCGCGCTTCCCGTCATCCTGATGGGACTTTCGGGGGAGCTGGCCGTCCATCGGCCGGTGCCAAGACAATTGATGCAATCGAAGATGAACGCCCGGGCGCCCGCCGTGGCCCCGCAGCGCGTGTAGACGATCGGCACGCTCTGCAGGTTGTATTCGCTGGCCCGCGCGCCGCCATACCGAACAGCCACATTCCCGCCTCCAGGACACGACGCCTGGTACGCCGGCGCTTGTGCGTAGAGTGGTACTGGCAGCAGAAATCGAAGCAACGCCAAGAGCCCAGTGTCGCGCCGCGCCGCGTTGGTCGACGCCGCGAGCGCTCCGGCTCTCATCGCCGCAATGAAGGCTACGTTCATCGTGTTGCTCATCGACACGGCAACATCGGCGACGGTCAACGCAGCAGGCGCGGCAACCGGCGCAGGTGAGGGCGCCGGAGTGGGCACCGATGTCGGCGCGCTCGGAGTACTGCCACCGCACGCCAGGGCAACCGCGGTAATGGCGATGACGACCAAGCGCTTCGTTTGATTAGAGATTGAGGCTGACGCCATTGAGACTCCTCGCGAAGTTGCCTAGGCGAGAAATCCGCGGAGCACGGACGGCTCAGATATAGGTAGTGAGAGTATCGGCACGTGAGACGCAAGACTTCACGTACCTCGGCGAAGGAGACTCCGCCCAAAAACCTGGCGCAGTCGATCAACGCCGATTCCGGTTCTGGGTTAAGAGGGAGTGTTATGGAAACTCAGTCTCGCGTTGACCGCGCTGCCGCGACAGCCAGTCGGGACTGACCGCACCCACATCGAGAGTTCGCGTGCGGCGCAACAATCTGCGTCCGATCGTCCACGCTGCGATTCCGAACCCGACCACGACAACGCGAAGCAAGGCTCTCGAATTCATGGCTTGTCCTGGTCCAAATCCGGCTGCCCGGGTGTTGCGATTCTTCTATAACAATTCCGAACAAATCGAAAGCTCGGCTGTAAAAATGGCCTGTGTGCTCACGAGCTTTTGAGCGTGGACTTGAGCTGCAGGTTCTTGATCAGCCGATGCAGGTAATTCGGGTGAAGCCCGAGAAGTCGGGCGGCGCCATTGTAGTTGCCTCCCGATTCCTCGACAGCGCGGAGGATCAGATCCTTTTTGGTTTCCTTGATCGCGTCGTGGAACCTGAGGGTTGCCGAGCCGCTGGCCTCCGCCGGCCGCGAGGTGTCTGCTTCGGCAATCGCGTCGGGCAGGTCGTCCGGCAAAATAAGCACGGCGGTCCCGAGAACGACCGCGTGCTCGATCGCGTTTTCAAGCTCACGCACGTTGCCCGGCCAGTCGTACGCCGTGAGGCACGCGACGGCCTCGTCTGACAATCCTGAGACCGGCCGCTTGGCCTTGTCGCCGTGGCGCCGCACAAACCAGCTTGCGAGCAGCGGGATGTCGTCACGCCGCTCCCGTAGCGGTGGCATCGTCAGCGCGACCACGTTGAGCCGGTAGTACAAATCGCGGCGGAACGCTCCCATGTCGATCGCCACCTCGAGATCGCGATTCGTGGCGGCCACGAGCCTGAAGTCGACCTTGATTCGCCGGGTGCCGCCGACACGATCGAATTCACGATCCTGAAGCACACGCAGCAGCTTCGCCTGCAACGCCAGCGACAGCTCGCCGATTTCGTCGAGGAATAACGTCCCACCCTCTGCCGTTTCAATCTTCCCCTTCTTCTGCGCGACGGCGCCCGTGAATGCGCCTTTCTCATGACCGAACAGCTCGCTTTCGAGCAAAGTCTCGGTGATCGCAGCGCAGTTGATCGCGACAAACGGCTTCTCAGCGCGCGGGCTATTCCGATGAATGGCTCGTGCCACGAGCTCCTTGCCAGTACCGCTCTCGCCTCTGATGAGGACCGTGGAGTCGGTCGGCGCGACGCGTGCGATGCGGCGATACACGTCCCGCATCGAGCGGCTTTCGCCGACCATGTTGTGATCGACATTGATCTGCGCTTGCAGCCGTCGGTTGGCGTCTTCGAGTGATTCGACCTGCCGCGCGTGCTCGAACGCGGTGGCGGCGATGGCCGCGACGGCCATCACGAGTCTGAGATGCGCCGCATCGAACAACCGAGAGCGGTCGTCAGTCTCGAGCAGGATGGCGCCGATCGGCTTGTCGAATGTGGCCAGCGGGGCAGCCAGACTGCAGCGATCATCGGTGAGCACGCCGACGACGTCGCGGATGACGCGCTCGATGACGGCGCGGCTGACGTCGACCGGCCGGTTGACAGCAGCCCCTCGATGCCACCCGACCGCCGACATGATGTCGGCCGGCCGGTCGCCGCCGAAGACAATCGCGCCACGCGTCGCAGGGACGACGTCGGCAATCAGCTCGAGTAGCGGGCGTTCGAGCGCCACCAGGCCGCGGATGGCGTTAATCGCCGCGCTGATCCGGATGAGGGCGTCGAGGTCCCTCGATTCGCGCACGGCCGGTGCCGCGTCGTGCGCGCGTTCGCCCGCGAACACGTCTTCGCGGCCCATGGTGAGCATCGACGCGGTGGCAGCGGGGCGTTCGTTGACGGTGACCACTTCGCCGGCCGGCGCGTTAGCACCGGATTCCGTGAGGGTGAACACGAAGATTGAGGTGCCGATTTGAATCTGATCGCCGTCCTGCAGCGGTCGATCGCCGGCCGGCAGCCCGTTGACGAAGCTGGGATTGGCGCGATCGAGATCGCGGATCGCAACAACGTCGGCCGATGTCGTCAGGACGCAATGACACGGCGAAACCGACGGATCGAACAGCGTGAGCGCGTTGGCATTGTCGCGACCGACGGACATTTCTGGCTCTGCGAGCGGAATCGTGGCGCCCGTCAGAGGACCGCCGACGGCTTGGAGCCGAGAAGGCATGCAACCTTATATACATCAGGCCGTGATACGAAACGTTCCCGGCTGGCAGTCGAATGGCTGGGACGCTATCCGAACGGCGTGACGCTATCCATTTGGATAGTGTCCGGGTGCCTCCACCACGGCGCGGTCACCCGCCCCAGCGCAAAAACAATCGGAAAATCGAATCTTTCCTTCTATCGGTGCGGCCCTCATTCCGATCGGCGAACGGCATCAGCATTGCTCAATCGCGAGCGCAGACACCCCCGACCTCGCGGCAAGGAAGGAGCCGTTCACCGATATGCGGACGCATCTGATCTCGAGGGATCCCAAGAAGATAGACACGCCGACGCCGCGACGTAGATGTTCCCCCCGGCTGGAGGAAGCGCGCGTGCTGCACGAGATCTCGGTCAAGGCTCGAGAGGATCGGTGGGAGACAAAGGCAACACGATTCGCGCGAAGGGCGCTCGCGATTCTCGAGCGGGATCATGCGGACGGTCGCGAGATCGCGAAGGTCCTCATCTCGCTGGCTGCCGCCTATCTCGAGAGCGGCGATCACTCCCGCGCCGAAGCGAGTTACCGGCGCGCCGACGGCCTGTTACATGCGATGAGCGAAGCCGGCGGATGCCTTGAAACCCAGCGGCTGCGGATCGATGCCGCGCTCGGCCTTGCGAGGGTTGAGTATGCGCTGGGACGTTACGGCCAGGCTGCTGCGATATTGACGGATGCGTTCCGGACGGCCGAGTGGACGTTCGGCCATCAGCATGCGGCTGTGGCACTCGTGCTCAATGACCTTGGCGCTGTGCACCGGCAGACCAGGCGATTCGATAGCGCGTACAGGCTGCACCGACATGCGCTTGCAATCACCAGCAGGGTGCTCGGCCCCGCGCATCCTCAGGTAGCAGACATCCTCAACAACCTGACGGCTCTCGAGGTCGAGGCCGGCGAGGGTCGGCGCGCAGAACCGTTCGCCCGGCGGGCTCTCGCGATCCGCGAGCAGACGCTCGGTCCCGACCATCCGCGCGTTGGCACTGCGGCCGCCGCGCTGGCG
>Ga0208185_1000096_pt1 | contig 54459 bp, 36 predicted proteins | sample EasRivMeERMLT700_FD_187532 | JGI IMG/M metagenome (GOLD analysis project Ga0208185, IMG submission 187532) | Soil microbial communities from meander-bound floodplain in the East River, Colorado, USA - East River MetaG ERMLT700 (SPAdes) (version 2) | ecosystem: Environmental > Terrestrial > Soil... | reverse complement strand
CCCGTCGGCGAGCGTCACGGCGCCCGCCGGCGCGACGGTCATCAACATGGCCGGGAAGACGGTCATGCCGGGGCTGATCGACTCGCACGGTCACATCGATCCCGACATCTCGGCGAAGCAGCCGCCGAATCGCGAGGAGATGATCGAGCGGCTGAAGATGTACGCGAACTACGGCGTCACCTCGGTGATGACCCTGGGCTTTGAGACGTATGACGAGGCGGACGGCTTCTATCTGCGGGATATGCAGCGCCTGGGCATAGGCCCGATCGCCACCGACGCGCCCCGGCTGTACGCCTCCGGGCGGCCGATTCTATTTCGCCCGGGTCCAACAGGGAACGAGACGCCGGACGGCGCCCGGATAGATGTGGATCGCCACATCCCTCTCAAGGCGGACTTCATCAAGCTGCACCTCGACGGCTTCCCGGTCGACCTGAAGCCGGATGTGGTTGCCGCGGCGATTGACGAGTCGCACAAGCATGGCCTTCAGGTTGCGGTGCACATCGTGTTTCTCAAGGATGCAAAGCTCGCCATCGAGAAAGGCGTCGATGTGATTGCGCACAGCATCCGCGACATGGATGTGGACGCCGCGACGATCGCGGAAATGAAGCGTCGCAATGTGGCGCTCATTCCGACGCTGTCGCGCGACTACGCCGTGTTTATCTATGAATCGACTCCCGACTTCTTCAAGGATCCGTTCTTCCTGCGGGGGATGTCCGTGTACAAGCGCGAAGTGGACCTCCTGAGCGCTCCCGCGCGTCAGCAGAGGCTGCGTACCGATGGGCCAACGCAGGACGCGAAGAAACAGTTCGCACAGGGAAGCCGTAACCTGAAGACACTCTCCGACGCGGGGATCACGATCGCCATGGGGTCGGACAGCGGCTCAATCCCGGATCGCAATCCTGGCCGATGGGTGGGCTACAACCAGCATCTGGAACTCGAGCTGATGGTCAAGGCGGGCCTGACACCGATGCAGGCGCTCGTCGCCGCGACCGGCACCGCCGCGCGGGTGATGAAAATAGATGGCGCGGGCACGCTCCAGACAGGCAAGTGGGCCGATCTGCTCGTGCTGAATGCGAACCCACTGACCGACATCAAAAACACGCGTCAGATCGATTCCGTCTGGATCGGCGGACGCAAAGTTACAGCCGCACAACCAGTAGCCTCATCGAATTAGCTCGATTTAGTCGATCAACGTCGTAGAGGCCGACCTTCACGTCGGCCTTCCGCCGTTCACAATCACGCTGCCATTCGAGAAGCGGGCCCGCGCGGCGGACTACGAGCTGCTCGAGGCGGCATGTGTCGAAGGTGAGAAAAGCGCCGAGGCGTTTGGCTTCGCCGACCCGCCCAAACCGTAGCCGCAAGAAGGGTCGCAGGCTTCGACAATAATGTAGAAACGTCACGTCGTACAGTCCATATTTGTTCGGTAAGTGCCGGTGGGGTTGGCTGGCAACAGTCGCAGATCCTACGTTCTCGTCGACATAACTCAGATCAGAGACGTAATTGTTGGAACTCGTGTTTTGGTTCCAGCGCCTTCCCCTTTTTTCCCAATGAATCCCGCACTCGCATGATCGCGTCGTTGGCGTTGATCTTGATACCTCGGCTGGAACCCGAGCAACGGCACGACTGGGCTCAAGACGCGTTGCCTGACTGGAGGACGGGATGAATCAAGCGGATACCGCATGGATGTTGGTCGCTACCGCGTTGGTGTTGCTCATGACGCCGGCGCTCGCATTTTTCTACGGAGGACTGGTTCGGTCGAAAAACTCGCTCAACACGATGATGATGAGTTTCATCTCGCTTGGATTCGTCGGCATCCTGTGGGCGCTGTTCGGATACTCGCTCGCGTTTACGCCCGGTAACGCCCTCATCGGCGATCTGTCGAACATGTTCCTGAGCGGCGTGGGCCTCGAGGCGAAGGGGACGATCCCGCACTCGCTGTTCATGTGCTACCAGGGCACGTTTTGCATCATCACCGCAGCGCTGATCTCCGGGTCGATCGTCGAGCGGATGCGCTTCTCCGCCTATGTCGCGTTCATCTCGCTGTGGGCCCTGGTGGTCTATAGCCCGATCGCTCACTGGGTGTGGGGCGGCGGCTGGCTCGCGCAGTGGGGCGCGCTCGACTTCGCCGGTGGCACTGTCGTCCACGTGAACGCCGCGGTTGCCGCTGTCGTCGCGGCCGTTGTCGTCGGTAAGCGCAGCGAATACCCATCGTCATCCCTGCTGCCGCACAACGTACCGTTCGTGCTGCTGGGCGCCGGGCTGCTCTGGTTTGGCTGGTTCGGGTTCAATGCGGGCAGCGCCCTGGCGGCAAGCCCCATCGCCGGGCTCGCGTTCACGACCACAATGCTCGCCCCGGCGGCGACGCTCGTGGTGTGGACCTTCCTGGACGTGATGAGGTCCGGCAAGCCGACGGCGGTTGGCGGCGCGACGGCCATTGTTGTCGGCCTGGTGGCGATTACGCCGGCGGCCGGTTTCATCAGCCCGATGAGCGCGATCCTCCTGGGCGGGTTTGCCGCAGTGCCGAGCTACTTCACGCTGCAGTGGCGCGCGAAAACCTCGCTCGATGATTCGCTGGACGTGCTTGCCGCGCACGGCGTCGGCGGAACCGTTGGTGCGATGTTGACGGGTGTGTTCGCGGAGAGGGCATTGAACGGCGTCGCCGACGGCGCACTGTTCGGCAATCCCGGTCAGCTCCTGATTCAAGGCGCGGCGGTGCTCGCGGCCATCGTCTACAGCGGCGTCATGAGCTTTGTTCTTCTGAAACTGATCGCCTTGTTTGTTCCGCTGCGCGCGGCGAGCAGCGATGAAGCGGCCGGACTCGACATCACGCTGCACGGCGAAGAGGCCTACGTGCACGCCGACGGATCGGGGCCGGTCATCGTGGAGTCCCCTGACCGTCCGATGGGGTTGCCGGAACTGGCGCGATCGAACTGACACACGTTGGGGGGTGGGTGATTGGCACCCACCCTCTCGCGTTGTTTCAGCCGCTGGATGTGGCTACGAAGGACCGGCCGTTGCGGCGGCGAATTTCGTATCGAAGCCGCCGCGTTTCAGCAGCCCTTCGAACCCGTTCTTGTCAACCGCCTTCAAGTACGCTTCTTCAGGCGCCACGAGCTTCTTCGCCACCAGCTCCATCAGGGCGTCGTTCAATGACACCATGCCGATCGCCTTTCCGACCTGCATAATCGAGGGGATCTGGAACGTCTTCGACTCGCGGATCAGGTTGCTCACGGCGCCCGTGACAATGAGCACCTCGAGGGCCGCGATGCGGCCGCCGCCGATCTTCTTGCAGAGCGTCTGCGCGATGACGCCTTTCAGCGACTCGGACAACATGATCCGGATCTGCGCCTGGCGGTCGGTGGGGAACTGATCGATCACGCGATCCACTGTTGACGCGGCGGTCGTCGTGTGGAGCGTGCCGAACACGAGGTGGCCGGTTTCCGCGGTCTCGATGGCAATGGCCACGGTCTCCAGGTCGCGCATCTCGCCGACCAGAACGATGTCCGGGTCTTCGCGCAGCGCGGCGCGCAACGCGTCCTTGAACCCATCGGTGTGCGTGTGCACCTCCCGCTGGTTCATCAGGCACTTCTTGTTCTCGTGCACGAATTCGATCGGGTCCTCGATCGTGATGATGTGGTCCGCGCGGTTGCGGTTGATGTAGTCCACCATCGCGCAGAGCGTCGTCGACTTGCCCGACCCGGTCGGGCCGGTCACGAGCACGAGCCCCTTGCTCAGCCGGCAGAGCTGCAGGATGTACGGCGAGAGACCGAGGTCTTCCGCGGTCAGGATCTTCGACGGGATGACGCGGAAGACCGCGCCAGGACCCTTGCGGTCCATGAACATGTTCGAGCGGAAGCGCGCAAGGCCGGCGATCTCGTACGCGAAGTCGGTGTCGTGACGCTCCAGGAATTCGTCCCGGTTCTTCTGCGGCATGATCGGGTCGAGAAGCGCGGTCATTGACACTGCGTCGAGCGCGGGCGTATCTGCTTCAAGCGGAGTAATCTCTCCGTCCTTGCGGATGAGCGGCGGCATCCCGACGCTGAGGTGCAGGTCGGAGGCTTTCCTCTCGAACATGACATGGAACAGCCGATCGATCGCCGGCGGGCCCACCGATGTGGCGACCGCTGCCGTCACTGGCTTCGGCTGGACGGCTATCGGGGTTGACGCGGGTGCTTCGGCCTGGCGCGGCGCAGCTGTGGCGCCCTGAGCTACGAATCCCGAATCCCGAATCCCGAGTCCCGAGCCGGATTCAGTCGAGCCAATCACGATTGCCTGGCCGGCAGTCGTTTCCACGACGAACGTGGGTTCCGCAACGGGCGTCACGACCGGCGCCGTCGGCGGTGCTGATCCTGATGCCGGATCAATCGCGACCGACACCTGTTCGCCCTCGCGGCGAACCATAACGGTAAATGCACCCACGCCCGCGCAGACGTAGTCGAACGCGGTCTCCGGCTGCTGATGGAGTTGAGGTTTGACATCCTCGGGGACGATCGGCGCGACGGCGCTCAAGATCTCCTGAGCTGAAAGTGGGCGAGTCGTGACGTCGCGCGGCGCGCCGTTGCCGTCGGTGACGCGCACGGGCGCGCCTGTTTCGAAACGGACCCCCATATTGCCCCCGCGCGCCACGACGCGCTTGAGCAAGGTTTCGATATACGGGGTCGCTACGTCGGTCGCCATTGTCAGTCCGCCAGTTCCGTCAGTTCTACGATGTGGGCAACGTTGATAATCAAAGTGTTCTTTTGCGTCACGAGATAGCGGAAGGCTTCCGGCGATCGCGCGTAGTCGCTGAGCCGCTGATGGCCCGGCGGGGAGTACACGGCCACGTTGCCTCTCACGTGCATCCCGGTCGACAGCACCACATCGACGTGGCGTTGCGTGGCTACCTCGTACCCCGGATCCTGTGCCGCTTCGCTGATCGGGAGCTCCAGCACCACCGCAACGACGTGTGCACGGTTGTATAGAACCGTGCTGCCGTCGCGCAGCTCGAACGGGAAAAAGCCTGCCTGCGAATTGAGGAGGTCGCCGACGCGCTCGCGCCCCTGACGGACGGAACTGTGTCCTGCGACGAAGAAAGATCCTTGGATCGACGTGCCTGGCGCCAGCATCAGCGTCCCCTGCACGCGCTCCTTCTCGAACCTGTATTCCGACACGATCCGGTATCGGTCCGGGGGGCTAAAACGTGTAGGGAATGGAGGTTGGAAGAAGGGGTCAGGGTCAGGGGGTCAGGGTCAGAGGTCAGGACGTTAGGGACTAAGGCCTAAACAGCCCTAACCCCCAAACCCCTAACCCCTAACCCCTGACCCCTTGAGGTTCTAGTGCTAGAACGTCATCCGGACGGCGATTTCAGCCTGCTGCCTGTTCTGCGCAGTCAGGAGCTGGCCCAAGGTATCCGTCAAGGCGTTGGTCTGAAAACTACTGCCGATGCCGCCGAGATTGTCGCGCCCGAACAGGTTGAAGATCTGGAAGATCCCCTCGAGCCGGCGCTTGCCGCCCAGCGTGAACGCCTTGCTCAGCCGGGCGTCCACGCGGTTGTAGTCGTTCTTGCTGAACTTGGAGGCATCGAGAGGCCCGAGCCCTCTGGTCGCACGCCAGGCGTTCACGAGGCCCATGTCCAGGTCGCGATTCCCCTGGCCCTTGTGCGTGCCCGGCACGTAGTCGGTGATGGCGCCGTCACCATTCAGGTCCACACCGGCCCTGGCGCTGAAGGGCGCGGTGCTGCGCAACGTCCAGACCATGCCCAGAACCACGTCTCCAGGAAGCTGATACGCACCGCTCGCCACCATGGAGTGCCGGCGATCGGCGTTGCCGTATCCTTCGTCGTACTCGGGGTGGGCCGCATCAGTGATGGTGCCCGTAGAGGTCGCGCCGAACGAGTTGTCGGTGACCTTCTGCAGCGTGTACGACAACGTGTACTGGTACCGGCTCGATAGCCGCTTCTCCAGGCGCACCAGCATCGCGCGGTACTGCTGCCACCCGACCGACTGTACTTGCGTAATGTTGCCCCAGGCGGGAAGCGGTCGCACGCCGTTTATCGGCGTGTTAATCGCGACGCCTGCGTTGAACTTGTTCGACTTCGTGTTGACGCCGTCCACGTTGATGGCCATGTCGGCGCCGAGCTGCCGGGAGAACCCTGCGCTGATCGTGTCCGCGTACGGGTTCACCATGTCGTCTGAGACGATGCTGATGTTCGGCGGGGCGGTCGAGGCGAACGACGCCGGCGATCGTCCCAGGTACGGGTCGGGATATGACGGGTTGTTGATGCTGATGCTCGTCTGCCGCAGCGTCGTCTCCTCGGCGCCAGGCGTGCCGTTCATGATCGTATTGAAGAGCCGGCCGTAGCCGGCGCGCACGACCGATCTCCCATCGCCGCTGACATCCCACGCGACGCCCAGACGCGGCGAAACATTGTTGTCGTCGCCGCGGTTCTGGAAGTTCACATATGGCAGGACTCGCGGATAGAACGACCCGTCGTTCTTCCGGTCTTCATTCCAGATCAACGTGTCCCGCTCGTAACGCAGACCGAGGTTCAGCGTCACCCTCGTGCTGACCTTCCACTCGTCCTGGGCGTAGAGCTGGTAGTAGTGGTGCGGCTGAGTCCGGATAAGGCCGGGGAACGACGCCTGGAAGCGGCTCGCTCCGGTCAGCGTCGCGAGCGACGCCGCGCTCGTTGGATCGAAGGGTTGATCCGCAACGAAGGTCCACGTGCCGCTCGGGTTGCCCTGGGCGTCCTCGTGAAGCGGGTTGTTCTGGATATCGGCCCCGAACTTGATGTTGTGCGACGAGGCGGAGATGGAGAAGTCATCGCGCCACTCGCGAATCATCGCGTGATGCAGGAAGAAGTTGTCGTTGCCATACTGGAAACTTGGGAAGCTGTAAGTCGCAGTCGTGCCGACGAACCGCTCCGGCGAGAAGTCGAACTTCTTGTAGTACTGCACGCCGCTCGGGCTCTGGTACTGGTGCTGCTGCGCGTAGTTGAAGCGGAACTCGTTCAGGAAACGCGATCCAAGCACCCACGTGTGGCCCATCACGAGGGCGTCGCGCGGAATCAGCGTGTTACCGGCGTTGGCCGACCTGCCGCCGCACCCCTCGCAGATCAATTCCGCTCTCTGCTCGGCGTAGCGGACGAATCCGCTCTGCTTGGGCGAGATCTGTCCGTCAACGCGGGCGAAGAGCTCCCGGTTCGGGAGACCACCGTCGAAGACGCCTTCGAACTTACTGTAGAACTGCGGGCGACCGGTGTTGACCAGGTAACTCGTGTCTTCCTTCGTGCCTTCGGCCGCGACGAAGAAGTGGACGCGGTTCATCACGATTGGGCCGCCGAGAGCCCCGCCGTACTGGTGCCGGTTGTACCGATCGGTGCCCTGACCCGCGTCGACCGCCGCCTGCGTGAACTTGTCGACTTTGTTCATCGCCTTGTTGCGGAGGAATTCATAGCCTTCGCCGCTGAAGACGTTCGTGCCGCTCTTGGTCACGACGTTGATGACGCCGCCCGCGCGCCCGCCGTACTCCGCCGGCGCCTGGCTCGTGAATACCTTGAATTCCTGGATAGCCGCCTGCGGGAAGTCCTGCCGCGGTTCGCCAGCCTTCGTCGACATGTTCATCGTGCCGTCAGCCAGGCTGTTGCTCGTGAACTGGAGCGTGCCCGCGCCAACCTGCGCGTTGCTGCGGCGGGGCCGCGTGCCGTCCTGGCTCGTGCCAGGCAGTAGCAACGCCAGCGTCACGGCGGCACGGTTCGCCACCGGGAGCATCTCGATCTGCTGCTGCGTGATGACCGAGGAGACTTCGCTCTTGGTGACTTCGACCACCGGCGCCTGCCCGGTCACAGTGACCGATTCCTGCAGCGTGCTCAGGCTCATCGAGATGTCCTGGCTGATCTCGCGGTTGATGGTGATTGCAAGGTTCGTCACGGTCGCGGTCGTGAAGCCGACCAGCTCCGCTTTCAGCTCGTACCTACCCAGCGGCAACGCCCCGAACCGGTACTGACCGTTCGCGCTGGTCACGTCCGTCTGGGTGAAGCCGGTATCGACGTTGCGAACCGTGATCGCCACGCCAGGGAGCACGCCGCCCTGGGCGTCGGCCACCGTTCCGATAATTACGCCGCGTTCGCCCTGGGCCGCCGCCGTCGCGGCGACGCCCAGCGCGAGCACAAGTACGAGGAGTTGACAGGTCCGCTGTCGTGAGACGAACACCTTACACAATCTCAACATTTGCGTCCTCCTGGACGTTGGGATGACATGTACTCGCCGAGACAAGCCCCTCCGCAACCGGTGTCTTCGGGAAGAAACCGTTGTGAGTCAAGCGTATGCGGGAGAGCCTGAACTGCGGCTGACGCTACACCGTGGATATTGTTTCGTCAAGCAAACCACGGTTTGCGTGGCCCTGCGACGCCCCGCGTCGCCCCGCGTTCCTGACGGACGGAGGTGTGCTACGAGAGGGGGTACGAGAGGGGGAAGGGGTAGGGGGTAGGGGGTAGGGGTTAGGGGTTAGGGGTAGGGGTAGGGGTTAGGGACTAAGGCCTAAAACAGCCCTTCCCCCTAACCCCTATCCCCTATCCCCTATCCCTTCCCCCTTCAGGTGCCAGAAGTTCTAGAACGTCACGCGGACAGCGATTTCAGCCTGCTGCCGGTTCTGCGCGGTCAGGAGCTGACCGAACGTAGGCGACAGCGCGTTGGTCTGGAAGCTGCTGCCGATGCCCCCGAGATTGTCGCGACCGAACAGATTGAAGATCTGGCCGATCGCCTCGATCCGGCGCCTGCCGCTCAGAGTGAAAGCCTTGCTTACCCGGGCGTCCACGCGGTTGTAGTCGTTCTTGCTGATCGTCGATGGATCAATCGGCCCGAACCCTCTCGAGGCACGCCACGCGTTCACCAGGCCGATATCCAGGTCCCGGTTGCCCTGGCCCTTGTGCGTTCCCGGGACGTAGTCGGTATTGGCTCCGTCGCCGTTCAGGTCCACGCCGGCCCTGGCGCTGAACGGCGCCGTGCTCCTCAGCGTCCACACCATGCCCAACGTCACGTCTCCCGGCAGCAGGTACGCGCCGCTGGCCACCATCGAGTGGCGGCGATCGGCGTTGCCGTAACCGGCATCGAACGCCTGGTTGTAGAAGTCGGTGATCGTGCCCGTCGACGTGGCGCCGAACGAGTTGTCTTCGACCTTCTGTAACGTATACGACACGGTGTACTGGTAGCGCTGGGAGAACCGCTTCTCGAGGCGCACGAGCAGCGCGCGGTACTTCTGCCAACCAATCGACTGGACCTGGTTGATCCGGCCCCACTCGGGAAGCGGCCGCACGGCCGGCGTGGCCGCGATGCCTGGGGACGACTGCCGAGGCGTGTTGATCTGCACGCTGGCGTTGAACGCGTTGGATTTCGTATTGACAACGTCGGCGTTGATCGCCAAGTCGGGGCCGAGCTGTCGCGAAACGCCGATGCTCACCGTGTCCGCCCACGGGTTCACCATATTGTCGTCGACGATGTTGATGTTGGGCGGCGCCGTTGAGGCAAACGAGGCCGGCGATCGTCCCTGATATGGATCGGGATAGGTCGGGTTCGCAATGTTGATAGCGGTCTGGCGAAGCGTCGTCTCCTCGGCTCCGGGCGTGCCGTTCATGATCGTGTTGAAGAGCCGGCCGTAGCCGGCGCGCACCACGGTCTTGCCGTTATTGCGGACGTCCCACGCAAAGCCGAGGCGCGGCGACACGTTGTTGCCGTCGCCGCGGTCCTGGAAATTTACGAACGGCAGGATGCGCGGATAGAACGACCCGTCGTTCTTGCGATCCTTGTTCCAGATCAATGTATCGAGCTCGTAGCGCAGGCCGAGATTCAGCGTGACCCCGCTCCCGACCTTCCACTCGTCCTGAACGTAGAGCTGGTAATAGTGATGCGGCTGTAACCTGATCAGGCCCGGGAACGATGCCGTGAACGTATTGATCGGCCCGCGCAGCGTCGCCAGTGTCGCGGCGCTCGTCGGGTCGAAGGGCTGATCGTTGACGAAGTTCCACGTGCCGCTGGGGTTGCCTTGCGCGTCCTCGTGCAGCGTCATGCTCTGGACGTCGACGCCGAACTTGATGTTGTGTGAGGACGCGGAGATCGAGAAGTCGTCCCGCCATTCCCGAATCTTCTGTCCAGTGATGAAGACGAGATCGTTGCCCCACGTGAAGCTCGGGAAGGAGTACGTCGGGGTGCCGCCGGCGAATCGGTCCGCCGCGAAGTCGAGGTTCTTGTAGTAGTCAGCGCCGCTCGGGGCCTGGTACATGATCTGCTTGGCGTAATTGAAGCGGAACTCGTTCAGGAACCGCTGCCCGAGTACCCATGTGTGGCCCATGACGAGCGCATCGCGCGGAATCAACGTGTTGCCGTTATTGGCCGATCTGCCACCGCAGCCTTCACAGATCAATTCCGCCTTCTGCCACGCCCAGCGGACAAATCCACTCTGCTTGGCCGTCAACTGCGCGTCGCTCCGGACGAAGAACAACTTGTTCGGGAGACCGTTGTCGAAGACGCCTTCGAACTTCCCGTAGAACTGCGGTTGGCCGGTGTTGACCAGGTAGCTCATGTCTTCTTTGGTGACTTCAGCGGCAACGAAGAAGTGGACACGGTTCATCACCACCGGGCCGCCGAGTGCGGCGCCGAACTGATTGCGGTTGTACTGATCGGTGCCCTGGCCTGCCTTGACCGCGGCCGCCGTGAACTTGTCGACCTTGTTCATCGCCTTGTTGCGCAGGGACTCATGGCCTTCGCCGCTGAAGATATTCGTGCCGCTCTTTGTCACGATGTTGATCACGCCGCCGGCGCGTCCGCCATACTCGGCGGGCGGCTGGCTCGTGAACACCTTGAATTCCTGGATGGCGGTCTGCGGAAAGTCCTGCCGCGGCTCGCCGGCCTTGGTCGACATGTTCATGGTGCCGTCCGCCAGGCTGTTGCTCGTGAACTGGAGCGTGCCCGCGCCGACCTGCGCGTTGCTGCGCCGGGGCCGCGTGCCGTCCTGGCTCGTGCCCGGCAGGAGCAGCGCGAGGGTCACCGCGGCCCGGTTCGCCACCGGAAGCATCTCGATCTGCTGCTGCGTGATGACCGAGGAGACTTCGCTCTTGGTGACTTCGACCACGGGTGCCTGCCCGGTCACGACGAGCGATTCGGTCAGCGTGCTCAGGCTCATCGAAATGTCCTGCTGGATCTCGCGGTTGATGGAGATTGTCAGGTTCGTCACGGTGGCGGTCGTGAAGCCCACCAGCTCCGCTTTCAGCTCGTACCTGCCCAACGGCACCGCCCCGAAGCGGTACTGACCGCTGGCGCCGGTGACGTCCGTCTGGGTGAAGCCTGTATCGACGTTGCGAACCGTGATCGCTACGCCAGGGAGCACGCCGCCCTGGGCATCGGCCACCGTTCCGGTAATCACGCCGCGTTCGCCCTGGGCCGAAGCCGTGGCGGCCAGGCCCAACGCGAGCAGTAGCACGAGGAGTTGACAGATCCGCAGTCGTGAGACGAATACCTCACACAATCTCAACATAGCGTCCTCCTGAGCCTTCATATGACATGGCCGAAACAGGCCAACCTGGGACAGGTGTCGTCGAGAAGAAGCCGTTGTGGGGTCGAGCGTACGCCGGAGAGCCTGAACTGCGGCTGAACCTACTCCTTGGATCTTGCTTCGTCAAGCAAACTGCGGCTTGCTTGGCCTGCCCGTGTTTGACACTGCTGATGTGCCCGTCTACGCTAGCGGCGTTTCTCAACAGATCGCCTAAGCCACGTCCCCAAGGAGAATTACGGGTGACACACCGGTTCATCGGGCTCATGATTGCCGCGTCGATCGCGGCGCTCGTCTTCCTCACCGCGCCAGAGGTCCAGGCGGGCCAGGCTCCGGCCGCAACTCTCCCTGGGTACGCGCCGCCGAAAACCGCCGACGGCCAGCCGAACATCCAGGGCATCTGGCAAGTCGTCAACACCGCCGCATGGGATATTCAGGACCACGGCGCGGGGCTTGGTGTTCCCGCTGGCAAAGGTGTGGTTGAGGGCAACGAAATCCCGTACACGCCCGCGGCGCTGCTGAAGAAGCAGCAGAACTACGAGAACCGCAAGACGGCCGACCCCGAAACCAAGTGTTACCTGCCCGGCGTTCCTCGCATCACGTACATGCCGTACCCGTTTCAGATCGTGCAAAGCAGGGATCAGGTGACCTTTCTTTACGAGTACGTCCACACGATTCGCTACGCGTACATGAACAAAGAACATCCCAAGGGTCATATCGACTGGTGGATGGGCGATTCGCGTGGCCACTGGGAAGGCAACACCCTCGTCGTCGACGTCGTCGATTTCAACGAGGAGACCTGGTTCGATCGCGCGGGCAATTTCCACAGCGATGCGCTGCACCTGGTCGAGCGCTACACGCCGACCGGACCGGATCATATGAACTACGAGGTCACGATCGAGGATCCGAAGGTGTTCACGCGTCCCTGGAAGATGAGCATGCCGCTCTACCGCCGGCAGGAAAAGAACATCTCGCTGCTGGAATACGAGTGCTACGCATACTTGCTCGAACAGAGCTGGCCGGCGTCGAATAGCCCAAAGTAGGGGATCGGGGATCCGGGATCCGGAAATCACGTAATGGATCCCCGATCCCCGATCCCCGATCCCCGATCCCAAATCCCCGATCCCCGATCGGCTTGGCGCGACCCGAGCGGCTGACGGTCGCACGTTGCCGTCCGAGCGTTTTCGGCGTGCCAACCGCGCTGGCGAGCCGACGTATCCGTCGACTCCTAATCACCGAGGCGCGATGAGCGCCCTGACGGCTGCCGCGCGGCGGGTCTGCCCCTGTTGCTCGAACGCCTGAGCGAGGCCGTCGAGGGCCGGTGCGAGCGTCGGGTACAGAAAGAGCGCCTCCGAGAACCGCTCGGCGGCGGCCGGCGCGTTGGCCGACCGTAGCTCTGTCATACCGAGATTCACCAGGACGGCGGGATCTCGCGGCGAGATCTGCAGCGACGCCAGGAATGCCTTACGCGCCCGCTCCCGATCGTCTAGCGCCGCGTACGCGCTCCCGAGCAGGTTGAGCGTGCGCGCCTCGTCCGCATCGCCTCGCTTGGCCGCGGTGAGCCGCTCCGCGAGTTGTGCGGCCTGCGCGAAATCACCGCGCAAGTACGCCAGTCTCATCGCACACCGTATCGTCAGGGGACCATCAGGCGCCGCCTGGTTCAGCAGATTGCCCAGTTGCTCCAGCGCGGCGTCGTTGCCTCCATCGGCGAGGACTGAGATCAGCTGCTCGAGTGCACGGGTGTTGGACGGATCGAGACCAGCCGCATGTTGCGCGGCGAGCGCGGCATCGGCGTTCCGGCCGAGCGCGGCGAGGACGGCGGACAGTTCGGTGAACACCGCCACGGATTCACCGGCAGACGCGCGTGTTCGCAGATACATTTCAGCGTCGACGAGACGTCCCGCGGCGGCTGCCGCCCGCGCGAATCCGTCGAGTGTCTCGACATCGTCGGGAGCGACGGCAAGGGCCTGTGCAAAATCCTGATACGCAAGGTCGGGCGCATCGGCCGCCAGTTCCATCTGCGCGCGATGACGCCATTCGAGCGCGGTTGCCATCGCGCGGACGCGACGGACAGCCGGCGGCTGCTCCGCGCGTGTCGCGACTTCGCGAAGCCGATCGACATTGCCACGCTCGAACCGTCCGTAAATCGCCCGCGGCGCGGAAAACTCGAGGGAAAGCGCATCGTCCGATTGGATCGGCGCACGTCCCGAGTACTGCTCCAGGTCTCGACCGCGGGCGACAAACAGCGTAAGCACGCTGAACGGATCGTGAACACGGGTACCCGCCAGGTCCGCCGCAACACCCGGGCGCTGCCAGCTACGCATCACGCCTTCCTCGAGCGCGCGGATGGGCGTCGTTGCTCCAATCAGGAGCAGATCGCCTTCGCCCACGAGCCAGGCGCTGCCGTCTGGAAACGCCGAGAGAAAGGTGGCGACAATCGACCGGAGGTCCTCTTCGCTGATGTTGTAGGTGTGTGCCCACTGGCAGAGGATGCCGCCTGGCTCGAGTCGACTCCTCGCGGCAAGAAAGAACTCGTGCGTAAACAGCGTCGAGACCCCCGCCATCCACGGGTTCGACGGCTCGGAGATGATCACGTCGTATTTGTCGGCGGACAGCAGCAGGTGCGAACGGCCATCGCCGACGATGAGGCGCGTGCGGGGGTCGTGCAGCGCCTGACGGTTTTCCTTCGCGAACGCTTCGGATGCTGAGACCACCTCGGGCGAAATTTCCGAGACTGTGGCGTGGTCGATTGGGTGACTCAGCGCGGATCCCAGCGTGACACCGCTGCCAAGACCGATGATGTAGACGCTGCGTGGATCGTCGTGCAGGAGCATCGGCAGGTGAGCGAGCAGTTTCTGCGTGAGCATGTCGCCGCCGTTTGAGGCATCGACCTTGCCGTCGATCGCAAGTGACGTGACGCCAAGGAGTTGCTTGACAGATACGGTCCCGGCAGCGCCTTCGCGGTAGTACGAGAGGCGTCCCGCCTCGAGACCCGTCGCGACGTCGCCGGCGGCCAGCGACGGCGCGAACCGATACCCGCCGTTTGCCATCCGTTCGTGATTCCATTGAGGAATGAACACCGCCAGCGCCGTTGCAGCCGCTGCGGCAAGCGCGGCCGCGAGATGGGAGCCACGTGTCGCCGACGAACGCCACGCGACGATGAGTCCGACGGCAATCGCGGCGACCGACGCGATTTGTATGGATGCCTGCAGCCCAAGACCGGGAATCAGGACGAAGCTTCCTGCAAGCGCGCCAGCAATCGCACCTGCGGTGTTCGCCGCATAGATCGTGGCTGCATCGGCCGGCATCTCTTCACGCGCTGGGGCCGCAAGGGCGAGTGCCAGGGGAAACGTTGCGCCGAGCGCGATGGTCATCGGCAGTTGAAGGGCAATGGCGAGGCCGACCTGAAGCGCGAATACGGATGTGAAGCTGGCATCGGCCCGGCCGGCCGCGGCTGCAATCGTGAGAGGGAGGCTGTCAACGCGCAGACAGGCCACGAGCGCAATGACCGCGGTCGCCATCATCGCGACGCCAAGCCAGAGCCCGTGGTGTCGGATCCTTGGCACGACCGCCGCAACGATTGCCGAACCTATGGCCAGGCCGCCGATGAAGGCCACCAGCATCGCGCTGAACGCGTATGTTGTCGGACCGAGGATCATGGCGAGGATGCGAGTCCACGTGACTTCGTAGACCAGAGCGACGAAGCCTGAAGCTGCGAGAGCGGATGCGGCGAGGATGAGGTGCGAGGGGTGCGCGGGGTCGGCTGTGCGGCGCGGACCTTTGCTTGCCGCGCCGAAGCCACGAAGCGGCGAAGGCGGGAGGTCCGCGATGACAGAGCGCGATTCACGTTCCGAGGACCGTTCCGCGGACCCGAAGGGTCCGCGCCGCAGGAGCAGAGCGCCGATCGCTGCGATCGCATTGAGCGCGACCCCAACGAGCGTCGTGCCGAAGAGACCAAACAGAGGAAGCAGCACGAAACCGGTCAGCACCGCGCCTGCTGCTGCGCCAATCGTGTTGGTTGCGTACAACAGCCCGGCCGTCCGTACTTCGTATCCCGAACCGCGATCCCCGGATCCCGGATCCCGGATCCCGGATCCCGGCTCCGATACGCATGCCACGCCGATTGGATAGCTTGCGCCCATGGCGGCCGCGGGGATCGAGACCAGGAGAACAGACAGCCCTACGCGCGCGGCTTCGAACAGTCCTCCGCCGGCGCCGTTCGCGTACGTCCAGGCCAGGACCGGTTGAACAGCTGTCAGCCCTAGCGGCAGGAGAAGCGCGCACGCGGCAATGATGAGTTCGAGCGCCGCATACGTTCGCAAGGCCCGTTCGCCCGTCAGCGACGGCGCAACGCGGCCGGCCAGCCACGCGCCTGCCGCCAGCCCACCCATGAATGAGGCAAGCACGGTGCCCACCGCCCCTGCCGTATGTCCCATTGACAGCGTCAGCAAGCGGAGCCAGACGACCTCGTACAGCAGCGCCGCTGCGCCCGACAGCAAATACAGCAGGAGGAACACATGGATGCGGCGCACGTCCGCGCAGTGTAATGTACTGACGCTTGACATCGAGTTACGCCGTGGTATGGTCATCGGAATTTCATTGGTGATTGGCGACTAACGATTGGTGATTGGAGATTGGTGATTCAATCAGTAGTCACGAATTACCAATCACAAATCCAAAGAGGGGCGAGCGATGAGGAAGGTCATTGGTGTCCTGGTGATCGGGTTCGTGTGCGCGGTGCTTGGAAGCGCACTCCTGAACGCGGCCGGGCTTCCGCTCTGGGCGTACGGCTACTGGGATAAAGCCACTGTCGGCGACTACACACACAAGTGCACGGCCGTGCGCCCGTTCGATTGCGCCCGCGGCGGCACTCCCGCTGATGATGGCCGCAAGCGCACGCTGCCTGGCGGTACGGGCGAGTGGACGGTGACCGAGATTGCCAACGATTACGGCCCGGTCGACTGGTATCCCGGCGATCATCCGAAGATGCCCGATATCGTGGCCCGCGGACGGCAGAAGGATGGCATTCGCGCGTGCGGGCTCTGCCACTATCCGAATGGCCAGGGGAAACCGGAAAACGCGCCGGTTGCCGGGACATCGGTGAGCTACATCATGCAGCAGATGGCCGATTTCAAAAGCGGCGCGCGGCACAGTGCCGATCCGAACAAGGCCAATGCGTTCGAGATGAACGCAATGGCGGCGGCGCTGACGGACAAAGAAACCCGGGAGGCTGCCGACTATTTTGCATCGATCAAGTACAAGCCGTGGATCAAGGTCGTCGAAGTGACGCAGATCCCGAAAGTGGCGGCGGGCGTCAATGGCCTGTTCATGCCGGTGAGAGATGGCGGCATGGTGCCGCTCGGCAAGCGCCTAATCGAGACACCGGTGAATCCTGACGAGACGGGTAACCTCCGGAACCCTCGCTCCGGAATGACCGCGTATGTGCCTCCGGGCACACTCGCCAAAGGCGAGGTGCTCGCCACCAGGGGCGGTAACGGCAGAACGCTGGAGTGCACCCAGTGTCACGGTACCGACCTGCGCGGCCTGGGACCCGTCCCTGCGATCGCGGGGCGTCCGGCGAGCTACCTGGCGCGGCAGTTGTACGACATGCAGGTCGGCGCCAGGCACGGCGAGTGGGCCGCGCTGATGAAGCCGGTCGTCCAGAAACTCACGGAAGACGACATCCTCGCGCTCTCGGCGTACGTGGCCTCGCGCCAGCCGTAAATAGTCAGGGATTCGGGATTCGGGATTCGGGACTCGGGATTCGGATTCGGGACTCAATGATGCAGGCAACAGAGACACAGAGACACAGAGGTTGGTTTTCTCTGTGACTCTGTGTCTCTGTGGCTTGTCTCAGCAATGAATGTCGCCGACGTCGTCGTAGAGCTTCGTGCGGTTGCCGGCAGCTTCTCACGCGAGCTGCTGGCGGTCGATCCTCGCAACACCGCCCGTCGTCCGGATCCCCGGACGTGGTCGCCAAAGGAAGTCCTCGGCCACCTCATTGATTCGGCTGCGAACAATCATCAGCGTTTCGTGCGCGCGCAGGAGGCGGACGCGCTCAGCCTGCCGGGGTACGAGCAGAACCACTGGGTCCGCTCGCAGGGTTACAACGATGCGGATTGGCCGCATCTGGTCGCGCTATGGACGCACTTCAACCTGCACCTCGCGGATGTGATGGCCAGGATCCCGACCGACCGATACTCAATACCGTGCACGATTGGCGAGTCCGAGCCGGTGACCCTGGAATTCATGATTGTCGACTACCTGAGCCACCTGAAGCATCACATGGCGCAGATCCGCGAGCGCCTCTCGTAGAACCGGTCAATCCGCGCCTGGCGCGGTCTTCTACGCCGAGGAACCTCGTGATCTTCAGCCGATCTATATCGGTCGGCGTCTAATAGTCCGGACCAATGCGGGCTGCTTGCCGCTGGACCGCGGCGACCCTCGTATGGAGTGCGTTGGCGGCCGGGGCCTGCCTCGCTGAAGGGGCTGCCGCTCGCGACCAGGGTCTCGCAGCGCGCGACGCGCGCGAAGGTGAACAGACCACGAGCTCCAGCGAGCCTGCGGCCGAGGACAAGGTCGGCAAAGAGCTGCACGCACTCCGCATCGGGATAACCTCTCCGCCCATACGCATCGACGGTCGCATGGATGACGATGTGTGGAATCGCGCGGAGGCGATCTCCGACTTCGTCCAGGAAGATCCCGACAACATGGTGCCTGCGACAGAGCGGATGACGATCCGCGTCGCGTACGACGACCGCTACGTGTACGTCGCTGTCGAGATGTTTATGCGCGATTCATCGCTCATCAGGGACGGACTCGGCCGGCGCGGCAGCGCGCCGCCAAGCGACAAGATCCAGATCGGCTTCGACACCGCCCACGACCATACCAACGCGTATTGTTTCGAGGCAAACGCGTCCGGCATTCAGCACGACTACCTGATGGTCGACGACACCCGGACGAACAATGACTACGAGGCTGTCTGGGAGGTCGGCACCCTCCGGTCCCTCCAGGGCTGGAACGCGGAGTTCCGGATTCCGTTCTCGCAGATGCGCTTCCCGGCGTCGTCGGAGGTCCGCACGGTGTGGGGCTTCAACGTGCGTCGCGAGATTTTTTCGCGCGGCGAGTCCGACTGGTGGGTCGCCAAGCCGCGCGATGCGCAAGGCACTGTGTCCCGGTTCGGTCACCTCGTGTTCGACGATCGGCTGACGCCGCCGCGCCGTCTCGAGGTGACGCCGTACACACTCGGACAGTTCGAGACGAAAAGCGGCGTGGGGCCAGGTGGATCGGCCAACGGCGGCGTTGATGTGCGCGTCGGACTCGGCACCTCGGCGAATCTCTCCGCGACGGTGAACCCCGACTTCGGCCAGCTCGAAGCCGATCCGTCTGTGCTCAACCTCTCGGTCTTCGAGACGTTCTTTCCAGAGAAGCGTCCGTTCTTCCTCGAAGAAAGCCAGTCCATCGCGCTGTCGACGTACGGCCAGTTCCCCGACTTTTATTCGCGCCGCATCGGCCAGACGCCGGATCACTTCAAGCTCTCCGACAGCCAGACACTCGTCCGCAAGCCTGATCAGACGACCATCCTCGGGGCGGCAAAGCTGACCGGGCGTACGTCGCGCTGGACGTACGGCGGGCTCACGGCGCTGACGTCGCGCGAGTACGCGACCGTCGATGACAGTGACGCTGCAAATGGCGCGACGATCGTGCGACGGGTGCAGAAACTGATCGAGCCGCGGGCGCTCTACAGCGTAGGGCGCCTGCAGCGGAACGTGCTCGGTGACACTTCGAGCATCGGCATCATCGCAACCAGCGTCGCGCGCGAGAAGGATCTGGACGCCGCGACGGTCGGAGGCGATGTGACGATCCGGCGCGATGACAACCGCTTCTACTGGGGTACGCACTGGGTGGCGACGCACGCGCCGATCGACGGCGTCATGAAGAACGGGATGGGCGGTGTCATCAACGGCAGCTACACGAGGAAGTACGCCGGCATGTTCGTGCGAGCCGATCACTTCGGGCCGACCTTTCACAATACCGACCTTGGCTTTCTGTCGAGCCGTACGAACAAGAACGAGATAGGCATTGCCGCGAACCTGAGGCAACCCGATCCGCACGGCTTCATCCGGAGCTCGTTCTTTGAGTTCTACGGAGGCCGGCAGTGGAACAATGAAAGGCTCGTGTTCGGGAAGTGGGCAGGTGTGTTCACTAATTTCAATTTTTTGAACTATTGGAGGATCTTTTTCGGCGCTCAGCGCAATTTCCCCACCTTCGACGACCTCGACACGCGCGGAGGACCGCCGATCGTGCGGCAGCCGAACACATTTCTCAATGTCGGGATCTTCAGTGACTCCCGAAAGCAGTACGGTTATGGCGTCCGCGCCAACGGCCATCGCGATCCGGTCGGTGGCTTTGCGTTCTCCGTGGAGCCGGAGGCCCGTGTCCAGCTGTCGCCACGGCTGATCGCATCGATTGGCGTCGAGTACACCTCGGCGATCGACAGCGCGCAGTGGATCAAGAACACCGACACGGATGGTGACGGTGCCGATGACCACGTCTACGGGCGGCTGCGCCGCCACGTGATGAACATCACGGGGCGCGCGACGTACTCGTTCACGCGCGACATGACGCTCGAGGCGTACCTGCAGCCATTCGTCGCGGTGGGTGATTACACGAACATCGGCAGGCTCGCGCGGGCGAGGTCGTTTGATTTTGCGCCCGTGACGCTCGCCGACAACCCCGACTTCAACAAGAAGTCAGTGCGCGGCACCGTCGTCCTGCGATGGGAGTACATTCGCGGCAGCACGCTGTTCGCCGTGTGGAACATCGCGACCTCCGATGAGGCAGCCCGCCCGGGCGCCTTCTCGCCGCTGCATGATCTCCGCGGTGCCTTCGGCGCCCCCGGCACCAACGTCCTCGCCATCAAATTGAGCTATTGGTTTGCGCCCTGACCGTAAGACGGGCCACGGAGTCACGGAGCACGGAGTTGATTTCTGTTATCTCGGTGTCTCCTCATTCAACTGATCGAGTACTACGCCACCATTCAGGTGATACCTGTTGGTGCTAGTGGCGCGCGCGATGCTGATGCTTTCATGACCAAGAGACGAGGTGCGCATGGAAGCTCTGACTGCGGGCGCGAAAGCGCCGGATTTTTCACTGCACACGACACCGGACCAGATCGTGAATCTTCACGATTTCCGCGGCCGTCGCGTGATTCTCGCGTTCTACCCGGCGGACTGGAGCCCTGTGTGCGGGGATCAGCTGGGCGTGTACCAGGAAATCCTGCCCGAATTCCGGAAGCATCGCGCCGAACTGCTCGGCATCTCAGTGGATGGCGCGTGGTGCCACGTGGCGTATGCCACGCACCGGAGGTTCCACTTCCCGCTCTTGTCGGACTTCGAGCCGAAAGGCGCGGTGGCGAAGACGTACGGCGTGTACGCGCAGGAGCAGGGCACCAGCGGCCGAGCGCTGTTCGTGCTCGATGAAGAAGGGACGATTCGCTGGAGCTATGTCTCGCCGATCGGCGTCAATCCTGGCGCCGACGGCATCCTGATGGCGCTCGAGCAGATGGACGCGGTGCACGCGTCATGAACATTCCGGCGTCACGACTGGCCTTGCCCGTCGGCGAGCGCGATCACATCCGCGGACCCGCGAATGCGCCGATTACGCTGCTGGAATACGGCGACTTCGAATGTCCCTATTGCGGCGCGGCACACCCGATCGTACAGGCGGTGCGTCAGCGCATGGGTAACCGGATGCGCTTCATCTACCGCCACTTCCCGCTGACAAGCGCGCACCCGCACGCGGAGCGCGCGGCAGAGACGGCCGAAGCCGCGGGCGTGCAGCGCCGGTTCTGGGACATGCACGACATGCTCTTCGACAACCAGGAGGCGCTCGACGACGAGAGTCTGCTGGGCTACGCAGCGGACCTCGATCTGGATGTGCCGAGGGTTGCCCGGGATCTCGCGATGCACATCCACGCAGCGCGCGTGCGCGAGGACTTCATGAGCGGTGTTCGCAGCGGCGTCAACGGCACCCCGACATTTTTCTTCAACGGCCTTCGGTATGACGGCCCGCGCGACGTCGAGTCGATGATTACGGCCGCCGAGATGGTAGAAGAGGCCAGGCCGGCATAAGCCGCGTCGCCGTATCACGACGCGAAGTCGGGCTAGTTCTGCCGGGGGCGGAACCGCAACTTGTCGATCCTGTAGCGCCGGATCTTCGATTCCAGTGTTGACGCCGGCACGCCGAGCCGTGAGGCGGCGCCCATGCACCCCGCGACGCGACCACTCGCATCCGCGAGCGCCTGTTCGATCAGCTGTTGTTCGCTGTGATGGAGTGTCTGGGCGAGCCGCGAGCCCGCGGACATCGCTACCGGCCCGCGTGCCCTCGTTATGAGCGCTGCCGGGACGTGCAGCACCGGCTCGTCGCACAGGATCGCCGCGTGTTCGATCACGTTTTCGAGCTGTCGAATGTTGCCTGGCCAGTCGAACGCCTTGAGTCGGTCCATCGACTGGGATTCGACGCCGTCGAATCGCCGCCCGAGAACTTTCTGCAGCCGGCAGAGGAAGTACTCGGCCAGCACGGGGATATCCTCGCGGCGCTCGCGCAGCGGCGGCAGATGCAGCGGAAACACGCTGAGGCGATAGAAAAGATCGGCGCGGAACCCTCCCTCCTCGACCTGCGTCTCGAGGTCCCGGTTCGTGGCGGTGATGATCCGCACGTCGGCGCGCCTCGTCTCGGAGGCCCCAAGCCGCTCGAACTCGCCTTCCTGCACGGCTCGAAGCAGGGAGACCTGCATGTCAATCGAGAGCTGCCCGATCTCGTCGAGGAAGAGCGTGCCGCGATCCGCGGCCTCGAAGCGCCCGATCCGTCGCTGGATCGCGCCCGTGAACGCGCCATGTTCGTGGCCGAACAGTTCCGACGCGACGAGCGGCTCGGGGATCGCCGCGAGATTGACCGTGACCATCGGACGGTTCGCGCGGCGCGACCGCCGGTGGATGGCGCGCGCTATCAACTCTTTCCCCGTCCCGGTCTCGCCGGTAATGAGCACCGTGGCGTCCGTGGGCGCCACCCGCTTGACGCGCTCGAGCGCATCCAGCAGGGCCGGGGATTGGCTGACGATCCCGTCGGAGCGCCATGCTGTGTGCGACAGAAAGTCGGCCGGTGCCAGTGTATCGATCATGGTGAAGCCGTGGTTCAGCCCGGTGGTCTCAGCGAGAGTGGACATACTGCCCCCGAACGCTAGAAGGGTTGTGATTTCTGCCGACTGTCGCTTGACGCGAGCGCCGAGCGAAGATCGTCGAGCAGGTCCGCTTCCTTGAACGGCTTGGTCAGGAAACAAATCGCCCCCGAGTCCATGGCCGTGTTTCTTGCCGCCTCGTCCGTGAACGCCGTCACGAACACGATCGGGATCTGTCGGCCCTCGTCCGCAAGCCGTTGCTGGAGTGCCAGGCCGTTCATGCCCGGCATGTGGATGTCGAGCATGAGGAACGTCGAAGAACGCAGCGTGTCAAGAAAGGAAGCATCGGAAGCCCCCGCTCATTTCGAGATGGAAGAAGGTAAGTAGCCTTGTCTCATTGCTCGGGGGACGGGGGAATCAGGAAAACGGGAAGTGTGTTCGAATTTTGAAAATGTTGTGCTAACGCGGAGACTCGTCTATTTCACTAATGCCGTCAAATTTCTTCCTGCATCCAGCCGCGCACGACTGCGTAGCGCACGATGTCAATGCGGCTCGTGAGCCCCAGCTTGCTCATCGCGTTCGTTTTGTGCGCCTCCACGGTCTTGATGCTGATCTGGAGGCGAGCGGCGATTTCCCGGCCCAGCAGTCCCCACGCGATCAAGCGCAGCACATCTTCTTCGCGCGTGCTGAGTCCTTTTCCTGTGAACGCGTTGGAACCGACACGAAATCGCTGGCCACGGATCACCGCCTCGTGGGCAATGGCCGGGTCCAAATATATATGGCCGCCCACGACGGCACGGATGGCGCGTACCAGATCGTCCGCGGCGCTCTGTTTCAGGATGTAGCCGCTGGCGCCTGCCTGAAGAAGCTGCTGGACGTAACCGCCTTCGGTGTGCCGAGTCAGCGCAAGCACGCGCACGTTGGGACGTGAGGCGTGCAACACTTCGGTGGCCTGCAGCCCGTTGACGTCGGGCATCGACACATCCATGACGACGACATCGGGGACAAGCGTCTCCGTGAGCGCTATCGTCGTCCGCCCGCTGTCTGCCTCGCCCACGACCTCCATGTCCGGTTGCGCCGCCACGAGCATCCGGAGCCCCTCGCGCACGATGCGATGGTCGTCCGCAAGCAGAATTCTGAGCCTGGGCATGCTTTCAGGCCCCCATCGTCGGAATCGTGGGAATTCGGACGACGACGGTCGTCCCCTTGCCGGGCCGCGACTCGATATCGAGGCTTCCGCCGACGAGCGCGGCGCGTTCGCGCATGCCAACGACGCCAAGTCCCCGCTCTCGTCCGCCCCCCGGCTGGTCGACATCGAACCCTGCGCCATCATCCTCAACGATGAGGGAGACGTGATCCGGGTGGCGCTCGAGGAGGATATCCACGTGAGCCGCCGAGGCATGCTTGCCGATGTTCGTCAGCGCCTCCTGCAGCACGCGGTACAGCACGGTCTCCATCTCGCTGTTCAAGCGGTCGAATTCCATTCCGCTGATGTGCAGGTCGGCGTTGACGCCAAAATGCGCCTTCCAGCTCGCCACAAAGTTTGACAACGCGATCGGCAGGCCGAGATCGTCGAGCGCCGTCGGCCGGATGTTGCGGACGAGGAAGTCGACATCCGCGTCGAGGTTTCGGGCGATGACTTCGACCGCATCGATCTGTGCGCACAACTCGACGTGGCCGCTACAGGCGGCCTTCAGCGCGCCTATCTTCATCATCAGCACGCTCAACTGCTGTCCGAACTGGTCGTGCATCTCGTGCGAGATCCGCCGGCACTCCTCCTCCTGCGCGGTGATGAGGCTGCGCAACAGCCGGGCACGCTCGTTCTCCGCGTGCCTGCGATCGGTGATGTCCATGACGGTTCCGAGCACTTCGGTAAACGTCCCCGACGCGTCGAAGAGTGGATGCCCAACGCTGTGCATGTACCGGACCGCGCCGTCGGGACGGATGATGCGGAACTCGAGCTCATAGCCCGTTCGCTCGCGGACGACCCTCTCGCCCTCTCGCTCAAGGCGGGCTCGATCCGCCGGATGCACGATCGACATGAACAAATCGACCGTGAGAGTGACCTTGCTCGGGTCGAAGCCGTACAGCCAGTACGTCTCCCGAGACCACCACAGCTGGCCGTTCTGGACGTTCCAGACTCCGCTGCCGGTGTGGCTCAAACGCTGCGCGTCGGCCAGGTACGCTTCGCTTCGCTGGAGATCCATCTCCATCCGCTTGCGTTCGGTGATATAGCGCTGCAACGTCAGCAGCCCGCCGTCAGCGGTCGGGTACATATGGTTCTCGACCCATTCGCCGAGCGGCGCGTAGAAAAACTCGTCGGTGATGGCGATCCGTTCGGACATGACCCGGCGTAGCGTGTCGGCGTTCGGGATCTCTGGGAATTCCTCCCAGAGGACCGCTCCAATCAGCTCCGCTGGATCTTTTCCAAGTTTGCGCATCTGCGCGCGCGCATGCGTGTTCAGGTATGCGAACCGCCAATCTTTGCTCAGGCTGAAGACGTTGTCGGTGACGCTGTTGAGAATGAGTTCCAGTTTCAGGTGGGCCTCACCCAGCAACGTGTTGGAGATGGTCAGCTGGGCCGTGCGCTCGAGAACCTTCTGTTCGAGGTCCTCATGGGCACGTCGCAAGCGCTCGTCGGCTCGGACCTGATCGATCGCGTCGGCCGCCTGCCTCGCAAGCAGGTCGAGAAGGGGCACTTCCGCTTCAGTCAGTGTGTGCGGAGTGCTGAAGTGCGTACTGATTATGCCGATATGCTGGCCGTCGCGGCTCGGGAGCGGCGTGGATTGCACCGCGCGGGCGCCGGCGTCGATCATGACGTCCAGATCAGCAGTACCTTTGAAAATCGGGCTCTCGGTCACGTCTTCGACGACGACTCGGTCGCCCGCGCGCGCGGCAGCGCCGCAGCTGCCCCGGCTTTCATCGACCGTGCGGAAATGGTCCAGGAATCGTTGATTGAGACCTTGGTGAGCGACGATTCTCAACAAGCCCGTCTCGGGTTCGACCAGCTGGATGTTGCCTTTGTCAGTGCCTGTGATCTCCGTCGCGGCCCGAAGGATTTCCTGAAGCAGCGGCTCGAGCCGTTCCGTCCGCGCCAGGCGTGTGGCGACGTCCTGTAATAGCTTCATGCCGGCCAGATCGACGGCGGCGCGGTCTTTTGCGGCTCTCCGTTCAGTGACGTCGGTCGTGATCGAAATATTCTGACGGACCTTACCTGATTCGTCTCGAGAGAACGGCATGCCGCGGCTCAGAAGCCAGCGCCACTCGCCGTCACGTCGGCGGGCGCGGTACTCGATCTCGCTGACCTGCCCATCGAGAGCATCCCGCGATCGTGTGATGTACGCAGCGACCATCGGAATATCGTCCGGGTGGCAGAGGGGTTCGACGTTGTCCTCCATCCGAGCCATTTCATCCCGCGTATAACCGAGCAGAGTCACCACATACGGGCTGATGTAGGAATCTCGCTGAGTCACCAGATCGAACACGCTCAGCGCGGCGGGCGTCAGGTCGGCAATTCGCTGGATGAAGAGTTCGCGGGCCCGCAGCGTCTCCTCCATCCGTCTCCGTTCAGTGAGGTCCTGGAGCAACGCGACGAAGAAATCGACGGCACCATCCTCGTCGCGAACGCATTTCACTGATATCGAGCCGTGAACGATCGTGCCGTCCTTCCGAATCCAGCGCTTGTCGAGCGAATACCCATCGGACTTGCCGGCCATGACGAGGTTGAAATTCGTCACGTCGTACTCGAGATCGTCCGGATGCGTCAGCTCGGCCCACGTCATCTGGAGGAGCTCGTGCCGGTCGTAGCCAAGGACCCGGCAGATCTCGTCGTTGACTTCGACGATCCGTTTTGTGGGGGACGTGATCGCCATGCCGATCAGTCCTAGATCGAAGTAGCGCCGCAGGAGCTCGTCGCCGGCGCGCAACGCCGGGACGGCGTCCTGGTGAGCACCGCCGCTTGCCGATGTCATGATGGCCCTATCCTGACGCAAAAAAGCCCGGCGCTACGGGGTAGCGCCGGGCTTGTCGTGCAAGCAGGCAGTTTGACGGCAAAAAGCTCGTCAGTGCGTCAATGATCTTGATGCCAGCTCGACATGGAGCGTCACGATTCCGCGATTAGTCGCGAGTTCTCGGCGGCCTGCGCCATGCGCCCGTACTCGAGCGGCGTGGTCGCGTACTTCCGCCGGAACTGACGGTAGAAGTTTTTCTTGCTGCGATAACCGACAATGAGCGACACCGCTTCGATCTTCACGCCCTCGCGAATCAGTACTGCGGCGTGTTCGAGACGTACGTGCGTCACCCATTGCCGCACGGTCATTCCGACCTCCTTGCGAAACAGATGGCCAAGGTACGCGGACTGGCGGTCGATCATCTTGCCGAGCGAATTCAGCGTGATGCGCTCGGCGTAGGACTGGTCGATGACATCGAGGATGCGGCGGACGTGAGTGGTCACGGTTGATTCCTCCGGGTGGTTGGGCCCTTCATGGGAGCCCGGAAGGGCAAGTCGCATACCACTCACGTTGACCGGGCTACTCGACGACTTCCGCGTCGACCACGTCGCCATCGCCTGTCTGTCCCGCAGACGACGACCCGCCCGCGGCGCTGTCGGAGACGGGGCGTGACGCGGCCTGCATCAGCGTCTGAGACGCGCGTCGGAGCTCGTCCTGCGCCTGGTGCATCGCGTTCATGTCGCCGCTTCGCAACGCATCGCGAGCTGCGTCGAGCGCTTTGTCCACGGCCGCGCGCTCGTCGGCAGACAGCTTCGTGCCGTGCTCAGCGAGCGCGTGCTGTGTCGAGTACACGAGCGCGTCGGTCGCGTTCCTGACCTCGATCTCCTCGCGCTTCCGGGTGTCCTCCGCCGCATGCGATTCGGCGTCCTTGACCATTCGCTCGACTTCCTCCTTGGTGAGGCCGGAGGACGCTGTCACGGTGATCCGCTGCGACTTGCCGGTCGACAGGTCCTTCGCCGACACCGTCAGGATGCCGTTGGCGTCGAGGTCGAAGGTGACTTCGATCTGCGGTCCCCCCCGCGGCGCCGGCGGAATGCCGGTCAGATGGAACCGGCCGAGCGTGCGATTGTCTTTCGCGAGCGGCCGCTCGCCCTGGAGCACATGAACCTCGACCGACGACTGGTTGTCCGCGGCGGTGCTGAAGGTCTCGGTCTTCTTGGCCGGGATCTTCGTATTGCGGGGAATCAGGACGGTCATCACGCCGCCTATCGTCTCGACGCCGAGCGAGAGGGGAGTGACGTCGAGCAGGACGACGCCCTTGACGTCGCCCGAGAGGACGCCGCCCTGGATCGCGGCGCCGATGGCGACGACCTCGTCGGGGTTGACGCCCTTGTGCGGCTCCCTCCCGAAGAGTTGTGTGACGTGCTCCTGGACCTTCGGCATGCGCGTCTGGCCGCCGACGAGCACGACCTCGTCGATGTCCTTCGCCGTCACACCCGCATCCTTTATCGCGTTCTGCGATGGCGGCGTCGTGCGTTCGATCAGATCCGCGACGAGCGATTCGAGCTTCGCCCTGGTCAGTGTCATCGTCAGGTGCTTCGGGCCGGTCGCGTCAGCGGTGATGAACGGCAGGTTGATGTCCGTCTGAATGACGGAGCTGAGCTCGATCTTCGCCTTCTCCGCCGCTTCGCGCAGACGTTGCAGCGCCATCCGGTCCTTCCGCAGGTCGATGCCGTGGTCCTTCTTGAATTCCTCCGCGATCCAGTCGACCACGCGCTGATCGAAGTTATCGCCGCCGAGATGCGTATCGCCGTTGGTGGCGTTGACCTCGAAGATGCCCTCACCAAGCTCGAGGATTGAGATGTCAAACGTGCCGCCGCCAAGGTCGTAGACCGAGATCTGCTCGTCTTTCTTTTTGTCGAGACCATAGGCCAGCGATGCGGCCGTCGGTTCGTTGATGATGCGCTGCACGTCGAGACTGGCAATCTTCCCGGCGTCTTTCGTTGCCTGCCGCTGGCTGTCGTTGAAATACGCGGGAACCGTGATGACCGCCTGCGTGACCGTCTGCCCGAGATAGGCCTCGGCCGCTTCCTTCAGCTTCCTGAGAATCGCGGCGGAAATCTCCTGCGGGGAATACTGCTTGCCGCGGATTTCGACACGCGCGTCGCCGTTCTTGCCCTCGACGACTTTGTACGGCACCAGCTTGATCTCTTCCTGGACCTCGCCGTACCGCCGTCCCATGAATCGCTTGATGGAGAACACGGTGTTCTCGGGGTTGGTGATGGCCTGCCGCTTGGCGACCTGGCCCACCAGGATGTCGCCATCCTTCGTGAAGGCGACGACCGACGGCGTCGTACGGCTCCCTTCCTGGTTTGGAATGACGACAGGATCGCTGCCTTCGAGGACCGCGACGACCGAGTTGGTCGTGCCCAGATCGATGCCAATGACCTTGCTCATGCTCAACTCCCTCTCTACCGTTCGGAACGTCGAACCGTAACCACGACGAACACGAGGGTCTCGAAGGTCACGAATCGGACTTGGTTTGTTTCGTGTGCTTCGTGACTCTCGTGCTCTTCGTGGTTACGACTCGACGACCCGAACGGTGGTTAGTAAGAGATCGTGATCCGGTTGTCGACCGACGTGACTCCGGGCGCGGACCACGCGGCGCGCTCGGCTTCCTGCCGCTCGGCCCAGGCACGCACGGTGCCCTTCAGCGTGACCTTGCCGCCGTCGACCTCCACCGTGATGCGCTGGGCGTTGGTGCGTGTTTCGGTTGCGATTGCAGTTGCCATATGAGCACTCCCTTCAGCATTGCGATTGCGGTAAGAGGCGCGCGGCCGACGTGATCACGTGATTCCCCACGACCGCCGGTGGCAACGACACGACGAAGCGGCTGCCGCGTTCGAGACCCGCGCTGAATGCTTCAACCGTGCCGCCTTGCAATTCGACGAGCTGCTTCACGATGGCAAGGCCGAGCCCGAAGCCGGAGGCGGCATTCTCGGCCTGGATGAACGGGTCGAAGATGCGACGCAGCGAACCGCCCGGGATCCCACGTCCATTGTCGGCAACCACGAGCGAGACGCGCGCATGATCCTGCTGGATCTGCACCCACACCTGCTCGCCCGCGCGCGTGTGTTTGAACGCGTTGGAGAGGAGGTTTGAGACGACCTGGCGCAGCCGCAACGGGTCCGCCTCGATCCAGACCGCGCTGGCGGGCAGCGACACGTCGAGCTGCTGGCCGTACTGGTCCGCGATCGGCTTCACCGTGTCAACGACCTCGTCGACGACCTTTCGCAGATCGAACCGTGCGCGACGAACCTCCAGCGCGGCCCTGCCGCGCGCCGCGGCGCCAATCAGATCGTCCAGGAGGAGAGTCATGTGGTCGATCTGCCGCTCGATCGTGCGGTACGCATGCTCGCGAACCTGCGTGTCCTCGCACTTTTTCAAGAGCTGCAGCGCCGACTGCATCGGCGAGAGCGGCTGGCGGATTTCGTGCGCAATCTTCGCGAAAAACTCCACGTGTGTGTCGATTGGATCTGGCATGGCGAGCTCCAGCGACGCGGTATTGCCAGACTGGTACCGACGCGATCGGACGCGTTCTTGCTTCGACCCGCCTTCGCGGCTCGTGCCTGACCGCTTCGGCGTGGCAAGCATGCGTCGGCGGATCGCGCTTGCCGCTACGGCGGTGTAGGCCCGCTCACCCTCGGAGGTCCTATGCTCGCCACACTCGCACTCGGTTGGCCGTTGCTCCTTATCCGCGCAGTGTTCGGTCTTGCGATGGGCATCGTCGCGCTGGTATCCCCTCCGTGGTCCACGTTCGGATTCGTTTTCATCATTGCCCGTATGCGTTGGGCGACGGCGCGCTGTCGCTGATGCTCGCGGTGACGGCGTACGATCAGCGCGGCTCCGGCGCGCTCGTGTTCGGGGCGCTCGTCAGGATCGGCGTTGGTGTGTTCGCGCTGGGGCTGCCGGGCGCAACGGCGCTTTGGCCGCTCGTGGCAAGAGGCGACGCGGTCGATCCGCGCTGGGTCATCGGTCCCTACGCGCTGCTCTTCGGCTTCACGCTGCTAGCGCTGCGCCTGCGACAACTGGCGCTCGAGATCGCTGAAGAAACCTAGACCCCGAAGATGTTTTCAACCACGAAGGTCACGAAGAACACGAGGAAAGCCTATTTGGCTTCGTGGCCTTCATGGTTAAGACCGTTACACCGCGGCGACGACGAGCTTGCGCAGTTTGACGCCAAGCGAGATCAGAATGATGCCCGCGGTCATCGCGTAGGCGCCGAGGATCCAGGAGATCCCGACGGCTCCGGCCAATGGAAACGCAAACACCATGACGCCGAACAGGATTGAGACGATCCCGCTCAGGACGAGCATCCACTCCCCCGTGATCACCTGACGCAGACGAATCGCCGCAACGATCTCGAAGACGCCCGTGATGATTGCCCACGCGCCGATGAACAGGATCAGCACCAGCGCGCTGATGGCCGGCCACATGAAGGTCAACACGCCGGCGGCGATACCGACAACGCCCTGCAGCACGTGCGCCCACCGGCCGTGCGCGCCCGTGCGTGAGAACCCGAGCACCAGGTTCGTGATGCCGTCGACAATCGCGTAGACCCCGAAAATTACGACGAGCGCAGCGATCGTGATGCCCGGCCACAGGAACGCAATGATCCCGACCACGACGCCGACGATCCCTCTCACAATCAGTGCGGAAGATCCGTCCATCTGTCACCCCCTGCGAACGGATGCGCAAGCGTGGTGCCGGCATCAGCCGCCACGTATGCCGAGCCAGGGCGGCCGGCGGCCCGTGCGAGGGTTCGCGAAGTCGTGACTTTTCGATGGGAACGCCGGCCGGCTCATCGCGCACTTCGGCTTGCCGCGCGCGACGTCGGGGGTGTACATTGCCGGGGCCACGGCTCCTGTTGTCATGTTCCTGACAGCAGTCGCACACGAAACTAACTCGAGGGAGCGCACATGCGAAGACGCTTACCGATGCTGCTGACCGCGCTGACGGGTCTCGCCGCCGGTTACCTTTTGAACGATCAGCTGATCACAGCGCAGCAGGCCGGCGCGCCGACGATTGCGGCCATCGCCACTGAGAAAGGCGGCCAGGACGTCTTCGGACCGTATGAAGTCGCCGCCGACTGGCCGAAGGACCTGAACACGATTCCGGGTCACGAGGCGTGGACGTTCGGCGCCGGCCAGAGCGTTTTCGCCGAAAGCGCGAATCACGTGTTCGTCCTCGAGCGCGGCGAGCTGCCCGCGATTCAGACACCGCGGACGCAGAAGCTGCCGCAGTTCGGTCCCAGCATCGCGTTTCCGATCGGCCGACTGCCGTGGCGCGATGCCACCTCGGCCAGCCCTCCTGGAAATGGCGGGACAGGGGCGCTTGCCGAGGAGGGCATCCAGGCATGGGAGCGCGCCGGCAACAAGATGGGTGTTGACGCGCGTTGGGAGCACTGCGTGCTCGTCTTCGACGCCCAGGGCAACCTGATCGAGAACTGGACGCAGTGGGACTCGATGATGCAGCGTCCCCACTTCGTCGCGATCAGCCCCTACGATGCGCAGAAGAACGTCTGGATTATCGACGACCACAAGCATGCCATCCACAAGTTCACGCACGACGGCAAGACAAAGCTGATGACGATCGGCACCTACGGCGTGCCGGGCGCCGACGGTACGCACTTCAACCGTCCGACGTACATGGACTGGTTCCCCGACGGCGGCTTTGTCGTGGCCGACGGATACAACGGCACCCGCGTTGCGAAGTTCGACAAGGACGGTAAGCTCCTGGCGGCCTGGGGCGAGAAGGGCTCGAACATGAACGACACGCGCCCCGCCTTCTTCAACAACGTCCACGGCATCTCGATCGATCCGAAGACCGAGCGCATCTTCGTCAACGACCGCGGCAATCACCGCGTGCAGGTCTTCGACAAGAACGGCAAGTTCCTCGATCAGTGGAGATTCGGCGACAATCCGTCCGACGTGCACCTGTTCCACATCATGAGCGACGGCTATCTCTGGGCGGCCGATCGCGGCACCAACAAGATCCTCAAGTACGACCTGAACGGCCACTTCATGTATTCGTGGGGCACGTGGGGCGACTTCCCTGGCGGCTTCTGGGGCGTGCACGGCATGAGCGTCGATCCGGACGGCAACTTCTACGTGGCCGAAGTCGACAACGGCGGCGCGCAGAAGTTCAAGCCGCGCGCCGGCGCCAACCCGGCGTACATGATGGGCAAGCCTATTCGCGTGGCGTGGAAGTAAAGGGTAAGTCCCAAAACCCAAATCCCAAATCCCAAATCCCAAGAACCATGTTTTGATTTGGGGTTTGGGATCTGGGATTTGGGGTTATCGTGAAACACACACCGGCTCTCGTCGTCGTTTTCGCAACGGTCCTTTACCTCGGTCCTCTTTTCCTCGACGCCCCCCTCACTGATCCCGACGAAGGCCTCCACGCGGTCATCGCGCAGGAGATGCATGATCGCGGCGACTTTCTTGTCCCGCGTTTCCTTGGCCGCGCGTTTCTGGACAAACCGATCCTGTTTTTCTGGACTCAGCTGGCGTCGATCAGCGCGTTCGGCATGAGCACCGCGGCGGCGCGACTGCCGGGGATGCTGTTCGCGCTCCTTGGCATTGTCACGACCGGCTGGCTTGCTCGGGTGCTCTTCGATCGAGCAACCGGGCTGACTGCCGCAACGTGCTACGCGACGATGGCTCTGCCGTTCCTGTTGGCGCAGGCGCCGGTGCACGATATGGCGCTGGTGCCCCTCACCAATCTCGCCCTGGGGCTTCTGTGGCGAGTGAGGGTAAATCCCAAACCCCAAATCCCAAATCCCAAATCCCAATACCTCGATGTGGGACTTGCCGGCGCAGCGCTGGGATTGTCAATTCTGACGAAGGGACTCGGTGGCGTCGCGATTGTCGGGATCGGGTACGGCGCTTATCTGCTCCTGACACGCGGGATCACAGGGACCGTCGTGTGGCAGGGGATTGCGGTGCTTGCCATTGCCGTTGTCATCGCTCTGCCGTGGTACCTCGCCATGGAGGCGCGTGAGCCGGGATACGTCCGGTACTACTTCATCGATCGGCATCTGCTGGGGTTTGCCACGGACACCCAGCGTCACGCCGGGCAGCCGTGGTGGTTCTACGTTCCGCTCGTTGTCGGCGGAGGAGTGCCTTGGAGCCTTTATGTGCATCGGGGGAACCATAAAGGTGTGCTCCACGGTGCGCCGGAGCTTCTGCTCTGGACATGGCTCGTCGGAGCGCTTGTGCTGCTCAGTGTGTCAGGGTCGAAGGCCGTCACCTATGTGTTACCGGCGATGCCCGCGCTCGCGATTCTCGCGGCGCGTGCGTGGGTCACCGCCTTGTCGGCGGGATCGCGTGACGGAACCGTCAATCCGCTGCGCGCGGCGGTTCTGGCTCACGCGACCATCTTCTTCGTCATTGCCGCGATGACGCCGTGGGCGGCGAGCCGTTTCGGCGATCAGCCGGTCAGGGCAGGGGAGGCGGTCGCGTTCGCCGTCTTGAGCGCCGTGTGGCTGTGGCTGGTGAACTCTCTCCGGCGACGCCCGGCCGCGCATGCATGGCCGAGACTGGTCGTTGCCACCGGCGTGACGTATGTGCTGGCGTACGCGTTGCTCGGGCCGCCCCTCGCACAGGCACATTCGGCCCGCGATCTGGCCGGATACTTCAGCACACCGAGCCGACTTCCACGCACGATCTACATCATGGACGGGCGCGTATCGTTCGTGTATTACTTCCGGCCTGACGTGCGACGCGAACTACGCGAGAATCAGATCCAAAGCGTGAGCGTGGAACAGCTGGCCGCGATGCAGCCATTTCCCAGCGACGCCGTGGTCGCGCTTCCCGCCGACCTTGCTGGCCGACTGTCGCGTGTTCCGCAACTGGCTGGCGCATCGCGTCAGGGCGCCGGCCGCTACATCGTCGTAAAGCCCTGAGATAAGAAAAAAAGAGGCGGTCTGCAGCGTATAGCCGCAGACCGCCTCCAGTCGCGTTCGTCCGGCTTAGAAGGTGAACCGGGCGCCGAGCTGGAGCTGGCGCGCGTAGCCGATACCGGGCACGTAGTCCGTGGGCTGCCGGAAATTCGTGCTCCGGGAGTTACCCGAGAAGGCACCGCCGAAGTTGGCTGTGTTGAACAGGTTGAAGGCCTCCACAAACACCCCGACCCTTCGGGAGTCCCCCGCGCCGAGGTTGAAGAACTTCGTCGTGCGCAGGTCGAACAGGTACGTCGGGTCGCCCCGTCCCGCGTTGTACGACACCTGTTGACCTGTGGCCGGATCGATGTAGCGGTCGTTGTTGGTCCCATCCGCATTGAGGTCGGCGCCGGCCGTCAGCTGGTACGGGCGGGCGCTCGCCAACTGGACAATCGGCGAGAGCTGGATGCCGTACCCCACGTCGAACACGCCGATCGCCACGAAGCGGTGGCGCTCGTCGCTCCCCGTCGGGCCCCATTCGCCGTCCGCCAGCGGAGCAAACGCGTCCTGCGGCGCCGGGGCGCCGCCCCGTGCCATCGACACCCCGCCATACGCATACGCGCGCGCGAGGGTGTAGTGCGTCTGGAGCGTCACACGCGACAGGCGTCGCTGGAGCTTGATCGTCATCGCGTCGTACTGGGACTTGTTCCCCGCCCAGAAGATGTTCACGTTGTTGAGATAGTTGGGGGTTCCGAAAACACGCGCAAACGCCGGGGCCAGCACGCGCGTGCCGTTCACGATCGGATTGATGTTCAGCGTCCTGAACTCGTTCCTCCCCATCGAATGCGTGAAGTCAACCGACACGCTCGTGTTGTTCGCCAGCTCGTGGGCATAGCCGATATGCGCCACGTGGCTGCGAGGATCCGTGAAGTTGGAGTCCAGAATCTGGCCGGTGGCGCCGAGCGGCAATGTGTTCGATTCGGTCGGCTGCGCCGGCACCGGGTCGATGCCCAGGCGGTACGTCGCCAGCTGTCCCACGCCAATCGCCGTGTTCGTCCGCGTCGCCAGGACGTTCAGGGGCCGCCTGTTCTGCGAGAAAATGTCCGAGACGTTCCCCCCGTTGATGTTGAACTCATCGAAGTACAAGCCGTAACCGCCCCGCAGCACCCGCCGCCCATCGCCCGAGAGATCGTAGGCAAAGCCGACCCGCGGCGAGAAGTCCGTAAGCGGCGTCTTCGGCAGAGCGGCGTGTGGATCGCCAATCGCCTTCAGCGCGAGCAGCGTCGCGTTGTTCTCGAAATGCTGCTGATCGTAGAAGTTGAAGTCGGCATCCCAGCGGATACCCAAGTTCAACGTGAGACGGTCCTTTACGCGCCAGTCGTCCTGGAACCACGTCATGACCTGCTGTGCGTCAAGGAGCGAGTCCGCGAGGACAGGATTGGCCTGCTGCCACGTCCGTACGATGCCGGGCGTCTGGAAACCCTGGGGATAGCGCCCGTTGCTGTTGCTGTAGATCACCGACGGATCGTCGAAGAAGGTCAGCGTCGCGAAGTGCTCGTTGCCGTTCATCAGGCCGATGTCGTTGAGATAGTTGAAATTGGCTCCCAGCTTCAGCGCATGCGTCCCGATTTGCAGCGAGACGTCGTCCTTAATCTGAATGAGCTGGGTATCGGTGATCGATCCGGCTCCGCCTCCCGCGCCGGTATTGACGGTCGGGAACGACAAGCGAGGCGGGAATATCTTCACGTTGGGGAAATCCCGCGTGTAGTGCTCGCCCGTGATGGCGCTCGTCGCATCACTGAGGCGATACAGACTGTTGATCTGTCCGGTGATCTGATTCAATCCCCGGTTTCCCATTACCCAGCTATGCTGACCGACAGCGCTCCACATCCTGATGGCGCTGTTCTCCGGCTCGCGATTGTCGTTGCTGGGGCTGAAGACCACCGCGTCCCGGTAGTCGCGCTGTCCCGCGTAGCGGAACATCAAGCCCTGCGTGTTGGTCACTTGCGCGTTGCCTTTCAACGTGTACATCAGGAGGCTCAACGGCCTGGGAGCCGCCGTCGGATGGTTCGGATTGACCAGCCCGGACGGCAGCGACCCTGCTCTTGTGGCGGCCACGAGTACTTCCTGCTCTCTGAACAGGTTTTCGGGCACGGTCACCCGCAGGTCTTCTCTGACCTTTTCGGCTGCGCCGAAAAAGAAGGCGCGGTTACGAAGGATTGGCCCTCCGAGTGATCCGCCGAACTGCTGGCGGCTGTACGGGACCTTGTCGCGGTTAGCGACCTCCGTGAAGTAGTCCTTCCACTGCATGGAATCATCGCGGTCGAACACGAACCCGGAGCCGCGGAACGCGTTCGTGCCGGACTTGGTCACCATCGTCAGGGCCGCGCCCGCCCCACGCCCGTCGGCTGCGGTAAACTGACTCGTGGCAAGCTGGAATTGCTCCATGCCTTCCGCCGTGTAGGTCATCAGCGGTCCGCCGAACTGGTTGTCGCGGTTGTCCGCGCCGTCGACGTTCGGGATCACGTTCGTGCCCGAGCCTCCGCCGTACGACACGCTCCCGACGTTTTCCTTGCTCCGGTGCGCCGGGGCGATCTGCACCGCGCCCGGGAGCAGCGCCAGCATGCCGCTGAGGCTGCGCGTGATCATCGGCAGACTTTCGAGCTCTTTCGCCTCGATGCTCGATGCAACCTTGGATTGCGTTACTTCGATCAGCGGAGCATCCCCGGTTACGGTGACGGCTTCGGTGACGTTCGCCAGCGCAAGCTTGAAGTCGATCGTGATCGTCGAATTGACCGCCAACGTCACGCGCTCCCGGACCGACGTCTGGAACCCGGGCAGCTCCGACTGGATGTTGTAGATGCCGGGATCGAGCCCCGGTAGGAAGAACGCACCCTCATCGTTGGTGACGCTCGTACGCACCACTCCGGTGCTTGTGTTGGTGACCGTGACGGTCACTCCTGGCAGGACGGCGTCACCCTGATCCAGGGCCCGCCCGTTGAACGTGCTCGTGCCCTGCGCAAATGTCAGTTCGGTGCTCATCAGCACCAGGCCCAGAATGAGCCATAACGCACGCCGCACACCGAGGTCCGACAGCCGCATATACATGTACCTCCTGCTCCTTCACCGCGTGATCGCTGTTCGTTTCAGGTAGTTCTTAGACTGTATCCCCCAGGGCGCTGGGGTTGATGTCGCGCCCGGTCGCACCCGATGGTGCGCCGGCCGCGTGATCCCGGGGTTGCCGGAATGAACGCGCGCGATGTCCTGTAGGCTGAGCAGGATATCACGGGTCCGGGGGGCCAAGGATCGCCGAGCGGTTCGTTCGGGCCCCGGGGCGGTATATCATCCGCCGAAGGTCGATTTCACGGAGTTCGCCCCTGAGTTGGGGCGAAATGATGGAGGTTCGATGTTGAAGAGCATGTTGGCCGGGATCGTAATCGTTGCCACCTGCGCGGTGGCCGCACTGCAGTCACAGGGCGCCGGCCGGGGAGGCGGACAGGCCGCGCGTCCGGAGTTCCCGACTGCGAAGCAATTCGCGGAATCGAAGGACGCCCAGGCGCACGTCGCCGCCGCGATGAAGATTGGCGGCTCCGATATGGCCGCAGAAGCGAAGTGGTTCTGCACCGCCACCGGCCCGCAGCGCGTCGCGCTGGCGCGCCAGGCGGCCGGGTTGCCGCGGATCCCGACGGAACCGGTCGGCCCGATTAAGCTGTTCGACAACCTGTACTACGTCGGCTTCAACGACGTCGGCGCATGGGCGGTCCCCACCAGCGCCGGCATCATCCTGTTCGACACGTTGAACAGCACCGCCGACGCGACCAATGTCATTGAACCGGAAATGAAGAAGGCGGGTCTCGATCCGGCGCAGATCAAGTACGTCCTTCTCGGGCACGGCCACAACGATCACACCGGCGGCGCGTCGTACCTGCAGACCAAGTACGGCGCCAAGGTGCTCGCGGCGATGCCCGACTGGGACGCCATCGCGCGCGCGGTCCGTCCTGACCGTCCCCAGGCGAAGCCCGACATGGATGTCACCGACGGAGAGAAGCTGACGCTCGGCGATACCACAGTGACGCTGGTGCGCTTGCCCGGTCACACGCCCGGGACAATCGGCATGGTCGTGCCCGCGAAGTTCAAAGGGCAGACACACATGGTGATGATCATGAGCGGCACGCAGATGCCGACCCAGGAGTCGCTTGATTCGTTCAAGCACGTGTTCACGGACTATGCGAAGGCTCAGCGCGTCGAGACGTTTCTCGGCAGCCACCCGGACATCCTGATGAACAGCCTGACTGCGATGGAGGGTGTCCGCGACAACTATCCGACGGGGAACCACCCACTGCTGATGAGTGCTGCGAAGGCTGGCCGCTACTCGGACATCATGCTCGAGTGCGCACGAGCGAGACTCGCCGCGATGGCGACGGCCGGCGGCTCGCAATAGCCTCACCAATTCCCAACTTCCAACTCCCGACTCCCAAGGCGTCTTGGGATTGGGAGTTGGGTGGTTTTGGTTGGGATTTCGGGTTTGGGATTTGGGGTTTGGGATTTACCTCTAGTCCCACTGGTGTTCGACGCCATGGCCTCGCGCCTGGTCACCATGTGCAGGCGTCACGAACCCCAGCAGACAGCCGGGTGAGCCATCCCTGAGGAGATGGCACCGCACACTGATTTTGTCACCAGGTTTGACGTCTTCCTTCTTCACGCCGTTTCTGGTGATCGCCATGGGCCCGGCGGCTTCGAGCGCCCACACAGCCGGCTCCCCGCCTTTCGCGTCTTTGACCTCCAGGTAGACCCACGAGTGCGGGAGGAGGTAGTGGATCTCCGTGACCGTTCCCTCCATGGTCGTCCACTTCGTGACTTCGTAGGCGTTGTGGGAATGGTGCGCCGACAGGGGCACCGCCACCAACATCACGAACAGGGCCGCCAGTCCGAAGAACTTCCGCTGCATGCTCACCCTCCAAAGAATTCAAGATTCAAAATGCAAAATGCAAAATTGAATTGTGCAATTTGAAATTTCATTTTGCATCTTGCATTTTGCATTGGGATCACCGCCCGGGTTGACCCTGGCCCTGGGCGCCCTGACCCCCCTGCCGACCCTGACCGGCGCGGGGGGGCTTCGGATATCCGTTTGAGTAGATCATCAGGCCGTCATACGAGTAGCGGACCGGCTTGTACTCCTCGTCGAGGAATTGTATGGAGATCTGGAACCAGTTCGCCGCCGGCGCGTTCTTGGGTACGGTGGCCTCCGCGATATAGAGACGGTTTTCGTGCATGTGGACCACGGCGTACGTGCGGGATTCATCCGGGTTGATGACATGGACCTCATGCCCTTCGATGAGGTCCGAGTTGTAGTACGCGAGATGCGTCACCTTGGCCGCCTTCTCGACGAATGTCCATGTCGCGTACATCATCGCGCCGCGTATGTCCTTCACACCGTCGTCCTGGCAACTGTCTCCAACCAGATCTCTGCGTTGCTGGGGAGTAAGACCGGGACGATTGGCTCCCGCGTCCTCGAGGCACTTCGCGTTTCGCGTCGCGTGTATTTGTAGCGCGCCCCTGTAGTCGATCACCGTGACCTTGTAGCGGTTCCGGCCGGCGTCGGATGTATAGATGCGCCCAGGCAAGGTGATCCGATACTCATCGGGATAGGTGATCTCCTGCACCTTCGGCGCACCTGGAAAATCGATCGAGAAGTAGTCGGTCTTGCTGACGTACTTGATCGGATCTGCTTGGCCTTGGGCGAAGGCAGGCCCCGCAACACACAGCAGCAACGCCGGAAGGACCGGATTCACGCGCATGGTCTATCCTCCTGAGCTCTCGTCGTAATCGTCCGCAGTCAGGCGGAACGCGCGCAGTTTACACCCACGCGCGAGCTCCCCGGCACGACGCCGAAAAAGAAATGGCCGGCAGGGGCCGGCCATCACGCGCGGTGCATCGGCTGGCAGCCTAGTCCCACTGGTGCTCGACGCCGTGACCGCGCGCCTGATCACCATGTGTGGGCGTCACGAATCCGAGCAGACAGCCGGGGGAGCCATCCCTGAGCAGATGGCACCGCACACTGATTTTGTCGCCAGGTTTGACGTCTTCCTTCTTCACGCCGTTTCTGGTGATCGCCATGGGCCCGGCGGCTTCAAGCGCCCACACGGTCGGTTCCCCGGCTTTCGCATCCTTGACTTCGATGTAGACCCACGAATGGGGGAGGAGGTAGTGGATTTCCGTGACCGTCCCTTCCATGGTCGTCCATTTCGTGACTTCGTAGGCGTTATGGGAATGGTGCGCCCACGCCGGCAACGCCACCAGCATCACGCTCACGGCCGCAAGGCCCAACAATGTCCGCTGCATGCTCACCCTCCTGCGTTCAACTATCATTTCAGAACTAGACATCACCGGGCTGGCTGACCCTGCGCCCCGCCCTGTCGGCCCTGACCCTGCGCACCCGGCCCCTGTCCACCCTGACCGCCGCCGCCCTGGCCTGCACGGGGGGTCGGCCTTCCATTCGCGTAAAGCTGAAAGCCATCCCACGTGTAGCGGACCGGGTTGTACTGAGCGTCGAGGAATCGCAGAGAGATCTGGAACCAATTCGCGGCCGGTGCGCCCCGGGGTACGGTTGCCTGCGTGATGTAGAGACGGTTTTCGTGCATATGGACAGTTGCGTAGGTGCGGGATTCATCGGGGTTGATGGTGTGAATCTCATTGCCTTGAACAAGGTCCGTGTTGTAGTCAGCAAGATGCGTCACCTTCGCGGCCTTTTGAATGAAATTCCACGTCGCGTACATGATCGCGCCGTGCATCTCTTCCGGACCGTCATCCTGGCAGGCGTCGCCAACCGCGTCTCTGCGCTGCTGCGGGGTGAGACCGGGACGATTGGCGCCCGCGTCCTCCATGCATTTGGCGTTTCGCGCCTCGTGAATTTTTATCGCGTCCCTATAGTCGATCACCGTCACCGAGTAGTGGTTCCGGCCCGCGTCGGATGTATAGATGCGCCCCGGCAAGGTGATTCGATATTCGGAGGGATAGGTGATCTCCTGAATCTTGGGCGCAGCTGGAAGATTGACGCTGAAATAGTCTGTCTTGCTGACGTAGTCCGTCACTTCTTGATCTGGAGAGAAGATGCTCGGGGCCTGCGCGAACGCATACAGCGGGCTCAACAGAACGAGCGCTGCGGGGATCAGTCGAATCGGGCGCATGGTGTGTTCTCCCATCTCTCGTACGTTGTCGGCGTCTTCAGCGCGTGCCAGGCGCCAGCGCGGCGAGTCGCGCGCTGCCGCACTCGAGCATTATCGCCAAGTACCGGCCGAACCGCTCTTCACCAAGGAGGTAGGGGTGAGCGCCCGCCGGATACTGCTGGCGAAGCGCCGCCATCGTCGGAAGGGTGTTGACCAGGCCGCCCGGATGACTGTTCAGCGCGGTCTCGGCCTTCAGCGGCCTGGCGATGTCGTTGAACACGTGCTGGAACGCTGCAAACGACGCAGCCGAGGTCATCTGCGTTCCGCTCATGATCATCGCCGTGTGCGGTGTGCCGTGGTGCTTCACCGGAACAAACATCGCGAGCGATCCCGGCGTATGGCCGGGCGTAATTCCGATCGTGATCGTCGTATCGCCGAGCGTGATTTTCTGGCCGTCAGTCAGGATCAGGTCGCGCTTCGGGCGCGGCCTGTTCGCCTGCTGCGCGGTCGCATTCGGATTGACGCGCTCGACCATCTCCCAGTCGGTCGCGCTCAAGCCGACGCGCGCTTTGTACTTGTCCTGAAAGTAGGAGGCGCCGCCCCAATGGTCCGCATGCCCGTGCCCGACGATCACGTATTTGACGCTCGCCGGATTGAGCCCCACTTTCATCAAGTCGGGGGCGAAAATGGTTTCGGCCTCCTGAACGGTATTGAGCGCGTCGATCAGGATGATGCCATCGCTGGTGGGAATGGCCCACGCGCCGACGTCATTGAAGCCGATGTAGTAGAGATTGTCGAAGATCTTCACCGGCTCGATGTGCACGTCCGGCACCGGCGGCAGTCCTTGGGCTTGTCGCGCCACTGCCTCTCGCTGGACACCCGTCGCGGTGCAGAACCCTTTCGCTTGGTCGACAAGATCGGTTTTCGCCAGCGTCATCGCTGCCGCGATGTGTCGCTGACCCTCCTGGGATTCCGCCAGTTGTTTCTCTGTCGGGAAGCCCGCGGGCGGCGCAGCGTTCCCGCGGCCACCACCCTGGCCGGCAAGGTGTGACGGCCATACGGTCGCCATGTAGACGGCGACAACCATTCCGGTCAAACTCTTCTTCGACATCGCGCTTCCTCCAAAAGAATTGAGATCCGCGTCAGAAGAGGAACCGGGCGCCCAGTTGCAGCTGGCGTGGGTACCCGATCCCCGGGATGAACCCCCCGGACGGCTGACGGAACAGCACGCTCCGGCCGTTACCGGTGTAGCTCCCGCCGAAGTTGGCGTTGTCGAGCACGTTGAAGACCTCGGCAAACACGGCGAGCCGCCGCTCGCTCCCCAGCGCGAAGAACTTCGTCCCCCGCAGATCCAGGACCACCGTCGAGTCCCCTCGTCCGGCATTAATCGACATTTGCTGGCCGGTCGCCGGATCGATCCACCGATCGTTGTTGTTCCCATCCGCGTTCAGGTCGCTGCCGGCCGTCAGGTTGTACGGGCGTGCGCTGGCCAGCTGGAATACAGGCGAGAGCTGGATGCCGTACGGGAACTCGAGCACGCCTGTAGCCACCATGCGATGGCGCTCGTCTTGTGGGGTGGGCCCCCACTCGCCCGGCGCGAGCGGATCGAACGAGTCCTGCGGTGCTCCCGACCCACCGCGAGCCGCAATTGAGCCGCCATACGCGAAGGCTCTTCCGAACGTGTAGTGCGCGCTGAGGGTCGCGCGCGGGAGGCGCCGCTGAAATTTGAAGGTGAGCATGTCAACCTCGGACGATCCGATCGACGTTCTGACATTCACGGCGCTGAGCACGTCGGGGCGTCCAAGGACCCGGGTGAAGTCCGGGGCCAGCACACGCACGCGGTTGACCAGGGGATTGATGTTCACCGCCATGAGCCCTCTCGTCCCCGTTTGGTGTGTGTAATCGACCGCGAACATCGTATTTGCCGCCAGCTCATGGGCATAGCCGATGTGCGTGTGGTGCACGCGCGGATCGACGACGTTCGGACCAATCCACTCACCGGTGGAGTTGCGCGGCAACGAGTTCCCTTCGGTGGGCTGCGCCGGAAATGGATCGATACCGAAGCGATACGTAGCCAATTCGCCGACGCCAATCGCCGTATTCGTCAGGACGGCCAGGGCGTTCAGCGGACGGTGGTCCTGCGGCGCGATGTCGCTTATCGCCTGGTGGTTGATCTGATCGAAGTAGAGCCCGTAGCCGCCGCGCAGCACCCGCCGGCCATCCCCCGCCAGGTCGTAGGCGAATCCGATTCGCGGCGAGATGTCCTTGTACTGCGTTTTTGGCAACCCGGCGTTAGGATTCCCAATCGCCTCTAACACCAGCCTCGTCGCATTGTTCGCGTAATACCGCTCATCCCGGAAGTTCCAATCGATGTCGTAGCGCAGCCCCAGGTTCAGCGTCAGGCGCGGCGTCGCTCGCCAGTCGTCCTGGAACCACGCCGAGAATTGACGTGCGTCCTTGAGGGAGTCGGCCCAGGACCCGACGCCGTTCAGCGCCCCGCCGTTGGCTTGCTGCCACCGCGACACGATCCCTGGTGTCTGAAAGCCCTGCGGATAACGCCCGTTGCTGTTGCTGACAATCACCGACGGATCATCGAAGAACGTCAACGTCGCAAAATGCTCGTTCGCGTTCAGGGTCCCCATCCGGGGCAAGTAGTTGTAGTTCCCGCCGAACTTCAGTGCGTGGGTCCCCGTGAGCAGCGACACATCGTCGCGGATCTGGATGACGTCTGTATCCGTCCGGGAACCACCGGCGCCGCCGGCGCCGGTGTTGACCGACGGGAACGCCAGCCGGGGCGGAAAGAAGTTCACGTTGGGGAAGTCTCTCGAATAGTGCTGTCCCGTGACGGCACTGCGCAGATCGCTCAGGCGGTCGTTATGGTTCATGTGGCCGGTAATCTGGTTCAAGCCGCGGCCGCCCAAAACCCAGCCGTGCTGGGCGACGGCGCTCCAGAAATGCTGATAACTGTCCTCCGGCTCGCGCAAATCATTGTTCGGCGAGGTAAAGGTGACGGCCCATCGAGTGTCCACCTGGCCCGCGAAGCGTCCCATCAGCGAGTGATTGTTATTGAGCTGGAGGTTCGTCTTGAGCGAGTACATGTTCAGGTGATGTGGAATGGCCCCGGCTCGCGGATGGTTCGCATTCACCAGCCCGGACGGCAACCTCCCGGCGGCCGTGGCGGCCACGAGCAGCTCCAGCTCGTCGAACTGCCGGTTCGGTACGGGGATGCTCGTGTCCTCGTTGACGCTTTCGAACGCGCCGAAGAAGAACATCCGGTTTCGCAGGAGCGGCCCACCGAGTGATGCGCCCCACTGCTGGCGGCTGAAGGGGACCTTGTCCAGATTATCGCGTTTCGAGAAGTAGTCCTTCGCGGTCAGCGCCTTATCCCGGGCAAAGAGGAACCCCGAACCGTGGAGCAGGTTGGTCCCTGACTTGGTCACCATCGAGATCGCGACGCCGCCCGTGCGCCCATCCGCCGCGCTGAACTGACTCGAGGCGAGCTGGAATTGTTCGAGGCTCTCGAGCGTAAAGTTCATTAACGTCCCGCCCTGGCGGTTGTCCCGGTTGTCTGCGCCGTCGACCGTCGCGCTCACGTTCGTGCCTGAGCTTCCCCCGAAAGAGACGTTCCCGACACTCTGTTTGGTCCGATCGATCGGCGCCATCGGCGTCGCTCCGGGAAGCAGCTCCAGCATCCCGTTGATGCTGCGTGTGATCATCGGCAGGTTCTGGAGCTCCTGCGTTTCGATGGTCGACGCAAACTTCGACTGCGTCACTTCGATGAGCGGAGCCTCGCCCGTCACGGTGAGCGTCTCTTCCACTCCCGCGAGGGCGAGCCTGAAGTCGAGGGTGATGGTCGTGTTGATCGTCAACGTCACGCGGGTGCGCGTCGCTGAGGAGAACCCGGACAGATCCGTTTTGACGTCGTAGACGCCGGGTTCGAGCCCCGGCATGCTGTACACGCCCTCGGCATTGGTCACGGTCGTACGCACCACGCCCGTGCTCGTGTTGGTCGCGGCGATTGTCACTCCCGGCAGGACCGCGTCGCCCTGATCGAGGACCCGCCCGTTGAACGTGCTCGTGGCCTGCGCGAAGACCGACGAGGTCATCAGCATCATCCACGTGGACAATAAACACGCATGGCACACACGATAGCCGCCAAATAGCTTCATAGTCTCTCCTCAGTGACACCTGGCCCGCCGTACGAAAGGGCGTCGGTAACTTACGGGAGCGTGGCTATAACGAGAGCGCGGGCGATATGAAAGAGCGAGTGCGGCTGTTTATGACGGGGAGCGTGGGCCGATCGCCGCCGGTCGTCCGATTGGCGGCGCGAACGTATCAATTCCTTAACATGACGTCAAGCGCACAACCGGGAATGCACGTGCTTGTTGTGCGCGCGCCGGCAGCCACGAATGCCACGAAGACGAATCGGCGTCTTTGTGGCTCTCGTCATGGAGCAAGCAGCGGAATGCTGTTGACGGCTGGCGGGCGCGGCCGAGCTTCCAGGAAGGCGTAGATGGTGGCCAGATCCTGGTCCGAGAGCACCTTTGCGGTGTACGGAGGCATGTCACCCGCCGGATTTCGCACATAGGTTCCGAAGCGTGCGAACGGGATCGGGTTCGGCCCCAGCCGCGGCCCCTGAGCTCCCCCTTGCCCTTCGTTCGCGTGACATTCGTAGCAGCCGATCTTCTTGTAAAGCATCGCGCCAGCCGCCACGCTTCCGGCTGGAGGCGCCGCGGTCTGAGCGGATCGCACGGCGGGGGAGTGCAGGTACGCGTAAATATCAGTCAGGTTCCGATCCGATATCGCCTCCGCGCTACGCGCCGGCATTGTGCCGGTCGGCTTGCGGACATACGCGATGAACGCCTGAAGCTGGAGCGCGCTTGTTGCAATCCGCGGCGCTGCGGCGGTTCCGCTGCCATCCGTTCCGTGACACGTATCACAGCCGGTCTGCGTGTATGACAGCCGACCGCTGACAACGCCTTGATCAGTGCCGGGCTGCGGCGCGCGCGCAGCCTGTCCTGCCTGCGCGACGACGCCTGCCATCAGCGTGACCGCCATAATCACGACCCTGACGGCCGCGGTGCCGCGAAATCCGATTCGCATGTCCGACTCCTCAGCGCACCTGCGTGACGACGTCGACGAGCGCCGGTTCGCCTCGCTTGACGACGGCAATGGCGCGCTTGAGCGCAGGTCCCAGATCGGCGGGATTCGTGATCGGCCCCTCGGCGTAGACACCGAGGCTTTGCGCGAGCTTCGCGTAGTCGATGTTCGGGTCAGTCAGCTCACTTCCGATCGTGCCGCGATCGACGCCGCGGTTGCGCGCGTTGCACATCCGCTGCACGTGCATGAGCTCCATGTGGTACGCACGGTTATTGTTCATGACGCTCAGGAGCGGAATGCGATGATGCGCTGCGGTCCACAGCACACCCGGCGCGTACATGAAGTCGCCGTCCGTCTGGATGGCAACTGACAGCCGGCCGTGACGACGGTTCGCAAGTGCGCCACCTACTGAAGCGGGAGCGCCATACCCGATGCCGCCGCCGCCGGCATGGCCGAGCCACTGATACGGCTTGTCGAAATTCCACAGCTTTCGGGGCCAACCGCCAGTCGCGTCGGTGTAATAGTTTGAGACCAGCGACCAGTCTTCATTCCTGATCTGCGCCCAGACTTCCGCGCTGAGTCGAGCCGTGCTGACCGGGCTGGCATCCCACGCGTAGGTTGCGGCCACGCGCGAGCGCTCGGCTGCGGCGCGGCTTGCTTCGGCCAGTTTTGCGCCACGCTCCTGGAAGACGCGCTTGCGGTCGCCGGTGGTGAGGCGTTTGACGGCCTCGATGAGGGAAGGCAGCGTGGCTTCACCGTCCGCGGCAATCGCCAGATCGAGGTCCTGCAGGCGCCGGAAGTCCTGGTAATTCGCGCGGACGTAAAGATCTCCCGTCGTAATCGTGATCAGTTTCGCCGTGGGCTTCGCGATCCGATGCGTCGAGCGGTGCAGCTGATCGCGCAAAGTGTTTACGGTGGCCCAGAAGTCGCTCACTTCGAGGCCGAGGATCACGTCTGCCTCTCCCACCGCCGCCGCGGCGCGCTGGGTCTGGTTCAGCTGGTGGCGCGACGGGAAATTCATTCGGCTGCCCTGATCGATCACGCCGGCTTGCAACGTCTCGGCAAGCTCGATGAGCAGCTTCATTCCGTTAGGGGTTCGCGCGAGCCGGTCGGCGACAAGCAGCGGACTCTCGGCTGCGACGAGCAGCCGCGCGACGTCTTCGACGCTCCCCGAGTCGCCCTGAGGGGGCGCAGGGATCGTCAGTCGGGGAATTGGCAGGCGGTTGTCGCGGGCGATTGCGTCCTCCATCATGATGCCGTCGAGAACGAGCACGGTCGGCGCCATGGGAGGCGTAACTGCCAACTTGTACGCCCGCACCGCCGACTCTGCGAAATGGGTCAGCGACCACGGCGTGTCGTCCCACTTCGTGAAGTCGCGCACCATGGCCGCGGCATCCTGCACGCCGTGGTACCACTCCGCGGGCCGGCGGACTGCAGCGTCGTTATAGTTGCCGATCACCATGTAGACAGGGACGCGATCGCACCAGGCGTTGTAAAGCGCCATCGAGGCGTGCTGCAGGCCGACGGTGCCGTGCGCCATCACGGCGATCGGTTTTCCCTCCGCCTTGTAGTACGCGTGCGCCATCGCCACGGATGACTCCTCGTGGCAGCAGGTGATCAGTTCCGGGCTCTTGTTACCGCCGTAGTTGATGATGGATTCGTGCAATCCGCGGAAACTCGATCCGGGATTGGCGCAGACATATTCGAAGCCCAGCGACTTGAACACGTCGACCATGTAATCAGAGCCGCAGCGCTGGTTCTCATCCAGGACCTGGACTTCGCGGGGTTCAGCCGCTTCAGCCGCCGCTGTCATCACGGGCGTCGTCGGCGCCGCGGGCTGGCCGGCTGCCGGCGCCGGAGACTGCGCGGCCGCGCCGGTAGCCGATCCGACCAGAGCGGCACCAGCGAGTGCACCCTTCTGCAGAAACTCGCGGCGCTCGATGGATCGCTGCGTTGAACCCTTCGATCGGGCCATGGCGGGAACTCCTCTTTTGCCTCTTATTGCCGATTAATGGGCGGATAGTATCACTCGAACCCAATGGGGATCGGGGATCGGGGATCCGGGATCCGGGGATCCGGGTTTGGGATTTGGGACTTGGGATTTGGGACTTGGGATTTCCCTACGCCAACGTGCGTTTGTTCATGCGGGGTCCGAACGTCAGGATTAAGAACGCGACGACAACCCAGCACACGGCGATGTACGCGAACACGCTCCGGTAGCCATACGTCGTGAAGAGGAAGGCGACGATCAGTGGGCCCAGCGCGTTGCCGAGCCGTCCGATGCCGTACGACAGGCCGGCCCCCGTGTTGCGCGCCGCGGTGGGGAAGCACTCCGCCGTGTACGCGTAGAGCATCGGCGCGAAAACCTGCTGCGACATCGCTACCAGGAACCCGAAGATGACGATGATCCACGTGTTGAAGCTGAGGCCGTAGATCATCCCGAACGTGCCGATGAGGACCGCGACGATCGCTATCAGGTACTTACGCTCCCAGCGGTCGGCGATCTTCGAGGCGATCCAGGCCCCGGGCACGGCGCCGATCGAGATGGCTGACGACCGCTCCAGCGCGCGAATGATCGAGAATCCGTTCTCCGCCAGCAGCGTCGGCACCCACGCATTGAATCCATAGAAGCCAAGTGTCTGGCAGAACCAGACGCTGACCAGCAGCAGCGCGCGGCCGCCCGAACCCGATCGGAACAGCGCTGTCAATCCGGTGTCGTCGGTGCGGTTGCCAGGCGCTGCCGGAATGGCGACGACCGGCGGGGGTAACGACCCCGTTTCCTGCTCGACCTCCAGTTCGATTCGCGCGAGCACGGACTCGGCTTCGGGCACTCGGCCCCGCCGTTCAAGCCAGCGCGGCGACTCCTCAAGGCGCCGCGCGAACAGCGGGAAGAACAGCGCGAGCGATCCCCAGATGAATACGCCGCGCCATCCCCAATCGGCGTACGGAATCAGGAACCGCGCGACGTAGGCCGTGGCCGGGATGCCGATGAGACCGATCATCAGGATGCGGGCCTGGTAGGCGCCGCGGACGCGCGACGGGAACATCTCGCCGATATATGTCATTGCCACCACAGTCATCCCCGAAAGGCCGACGCCGGTGAGCAGCCGCGCAGCAAACAGAGTCGGCACGCTCCACGCAAAGGCGTTGAACAACGACATCGTCGAGTACCACACGGTCGTTGCGATGAGGGCTCGTTTCCGTCCGATGTGATCGGACAGGGTGCCGGCGCTCATCGCGCCGACGAACATTCCGACAAACGACGCCGACGTGATCGTCGCGATTGTCCCGATCGACAGGTCCCACTGCTGGCGAAGCGCCGGGGCCGCGTAGGCGAAGCTATTCAGGTCCCCGAGCTCGAAGAAGAAGACATAGGCCAGGAGCGCGGCGGTCCGCCGGTGGAACGAGGAGACAGGGAGACGGTCCAGGCGGCCGGCGGCGTCGGAGACGTGTGTCACGGCCAGGATCATACAAACGTTGTGGTACTGGGCACGAGCAGCCTCAACAAGACACGAGATGACACAAAGGACTATAGGGCCTGTTGAGCCCTGCCGATAACACCTTCTGACCCCGGCGTCGCTCGCATCTGAAGGAGAAAAAGACCGTGATTAAGTGGTTCCCCGCTGTCGTGTGCCTCGCAGGCACGCTGTTTTACGCCATGCCGGCTCGCGCGCAGGGAGTGCAGACGGCCATCGTGACCGGTTCGGCGACGTCCGCTGATGGCGTGGCCCTTCCAGGCGTAACCGTCACCGCCGCATCGCCCGCGCTGCTCGGCGAACGGCTAGCGGTCACCGACGTCAACGGCGTGTATGCCCTCAAGGGACTGCCGGCCGGCACTTATTCCATTACCTTCGACCTGTCGAACTTCAAGCCCGCGCGGCGGGACAACGTTGTCCTGACGGTCGGCGGCACGATCGAGGTCAGCGCGAACATGTCGCTGGCGGCGCGTACTGAAACGGTCACCGTCACGGCGGAAGCGCCGTCATCGCTGACGACGGTGGCGACCGGCCAGAGCCTCAGTAAACAGGAGATCGATAGTCTGCCGATGGGACGCCGGCCGATCGACATCGCGGAACTGACGCCCGGCCTGACGACCAATACATTTACCGTCGGCCAGGTCGCGATTTCCGGCGCCTACGGATTCGACAACGTCTTCATGATTGACGGCGTCGACGTCAACGACACGATCAACGGCACCGCGAACAATCTCTACATCGAGGACGCCGTGCAGAACACGACGGTCCTCACCAACGGCATCTCGGCGGAGTACGGCCGCTTCTCCGGCGGCGTCGTCAACATCGTCACCCGCAGCGGCGGGAACATGCTTGGCGGCAGCTTCCGCGAGAACCTGAGCAACCCAGCGTGGATTGTAGAGACCCCTTTCGAGAAGTCGAACAACGTCGTCCACAAGAGCGTGCTCGGGAAGACTCACGAAGCCACGCTCGGCGGGCCGGTGTCGAAGGATCGCCTCTGGTTCTTCACCGCCGGCCGGTGGGAGACCACGAACGCCCCGAACACCTTTGCGCAAACCGGCGTCGCGTACACCCGCACCGACACGAACCGTCGCGGCGAATTGAAGCTCACCGGCCGCATGCGCGAGACCGACATGATGTCGGGCACCTATGTCAACAACAGCACGGAGCAGGCGAACGCCTCGGGCATTGGCGCGGCGGCCATTGTGGATTCGAGCGTCCTCGTGACACGCAGATTGCCGAACCGGCTGCTTGCGGTCAACTACAACGGCTCCATGCGGTCGGGCGTTTTCGCCACGTTGCAGTACTCGCAGAAGCGTCAGCAGTTCCAGAACAATGGCGGGGCGAGCACGAGCCTCGTGAACTCGCCGTTCCGGACGCTGGGTGCGACGGCGCCGGGCGGGCTCTTTTATCACGCGCCGTATCTCGACGCGACCGATCCGGAACAGCGGAACAACCAGCAGATTGCCGGAAGCGTGTCGCGCCTGCTGTCGTCGACGGGCGCCGGCACCCACGACCTGAAGGGCGGCGCGGAGTACTTCGTGAGCACGGGCATCGGCGGTAACTCGCAGTCGTCGACCGGGTACGTGTTCGCGACCGATTACGCCGTCGATGCGGCCGGCAAGCCGGTGCTCGACGCGAGCGGCGGTCCGATCCCGCGCTTTGTGCCGGGTCAATCGCAGGTGTGGAACTTCCAGGCGACGCGCGGCGCGAAGATCGACATCAAAACCACATCGCTGTACGCGCAGGACCGCTGGGCGGTGAACCGCCGGCTGACTCTCGACCTCGGCACGCGGTTCGAGACCGTGCGCTCGCACGCGACCGGCGACATCACGGCGGTCGACACGCAGTCGATCGTGCCGCGCCTCGCCGCGATCGCCGACATCGAAGGCAACGGGCGGACAACGCTGCAGGCGAGCTACGGGCACTATTCCGGCAAGTACGGGCAGGTGCAGTTCTCGTCGAACAGCAACGTGAGCCGGCCGAGCGAGGTCGACTACGTGTACTCAGGACCGGCGGGGCAGGGCAATACGTTTGCGCCGGGCTTCGATCCGGCGAATTACACCGTCGTGTCGTTCGCGAACTTCCCGACCGCCAACGTGAAGGTGGCCAAAGGTCTGCAGTCGCCGCTCGTCCGCGAGCTCACGCTCGCGCTCGGCCGGCAGCTCGGTCAGCAGGGCCACGCGAAGGCGACGTATGTGTGGCGCAACACCTCGAACTTCGTCGAGGACTTCGTCAGCCTCGCCAACGGTGTGGAGAACGTTCCGCTCGTGGGCCAGCTCACCAACCGTGTGCTGGACAACACGGATGTCCCGAAGCGCTCGTACGAGGCGGCCATCTTCCAGACCGACTACCGGATGGCCGATCGTTTGATGGCAGGCGGACACTACACGCTGCAGCTCAAGGACAACGGCAACTTCGCGGGGGAGGCCGCGGGACAGCCAGGCATCCAGTCGCCGCTCGGCGACTTCGCGGAGATCCTCGGTCCCGCGCTCGATCGCCTGATGCCGGAAGGGCGGCTCGACAGCTTCCAGCGGCACAAGCTGCGGGTATACGGGATCTATTCGCAGGGACTTGGGCGCTTCGGCTCGCTCGGTTTCTCGCCAATCTGGCGCATGGACTCGGGCCGGGTGTACAGCCTCACGGCGGCGATGCCGCTGTCGGCGACACAGCTTGCGCGTAATCCGGGCTATCCCGCGAACGACGTCAATCCCGCCGTTCGGGAGACCGTTTTCTTCGGCAACCGCGGCGCGTATCAGTTCAAGGGATACGGTGTTGTCGACCTAGCGACGACCTACGCGATCCCGGTGTGGCGCACGGCGTCGCCCTGGTTCAAGCTCGAGATCTACAACGTCCTGAATAACCAGAAACAGATCGCATGGGATCGCACGGTGACCGTCGATCGCGCGAGCGCTCTGGATGCCAACGGGATTCCGACCGGCTATATCAAGGGCGCTCGGTTCGGACAGGCGACCAACGACAACCAGTTCCCGCAGCCGTACTCCGGGCAGAACGGTGGCCGGGCAATGCGCGTCGCATTCGGCGCGCGCTTCTAGTCAAGAACACAAAGACGATTTCAACCACGAAGTTCACGAAGAGCACGAAGTAAAAAATAACTTCGTGCTCTTCTTTCTTCGTGTCCTTCGTGTCCTTCGTGGTTCACCCAGTCTTCGTGTCCTAGTGGTTGATCTCCCGCCTGAACTTCACCAGCGCGGCCGCTCGATAGATTCCATGCACGAACTTGCCGTAGGGCAGGGTGACGAACAACGCGAGCACGAACGCCAAGTGCCCGATCAGCAATGAGGGCATGAACGTTTTCTCGCGCAACGCGAGGAGCAGTAACCCCGTCAGGCTGGTGAGGAACAGCATCGCCAGGAAGGGCGCGTCGAGCGAGGCCTGCGTCGAATGGGTAAGCGCGGGATCGCGACGTCGATCAATCAGCCACAGGCCCGCCGGTCCCACAAGCAAACCGAGCCCGCCCACCGTGCCGAGCATGACCGGGAGACTCGTGTACGCATAGGGCGCGACCCATCCGAACACCACGTGATAGATCGCCGCGACCGAGGTCGAGGCGAAGCAGAGCAGGAAGCCGTAGAAGGTGCAGTGGTGCATCCAGCGACGCCATGGCCGCCGCGTCTCCTCGGCGTCGACGCAGTCTTCGCCGTTGGCGTGAAGGTGCTTCAACGTCAGCGCGTCGCGCGCGGCTGCCCCTATTCCCGCGCGGCGCGGACCTTCGAGGTCCGCGATCGTCGGATCCGCAATGCTTCGAGCAAACCGTCGGTACCCAACAACCAGCGCGACGACGGCAAATACTCCAACAGCTCCAAACAGCATCACCATGAGGTCATGAGGGATGACACTGTAAAAGTCTGCCGTTCCGCGGACCTCAAAGGCCCGCGCCGCTAAAGCAGAGGCCAGCGCGCCGGCCGCCAATGCGACGGCGGTCGTCGTCCACGGCCTGCGGAAGGCGGGCGCGGCGAACGCAGGCCACGCCGCCGCTTGATATGACTCGACGCGCAGCGCGGAAAAGGTCTTCGGCACGTCGATCCCGAATTCGTGCGGCGGTGCATACTGACACGCGTACAGGCATTCGCCGCAGTTGTGACAGAGATTGGCCAGGTACGCGACA